>Ga0115842_100046_pt1 | contig 34075 bp, 25 predicted proteins | sample InSIn2SAF170_2_FD_83856 | JGI IMG/M metagenome (GOLD analysis project Ga0115842, IMG submission 83856)
GAGCTCAACCTCAACTCAACCTCACTAACCAACCCACTCGCCCTCAACTCCTCCATCCACTTCACCCCCCACTCATTCCGCGCAAACGGATAATCAACACTAAACAAAATCCTTTCAATCTTCGTATTCGCCAAAATACACCTCAGCGGATCCAGACTCCACACCCCACTAGTCGTGATCCAGATGTTCTCATCCCAGACAACTTTAAAATTCCGTTGTGGGGGTTCATCGGTCCAACGCGGGGAAGTTGTTGGGATTACGGATGGTTGTTGGTGGGGAGGATGAAGAGGGAGAAGAAGGAGACGAAGGCAATGAGGGTGGAGGTAGTTGAAACGGAGTTGAAGGAAGGGGAGTTTATGTGTTGTAATTCACTGTACTCTACAGAACGTACATGAAGCAGACTCTGATTCGATATGCGGTGAACGAACTGCTTTTCAACCACGATGCTATAGAGACATGATATAGTCCAGGCGCACGAAGAGAGCGAAACTATCTCGGATCATGCTCTTGAGCTCAACCTCAACTCAACCTCAAAAAGAAGGCTGCGACTTCGCACGCACAGTCTTAACCGATTCCCGCGCACACATCCTATCCATCCAGTCCTTCACATGCGGATACTTGTCCTCATCGTACTCGTCCTTCGAAAGAAGGTGGGCAACAATCTTCTGCCAAGGGATAAAGGACAGGTCTGCGTACGTGCATTTTGAACCTACCAACCACGGGCCGTCGTCACTAGTACCGTTGCTCACTCCGCCTTCGACCCCAGCGGCGTCTTTCTTTTGCTGAGCCAACCACCCCTCCAACACGGCAGTATGACGATTAATCTCCTTGACATACCTTTCCACCGCGCCCGGAATCGGTTCGGGATGGAACTTCTTGAACCACACCGCTTGTCCGTAATACGGCCCTTGACCACTGACTTGGAAGAACAGCCATTGGTTCGTCTTGTGGGTTTCTGGTGTGTCTGGGGCGAAACTTATTTTGTGAGCGGTGTCGTAGTGCGTGATTAGGTATTGGATTATGGCGCCGGATTCCCAGAGCGTGAGGTCTGTGTTTGGATCGTGGAGGGACGGGAGGCGGCCGTTTGGGTTGATGGAGAGGTAGGGCTCGGATTTAATGGCGCTGTAGGGTGTGGCTTCGATTGTGTAGGGGAGATTAAGTTCCTCGAGGAGGATGGCGACTTTTGGGGGATTGGGGCCGCCGGAACCGTAGAGGGTTAGAGGCTTGAGGTTTGACATCTTTAGTGCTTGGGGGAGGGGAGTGGTTTGGATTTCGTTGGTCGGGTACTTGATGGTTTGAAGGGGATGGGAAGGGTGAGGCGAAACAGATTGGTGGTGATGTGTTATTGAATGGAAGACTGTGTGGTGAGACACGTTACTTATATACCAGAGCTCTGTTCGCACTTGCTCACACCCAATCTGGACTTACTGTTATCACCGGGTGTTAAGTTTGCTGGAGTAGTTGGGTTCTCTCGTCGAATTTGCCCAGATGGAGGTTAGTCTGGTGGTTATACTTCGAAGTCATGTTTGCAAAAAGTACTAGCTGGGCTGCCGGATGTGACATGATACACTCTTTGGCGATTAGATCGTTGAAACCGACCTCACCGATCTCGTTTGGCTTATCAATCAATGGGTTTGCTGATGTTAACCACACGTGATGCAGTTGAGATGTTACCGAAGCTCTCACCGAGAGGGGTGCTCTCGTCCGAGAAAAGCGGACCAACAATGCCGACGGATTGGATTACTACTCAATGCACTCAATCCATACCTGCTTGACTAGTCCCTATCAGGTGAAACCTTTCGAGGCCTGGGATATGGATATAGATCGAACCAAAAGACTCGGCACCGGGTCTTGTCAGATCAGATGAACATGTCATCTCTAAGTGCAGCATGCCAGACCTGTAAACTTCGGCGAATCAAGGCAAGTATCCAGGCCACAATCAATCACCATTCCACATGAGTAGTCGCTGATTTGCTCGATCAGTGCGATGGCAATAAACCTACTTGTCAGCGATGCAAGAAATCGGGCCGGGTCTGTCTGGATGCAGACGTCTTCAGACAGACCCAGTTCTCCATCCATCTCGAGAACCGATATGCAAGCGGTGAGGCTAAACGGCCACGAGGCCTCCGTTCAAGCATGATCGTCTTCCAACCTCAGCCTGATCTCGAAACGAAAGCAGTTACATATCTCCTACAACATCACTTTCGAACATGGCCTGATGTTCTCCGAATCACTGGAGGCCTCTCAGAATCAGTGACGATATGGCTAGGTTCAGGCAGAAGCTGTCCAATGGTAGACCTTGCGCTCTCCTCTATGGCTCTTGGAATCTTCTCACGTACTCAACGATATCGACCTGCTGCAATCGAATCTTCCGAACACCATCAGCGGCTGCTTCAAATTGCTCAGAGGCGTATTGCCCAAGTCCAGACGTCTCATGTTGATGAAAGAGGTATCGACGCATGTTTGCTTGCCATTTCGATGATGGGCCGCTATGACGGTATCTTCCTCCGTCCAGATCCCATATCTCATGCGGGTCGTGACTTTGCTGATCTACGGGGTTGGGCTCATCATGACGGCGCAATAGCAATCCTAAAGCATTGGTACGACCATTATGGTCAGAACATCCCATCGCCATTCGTCAAACGGATCAGACGGGAAACAATCAAACATTGTCTGTTGAGATGCATGCCATTACCAGACTGGATGTTGGACGGCAGCAAGTTCGGTGAATACGGCTTGGAGCTAGAATACGATTACATCGCCACACGGATCATCAACCTCCATCACGTTTGCAGGCGTTTCCGCCACGAATCTTCATGCTACAATCTACAACAACAGATCATTCAAGCTCATGAACTAAACCGCGAAGCGCAATACCTAGACGAAGAGCTACAAAAATGGGCCGCCAGATTCAGTAGAATATGCACATATCAAGAACACATCCTAGACGAACCCGTCCCACAACCAAGAGAACATCTCTACTCATCAAAAGTCTACATCTACCCGAGTGCAGGCTACGGAGGCGCATGGAGCGACTACTTTGGCACAGCAATGCTAATAACCGCCACACGTCTCCGCCTCCTCGAAAGCACGGCCAACCATTTCCGCCAGCCATCATCATCTTCATCTTCATCACCATCCTCATCACCCTCAACCATCAACTCCACTCCCCAAGACCAACAACTCCACAAACTCCACCAACAACACACCCACCGCATGCAAACCCTATCAGAAGCCATAGCAGCAACAATCCCTTACTGCCTAGGTCTCCTGATCGAAACCACCACCACCACCACCACCGGCCCCTCTCCAACATCCTCAACAACAACGAAAATAACCCTCCACCCCCAAAACCTAATAATGCCATACCTAGGCTCCCTCCTAGTATGGTCTCTAGCCATAGCATCCAGCCTCATGGACGTAGGCATGTGTCCCAAACAACAGACATGGTTTCGGAAGGAACTCGCGAGTCTAGGGCGGTTGACGGGGGAGGCGGTGCTTGAGGCTGCGGAGACGGGGAGTTGGGGTATTCTTTGACACAGAGCACTGGGGAGGGAGAGGGAGAATTCGAGAACGGTGCTGGTTAGGAGGTAGGTAGGTAGGTTGGTGTGAAACAAATCTATATTGATAAAGAATTCGAATGCATTGTCAGTCGCTGTCAGCATCATGCGTCATTCCTTGTCTACCTACAGTACCTACTCACGTATGTGGTCTTCCTCTGCTGTGCTCTGGGATGATGACAGGGGAAGAGGAACTAGAAGGGAAGAGGGGTGCTTCGCTCTTGCTAGCTGCTGTGCGTGGATGAGAGTACCTAAGGTTATTTTCCTGGAACTATCTAAAGTAGAAGTTGTTACTACTGTAGGTAAACTGTGTACTACGTAGTCAACCGAAGCATAGCATCCCATGTAATAGTGCAAATAACACTGTTAAATCCACGTTTCAATATCAGTAAGATACCAAGAATAGATGAGGTCAAAACATTATGCTATTGTTGCTTCTGTGCTCATGAGGTATCACTAAAAAAAGACTAGACAATGCCAACCCATTAATACGCCGTGCCCTATTTCCACGGTTTGAAAACTAATCTCGCTCAGCTTGAGCATCAGCCTGTTTCATCAAGCTCTTCTTCTCATCCAGCATCTTCTTCACGTCGCCCACTCTCGATGCTTCCCAGTGTAAGTTGTTCTTCTCATCAAACCATGCAAGCTCATCCGAACTTCTGATTCCAGCTGTCGTGTTGTCCTTGATCAACATCGTGCTCACACCACATTCGTCTCGTGCAAGCCACAAGAATGGTTCGTCAGCTCCGATGGCGGGGTTGTAGTAAGCATCTTCATAATCGTAGTCAATCATTGGGAGTTCGAAATGTACATTTTTGTTCGGCTCGTAGAATTGACGGTCGATGTATGGTCGGAATTTTTGGGTCAGCTTGTTGCCTGTGTATTTCTGGTTGCCTTCAAGGTCTGTCATGGGCGTGTCACTTGCTAGACGACCATGTTTTAGATTGCCTTCGTAGTCAGGTGACTCGTGTGGCTCATCCTCGTAGTCGTACGCACGGTCTGAAACCAGGTCAAGTGGTAAGGCTTTCTCGAGAGGAGACAGTGCATAGTTGACAATAACCTGAAAGATGATGGAAAGGACCAGGAAGATGATCATCAACACCAAAGGTCCAGCGCCGGCAGGGCTCTTGCTGACACCAATGGCAAAAAGACCAATCAAGCAGGCAGCCGAGAGGTAGACGCCTACATACAAATGTTGGAGGGCCTTAGAATATGCTTCACCTTTCATGTCGATGTGATTACCCAAGACGAAGAGCCATCGGTATCGGAACATCAGGTAGAGAAGGAAGAAGCCGATTGTGGCGAACCCAAGCACAAGAGGTGCAATGCAGGAATATGAAATGGCGATGACGGCCAAGTTGGTCCATTTAGGGTATTCAGAGCCCCACCCCAGGCCAGCAAGGTTGATCCATCGTGCAAACATCTTGCGAGGTGTTTTGTCAAGGAATTTGCCGAGAACAATGTTGAGTAGCAACGCGACGATGTTAAGCAGTTGCGATGCTGCTTGTGCAAGGCCATAGAGAATGAAGTAGGAGATGTAGAAGTTTGATGCCTTCGGTAGGCCTTCGGCGAGCAAGGCAGGAGCCGATCCGGGACTTCTGAGAATCTGAGTAGCTACAGCGGCAGCTCCAGAACTGAACGTCGTGATCAGGAAAACTTGAATTACCTGAAAGGCGAAATACCAGGATTGCGTTTTGAGCTCCACGGCGCCCAAAGTTGGTTCACCTGCTAGTTTAGCGAGCTGACGCATGATGATAGGAACCAAGATGATGCAGACAGTGAGGACAATGGTTGGTAGTAGACCTGTGATCACACCAAGGATGACCGAAGGGACTTTGTTGATGAAGCTGAGAAAGGGGACTTTATTAGTCAAGTAGTTGATGTTTGTCAAAGCACCGACGAAGACGATGATCGGAGTCCAGAATATAATGAGCAACACGACCAGAATTGTAGCCAGTGTGAGCTTAGATTTCCGAGCAGCGTAAGTGGTGCCAAGGTTCTTCCAGATGATCTCGCGTGGTTGAACATCAGCATATCGGGGCTGCATAGTCTTCTTCTTGCTATGAGCTGCTAGCTGGAAAGCGCGCTGTGCGGCAGCCTGACTGGTAAATTCAACAAAAGCTGCACCAACAAACTCGGCAGTCCCAGATTTGTGTTTGTCTTGCTCGCGGGCAATTTCCTTGTTGAGTTTCGGGACCTCTGTTCGTGACCAGTTAATGGTATCAACTTTCTTACCAATGATGGGTTTGAGTCTGTGAGTCGGACGTTTCTTATTGTCAATCCAATGATTCGGGTCTCTCTGCTCGGCTGAAGAGTTGGGGTTCTTTTTCAGCTCTTTGGATCGTAGAGCACCTGCTTGTTTGGAAAGCTTGACTTCGGCACCTTCGAGCTTTAGAGCAGCCTTATTTCGATCCTCAACAATCTCGTCCAGCTTTTTGCAGTCTGTAGCCATCCAGACATTTCGCACGTCCCGACCCAGAGCAGTCTTGAGGCCTTGTGCAGATTGTTGAGCCTTTGGAATGTTCATGAAGAGGACTGTTCGTGATGTCAAACGCTTGGCCCGGAGCGAAGAGAGGAAGTATGCTTGTCGGATGCCAATCAAGAACATGCGCTCGCGAACGATGATCAGACTGACCAGCCCCAAGAATATCCAGGCCACGATGGCGTGAGCATAGTAACGGTTGACATTGGAGACATTGCTAAAACTTAGAATGTCAAGTTGCTGCTGACCACCACCTCCGGTTGCATTGACAGGGAACAAGATGGGCCAAGTGATGCAGCAACCGAGCAGAGAAATGGCAATAAGTACTTTGAAGTAGCGCAGGAAGAGGTAGCCATCAAGGGAGTTGTGTTCAAGGATATAATGATCGGGGAGGCCCTTGAAATCAGTGATGACTCCAAAGAAGCCTCTGTTATTGGTAGGTGTTCGTCGTCCCCTGTAAGATTATGAGTGTGTTTCCCGAATGTCATTTGGTCTGCGTACTCTTCAAAAAGGATAGCCTCTTGGCTTCTAGGTTGGTAGACCTTGGTGTATTTCCTCCTCAAAAAGAGGAAGAGTGCAATGGAGATGACGGCGACAATGAAGACAGGTATCAAGGTCGAAATGATACCCGACAGCGAATTTGAACCTGAGCCACGATTTGCGCCTGCTTGCCCAGACTACAATGATGTTAGTCATTACTCTCTGGTAGAATTGTTGGCTGTTTGACATACCTGACGCGGCAACAGCACATGTAGCGACGACATTTTGCTGTTGTTTGCGTGCAATGCTTGGTACAATACTTGGTCTACTACACTATCGGACTGATAGATGCAGTAAACGGAAGAGAGTCGCTGTCGATCAAAGTTGATATGAAGTTGGTTTCGACCAATATGAACTAACACTGTACATGGTAGAGTGCAGGTTTGTGGCTATGAACGGCTATGATGTAGTGGACCGGTTAGAGTTCCGTCATCTGTTTATGCGTCGCTCAAACCAGCTGAGGATCGACAAATTGCAGGGGGGAAGCGGCACCCCAATTTCTCTGGGAACCCGCCTGACGCAGAGACCAAGATTCTCGGTATCACCGTTCAACCATGCCACAGACCTCACAACACCAAGAACACCTCCACACCATCACTCTTTGCTACGCGCTTCTCCTTTTATCGAGATTTGTGGCTGAACGTTTCCACCAAGTTTTGCACGCTAGGGCAAATCATTTGGTCCATGCCGCTGCTTACTACAGGGTCGTGTGCTGATGGGACAAACATGCAGGCAGTGGATGCGAAATTTTGAAGGCCTGGACCGTGTTCAGCTACAGTACTGAACTCGAAGACAGTGCTGCGCCCACGCATTCTCAGTGGCGGTGCTCATGTGGCTGGACCATGATATCAGTTCCCAGATGTTCACACTCACTACTCACGGCTCTCACAGAAAGGAAGTGGTTCCCATCGTTTTACGTGGTTATGATCACGATACCGAATCAATGCTAGGCATGAAAAGAGTCCCATTAACCCACTCAAGTGCTGGGTGTCTTGTTTGAATCTCCCGGCCTAGCGGGCATTCGCGTCCCTGTAGAACTCAATCCCCCGTATGATTTGACACTGACACTAATTAACTGTGGTGGGTTGATGAGCTCATCCGACATATTACTGTCCTTGCTATGTCCTTTTAATCTCAGTATTTGGTAACGTTAGATGAACGACCCTCGGTATCGTTTGCCACTCCCATACAAAATCAACCTTTCGGGGGGGAGGTGTACTAAACGAGTAAGTCTTCGATATCATGTGCGCCCGGTATTGTACCACCTTGCCTGTGGTCGTCCGAGCAGAATGACTTGGATCATGATTGGTTAGTCGTCCACTAGAAAAATTATGCCGTGGTTTTCGAGCTCCTCTGCGGAGGTCTTATTCTACGCAGAACCACCTTGTATATCTGCTTAGGGTTTGAGGTTATCGCATGGCTGAATGATGTGGTTGTTCAAGGGGCATGCACAACTTGTGCGCTATCGCCGATAACGTTGATAGCAGACCAACTGCGGCAAGGCAACAAATCATGCCGAATGCTGTGTACCATGCTCGAGGGTGCTTCGATTCCTGAACTGCTCGGCGAGTGATAGCAAGGACATCTGCATATTCCCTGTGCTCAGTCTGCGTACTTCGTCAGCTGCATTGCCACAAATTCTAATGCCACTTACTTCATCAAACAGTGATGTATCGTTCTCAGCCATTCTAATTACATAAATCTCTCGTTCAGCTCGTGTAAGAATACCTCCGCTCTGCGCATCCAACAGTAGTTTAGGAGGGTGTACATGGATCCGATCATGTGCATCTGTCGGTTGTCCTCGCGAGCAGGTGCACGGACACATGCCAGCGCACTGCTGTGTGGCCCGTCTGAGGCCCGAGCTTATGAAAATCTCCCGTCGTTCAGGCAATATTCGTACAGGATTTCAAGCACTGTACTCAGGTTTTGAGTGTCGGACTTCGATCTCGACTGCAACCTTCATACCCCAGCCATTATTGTTATCATCGTCACCGCTATTGTCATCGTCGTTGGACGGGCTGTCGGCAGGGGCTACATAACCATCCGCGAAACCATCGTTGTCCGAAGCGGTTTTGATCCAATGCTTTTTCTTACCAACTTTCTCGATCTTCTTCACATTCAACGCAAGTTCTTCTTCAACTTTCATAGGGTCGTCTTTGTTATGTTCGTTTAACGTGAGTGTGAAGGTCAATCTGATGCCGAATTTCTTGCCCATCTTGCCGAGATCGTTTGCAAAACAAGCTTTGAGTTCAAGATGTGGCTTTCTGCGACGTCGCTGGGGCTTTCCCGTGAGGTACAGGGAATTGTCATTGCAGGCGCCAAGATCCTCCTCTACGCCTGCTGGGTACACCCTGCTCAGAACCAGGGCAACAGCACCCAGATAGTTGATCCACCACAACTCCGGTGGTGTCAGTAGTCTTTGCAACGCTTCTCGATAAGCATGATCACGTGGAGGTAAATCACCTTCAAATCGAGCTTCTAGTAATAACGCCAGGATGGCACGATTCCTGTGAGATGTGCCGTGTGTATCCGCAAGGATACCAGTAGAGGTAGTGTAGAGCGCCGCTACAGAGGATAGCTCCTTGGACACGCCGGAATGATAGTATAACATGTTAGCCGTCGCTTGTAGAATATGTGTAGTAAATGATGGTGGCAGCCGTCGCATGGACGACTCAGAAGGTATCATCTCCCAGCCGTTGTCTTGGTCAGAAGAGTCAAGAGTTTCAAATGATCTTGGATCATCTGGTAGCGAATTGTCGAGAAATCTCGCGAGCTTTGGTGCCAGTGGACTGGCATAAGGAGCTGTCGCAACCTCTATTGGGCTTTGCATTCGAACCTCGGGCTTCAGGGTTCGGAATAGTACTCCTTCACGAACTCCGCCTTGACAGAAATGCGCTTCTTTGATACCATGGGGAATGATCTCTGCCAACACACTCACAAGGAAAGCCACAGCTGGCACTTGAGCCCTTCTTCTATCAGAAACACGAAAGATGCTTTTCGCGTCTCTGGCCGCCTTCTCCAATCGTCTGACATCTGTAAAGTCTCTCTTTCGCGCCACAAACCCATTAACAATGGAGATTGGATAAGCTTTCGTATGCGTTTGAGCTTCATAAATAAGTAGGTATCCCCATCCACGGAATCCACCACCTGAAAGGTAGAGTTTGAAGCCGCCCTCCTTCTTTGCTTCCTCGATCAGTACCTCCGGTACCTCCAGGCCATGATATGCATTCAAGAAGTTCGTCTTCATTTCATCTCGTAAAACTCTTCTAGCAGCCTCAGCCTCGTCCTTCGACTTATGCCGATTTATCAGTTTCAGTCTCTGAGTTAGAGCTGCGGCTCCGTATGGGAAACTGAAAGCGATCTTTGGACTGATTTGCATTTTGCCGTTGGAAGTTAGCATCCAGGTGATCTGGGTGCTGCCACCTCCTAGATCCATGACCAGACCACGTACTTCCGAGTTGCTGCTCGCGACACCCCATGCACCGACCTCACCTTCATCAGCTTGGGACAAGATCTCCACATTCAGACCGGTCTGCCTCGAGATACGGTCGATGAAGTCATCGGCGTTGATTGCTTTCCGCGTGGCTTCTGTTGCAACAATACGGATGTGGTTGGGGGGAACTCCAAAGTCAGTGCAGTATAGCTGGAAGCGCAAAAATGCTGCAATGACAGACTGCATGATATCTTCAGGGATAGGGATCTGGTTGCCGTCGTCGTCGTATTGTGCCTCGTAGAGCGAGATTTTGTTTCTGTCGCTGTACAGAGTTGGTAGTATTCTCCCCGTTGGCTCTGTGAGATCCGTGATAGAGAAACGAATGCCATTACTATACCAATCAGTGATGTTCAACAAACAAGTTGTGGAAAGCATACCTTCCCATGTCCACGATGCCCCACAATTGATCCCTTGTGGTGGTACGAGCTGATAGCTCCCACCCTCCCAACGGCGCTTGGGATCCTCCACCCATGTCGAAAGGTGATGAGCGCCGCACACGTGCTTCAAGAATGGATAAAGGCTGGCTGTAAGTACCACAGCAAGGTTCGAAGCTTTCCTTACATAAAAATTTTGCTGTCAAGGAAGGAGCAATAAAGGAAATTTTGGGCTTATGAAGCGATTGAGAGTATAATTTTGGAAAGGTGTTGCCTGCATTATGGACCTGGACATGACAGATGGTCTGCGAGATCAGGTGATAGGGTTTGAAGAGGTGTACATAAGCACGTGTACACCCTCAAGTCAAGGATAGGCAGGCGAGGCGACCTCACGATGAATAGTGGAAATCTGTGCATTTCATTATGCCGATCCATGAGGTCACTTTGAAAATCATTGCCGCAGCATTAGTAAAACACGATCCAGTACGAGGACAAATATCACTCAATATTGCCCAATGGAACCAATTGCCATGTACATACACCTAGATCCTCCCTGGGGCGTTTCGGGTCGGCTAGCCCCCCATGCCCGCAAACTTTCTGCGGGACGACCACAAGCGAACTTATAAACTCAATTCTGTGCTTTCATTTGGTAAGAACCTCCGAAACAAAAGCACATCCGCCGCTCCGCACTTTGGCATTAAAGAACCAAACACCTCGATCTTAGACTGCGACAATGGTTCTGCTAACATTGACGAGTTCACAGAACCATACTCATGCATTCTAACTGAGTTATAAACTGTTGTTGATCCAGAATGATGAGTAAAAAACCTGAAACTTATACCAGGCATAATAACTGTATAAAAAGCGCCTGAAATTGAAGGATAAAAGACATCGGATTTGGTCAAACATATTTCATGTACCAAGCATGGCCCTTTGTAATGGACCACCTGCGTCTAACTGCAATATGACTTGGAGATGATCGCTTGTCACTTCAACCAGTAGGTGACTTTGAAAATGAAGTAAACCATGAATACGGTGGAATAACCGGCTTAACCATAACTCGTCGTGCGTTCGGCGCACGATAGATTGATTGAGTATATGCTTTCTACCACGCCCACATCAGCTTGCTGGCCAGAACCCGTTCACCTAACCTCTCATACAGGAAAGGAGTGACCCAACTATCATTAGTCCTATTCATCCGCCCGAAGACTGCACCACCTTTCCAAACCACCATCTCAGGGTCCAACTCTCTCGGCGGTCGGTTCACAACGACGTCTCTACTATAGCCAGTATCTGCCAACAATCCTACGAGCGTCTGCTCAAGATGCGCACCTAGCCCGTTGACTTTAGACGAACCACCGATGAGCAGTAGCGATTGGTAAAGGTCGCGAGTTTTAGAAGATGACCCACGGGCAGCATGGTTGATCGAAGATGTTATAGCGTTGGCAAGAGGATACACGGGTAGAATATCGTCGCGACGTTCCAGGGCAAGAGGGTCGAATGTATTGATGTGATCTGCAACGTCGAACATCAGCGTTTCTTCGCCGGCCTGACCAATCTTCAGGAACGACTCGTCCGGATTTGGCGTGCTGGTACCATTCCCATTTTCGTGAGAGGTACCATCGGGTTGAGGAGTCGACTCGTTTGGTCTGCGTACTGGTGAGCTGGCGCCGGACGGAAGGGGCGTGCCGGAATCGAGATCTTGGACGCGTGCAATTGAAGGCCGGCGGGAATCGGATTCATCTTTGATACCGTTGAAGCCGTTGAGTTTCGCAGGCAGTAATTTCAGAGGCTCAGGCGGCAGGTCGGCCGGAGCTATGGCTTTGAGGATCTCGTTTTGGGCAGCTGAGGTAGGATCATTAGGTTTGCCATCGTACAGATCATAAGATCTGCTGATCAACTTGCGCCGACCGAGTAGTTTGCCTTTATGATCACCAAAGATCTCGGGCTTGAAGAAAGCCAGTGTCGGTAGGGCCACTTCGTCATAGATTTTAAAGGTGTATTTCCGTGTATCTTGGCCCGGAGCGCGAAGATGAAAATCATAAAGTTGAACTGAAATGTCGGCCTCGGATATGGTGCTGAATTTTGACTTGAGCTCCTCCACTAGTAACAGATCGTATCTTCTTTTCAGGTTAATGTCAGCATATGGGAAGTGATTGTACATAATCATCTTAACGAAGGATTCCGTAACGTCTTGACCACCGTACTTGAGATTGACCCTGGAGTTGTCGATTACCATACCATCTTCAACGCAACAGATGGACGTCTTCTGAGCACCAATATCCACGATGCAAGTCGTGGTAAATCCAGCGCCGAACGAAGCAGCCAGACTTTCCTGGATAAAGCACACCCTTGCAACGCCCAGGGCTTGGATAGCAAGATCGAGAAGGCTTGTCACATACGTGCGCTCATAGTAATCTGGTATCACAATCACACAATTGTATTGCGCCCAGTCCTTCCGAGTACGCATATCTAATTTGAGCTCAGACCGGACCGCTTCTTCAATGATCAACTGTATATCGTTGTATAGCGTGCGGACCGAGTTGTAGTCCTTTTCGTTAATCCAACCATGTTGTATTGGCCAGTATAATTTGTATCGTGGTCTTGACAAATCTGGTATGCGTAAAGCTGCTCGACCAGCGACATAATCCGGCGCCTTAGTGACATCCGTCCAGTCTACGTGCATAGTATCGTTGTGCTCATTGATAGTATCATATGTGGCGCGACGATTGTAGCTTGTGACCATGTCCCTTGATTGAGGTAAGACTTTCCTCTTGTTCATGCGCATTCTGACCTTGAGTTCGTTCGAAGCGGCTGTAAACTTCGCGGCGAATTCTTCCCCGAATCTCTTCTCCGGCACAGGTTCAACTGTTCCGTTGTCTAGCTTCCGCCTCTTAGGTACAGACTCACCAAAATCCTCCTCGCTTTCGCTCATTTCGGCTCGACGAGCAATGACCATAGGAACAGATTTCGGTAAGAGGTCGCTCGCAAGTCCAATACGCAGGTTTTGACTTCCTGGATGAATGACGATGGTCTTGTTCCCGGCCGACAGTTCATCCTCATCTTCTTGTTCTTCTTGATCATCATCCATATCCACGTCACCATCCAGCTCGATCTGTCGGCCTTGCGCAAGTGCTCGATCTCTGTCCTTGGCATGCTTGACCATCTTATTTCGAGTTTCGTCTTGCTGAGTCCGAACGGCGAGAAACTGCTCGTCTCGCTTGAGAAAATCGACATAGTAGTTTTTCTGGTTGATTGGTTGAATGACAGGCCATGAGGTTTGTTCCATATTATTATCCGTTCGTTCGAGACCTATAACACAATGTCAAGATATTTCTCCATTGAGAGAGCTGTTGCATATACCTTCTTCTCTCAGAAGAGCCTGCTACTATGTCAGTGTCACTGTCGTACAGGTACCAAGGGAAGAGGCCTCACCTTTCCGCTCTTCTTGCCCACCATTGTTGCGAAGGTCGTCCACCTTGCCCAAGGCCTGTAGCAATACCGGGCTTGCTAGTCTAGCATAAGTTAATCAGGGGAGATAAAGGGTGGCATGCAACATGTCGCGCGGTCATCGTGTTGGTTGGTCAAACACCATCTCCGATTTGATGAGATGTTCATAGCAGCCTAAGGCATCAAAAAATGGTGTATAGATGTCGTTCGTGAATGTCTCGTGAAGCCTCGGTTTTGGAGGAACATAATTCCGAATCAATTGTCAAATGGCATAACCCCCTTCTATCACCATCAACTCTCTTTGCAAAGATTTGGCATCACAAAACGATCAGCTTGAGCCGCGTTATCTTACTCTACTCTTGGCCGCAACTGTCCGAAGATTGACACGCCGTCATGGGCGGGTCGATCTCTAAGTTGTTCTCGGGACTTATATGGGGGAAGAAGGACATACGAATATTGATCCTTGGCCTTGTGCGTTATTGCCTGACGTGCGAGGTATGGTCTTCTAACTTCGAGCAGGACAATGCCGGCAAAACGACACTACTTTACAGATTGAAGATGGGTGAGGTCGTCACGACGATACCAACAATAGGCTTCAACGTTGAGTACGAAATGCCATAGTGACTTGAAAACTAAGCTGATAGTCTTCGTTAGGACTGTCAAGTATGGACAGCTTACCTTTGACGTCTGGGACCTTGGCGGTCAAACTTCCATACGGCCATACTGGCGAAGCTACTACGCCAATACCGCTGCTGTTGTTTTCGTGATTGATTCTACAGATATTGAGCGTCTGGAAATTGCCGCCGACGAACTCCGATCAATGTTAAACGAAGATGAATTAAGGGACGCAGCGTTACTGGTGTTTGCGAATAAGCAAGATCAGGTATGTCCAGCTCAATCTATGGAGTGATATACTAATCACTTTCAGCCTGGGGCTCAAGGCGCAGGTGAAATATCGGAAGCGCTGAAACTAGGCGAGCTCCGTGACCGGAACTGGAGCATTGTGGCATGCTCCTGCATTGATGGTAAAGGAATAAAAGAAGGAATGGATTGGTTATCGTGAGTACTATTCCAAAGCTATTGAAATGTCACCTGACGCTGGACAAAGTCAAACTGTCTCGTCCGAAGCTTAGCAATCGCCTTCGGTTGCAGATATCAATGAAGCCATATCTACTCAAATGTGTTGCGATGCACGACAGGAGACTTGTGGATCACAACTCGACTTCGGTAAGCAAGTTTCGAATAAGGCAGACGTCAACCCTGTCCCATCTTGGAGTGTACACAAGACCCAAATGATATTCCGGCCTCATTTCGATGAGTGGGTGCTGCCAGTTCAAAGCCAATCATCCAAAACGACGAACATTTATCAAGGTGCTGCAATATACACTCTCGAAAACGTCGAATGCCGAGATATGTGCTAGTCAGCGTATGCAAAACCAGAGATTGATGCTGGCATATGAGCGAAAAAGAATCGATAAGGAAGTCGTTTACCTTTGAGTCTCTCAACAAGAGCACTATCCGCAGGTCTTATATCAAGGCTGCTCAATCGAAGAACCCGGTAGGATATGATGTATCAGCTTGAGTGTAAGAGTTTGGTGAGAACCAAGCTGCAGCGTTTACTTGATATATTATGCTAGAGCGACCCTCTAGAAATAAACCACCGCTAGAGATATCGAGGATACGGGCTACGCGGCCGCATTAGTGGTAGGGTGTAAAAGTCCTCCTAGGATTCTCCGCTTGGAAAGTAAGCGGGAGACATATGTTACTGTACACATTGTGCACACGTAGTCCGTGCAGTACAGTATAGTAATCTTTTAATCCTTCGCAGGAAACCAATTCATAGCTACCAATGATGACGGTGGAGGACTTCCGTAGGTGCCGAGCTCGGATCTTAAGCGCGCTAGACCTACATTTCTTCTAGCGTACCAAGTTGAAGTCATAACCACACCCCATGATCTGGTTGTACTGCAGTAATACTCCGTCCCAATCTTTTCATTGACTCTGGTCGGCTAGCCACTCGGGATTACCAGGTCTGTGATTTGAGCATGATCATCTACCGGCTACGGAGTACTTGCATTGAACACACCCGGTACTCGGTACCTAGCGAGGCTCGGCAGTTGATATCAGGAGTGGTCTGACTTTAGATTCTTGTCACTGCAGAGTGTCAAGGTGTTTGTGTGAGCTCTTGTCGTTAGCCATTAGGCCGGCTGGAAGGACAGTTCGTGGTGTAAGGATCAAATTTGAGGTATGTACGAGATAGCCTTGTTGGAAGGCGGACCAAGTGGCAGCTCGTTGCTGCAAACTCGAGTTATCCTTCGAGAGCAACTTTTCATACCACAGTAGACTGCACACCATGATTTGTTGTGCGGCTGAGCAACGGACAGGGATTAAAAAGCCATCGACGATGTCTTGCATGGTGGATATGGAGTACTCTTCACCTATTTTACGTCAGACAGCAGGGAGAAACCCAATTCGAGACTGCTCGTGCGCTTAACGGAACAAAGAGTTTGCCTGTTTCATGTCAAAATGTCTGGGCATCAGGCTGGTCCCGTCGCTTGCTCAGCCATCGGGTTGGCAAGACGTTCCTTTCCACAGATATGGAAGATATACAGTACGTGGTCAGATTACAGAACATTGCAAGGGTTGATCGAGTACGTTTACCAGACTTGGCAGTCGTGACAACGAAAACCACTGCAATTTCCAGAAGAGCACCATGCATGGGTTTTTATCATTCCAGCTGTTCGGTTGATCGTTCCTGCATGCACTGTGCCAGTGTGGACTAATTGGTATAGGCTGTTATAGACATCAACACAATACTTACAGTGTTTCTCAAGTGACGTACACCAGTGGCTCAAAAGCGATGCCAACTGGTATTGAATCGCGGTGTCAAAAACAGGAAGTCCGCCACACCATGGTTCTCAAATGAACCGGGTGGCCCAACATGGTAGAGAATTCTTAACCATTCCATCTCAGACAACCCTTCCGTTACAAGTCGATAGTCAGCTGGCGAGCTCCTCCACGAATTGAGTCGCATCACTCGACGTGCAGAATGCCGATGGATGTCCGAGCACTGCTTCTACTGTAGACAAAAAATGCCTTGCTGTAACTCGTCTCGAATCCACTACAATTCTGGTTGTCAGAATTGATCAGTGATCGCTCATGTTCTTCGCGTAGAACTATTGTACTTCGTATCTTCTTATGCACGAGGCCCATTGCAGGTTACTGTACGTACTTACTCGGCGTTCAAGCTTTCATGGTCTATAAGTCACGCCATCTGTATGCAGAAGCGAGCGGTCTCAACGGTCCAGTCACACAGAATCCGATACACCTAGTACTCCACCTACTACATCCAGGCACGGAGGGTCGCATCGTCGCTGTCATTTAACGGCTTCTAATAAAGGCTCTACTGCTGACTCTTGATGGTAAATATCACTATCAACCATCATGTGGACACGTCCCCATTGGCTCTGTTTCCCTGTACTCCGTGCCATGATTTTGACTACGGAAAGATGCCGGTCGCAATGCACAAGAAGGTATAAGGAATTCCAGCTTCGCTTCTGTGGCTGTTGTTTCGGTATCCAGCTTCCAGCAGCCATTTGAAACAGACTCCGTCTACTTATAATGCCTTATATACAGTCAGTTGGCGTGGCCGTCTCAAGGGCCTGTACTGAGTAGCTTTGGATAGACGAAACCTTCAACGAGTAGGGCACAAATCCGTGTGCCGCGTCAATCAGCTAGCCACCTTCACAATGGGGTTTGGCGTGACATCTGTTGCTCCACTTCATGACAGTCTTCTTTGCTAGTGCCTTCACCTAAACTTATGATCATTTCGTTCGAAGGCGACGACTTTTGCGACTGAACATTCTTGTCTTTGCACCGCGCCGACGAGCGCCGACGACACCAGGAATACCAACTGACCGTTCTCTCCATCTTTCGACTATCTCGATACCTTCTTGCATGATTCGAACACTGCAGCAACGGCCTCTCAATCCGCGGTGGCCAAAAGTTTATCAACTCGAGACTTCGTTCTAGACTGATCAGCATCTGTCTCGTTGTCTTTTTGTTCATCGAACAGCGACTTATACTCATACCGAAACCCATTCAAACTGCGAACAACACAGCAAGTTATCTAGCCGAGGGTTCGACCTTGGCACCTATTACCTCCGATTCTCCTTTTTTGTGTGGTGTCTTTCTACCAATAGCCGGATTGTACCTCCATGCCGTGCGACCGTTTGAACAACTTCAAGGTCTCCCAACAACACAGACTGAAACACGCATCAGCACAAATTCCACATTGAAGGTCAGCTTACACCTCGGTGTTTCTTAGGACTACTTGTTGTCCACTCGCCTTCATTGGCTTCCTGCCAACACAACAGTTCGTCCAAGATGGAGACAATCTTTATCACTATTCATGGTTAGTCATTCAAAGTCAGCTCAGGGAGTTTGCAAACTCAACAATTTGACAGATTTATCGCTCGATGCCCGCATCAAGTACTGTTCGGATTCTATCGAAGACGTTCTAGGCTACAGACCGAACGAAGTGAAAGGCAAATCATGCTGGGAATACTTTCACCCCGACGAGATACCTTTTGCACGAGCGATTCATGGTCGTGGGCTAGACTTGGAAAAAGCAGCTGCTCTCAACTACTGCCGTATCAAGCACAGAGATGGCAGATGGATAGGCTGTGAATGTGTATTCACTGTCGTTTATGATGTGCTTGTTGCTTCTACTTCTATCTATCAACGTGGTCCCAAAGCACAACGTAAGTGGCGAAGTTCATTGTGCAACTGTCCGACTGATCGTATTGCAGGCAAGGCTGTCGAAGGAGCCACTGTTCGACGTATTTTCTCTTCCTCACCCCGAGATCCGCGCTATCATATGTTATCATATATCTCTAACAAGTTCACCCAGCCATTTGCGCCACATCGTCGAGAACCACGAGCCGCGTTGATACTTAATCGATTCACTCGCAACTCGACGATCATGTATGCGACTAACGGTGTGGAAGAGATCCTAGGGTTTTCGTCAATGCAACTGATTGGGAAAAGTTTCTACTACTGCATAGCGGAGAATTGTTTGAGTGAAGCTGTGCGTACATTGGAAAGTGCGAAAGGTAATGATTCTATCGCTTATCTTCGATTTTTCTTTCGAGACCCGACACTTCCAGACCCACCGCAAGTACAGCATGGCGACAGTGACAGCGATGAATCCGATGATGGCGGTGTCCCAATAACATCAAGGATGACTTCAAGGAGTTCGAGTGTGGACACCAATTCAGCCCTACCTGTTACGGATGGCGATCACGTCCCACAGATATCAATTGAATCCTTCCAACCAGGCAGAACACAAGAGCACGGAGACACCAAAAACATATCACGGGTACATTCCTACGAGGTCGATGGTGTTCAGTCGCAAACGTCATCTGGCGATTATAGCGATCCCGAGGGCAACACTCCAGACAGAATCTTTGATCGACCATTACTGCCTGCACATTCGTCTGCTTCATCCATAACGCCACAAGACTCGCGCTCCAATTCTGGACGCTCGAACTCTGGTATCGTTGAAGTGGAGGCTGTCGTTTCTTGCACTTCAGACGGACTTGTTGTCGTATTGCGCAGGGCACATCCGTTTGTTTCTCAGGCCGCAACCCAAAATCAGCCACAATTTCCGGACGGATTATTCGCTTCACCATGGGCACTTGAGCCTGTCGTACCGCCCAGCCTGCATCAGACAACATCTGCTCCAAACATGACATTCCCTGCCGCTTCCGAGCCCGTTGAAACAGGATTTATGAGTGCTATCAGGGACGTCGCTGTCTTTGCATGGTCTTTGTTAGGTATCAATGGCTCACTGGCGGAAAAGGCCATCGGAACGCCTAGTGGAGAAGCTATCCCGCCAGGAGGCCTTCCGGTATGGGACCCAAATGCGCCACCCGGTCAAAATGACTTTTACAACGGCTTTTCTGGCGGCACTCATCGACCGATAAAAGATATGGGAAATCCGGATGTCCTCAAGCCGGACGGAAGGATTGATGGAGAGATCACTAGTAGTGACGACGAAATCCTTTGGAAAAGAGCACCTGAAATGCCAGCGTATAAGAAGCCGAAGCGAAGAGCACACCACGACGCTTTCGGCAGTGACAGTGATGGCGATCTGATCAACGGAGGTTTGCTACACATTCAAGACCGCAGACGACGGAAGCTTGAGAATGGTGAAAGATCGACCTCGCGGTAATAGCTTGAGGTCATGGAATGTCAAGGTTAATGATTTATGGTCTTTTGGTGCGTTACGAGCGGATACGAAGTGCTATGTTGGCGGGTAAGAAAACGCAACTGATACCCTTTCGTCGAGCTGACTTGACAATTCACGTTCTTTCAAATCTATCAGGATCTTCCCGTTTTCCCCTTATTCAAAAGACTGCGTTGCCAACCGGTAATACTTGTAAATCGAGGCATATATTACATAGATAGTTATGTAAATAAATCCTGATGCGACCGGAGCACGTCACGTGTGCTTGCGTTGTCAATAACTTGGGCGCGCCTTCCTCGAAACGCGTGACTGCACCACCGTCCTCAACTGTAGGTAGGACAATTGTCGCTCGTCATGTTGTCCTCCTTCACTTCAGAAATTCCACCCGACAAGGGCTCTCATGATGCCTCTGAACCGAGATCAGCAGCAAGAACGTGATAGGATATCCACGGCAGCCTACTCTGCAGCCTCACGACATGCTCGTTCTTTTATAGGGATTTCACTCCCTGAACCAAATAGCCCAACCACTCCAGAACACAGTGAGAACGTCAGAACTCGTCGTGAGTCAGTAGACAGTCAGCTTGAACCAAACAGCAAGAGTCACACTGCGAACTTTGGCACCGCTCGAGATAATGTACAGAAGCTGAAGGTGCAAATCAAGCCTGGCTTCCCGCCGAAGAATCCCAAGAGCTGGCAGCAGCTGCGGCCTACAACGAATAAGATGGAACCTCCGACTCAGCCTCATTTGACTGGCCTGAGCAATGTGCAGAAGTCATCGGTAAGTGACAGAGGAGACAAACTTCCGATGTTATACTCACAGCGGCTTGCAGAGTTTAGAAACATTCTCGGGAAATGCATTCGAGGACACGACAAGCGTGGATCAGTCAATGTTAGAAGATAGTATCGCCGCACAAGAAGTCACTGCTATCTTGAAACGTGAATCTGAGAATTTCGAGGGAAAGCAAGACATATTTACGACAACTCAAGATGAGGGAGTGTTTGACATACAGACAGCTTATGAGGGCATGGGTCACGCCGGTATCTGGCGGGAAAAAGGACAAATTGACGCACAATCTTTCCCACAAGAAACACAGCAGATGGATGTCATTGTCAAGACTAACCAGTCGCGACCAAATGTCTATAACCTTCCTCAAGACAACACCATGAACAATGCCTTCGACGACTATGATCCACGACTAGAAACTCCATCGAGGACACAATCCGTACCTCCGATCTGTGCTAGTCACGTTACAGAGAGAAAGGTCGACTTTGCCAACACACCTCAAATCATTGGAGATCACACACATTCGCCCGGATTTCGAAGTGCCGAGCTATCAAGAGAGGCTAGCCCTCAACAGCTTCCCGCGCGGTCAAGCAGTGTTCAGCTTGTTGCAGAGCAAATGCCTATGCATCACAAGTCTAGACTGAAAGACACAAGCCTACATAGCCGTTTTCGGCAGAAGCTAAGTGCAGTAACTAACCAGCCATCTCGATTTGAGGTCGTGGAAGAGCACAGACAGCGTTTTGTGCCACTGAACCATAAAGTGTCGGCACCAGAGTCGGACGTGCAAGAGTCCTCTGAGGACGATCAGGCACGAGCACCACTGAAGAATATTAACCTCACTTCAAGTTCTGATAACATTGGTGGTTTGAACAGAAAACGATTGCGAGAATCGGACAATGGTCTTGACTACAACCTGGAACAATTGAAAAACAAAACATTGGGTGAGCTCCAGCAAGAAAGTTTCAGCAAAAGCCCAGGTGAGGAAACCAAATCACGTGTTGATAGCAATGGGAACGAGATGCCCCTTCCACAGCTTCTTGAGAACCTCACAAAGATCCAAGAAGAGGATCAGAGAGATATCTTCCGTACTCAGACAAGTGAAGAATGGTCACAAACAGGGCAGTGGTTCGTCAATAAATTTTCAGAAGACTTGAAGAAATTGATGGCAGTACGTCTTGAAAGACGGAAGACCGCACTAAGGTATGAAGACAAAGTTCGACGGCGGCAGAGGGAGGTCGAATGGGCTCAAGCTGGTATCGAGAAAGAGTTGCAGGAGCTAGGAACTGGTGGAGGAGAGTTAATGCGTAATAGGAAGGCACCAAGCCGTGCTGGCACGCCATTGCGACCTGCCCATGCTTGAGGTGGAGCACGATGCTTTGAATAGTTCAACGACTTGTCACAATGCCTCAATCGAAGCATGTCAAGGAAAAACTCCTATGATAGACTTACGACCAAAGCTCGTGGTATATGAGGAAATGATACACAATTATGCGAGTATTCAGCTCTCGAAGACTCAGTGCCGTACGATGGCCACAAGATTCCAGAACTAATGAACAAGCCTGCTGATCTGACTGATCAAGGTTCATTCCTTTTCAGTTTTCTTTGTTGATAACTACTGTTCAGATATGTTGTTCTTTGGGCGGTTCCCTCCTTTTTAGGGAGTTGGGCTGATGTTATCGTGGGATGTTTTTGAAGTGTTCTGCCCAGTGCTGTCAGCGATGCGTGGCTATTCAAACAGCCAATTCATGCAGCAAGTTGCGTACATGTCTTCAGCTTGCGCCAGCAGTCGAAGAAAGCTGGCTATTGTGCGACAAGTGCTGTTGGGTTGTGTGATCACCAGGCTCCTTTCAAAGGACGTCCTGGCTTGCTTGTGAAAGCTCAAGTGGCCCTCTAACAAGCCGAAAATGGTCATAACCTCAGTCCTTGCTTCCGTACTTCTCTCGATACACCTTCATCTGCTCCAACTGTTCCGGCCCTGCACCGTCAATCTGACCCGCTTTGACAGCCTGCATAATATCCTCAAAGTTCAACACCGCTTTTACCGGTACATTCAACTCATCTTCTGCAACCTTCATCGCACTTCTCGGCTCTGCTTCGCTGACCCTTTCCTGTCTTGTGAGCAGCAACACTACTCCCACTACTTTTCCGCCCTGCGCTTGTATGATGGACACGGCTTCTCTCAGCGCAGTTCCCGCCGTCATCACATCATCTATAATCACCACTCTCTTCCCTTTCAATGGCGCGCCAACTATCGTGCCTCCCTCACCATGGTCTTTTGCTTCTTTTCGATTGAATGAGTAGCTTACACCATCGAACGCCGAGCCTGCATTCTCAAGCTCACGAGTCACAACGGCACTAATGGGAATGCCTTTGTAGGCCGGACCGAAGAGGATATCATAGGTTGGTGTCTGTACGCCCTCTGATGAGGCGGTAGTGAAGGGCGAAGAGGTGAGTACTGAGGCATAGGCGCGCGCGACAGCGGCAAGCAAAGACGTGGTATGGAGAAGAGACGAGGTGAAGAAGTAGGGCGATACCCGGCCGGACTTTAAAGTGTAGGTGCCGAAGGTTAAGGCTGAAGCTTTGAGAAGGAGAGGGAGCAATTCGGCTTTGTATCGTTCGGCTGCCATGGCGAATTTTCACAGTTAATTTGTGTTGTCTCTATTTTCTGTCTTTGTTATGTAGTTCGAGATCTAACTGTGTTGACTTGACTGTAACTGGGTACAAGCATCTCGTGCCCCTCATGCATAAAAAAGGTCTTATCGATAAGCGCTTGGATGGCGTGGATGGCTAGGTACCTTTTGAGTGGCCAATATTTGGTGTTTAGACTAGACCTGCAAGCTAAAGCAGTGACCTCGCAAGCCGCAATAACCTTTCCTGCATGTCATGACTTCTTAAACTGCACCAAGTCAACCTGAAAATTCTGCGTGGAAGACAGCTGCTTGTACCTCAAAAGAATACCTAGACCCGCTAGCCCCTCATTCACTTATACTCCTGTCCTATAGGCTATGTCGAGACTTGTTTGGTTGTACTGTTCATGCAATACAGTAGTTCAATCTCCATAGTTTTTAACGCCCCATCTGATATTTGAGGACTCTTTTCTATCCTGTACTCTCAGTGCCTTCCATGTCTCGAGAACTTGCAGATAGGTGGGCTCGGGTTCGATACCTCGATTGACATTTGTGGAGGATATTTTCCCTCTCGAACATCCCTTCGTAATCACCGCTCATCGTTTCCTTGAAGTCTCAACAGAACGATCTCAAGTTTGCTCGAACAAAACCGTTTACAGCTAGAACCTACTTCACAGCAGAATTGGCCAGCGAGGTCACCCTGCTTCGCTTTCTGAATATCCTCGTCTCAACGTCTAACCACCGCCCATCATGCATATCTCACAGAAGCTTGCGTTCTCTCACGAGAACAAGAAGCCGACTTTCTCCTTCGAATTCTTCCCTCCAAAGACCGCCCAGGGCGTCCAAAATCTATACGACCGTATGGATCGTATGCACGATCTTGGACCAGCGTTCATCGATATTACATGGGGAGCAGGAGGGAGGCATTCACAGTTGACCTGTGAGATGGTAGATGCCGCCCAAGCACGATACGGACTTGAGACATGCATGCATCTGACTTGTACAGACATGGAGAAAGAGAAGCTTGATGACGCACTACGATTGGCATACAACACTGGCTGCACGAACATTTTGGCGCTACGTGGTGATCCCCCAAGGGACAAGGAGAAGTGGGAGGCTACCTCGACCGAGTTTCGGTATGCTATTGATCTGGTGAACTACATCAAGAAGCATTACGGCAACCACTTTGACATCGGTGTTGCTGGATACCCGGAAGGATGCGAAGACGGAACTGAAGCGGAAGAGCTCATGGAACACCTGAAGCAAAAGGTTGATGCTGGTGGTACATTCATTGTTACGCAAATGTTTTACGATGTGCATAACTTCCTGAACTGGGTGTCCAAATGCCGCGCGAAAGGGATCACGATACCCATTATTCCAGGCATTATGCCTATTTCCACATATGCTTCTTTCGAGCGTCGGGTTAATTGGACAAAGTGCAACGTACCTGATTTCTGGTATGACAGGCTAGGACCAGTGAAGAATGATTATGCTGCTGTACGAGATGTAGGCAAGGATCTGGTCGCCGAGATGTGTCAGAAAATTCTGGACGCAGGTATACTGCACTTGCATTTTTATACCATGAATCTGGCTCAAGCGACTCAACAGATACTGGAGGAACTGAAGCTCACACCAGAAGTGTCTGGCACTCCACTGGAGAAGCCACTGCCTTGGCGGCAATCTCTTGGTTTCAAACGACGAGATGAAACTGTCAGACCTATTTTTTGGCGAAATAGAAATGTATCCTACATTGCTCGGACTGCAGAATGGGACGAGTTTCCCAATGGTCGATGGGGTGACAGTCGAAGTCCAGCCTTTGGTGAGCTCGATGCTTATGGGATTGGTCTTAAGGGTACAAACGAGGCCAACAACAAACTTTGGGGTCAGCCGAAGTCTCTGCGAGAAGTTGCGAATCTGTTTGTGAGCTACCTCAATGGTAAGCTCGATCGACTACCATGGAGCGAAGGCAAAATTGCTGCTGAGGCAAATACTATCAAGGATCAATTGATCGATCTCAATAGCAGAGGCCTGCTCTCTATCAACTCTCAGCCTGCCATCAATGGTTGTCCTTCATCTGATCCAACCCATGGGTGGGGCCCAGCAGGCGGATACGTTTACCAGAAGGCATATCTCGAGCTGCTAGTCTTCCCATCGGTGATTGACAAAGTCCTCGAACGACTTGAAGCGAACAAGAATTTGACATATTATGCTGTCAGCAAGAGTGGCGCGTTGAAGACCAACACAAAAGACGAAGGTCCGAATGCAGTAACGTGGGGTATCTTTCCTAACAGAGAAGTCGTACAGCCAACCATCGTTGAGACTGTGTCGTTCCTCGCATGGAAGGACGAAGCATTCAGACTTGGAGAAGATTGGTCAAGATGTTACCAAGCTGGGTCCGGAACCAGACGGTTGATTCAAACAATTATGGATGAATGCTACTTGATTAACATAGTGAACAACGATTTCCACGAGACCGACGAGATTTTTGAGGTCTTCCAAGGCTTACAAGCAAGTGATATGGATGTTGTTTTCGAGGATACGTCAGTAAATGGCCATGAAGAGGGCATGCGGAACGTTGTGAACGGCGACACCAAAATCGAGAAGGTCGAAAAGGATATTGTGAACGGTGATCCCAGGAAGCTACCCTTTCAAACGAAGGGGATAGACACAAAGGAGAAAGCATTCCAAGGGGGTACATCAAACTGAACAGGTAAGTCATACTTGGCGGTGATGTGAGGTCGTTATTATAGAATTGTTTTTGGAGCAAGGGAGTTCAACATACCAAAAGATGTCGGGAAGCTCAACGCTCCCGATTGGAGGGACAAAAAGTGTCACTTTTTCTTTGGAAATCGTGATCATGGCGCACATTAGGACGAAAGGTTGGGCAAAATAACTTATTCAACATGATACCCCAGATGATATATTCAAACGATGGTACGAAGTCACGAACAGAGATGTGCTAGACAAAACATTACAAGAGCTAGGAGAGCTTGTCACCTACTGTGTATACAGTGCAAGCTAGGAGCGCCTTTCAACACGGCTGCTCCATGATGCAGGAGAATCAAGAACCAAGAATCAATTCAAATCAAGCTTAATGCTGAGAATTACCTAGATTCTGTATTCCAAACACACAGTATTTTAAATATTTGTAAGCTATCTGTCAGCCGTTTATTGATCCAGATGGTCGCGGTCGGAAGGCTCTACTTATAGTAATCCTCCTCACAATCCAAAGCATCAATGTTCATTCCCATCACGACACCAATATCCATTATCAACCTCGTCACCATGCCCAGTATGCCATCTACAGTATCAAGCCTATACAATCCCCCCCATCGACTCTCACTTAAGTACGCTCCCCTTCCCCCTGCCTCCTCTCATCCTCACTAACCCCAAATACCTTGCGTTGATTGACAAATCCAGCCTCCGGACTCTCCCACGCGAAATCCGTCCACTCACGCCCAACAATGTCTTCTCTGATCGTTTTCGCTAGATGCTGTAACCGTTGCATTTGCTGTAGATTGGATGGATCATTGGTGGTGATGGTGTTGTAGATTTTTAGGGTTTCGGTGAGTTCGGAGAGGGTGCTGACCCCTATTACGCTTACGCCTCGCTTTCGTTTTGGTGTTGATGTGGTAGTATCAGTAGTTAGGTCACTCGGTAAAGGACCACAGGAACCAGCTTGTGCGCCCTCGCGCAGCCAGGAGTCTAGCGCGAAAGACACGGCTATAGATTCCAGGCGTTCGGACTGCGTCTCCTGGGTCCAAGACGCGGCTTTTGCGCATGCGGCGCGGAGACCGGTAGGAGCGGGGTGCCAGTTGCCCATTGCGCCTATTGGGGGACCTTGTTGGCGCAGGAGGCCCATTCCTAATGGGCTTGCGTTGGTGATTACATCTACACCCGTGCTGAGGAGGTGGTGTAGGCCTTGGGTTAGGAGGAGTTGGTTTTGGATGGTGTAGTTTGCGTAACTTTGGACTATGTCAATTGGTTCGTTCGTTGTGGTTTGGATGAGTGTGGCGAGGGAGCAGAGGGTTTGGACTGGGTAGCCGGCTATGCCGATGTAGTGCAGGAGGTTTTCTTCGTCGCGGAGACGGCGGAGTTCGGTGATGGCGGTGAGGACTTCGGTGGGAGAAACGAATTCGACGTCGTGGAGGTAGACTACGTCTAGGTAGGCTGTGCGAAGACGGCGGAGGCTTCGCTTTATGGAGTGTCGGATCCAGGCTGGGGAGTAGTCGAATTCGTTGTTTGCTATTCGGCCGGCTTTGGTGAGGAGGAAGTAGTCGGTGCGTTTGAGGTTTAGGGTTGGTGATTGGGTGACGAGAGGGGAGTGTAAGGCCGCGCCGAGGATCTCTTCGGCTGGGCCGTAGTAGGGACTTGTGTCGAAGGCACGGATGCCGGAGTGAAGAGCTTGTGAGACTAGGTTGTTGGGATTGAGAGCATATGGGTCGACATTGAATTGGTAGTTTAGTGTTGCTGTTCCGAAGATTAGGGGCGGGAGGATGGAGGAGAGGAGTTGTTTTTGCTTTGTGTCTGGCTTGGATGGTGGGGAGGTGGGAGATGCCATGGTGAGGACGGTTAGTGTTGGCACAGCGCTGCTGCACGGAGGTTTCGTTCAAGGCCCTGTGATGAAGAATCCCTTATTGGTGGATGGTGTTGATCTTGGTTTGCTTGGGTCGTTACTGTTCGCAAAAGGAGGCACTTGGTGTATATTCAAAAGATACGGGTAACATAGTGAGATTGACCTTACGAGCAATTGCTTGTGGATAGACGTTAGGAACATTCACGGAAAGTCAAAGCTCACAAAACATAGACTATTGTCTAGAAATCATTTGTAGTCATAATGAATAGAAGTATCTTGCAACGTCGGATCAGTGCGGTTATGTTCACGTCGGATGATTCATCATGGTGGATGAGATGGTAAGTTCACACGCATCGTGCGAGCTCTCGATGTAAGCGTTGGAGGTGCTCACAACCATTCGTAATCAAGCAACAAATGGAAGACAAAAAGTACTGAAGGCAGTCAGAATTGAATTGAGTGAGTGATTTCCCAAGCTAAAGACGTGAAAGCTAAGCAGATTGCTCAATGAGTTATATCTACATCAAGAACTGTGAAATCATGTTCCTGCAGTTCACATATCTACTTCGCCTGGCTATGCATGAACCATACACAGACCTTGTCTTTCTGTCGAGGCTCTTCTTCTTTCCATGATTCCGAGCTCCGCTCCTAGACCTCGAAGCCTGTTGCCACGGCTTGTTGTTAATTTTGTAGCGTGCTGTTCGGACAGCCGATCTCGTGTCATTAAGTCCTCAACGGCTTGCCACTCCTTCTAAGCAATTGCTTCACAAGACACCGGTGCCATGATGTAACCCGGTTCTTCTAGCTTGCTCCATCAGTCATCTGTGGCCGACACTTCCCACATGGCTGGGCTTCAATTAGGAGATGAGATGAGATTCGAAAGATACTGCGTTTCGTATAGTCGGGATGCGAGGACTCATGCTCTAAATTAGCATGGTTGTGTTTGGATGCAGGTAATTCGCTCAAAGGCGAGACGTAGCGGTCGAGCCACCAAATTACTGACCATCTCCGTCTCGCCATGTTTTATGTCCAGAACGCCGCGCTATGCCAAATTGCGGATTGTTTACACATGTTTTGAATAAGTCGCAGAGTCGTAGTTGATGTTGTGCGACCAAATGATGAGGACACATAAGTGATCGAGGAGGATGTCATTTGCCTGACGCCGTTTAGCACATGTCGATCAATCTTTATACATCTTGGGTTTCCAACCTTCCCTTAACTCTTTCTCCATCTGGGATTTTCTTGCGGCGTCCCTGACTTCAGCTTCTATCCGCTCACGGGCTCTTAGAATCTTGCTCTGAAGGTAGAAACTTCCCCCTGCTTTCGGTTCGTTTATGTCGTAAAGCTTTTTAAATCGTTCCAGAACGGCTTCCATATTTGTCTCGCCTCCCTGGGGAGGTTTCACATTCAAGATCTTGCAGGCTTCATCTAGAGTCAGGCCTGATGAAGCTGTTGTCCGAACTCCACTGGGATCATCCTTTGCAGCTGCGCGTGCGTATGCTGACGATGCTTGTGCTTGTTTGTATGCTTCTGCGAAAGCTTTACCGAAAACTCGGCCGCCAGTGAGAATGATTTGCCCTATTAACCGATGCGCCTATATTTGTTAGCTTAGAGGCCTTGGAAGTCGGACATTATCGAAGTGTACCATGACAGTAACTACAGGCCTGCTCTATGGTGCTATAAGACAGAGCAAGCAGCAGACGAGAGGAGAGGATGCGAATGGACAGCGTGAGTGAGGATGGCTGTCGACTCGAAGGCAAGGAAATCTTTCTACTTGACCATCGAAAACATCCAAGACAAGTTTTAGCGAGCATCGTCGCCATATCTTGCCGCTGAGGATGAATCTCGGCTTACCTGCGACGACACCGGAGCATGGCCATGTGACATTTTGGAAATACATACATACAAAACTCCTGCACATGCTTGGTGAGGGCAAACAGGCACAGAGGCACATGATAGGTATCTATGCGTTTCTGGCTATAGCATGTAAATGCCTGTTTCACGCCCTTGACGACTACAATGTAACCGTCATCTTCCGTTTGTGTCTCTTCGAAGACACTTTCACACCTTGTGTACCGAACAATACCTTAGATTGTGCACACTTGATCCGATGACGAAATCGTGCTTATTGTATGGCAGCAATCGGTAAGGCCATTCTATCTCAACTCACTTTGCAAACCAATATCGACCACCAGCTAATGTGAGACTAGATACACCGTGGCTGTCACACATGTCCAAGTCAACGAACTATAGTTCCGACTATGGTTCCGGCTCTGCTTCACAATCTCACGATCCACGTCCTCCAACTATTGCTGCTTTCTCGCCGTCAAGTACATCTGGCTACTCCGCTTCAGCGACACAACGGTCCACTATAATAGTCCATAAGAAATCCCCTCTGTTGATCGCGACACCACCGCAGATTACTAGAGCCCTCGCCCACTCACATCCATTCCTGTTGCCTCTGAACAAGTTGCTAGGAATACTGTCATGGAGTACCAACGATCCTTGGGAGTCCTTTCTGTTGGTTGCCGCCTTTTGGGGGATTACACTGTACGGCAGTGACATACTACGATATGGAGGCCCGTTGATCCTCGTTACCTTCTTAATACTGGGCATGTATTCTCGTCGGTATTCTCCATTATCGTCAACCAGTAAGACAGGCGACAAGCACGATGCGAAGGGTCACAAGAGGGAGACATCCGAGGTAGCTCCTCAACACAAATCTCTTGATGAGATAGTCGAGACACTGCAAGAGCTCACAGGACGGTGCAATCTGTTGCTCGAGCCATTCCTGGCCATGACTGATTTCCTATCTACACAACGCACTGCGACTTCGGCGACCACTCGGCCTGCACTCACCACTCTTTTCATTCGTATTCTGTTGATTTCTCCGCTATGGGTCTTATTTACCTGGCACCCACTGCATCTTCTCACTAGCCGGAGGATAATGCTAACAATTGGAACTATTGTCCTGTCCTGGCACAGTCGACCTGCTCGCATTACGAGGGTCATCCTCTGGAGGAGTGTCTTCCTACGACGCGCTGCTGCATTAATCACTGGCCTCGATTTTCCCACTCCTGGACATGACCCACCACCACTACCATGGAGGAAGTCCCAAGCGAACGTCGCATCAGAAGTCGCTACCAAGTCTCGATCTCCTGGTGTTCGCTTTACCTTTATCCTGTACGAGAATCAACGCCGATGGATTGGCCTAGGATGGACAACCAGCCTCTTTGCGGGCGAGCGTGGGCCTTGGACGGACGAGCACCTAAATGCTGCACCTAGCAAAGACGAATTCGAACTACCCGGTGTGGATGGCGGTATCGCTTGCTGGCGCTGGCTTGATGGTTCAGAGTGGCGGATCGATGGTGGGGATGCGAAACAGCACAAGCGATCTGGTTCTAAGACTGGGCCAGCTGGAACTACGTCTTCAAGCAATCAAGACTCGCGTCCAATCGAGGCAGATGGCGGAGGCTGGATTTACTATGATAACAAATGGAATGAAGGTCGTCGTGAAGATGGATGGGGTCGTTATACCCGCAGAAGAAAATGGTACCGCGATGCTGAACTCGTTGAGATCAATCCAAGCACCGCAGCCAGCCCTGTACCCACGACTACCAATAGCGAGGACGAATCAGAAAAAATCAGGAGGGCTCAACAGTATGCGAAAACCCTCAGTAGCAATCATGGTCGTAATCAGAGTGGCAATGACATGGCGGATAGTGTTGCAACACTCAGGCCCTCCACTCCACCACCACCAAGCAACCAAGTGGCAGATTCATCCTCTCCTGCTCTGTCAAAGGAAGGTGATGACACAGCTAGTATAAAAGGCGCTAAGAAGAAGATCACGGGCTGGTTCTCGAAACGAAATCGAAGTGACAGCAAATCGAGCTCAGGGAAAAACACAGCACAGTCGACGACTAGTGAAAAAAGCACCTATAGTAGAGATGGACCGCACGATGATGTGTATGATAGGTGGAGAGACAGCGGAGGTGGTGCGCAGGGACGGATGAACATTGCAGAGGATGCTGTGGTTGGACTTGGCTAGTATCGAATAGCTGTCACTACGGACCATGATGTATTCATACAATTTGTGTTCCAGTGAAATGGAATGGTCTGTGCTGCACATCTTATAATATATGCTATGTTAATTTCCTCGGCGAGCAGAGTGACACCGATCCAGATGTGCAGAGATCGTCAATGGTACAAATTATAACAAGCTCCTCCATATGTAAGTTGCCCACATATTCTTGGAGGTTGCTCGTACCATTATCGAAATTGTTGCTGCCAGAGTTGCCAGAGATGTCTCGAGTGGGTTTGATAACCCTAACCCTAGTGGTCATGATTCGAGAAACACCGACTGCGAACCGTCAATACAGCAAGAACAAAAAGTTGTTCTTCTGCCTGAGTAGAAGTTGAATATCTCATCACACAATAATGGCAGCAGATGGGCAGCAGGCCTGCTTGTCAATCATTGCCACTAGCCTTGCCCTCACTGATCAGTTTCAGAAATCTCTACATACAACGCCAGCTAAGCAAAATGAAACTACAGAAACCAGCACAAGACACCCGTCGCCCTTGTTACTGTTGAAGGCGGCTGCAGAGTCGCTGAAATCAACGACCACGAAGCTGTCTTTGCTGACCATCACGCCACCCTTCACGGGTACTACCATAACCTCGCTACTAAAACCTTTGAACGATTCGATCTTGCCCTCACTTGTGACTGCAACCCTGCTTGTAACATCTGACTCGTATCCTGAATCGTTTGCTGCCGAAGCTACACGACTGACAAAAGTTACACTCTCAGAGATACGATCACTGATCGAATTGGTCAATCATCGAGCGCAAGACGGGAAGCCAAAGTCCGCAATTGATACTGCACAAAAGCAGTACGTTACAGAGGCTACAGGTAGAGTATGGGAAAGTTGCGATGCTGCGGTTGAGTTTGCAAACAATGGAGTTCCAGGTTTTGTGGTCAAGAAGGCTGAGCAATGGCTGGCATTGATGAAGGATGCGGTGCAAGAGCTGCAAGAGTGGGATCCCGAGGAAGATGTCGATGAGGATATATTTGGCGATGCAGAGAGTCAGGAAGAGGATGATGGAGAAGACAAAGGCAAGGGCCAGGATGAAGCCACGATAGCCGCTGGTGTTAAAGATCAAGTACTCAAAGTTCTTTCCCGAATACCACAGAGCATACACGTGGTGGTCAAGCAAAGACTTGCAAAGATGCCGTCTACTGAAAGAGACCAGGTTGACTCCAAACACAAGAAGGTTCTGGACGCGATAATCAAGGACGTTCGGCAGATTTCCGAATGTATTGATGAAAGTGCTGAAGCTATGTACTTGGGAAATCCCGAACTGTGCTTGAAGAAAGCTGGGGAGGCACGAGCGCTAACGATTGATGTGGTTGAAGCAGTTGTACCACGGTGGCAACAGCCTGTCAGTGGGAGTGCAGAGAGCAAGGAAGATATATTCATCAAGAGAGCACTGGCCTGGATACAGCAAGTTGAACCCGGGATGGCGAGCAATGGCAAACTCAGTTGATGCACCACGGTCAAAATATTTGAATCCTTCAAAACCCTATGCGTCCTGGCTTAGAAACGTAAGGACTGTCGCTAGAACATAGTCAGATCACAGATGCGTCGAACTCGGATTTGGTTGACCGCGGTCACACTGGACGACGAACGCTGAGGCGATTCAAACAAAAAATTCCGGGTAACAGCTACTCAGCTAGTCACTGTGTAGGCTCACAGTTGGACCATTCCTGGGCAGACAGTCAGGGACTACCAAACAGCCCTTGCCGAACTCAATAAGATGCAGCAAATGGATGTGAGTGGGCGAGGGCTCTAGTAATCTGCGGTGGTGTCGCGATCAACAGAGGGGATTTCTTATGGACTATTATAGTGGACCGTTGTGTCGCTGAAGCGGAGTAGCCAGATGTA
>Ga0115842_100047_pt1 | contig 34054 bp, 24 predicted proteins | sample InSIn2SAF170_2_FD_83856 | JGI IMG/M metagenome (GOLD analysis project Ga0115842, IMG submission 83856)
CGTATCACAGGACTTGATACGAAAGAGAACCTGCATCTGTTGAACATAGCACTTGGCAGAGAGCGGGAGTCTCTCATGCCTGCCACAAGCCAGGATTCAATTGCGTCGCGAAGAAACAGAACACATCTCTGGACAAGTACACAATTTGGCAACCCAGAAGGCACAAACGGCGTAGAATTTGAAGAAGTTGAAGCTCAAACTCCATAGAGCAACAGACTCAAAGGAACAATGCTCTTTTTTGGCCATGTCGGAAGTTTGAGGAGGACATCTTATCATAACCGGCCGGCAGCCGACCTCTGACTCTGAGGTAGCGAAACATAGTGTCTTTGTCCTCATAGTTGGCGTGCCCGCCAGTATCATGCGTATCCATTCCTAAGTAATGCCCCAGCCCCTGATAATATCATGATATCTCCTCTTCATGCCTTCACTCCACCTACGGTCTAGTGGCAATGCGCGATGCAAGTTGTGCGGCGGCATATTGTCGGCCAATTCAACCGATATCGACGTGTGCGGGGATTTCGATTTGCGAGTACCACACTGGTGGCAGGACTTGAAAGCGGCAGTCACACTATAACACTATCTAGCTGATCTTCGTGCTCTACTGTATAGTACATCCTTCATAGCTATACTGAATACAAACAATTATAACAGTCTACTTGTCATTCTTATCCTTGCTAGTCCTAGCCTTTTGGAAGTCATGACGGGTGTAGTAGTTGAGTAGCTCTGCCGCACGAAAGTACACAAGTCTGCTAGTAAGGTGGTCATACATGTCACATCTCACGATTCGGACGAAACAGCAAGCCGCCTGCCAACCATGGCTTCAGCTCATGAAGCCACACTGAAAGAGAAGTATCCAGCTAAAGCGCACTGTCGTCGAGTTGCCGAATATCTCTCGCATCACGGCAAACCACACGACGGTGTTGTTTACCTCGAAGCGCAGCGAACACATATAGTTGAGGATGACGACCAGGCAATGCACTTTCGACAGAGACGCTACTTCTTTTACTTGTCCGGCTGCAAATTGCCAGATGCTCACCTGATATACAACATTCCAACGGACCATCTGACCTTGTTCATCCCACCAATCGAGAAAGACAGGGTGATCTGGGAGGGTTTACCGGAGAGCAAAGAGGAGGCATTGAGGAAGTACAATGTTGACGAGGTCAAGTATACAAGCGAGATCGATGCGAGCTTGGCAGAATTGGCGTCGAAGAACAACACCGTGTTTGCGATATCAGAGCAGGTCTCAGAGCATATCTCATTCTCCTCTTTTGAAATCACCGAGCTCGAGAGTCTAAAGACTGCGATTGACGAATGCAGGGTGGTCAAGGACGCATACGAGGTTGCGTTGATACGGAAAGCCAATCAAATAAGCACAATCGCACATATCGAAGCACAAAAGGTCGCGCCGCATGCAACGAACGAAGAGCAGTTGTATGGTGCGTACATCGGTGCATGCATATCACATGGTGCACATGAACAGGCATACCACTCCATCTGCGCTTCCGGCACGTCTTGTTCAACATTACACTATGTGAGGAACGACAAGCCGCTTCAGGGACGGTTGAATGTTCTGATGGACGCGGGTGCCGAGTATGATTGCTATTGTGCGGACATCACACGCACGTTTCCGTTGAGTGGAGAGTTTACGAAGGAGAGCCATGTGATATACGACATCGTGAAGGAAATGCAAGATGTTGGCTTCTCAATGCTGAAAGAAGGTGTACTATGGGAGGATGTGCATGCTGAAACGCATCGTGTCGCTATCAAAGGCTTGCTTAAGGCTGGCATTCTTGTGGGCGATGCGCAAGAAATCTTCGACAAGAGAGTAAGTGTCGCATTCTATCCGCATGGGCTGGGGCATTACTTAGGAATGGATACGCATGATACTGGCGGGCACGCCAACTATGAGGACAAAGACACTATGTTTCGCTACCTCAGAGTCAGAGGTCGGCTGCCGGCCGGTGCGGTCATCACTGTTGAGCCGGGTATTTACATGAACAGATTTTTCATCGAACCGATGTTGGAGGATAAAGAGTTAGGAAAGTTTGTGAATAAAGAGGTTCTTGAACAATACTGGGAAGTAGGTGGAGTGAGAATTGAGGACGATGTGTTGATCACGGAGAATGGGTATGAGAATTTGACGGACACGCCAAAGTTGTAGGTCACAATATAACCTGACTGGCATGTTTCATGGCAGTCCCAATCGATTGTTGTCGCCCTTGGAGGCTGGCATTGCGAACGGGTTTCATTATCTGAGCATCGATAGCATGAGAGTAGAACTCAGCCGAGGGGACATCCTCGCTGGACTACCATGGCGTATGATATGCGCGGGAAATGTTCAAGCTGTGGCAATTCCTGGATACCTAGGTATGTATTTCAGTGTATCACCGGATGAGTTGATCAGGCTAGAGCAGTGAACAGTTTATAATGGAATGGGAGGGATGACGAGTGGGCAGACCAGCATTTGAATGCTCAATGTGGCCAACATGTGCATAACCTTCCGCTTGTCCAGGCGGCCGTCTTGACTGTTCGATTTGTATCACTTATCCAACTCTCTCACCCGATTCCGCAAAGGTTCGCGTTCCTGTAGCTACTTGATACTCATGGAGGCAAGAACTCTAATCAGCTCTTCCTCCGCTTCCGGTCACTGCCTGCTCGAACAGATCATGATACGCTACTGTACGCCATTTCCGCTGCTATTGAAAGTGATCGATCGTACCTGAACTCAACGGCTGCGACAGTCAGAGATGAGTGGCCTGAGCAACGCGTGCCCCTCATGCAAATGTCGTGACATCAGTGATGATCAGTGCAGTCTCCAAATCTGATGAGCATCTTGACCTCATTCTTCCATCATGTTGCTATTATGGCTCGTCAAATGAAACTGATCGGCCAATGAGACGATGTTGTTCAGCGAACGGGTGGTTCCTGCCGACGAAACACATGATTTCATGAAATGCTGGGTGGGATGAACTCACCCACGCAAGCTGAGTACGAGTATATGACGCTTTCCACCACCGAGCATACATAGACCCTGCGACTACTCACACAAACCGAAGACACTTCAACATGACCCCAAACATCGTCAAAGGCACCAACTCTCTACCCGTTGATCGTACCGACGACCCAAACCACCCAGCAAACAACCCAGCCTTCCACGCTGCAGGATACAAGAACGATAACAAAAGTCAAGACCAGTCCAGCACCAGCATGTCTTCAGGAGGTATTGACGGAGATCACTCTGGCAAGGCCATGGACCAGGGCGCAAATGCGGCCACAAACGTGTCTGACATGACCGAGGGCATTCACGAGGACGCCAAACAGACCGTAAGTGAAAGTCACCAGGTATGGTAACACCAAAGATGTTAACAACAATGTGTAGGCTGGTGCAGGCATCAAGGAAACTGGTTCAGGCACTTCGATATTCTCCAAAGACGGCGCTATCGGCGGTGCCTTCACAAAAGACGGCGCCATCGGAGGTGTTGGTCAGGCGATTGGAGGACCAATGGCTGCTGATGGTATGATTGGAAAGAACTTCAACCCCGATGGAGCTGTCGGTGGTGCCTTCCAGAGAATGGCTGAGAAGAATGAGCAGCATTGAGCTACTCCTGCATAAATGAAAAATATTGAATTATCTCTATTGTCCCCGTGCCTGCGGAAAGGAATGAGCTGCCGTTTTGTCTTGATATACAAGTCCCCATCGTCAAAGTGCTCGATCACTCCCTTCTTCCATCGGCCATACAGATTCCTCTACAGTTACAGCCACCGCACCGGTAGCCTCTGCCAGAACTAGTGCATGCTCATGTCACCTGATACTGCCATCCCTCAAGCGGTGTAACACTTGGTCCTTGGGCCATTATACAAGTTGGATCCACTAATGTTTGCTGCTTTATTATGTGGCAAGCTATAGGTATACCATCAGGCAACTTTGGCGGGACATTTGTCCCTTCATAAACTGGTCACAGCAAGGTCCCTTCGTCACCGCATGTTCCCCTCCCTCCAAACGGTCGTGTGCTACACAAAGAAGAATTGTGCTGAAAGTGTTCTCATCCTTATCAACTTGAAGCAAACATAACGAAGCAGCACAAAGTACCATTTGGATGTACACTGACCCCATAGCCATGCTGTGTAAACCCGACATGGCCAACTGTTGCTCCTCAATACGTTCACCATCCTTGTTCTGCATTGCCACATACGCATACTCACAGATCTGCTTGGTCTCTCCGTCTTCTAGAAAACAGCGTCATGCGGGTTGAAGATCGTGCAAGGGAGCCAACTCGGACTACTTCAAGGTCAAGTTTGTACTCACGTCTGCTTCCAATGTCCTTCTTCTGGGGCTTTACGGAAATCAGTTGCGAGTAAAGTGAACGAATTCATCGGTTGAAGCACTACTTCTTGAGACATTCTGGAGCCGCAAAACCCAATTCATTCGACAATCCGCCACCATTTTCAGCATGGGTTTTTATGGTGCTTTCATCGGTGGCAATTTCCTGCGAGCACGGTCCAGGTCCACGTGCAAACACAAGCATTCCATCGAATATATGCATCACCCACGACGCCGCTGCACCTCTGTGTTCGACGACTATCCTGATGACAACGAGTCAGATTGCGACTGCGGTGACTGTGGTAGTGTTCGTGGACGAAGAAGACGACGAAATGCCCCGCTAGTTGAAGTCAACGCGTTTGAGGGCTGCCGGGGTAGATGTCGCTCTCGCTCACACTCACGTCCAAACATGATTATCATTTCCCGAAGTCGAAGTCGAAACCAAAGTCGCAGGAGCAACCACAGTCGCAGTCGCAGTGAAACTCAGGGTGGTAGTCACAGTCGCAGTCACGATCGCAGTCGTAGTGGCAGTGGTCGTTGCAGTGGTAGTGGCATTTGCAGTGGCAGTGGCAGTCACAGTGAAAGTCGCAGTAGCCCTCGATCCATCACGTCAGGGTACGATAGTGATGACGACGACAGCTTCTATCCTTTCATGAGAGGTCCTTCAAGTATTCCTGGCTTACAGCAGACTCCGAGACATCGTGACGGGCGTTGTTGCATACACGGTGCTTCCTGGCTTGTATCGTGTGGAAGCTGCACTGGACGCATCAGTCGCTACTTGCCCGATGCTGGACCCCGATACAGACTGTTCCAGAACGATGATGGTAAGGTTGAAGTGTTCGATACTGGAGTATTGTTGGAGAAGGCGAAAGCGACGATCGAGGAAGCGGAGAGGGCAGACCGAGAGAAGAAACAGGGCAAAGAGAAGAAGCTCAAGAAAGATATTGAGAACATGAAGAGACTTCTCGATAGTCACCAAGGATATGCGTGGCCACCACATGCATACAGGTCAGCAAATGATATCAGGAAGGATCTAATGCAAGTTAATACTGACTTGAAGCAGTGCAGGTCTAGGGCCACTGCCGTTGCTTTGATGAATGGTGCGATCAACGAACGGGAGGTGAGAAGAGATTTTACTGACTATGACGGTCTATTGGAGATTGACGATGAAGTGGTGAGGGTACCTGTCGAGAACATAAAGGTGCTCAAGTCGATCCTGAAAGATGAAGGAAGGAAAAGCTTGAGGTATGTGGAGATCGCAAGGGAGGATCTTGGGGCAAGAGTGGAGGAAGTGACTGATGAATAAAATGGCAAATGAACGCTTGGTGTGGGAGGAGGATACAGTTATTGTTCGGAGTATTTGCTGTTAGGACCTTTTGTGTATTTCTAACTTGTTCGTAAAGCCCATGAAGTCATGACCAAGATGTCTCGTTCACAGTTTCAGGATAACCAACACTACCTTCAATGTTGGATACAATAGTAGTCCTCGATTCACGACTGAGGAAACACAACTCCACACTTGACTTCTCGAAGCGGTTATCTCCTTCTCCTGCCCACCTCAATCGACTATAACACGCATCACACGTTTTACGTTGTTCAACAAGTCGCTTGGCCTTTACATAGTTAAGGATTCATTGTACACCGACCTCAAATCATCACTCATCGTATTTGATATTGGTGGTGAGCTACGTCAACATGCCAGGAAAGCAAGTTGTCAACGCTGCGGGCGGCATGCAATCACCACTCCTTTCACAAGCCATCAAATACGGTGACACGATCTACGTTAGCGGAAATGTCGGCATAAACACTTCAACAATGAAGATGGTTGAAGGTAGTGTAGCTGACCGCACAGTTGGTGCATCCCTACCCACCAGGGCACGTGACTATCAGGAGAGAATGTTGATGGTTTGCAGCGACAAGCGTTATCGAATATCGAGACAGTGCTCAAGGAGGCAGGAAGCAGTCTACAGAACATAATCAAGGCAAGCAGCATGTCACGTCGTTGTGCTACTTGAGCCGCGCAGCTTTATCGAGCAATTACTGACATTAACACTACCAAGTGTAACATCTACCTCACAAGCATGAAAGATTATGCCGCTATGAATAAGGTATATACGGATATGATACCTAGTCCGAAGCCCGCAAGGACGTGTGTTGCGGTTGCGGAGTTACCAATGGGAACTGATGTGCGCCCAACCTGCTACAAGTTCAACGGAACATGACTGATGTGTCGACCAGGTCGAGATTGAATGCACAGCGCATCTGTGAGTATGTCGCTCGCGCTTCCACCATGAGTGCTACGACTACCGTGGGGTGTCATCGTGGTTACTGACTCAACGGATAGGAATGAAGTGGCTGGGCGGTCTAAGCTTTGACCACTTCTCAACCCCGACTCGAACAAAGTCTTCCTCAACTCTGATGCCGGAACACCGTGTTCACGAGGATAGTCAAGGACGAGAACTCATCATTGATTGCGATGAAGGAGGCCTCTGGGTCTGTTTGCTAGCGCTTGCTCGTGTTCAAGAGCTTTGTTCGCAAGAATCTATGGCGTGATAGCTTCAGTGTTTTCATGTTTGTAGTCTGTATGCCGCATCCGGCAGCAACAATGAAACCGTCAGCAGCTGCACGAATGCAGCAACAAGCACCACCATGTCATACAGCTTTCGCTTCTTCCCTGTGTTGTCTTCCAATTTCGTTCTTTCATCTTCATTTCATACCAGTATCGTGTTAATCTGCCACAGTTGATCATCTTACAAAAATGCCTAAATCAGCCAAGGCCTCCTCAAGCAGGGCCAAGGAGTCAAAGTCTATGAAGACTAATAGTGCTGGAAGACATGCAGCAACCAGAAATAGCAGAAGGAGAAGCTCAACACTCCTCCCAAGCTGCGAGCAGGTGCGGAAGTTGGACGAGGCCATGAAGAATGACTTCGATGCAGAACTGTTGCGTCAATCCGAATCTGCCTCTCAGCAAAATCTGAACGCCAGACCTCATAAGAAGACTCGCAGACGAACAATCTCGAGGACAGGTACTATTCTCGAACAACCTGTCACAGTCCATCAGCCATCACCTATGAGTCCGTTGTCTGGCAAAAGCTCAGTTGCAGGAACTCGTCGTATGTCGGCGTTGTACGGCCACGGCCATCTTCTTGATGGACAATCGACTCCCACTCAACTTCCAACGCCTGAACCAACTCCTCTCAAATCTGCTTTTGGCAAACGAAAATTCTCAGCTACAACTCTTGAAAGTCCGACAAGCAAACGCGTTCGATTCAGCCAGAGCCCTGAGGCACGCACATTCTCTACCCCTCCACCTTTCTCAAACGAGGCTTCTGCTTCTGAGGAGGAAGAGGGATTCTCTCTTCAGCAAAAGTCGCTCCCTGAGAATCGATATGTGGAGTTGCTCGCCCACTTGTCTGAAATGCCTACCAAGTTGTCTCTTGCCGATGTCTCAGGCTGCTTCAACACACTTCAAGACATTGCGGAGGAATTCGCAACCAGATGGTTTGGACAAGTCGATAGCAACGACAGCGTCGAGTTTCCTATACACGAACTCCAGGAGCATTACCCTGCCATTTACTATACCATGCAGTATATACTCGATGCAAGCACTACAAATGGTGTAACGAATGATGGCTGGCACAGATTTCTGACCAAGCCAGAGTACCGCCAATACCTCGTTTATGCCATTCTCGGTGAATGGTTTAACCAACGAATCTTCAGACATACCTCGTTTGGCTTGAAACCGGACATGCAGGAGTTCATACTAGAGAAAGTCGACCGGGCATATCTGCATCATGATGCCATTGTCCGAGGCAAGATCCGAAGCGAAGAAGTCAAGGCATATTGGGAGGATGATGAGACTGCTCAGGACTATCTCGATCTTGCAGCTGATAACTTCACTGATGAGCTTTTGACAGTTCTTGCACCACTCATGTCATCGTTCAAGTCTGCCGAGGAAAAGAAGCTCAAACTCAACTTGAAGCAATTAGTTAAATACTGCGCAGGTCTACATTTATCGTTGATACGAACAGGCGAGAATGGAACTGTCTTCTTCTTTGGCAGCCGTATTGAGAATGGTAGAGAGTTCCCTAGAGGAGCACTCAGTGTGTGCGTCAATGATCAAATGTGCAACAGCATGAGAGCCGAAAGTGATCCCAACGAGAAACTCCTTATCAAGATGACCTGTTGGGCTAGGGTTGAGGCCTACGTCTTCCATGGCAAAGATCAAGTAGAGATGGCGAGGAAAGAGAAGGAGCTCATCGGAAATACCATCAGAGAGACGGAGCAGGGCTTGGGACGAGCTCTAATGCCAATGGAGATCTCGAAACTTGCAAATGATTTCGACTGGGTAAATCATCCCGAAGGCAGAGAATTCTGGGGCCCTCTTCCGAGAGAATTGTGGACTGACACTCGCGAGAGAAGGGAAAAGGAAGATATGAAAGCAAGAAGTTATGCTTTCAGAAATCAAGACAGCCATGCCAAGAAGAGACAGGAGGCCAGGTCCGCCAGGGGAAATGATGGTGGTGACGACGATCCAGTCTCGAGCGATTCCGATGGTGACTTTCAACCCTTCTCTCCAGCTTCCAGCGATAGGGACGAGGATGTGACTGATCAGTCGGCTAGCACAGATGCAGAGCAGCGAGACGAGACTCTTCGTGGTCCTTACTTGACGATCTACCACTCCATCTGCCCACACAAAGTCTATTGCGAATGGACAAAGACGCAATCCAAATATGACGAGGAGCTTGTGAAGTTACATGGCGAATCTGTCAAAGGCAAGCCTCTTCGACGAGTCAACAGTCTTGCTGCCGCAGTCGCAGATGCTCGATCGCAACTTAAAGGCCAGGCATTGTATGATGCTAAGTCTGAAGATGTTATGCGTAAGGTATGGAACTACTATGCCGAACACAACAGAACGATAGAATGGACAGCGCTAGGAGTTAGTGCTGCTGCTTTGGTCTTGTACAAGATTGGATGTCCTCAAGCTCTCGGTCGGGCGGCACTAAATGGCTTTGGTTCCGCTGCATTCATCAAAAACGTCTGGGAAAAGTTGGAAAGGTTGATGAACAAGAACGGACACAGTATGGGTATTCAAAGTGCTTGGAATCCACTCAGTTGGAAGAGCAATACCAAAGCATTCCAACAAGCTCTGCGCAACTTGGGCAATATTCGTGAGGCTATGGGTATTCACAAATCCGCAAACTCGGATATCACCAATGTTGATGTCACGGACATTCCTGAGGCCTTGCTCTCAGGGGCATCATCTGCATTAGCTGGCATGGCAGCTATTCCAGCTCTCTTGGTACCGATTACACCCAATGCTGATACAACTATCGATGCTGCCTTACCGATCCCAACAGATAATTCGATTGTCACCACAGAATCTGACCTGGCGGTACCAAACACTTCACAAATCGACCATCTACTCGAGAGACTCACAGGTCATGAAGACCTTCCGTCAGCAAACAACCCTGTAGAGGTTCAGTTGGAATCACAGCCATCGACCGTGCTTGAATCAACAACCGAACAACCACAGGCAGAAGTACTCACCCACGAGCAAGAAGTATCACGTAAGGACCTCCCCTGCCTTTAAACCACCCTTCCTACAATCCTTACTAAACCAACTCCACAGAGCCATCCAACATCAACGATGACGGATTCCTAAATGAACAACAAGAAGACCTCGCCCTCCCAACAAAACAAGACGTCCCCACCAACGACCTCGAAATCAAAGACTCTCTAGAGTCCTACCTCTCAAACTTCAAATCCGACAAACCAACGGAATTCACAATAACCAAAAAAGATGGAAAGAAGATTGTTGCTCTGACGGCGGAGGATCAGGGTGCTTTTGAAGCCGCTCAAGATGAAGATGAGTTGTTGGAAGGCATGAACGTCGAGCCTTTGATAACGGGGAATTATGCTATGTATTTGCTTCGGAGGATTGATTGGAGGCAGTAGAGCAACTACAGAAGGGGCGGTGGGAAGGAAAACAAGGGGGAGTGAGGGAGAGTGAGGGTCGGAGTTAGGACTGATTTGGTTATAGCGTTGCATTGCGTCACGTTGTGTTGTGTAATATGGGTTTGAGTACTGGAGTTTACTTTATGTTATAGCAGTGTACGGTCATTCAGTTGAATTGAAAGACTTTAGTCAACTACATCCTTTCCTCCCTCCCTCCCTCCCTTCTCCCTTCCTTCGTTCCTTCACTATGCAGCACAAGGTCTCGTAAATAGCGATTCTAACATACCGTCGCTATCTATTTCCCCTCTGTCCAGTGAGGTACCAACTCGAACAAGCAGATACGTAGGTAAGTTCATCACCATGAAAGCCGGAGTAACATACGTAGCAAAGACATTGAGCTCAAATTGAGTTGCCGGCTGCTCAATAACTCAATTCAAATTCGAATGTGGTTTTGCGACGTTCGCTCTTCGCAAGAAACTCGTGTTCAGAGAGATTGATACCTAAGATACTGTACGTGTATGTACGTAGTTCAGAGCCTATCGACGCCTTCTTCACAAATGATGTACCATAGATACGTAGGTAGATAGGTATTGTAAGTAAGGACACCTAAAGTGATAGAATATACTGCTATTTTCTAAACACAACCCGGACGTATGTATTTGTCATATTCGGGAATCGATGAAGCGTCCGGTTCATTATACCAAGACGCCTGCCTAATAGAAAGATGTAGCATAACACCCACCCATCAATGTTCATCCATTCACCATCCTTTCATTATGTTCGTTCGTGATGTTCTTTCTTATCCAGAGTACATAGCCCACTCACCCCCTTCCCTCTCCCTCCCTTCTTCCTCATCCTTTCCATTCCACTCCATTTCAATCCAATTCATCAAGCGCCACGCTCCCCAAACTCCCTCGCCCATTCGTCGAATTGTTCGAGGCCCTTTTTACTAACGCTAGGTCTTATGTTTTCTAAACTGGCCTTGAAGTCTTGGAGCGATATGGATCCGATTTGGTCGATTGGTGTTGTGAGGAGTGCTTCGCCGAGGTTGCGGAGGGGTTGCATGGCGGCGTCTTTGCAGAGGGATGTTATGTCGCTGCCGGAGTAGCCTGCGTTGCATGCGTGTTAGTAATGGGGATGTAGCTGGGAAGAGATGTGACCACTAGTGATAGGAATGGAAGTTGAGGAGCAGGTGTAGCAACTTACCGTCTGTCATTTCGACTAATCTGATAATGTCCGGTTCAGTTAGACTGTGTTTCTGACTCTTAAGCAGAGTCCTGATTTGCACTTCCCGCGTTTCCGGCTCGGGCAAGGGTATGTACTGCCGTCTTACGAAACGTCGTCGTGCAGCATCGTCAATGTCCCATGGACAGTTTGTGGCCGCGAGGACTAATACTCGAGTTGCGTCCCCGATTGACACGTCTTTGCCCGCTGCTGCTCTTTGAAGGTCGGACCACTGGATCAGAAACTCGGTCTTTGACCGTCTGGACGCCTCGTGTTCTGTACCTCCACCTCTGCTGCTGAGCAAAGAATCGATTTCATCAACGAATATAATTGATGGTGCCATAGCCTTTGCCATCGCGAATAGTGCACGCACAAGCTTCTCAGAGTCGCCATGCCACTTTGACGTTAGACTGCTGGCAGATATAGCAAAGAACGTCGACTTTGATTCTGTTGCGACAGCCCTTGCGAGCATAGTCTTTCCCGTTCCTGGTGGCCCGAAGAGGAGCATACCTCTTGCTGGTTCTCGCAATCCCATAAACAGATCTGGCCGTAAGAATGGATACACAACAGCTTCTTTGAGAGCTTTCTTTGCAGCATACAATCCAGCTACATCTTCCCAGTGAACTTCGTCGCCTTTAACGACAATTTCATTCATGATTTGTTTCGCGGCAAAAGGATCGCATCCTCGCGGTAGGTTTGCCATCAATGCTTCTGAACGCAAATCAAACTCGGACTTCTGTTCGTTGCCTGCCTTTTCGTCTCCTGCGTCATCCTCGTCAGTAGATGGTGGTGTTATCGCTCCCGAACCTTGACTGCGTTCTGCTCGAGGACGTGAAACGCGGGCTTTTGAAGACGGCGAGACATTATCGGTGGACGGTTGACGAGAGCGTGGTATCGGTGGGCGGGTCTGTGGCGGTGGGATGGACGAATTTGGAACAGGTTTCCGCACTAGACCTGGAGGTTTCGGTGCTGGACTTAAATTGCGATCTGGCTGAGCATAGGCTCTATCTATAATTCTGTTGGCAAGAGGTTTCGGAACGTTGGATGTCGATGGAAAAGTTTGTGTGTGGTATTTCAACTCGGCTGGCTTTATTCGATGTGGTGGTGGTGGCGGTGGTGCCTTTCTGGTCGGCAGTTGTGGGGGTGATGGTAACGTCTTGTCCGATTCTGTTCTGAGGTCTGTCGCTGAACGACTTATTGGCGGTCTTTGAGATAGTTCGGATGAAGGACGTGGATCGTAGGATGCTACTCCAGCTTGAGTAGCAACGTTTGACCGAGTTTTATATTCGGCTGGATCAGGCATCGAGACAATACTACTCACACGATCGTCTGTTCTCCGAGGTTGATCAAGGCTCCTTCTAGCAGCTTGAGCACTCAATCTTGCTTCAATGGTAGGATCCAGTTCTGGCTTAGGGGTATATTTTGGGCGTGGTTGCGTACTGTCCCATGCAAGACCAGCCGCTTTCATCGTTGTAGGTGCTTTGGCTGGCTGGCTGGCAGTCCTGCTGTATTTCATTCCCCTCCTCTCCGGCCTTAGTGTGGTCCTCATTGGCTTCCTCTGGTCGGGACTAGGACTCCGCGAGGGCTTAGGCTGCGGAAACGGCAAGGCTGGTGGTACTCCTAAGTGGCCGCTTGAAGTCCGATTCATATCATCGTGCATGGTATGTACACTGTCTTCACTTGCTTTCCGGAAAGGTAGAGGTTTCGAGGACGAAGGAAGATCCGAATAGTCCATCGGCGGTACAGTGTCCCCTCCAAGCCATGTTTGAGATGTGTTATTCACCAAACTCAGTTGGCTCAAGTTGTGACTCGGAGGGTCGAACTGGTCGGTGTCCTCACGACTTTGTTTGAGTGCTTTTAACAGATCCACCCTTTCCTGACACTGATCTTCCAATTGCTTAAGGGCATTCCACAGTGCCTTCTCTTTTTCAGTCTTCGCATACCACCCGGCAGGTAACTTGGTTGCGTTATGTTGGTAGATTTGATTGAGGGCTTGTTGCCATGATCGCAGTGCTTCAGTTTCGTTGTTCTGTGCCTGTCAGTCCCTGCATAAGTTACATTAATCAATCAGCCTACCTGGCCTTCGAAGAAGACAGCGGTGGAGCAGGTTAAGTAGCATTCATCGTAGGTCTTTTGCATGACCGATATTGGCCTGTTTCGCATCATGGTGGCTGTCGGATGCTGTCGAATGGTATAGAATCACACAGATGCTGGCCGTTGTCGAATACCATTGAACTTACTAGGCTCGTCGTGGCGTCGAAGTTCAAATGCGTCGTGGCTGGTAGATCCTCAGCCTAAATGCGGAAGCATGAATGCAATGCGGGTCGTTCAAGTTGTGAAATCCTACCTTGTGAGAGGTTGACGTAGGTGTGATTTGTCCTACTCCGAACACCGCATAGCTCGGCGTGGATCACTCTTACGCCTCAAGTATCTGATTTTGATGATTGTCGTTAGGTCTATCAATATTTGGACTGCAGTTGTATTTGATGGTTATTAACTACGCGAAGTGCAACCTGCTCGAGCCCAAGCAGTACTCAGCCTACAAAACCATTTGAGAAAATCATGCATCCATGTGCATATTCTCACGATGCGCAACACCACACCCCGTGATTCAACTTCTCTGAATGATCTATTTCTGAGCGTGTTGACTTGAGACCGCACACAGGCATACCGTCAGACGATACTGGTGCTTTACTACCACGTTGCACTAGTCGATAGGCGCGCTGCTCATTTAATTCTCCTGGGAGTAGTTACATGCTCGCGTGGTAGGCCTACACTAACGTCACGTGCCAACGAGTCCTCCATTGCTTCGTTCACCATGTGTACGTCTTCTGTAGGTCAGATCACAACCGAAGATATGTATGTTATCGCGTGGAGCGACTCAGCCTGGGCAAGTATGTCTCGATCAAGGTAGCTTGGAACGACGGTGAGAAAGGCACTTCATACCGACCTATCTACCTTACATAAAAAGATGTCATCCACCCTCCGTCCGCATAACATATTTCCAAACACTAGGTAAGGCAGTATGCTAACCTTGCACCTCGTACCGCTGACTGCCGTTCGAGGCAGGTACTTCCTGGGGCCGATTATAGGCAGGAAGTTCATCCTGACTGGGTGGTATGTTCAGCGGCGGTCGTTGCATATCCATCTTCGGCTGCGCAACCTCCATCGTTGGGTGAGAAACCATAGCTTCCATCCTCTTCTCAGCTTGGACTCTTCGCTTTCTTTCTCTAAAAATGAAGAAGCTCAGGAGTGCAATCAGCAACAATCCAAGACCAAGGCCCAAACCGACTCCGAGGCCGATTTTTGTCGAATCAGAACCTGAAGACAATGCCTGGCTATGTCCACTTGAGCCGCTCGCGGCCGCACCTGTTGCAGTGCCTGCCGTGCTACTTGACATTGTCGAGCTCGCCAGCGTTCCACTAGTCGTCGCTGATGATGTACTCGAACTCGTACTTGCGGTGGAATTCGGTACAAACGCATAGGGTCTTCCTAGCAACATGTTTGACGCAGCCGCACAACACGAACTCCCACCACCACCCGCACTCTCGCAACACCACTCTGCACTCCTCGTTCCATTTCCACAAACCACCAGATTCACGAATCCACCTTGATCGAACGTGTCATTGGTGGTCTTGGCTACGCACGCCGATGCACAAGATGAGCTGGCCCATGATTTATCTGTGCAGCCGCCGCGGTAGAACCAGTTTGCGCTACCGACGCAAAGTCCTTGGTCGGTACAAATCGCAGCGTCGTCGCAGCAGGCAAAGTGAGATTGGTCGCGCCCGGAGATGGGATTCGGGAGGCAGGGAGAATACTTTGCCGAAGGTGGGATTTGGTTGCCGTTTGGCCAGTAGCATGTTGCGTTGGACATGACGAGGGTCTGTGTGTCAAGAGCTGTATTGTTTCTAGTGTGCTGTCTGCAAGGCAAGAGAGAGAGAGAGAGATAGAGAGGAAACACTCGATCCAAAGGTTGGGGGGTTTCAAATCGGGAGGACGGATGATAAAGGTCGTGACGGTGATCAACAAGGTTGAATGAATCGCACTTGGCTATATTCTTCGATAGCCTGGACATCACAAGCTCGGTACTAGGATCACTAGTCGCGTTGAAGAAACCCTGGTGTTGTATGTTTCAATTGCCGCCTATCCTCTCACCATTTTAAACGTGGCCCCCAGGGCTACTGGCCAATCACATGTGATCATTGTGTCTAATGTCCACTTTTGATTGGTGTATCAGCTGGAGGTCGCATTATGAACTCTGAAAAAGGGACCGCTGAAGTCTGTTTTGAATGTGAACAAGTGCCTTGTTTGGTGGCTTTTGCTGGCATACTGTCGGGTAGCCAACTCACTGTTTGCAATGCTCCTAGCGGCGTTTTGGCCTGTTGGCTGAAACACTAGCGAAGTTGATTACTAAAATTTGTTCTTGTTGCGTGTAATTGGGCCATCCTGCACAAATTTCTTTCGACGACAACCAGATTCAGGGACTGCTCACCTTACAGTAGAATTGGGTTTTCGGTTTGTTGGAGTAGAACTGGACCGCCGCTCGTCTAAACTTCAAGATTGATTTTGAAGTACAATGTAGCCACCAATCTGTCTAGCCAAATACGTATAATGAACGCAATATGCTTTGGCTAGTAGAGAGAAGACGTTAACGTGATGCGCAGCTGAGCTTGGAGGTTTCTAGGTCAGCGACAAAAAGCGAGAACGAATTGAAATGTTAAAAAGCATTCGCAGTCTGCCTTGCTCGATTAACACCGCCTTTCGAGCAACGTGACGTAGACAGTAGACTTTGGCAAGCCTGAAATAATAACCATAGTACAAGACAAATAACAGCGTATTATGGCTACACAACCCGTATTAGACAACCAACCATTCCGGAGATATAAACAATGGCTAACTCGCGCGTAATTGACATCTTTCACGAAAGCAGAGGTTGCAAAACCTGAGTGGACTCAACTCCTGCTTGATGGTCAGATTGATTGATGACAAAGTAGTCAAGACTCGAAACCACAAAGTACATAGACACTAATGCACAGATGGCAGGTACGTTGCGCTAAGAGAACGAGCTGTTCAATCACAGAAGCAGTGACTGAAGTCCATGGCCATTTCGAAATTGCGGGACGCAGCTAATGCACCTTCTAGACTTCAAGGGATGTGGTATAGACTGGTGTAGATCATGTATTTTGTGCCAATTGAAGGCGAGACCTCGACTTTGGTAGCTCCATCCATAATTTGGGTTTGCCATGAGTTTGAGTCACTGCTCGTAGACATTGATGTACGGCTCCACTGCGTTCCAGGCACAACCGGTGTAATGCAGCCTGACAAGCTTCGCTCCATGTGCAGCGGAAGCAGGAAGTCGAAGCTTCAGCTCAAAGTTGTGCAGGCTGTGTTCGCATCTGTCTACCACGTTCAACATCAGCAGATCGATGTAAATGTCTTTTCAAAGCATATCTCGTGGCCTGCCGGGATTTCTGCCTCAAAGACAGAGCTGCAGATAGTGACCCGTTGTAAGCCTCGGATACGACGCCCATTACCGAATATTCCGTATGCAAGCACGTCGGACACTGAGATGGACAGTCAGATATCGTTATATCCGATGCAAGTTCTGGAGAGGTTTTTGTCAGCGACAGCCCACACCCAAGCTCTTCCCGCTTCTCCTGTAAACAAGCCAACAAAGTCGTCAGTCCTGCCTGCATCTTGTAACCAGCCTTTCTCCAAACCTTTGGTCGTATCTGCCTGCGCATTTGACTCAAGTTGTTCAGTGGTTATATGTCCGAGGAGCCCTTCGAATCTCCCATCATCGTGTCTCGAAAAGACAAGTGCATTTCCCGCAATGCCATGGCATAAGCATGGGGATTTAGTCAAGATACCACGATTCCAGATGTCGTCCCTTGCTCGTTCACTAGCCTGTGCGATCTCTGCTTGGAGATCGTTAGAGAAAAAGTCCTTGATGGAGTCAAATGACATAACAAAGCCAGGGCTGCCGTGGCACATTTGCATCAACCGATCATCTCTGCTGGCTCCGAGCTTCTCAGCTGACGATGGGAAATTTCCGCTTTGCAGTTGATTTTCCAAAAGTTCCTTCATGATTTGTTCGAGGTCATGGTGAATCTGCGCTATGCTGTCCTTAGGTTGTGAGAGAACAATCTGCGTGATAATGCCGATGTAACCATGAACAGCTCCGAGATACTCTTTACCATGCCACGTCCACGGTCGAGGAATGCCAAGAATATACTGTATGGTTCGTTGGATCGTTTGGTTCAACAGTGTCGTCACCTTCTCCGCGCCGGCCTGCTTCTCGAAATGAGTTCGACACACTCGCAGGATATAGAGGTAGCCAGCTCTCCCGTAAAGCCACTCGTTCGAACCAACATCTGCGCTGATGCTTGGTTCATAGGAACAGATTTTGTTGGCGAGGCTCGGGTCGTTGTTAATAATACTAGTCAGTGCTTCGTATGCGAGTGTTTCGCTAGCAATACCACAATGATTGGGGTCTGGTTGGCTGTGCCTGTTGTTCGCGCTGAGCTTCAAATAATCATTCGCCCACTCAAGCAACGATTGTTGTTTGAACGAAAGGCCAGGATACACCAGGGACAGCCTGTAGAAGAGGTATGCAATTGACGTTGGACCACTGTAGAACCCGTTGAAAGCCCAACCAGTAGAGCACGTATGAACAGGTGGGTTGTATGTGTTTATTCTCTCCAGAGATTGATATAGCTCACGACGATAATCAAGAATTGGTAGAGAGTCGGTGAAGTTTTGAGAAAATCTTCGTCCTGTAGACATTGTAGCTGCTAACCTGTAGAGCGAAAAATGTAGACGCAATTTATGCTGTTTATCCTCGTTAGACTCGTCAAGGCGTCCGATAGAGCTTTCAAGGTCAATTTGGTGATTGTAGATCTAGTAAAGGCAGGAAGACGTTCATCAGCTTTAAAACTGAGGTGGCTGATGCCCAAACGTGTAACCGCACCCTAGGAAGTGGTGATTCAGCTAACAAGCATAACAACACTTGGATCAAAGGGAGCACTATACATCAATCTGTGATTGAGTATAGGAAGTAACAGCTACTCAACGATTCACGCTACACTGGCGATCGACACCATTTGATATCAACAATGGAGATCAATTAATGATGTATGATTACAGAAGTTGTCGGAGGATGACGTAGCTTCGCAACCACATATCAGAATATTAAACGTCGACCAGTAGGGACATCACAGCAAGAACAAGGAAGAAGGAACACAATTGTACAGCTTAAGAAAATGCTTCATATTCATTCATTTCTCATAGCTGATCGGGTCTGTTTGAGCCATTACAGTAGTCAAGTAGTAGGGACTTTTTCTTCTTACCTCAACGTTCCATATCGGTAAAGTATTGGTCATAAAATTGAACATTCCATTTAGCAGATAGGGTGAGACTTATCATGCTTGGCCTGCAGGGAGTGATTGTCTTTCAAACCCTTGTGCACACCCGTGCCCTTCTTGTGAGAATGATGTGTTTTCTGGTTCGTCTTCACATGTGATGTGTATTTCGCAATTTGCTGCTTGTCCATTTCTTCAAGAGTCTTCAAAGCTAGCTTGAAATCCGTAACAAGAGCATCGCATCGGGCCTTGGAGAAGTCCTCTCGGACCACGACACGCATCATCTTCATCTTGTCACTGTGAGGAGCCATAGTATAGGCGGGAACGACCCATCCACGTTCACGGAGCTGATGAGCAACAGCAAACTCATCGAAATCATGGCCATCATCAGGGTTAAGGCGGAAAGCAACCAGTGGAAGTGATCGGCCACCGCCCGGAGACATGATAATGAAGCCAAGTCCTTGGAGTTGTTTCTGCAGATAGTCGGCTGTTCGGGTTAGGTTGAGCATGATACTGCGGTAGCCGCGCTTGCCGAGACGAATCATCTGGTAGTATTGGGCAATGACATGAGATGCGCCCTTGGAGAAGTTGAGAGTGAAAGAAGCTTGATCGGCCCCAAGATAGTTGATGTTGAAGATAAGCTCTTGCGGCAGGAAGTCTGGTGATCGCCAGACAACCCAGCCGACACCGGGGTAGACCAAACCATACTTGTGGCCAGAAACGTTGATGGAGACGACTTTTTCGAGTCGGAAATCCCAGACGAGGTTAGGATTGACGAATGGTGCGACAAAACCACCGGAAGCGGCATCGACGTGGATTGGGCAGTCTATGTTCTTCTCTCGGAGAAGCTTGTCAACAGCTGCCACATCCTCGTACTCGCCAGTGTAGGTCAGACCGAGAATGACGCAGATACCAATGGTGTTCTCATCAATTAGATTGACAGCCTCCTCAGGGTCAAGAACGTATCTATCCTCTGTGCAGTAGACGTACTTCTCTTCGACCTCGAAGTATCTAGCAGCTTTTTCCCAGCAAACCTGCACAGCACTGTTCATGATCATGTTGGGCTTGTCATATGGCTTCCCTTCAGCCTTTCGTTTATTTTGCCATTTCTTCTTCATTGCCAACACACCAAGCATGATAGCCTCGGAGGAGCCAATGCAGGATGTGCCCATGGCATTGGTAGATTCATCGCCGGTTTCAGGCGCGTTATAGAGTCGGGCAATCATGTTCACACATCGGTTCTGGATCTCAGCAGAAACGGGGTACTCTTCGTAATCGATGAAATTCTTGGAGAGGGCTTCTTGCATGAGCTTCTCTGCCTCTTCTTCCATATAGGTAGTGACGAAACTGGCGAGACTAGAAGATGTCAGTGTTTTCTCTCAACAGTTTGGGATATTGGATAATACTTGAGCATTGGGTTACCATCCAAGCTGAGCTCATCCCTGATCATACGGTAAGCAATATCTCGTGGCATCTCCCTCTCGGGCATTTCGTGAGCAGGTAAGTCTTGGGCGGCAAAGCGCGAGCCATAGACACTGGTAGAGAATTCATCTTCACCAGCTTCCTCGAGCTTGATGTGCTCGAGGCCTGGTACGGTACACTGTCTGCGGACATCCGAATTTGAACTCGTCTCCTGTTTGTTAGGAGACGAAACAGCCGCGAGGTGCACCATGATTGCAGTTAAGAATTAGATCTGTTTACTCGATTTGAGATTCACAAGGAGGGAATGGGGTAAACGAAGGAAGAAGAGTCAGATGCAAGAATTCGAGGAGTTTAGCAGGTCAAATACCTCTGAAAGCACCTTTCACCAACAGCAGTCACTTCTTCAGCTCGTGGTACTTGTGCTTGGACCATGGCAACGAAGTCTGCCCCGCTCGCTGTACTCTCAACGCGAAGTGGCATGTTTCAGCACGTTCCTCATTCGTAGGTCACTTTACACACGTGGAGATTGTGACAGCCTAGGAAGCTTCGGACACACTGACTGTGCTTTCTCCAGCAAATCGTGGCCATCTACATGAAGCTCCAAGTTCTGAGCTGGGCATTAGGCTCATAAAACAAGCATTGAGTGCAGGTCCAGCCCCGCTGCGTCATCCGAAGTGTTCATCCATAACAGGTTAGCGCTGATAATGCTCCCAATCAATCTCATTCTTGGACAACATGTTTCCCTCTTTACATATCGGAGCTCCAGTCGTTACCTAGGTAGTAAATCTGTATGCGCCTAACCAGGGGTATCAGAGTCGATCAGGGAACACTTTCATTACGGTCCTGAAAGGGTGTCGCAATCAATGTAGACGACTTGTCAACGAGTATTCTGAACCACCTATCACTCTACATCACAAATATGACTAACCTACATGGCTTACCGCTCAGTGTTTGAATATCCAGATTCAGGCTACTTGCATGAGCTGGACTCCTGGCAGCAACCTTTTTACGCACGTCCCGCGCCGTTGCCAAGTCAAGTTTTTCAGCTGCCAAGGCTGGGTTGATAGGTGCTATCTCTTAACCACCACTCATCTTCTGATATTACAGACTTATTAGGTTCAGCAGACCAGACCAAGGCGTGCTAAAAATCAAGAAGTGACAAGGTACATGAGCTGATATGCAGGCATAGGAACATGCCATGACTTTGAGTCAGGATCCCAGCAAATATTGCCACGTACGCTTTTTCATATGTGACAAGCAAGAGTTCCTGCCCCAACTCCCGGTAATGCACATTAAGCAGTCTAGGAGGCGGCTTTGGAGGTACATGGTATCAGGCTGGTCGTTGGCTGGGTTTTCGTTGGGACCTTCGCTTTAGTTGGCATATATGGTTCCTAAGATATACTCGTCTCTTCATCTCATTCATGTGGAATATGATTGATGACCAAGCTGAATATCTGCTGTACGAGCCTTGCAACTACATTGTCTTACCTGCAAACCCACCCCTTCTCCTTTCCCTCTACCTTGATTATGCAATCTCACCAAAAATTAGCTGCACAAGCTCCGCTTGGACCAAAACACCTTCCAGGACAAAAACATATGCCTTCCAGAACAACAAGACCTTCTCGGTCTCATCCCAACGAATTACAAAAACGAAAGAACAAAAACAATCAACAGCTGGGATTCGCTGGTGGTCACCCACCCAACTACTAGCCAGTCGGCAGGCGGCTTGAGTACAGGTGATCGAACGGGAACCTCTATTTTCCGCCTCCTATGGTCGATTGCGAAGGAAAGTCTTCTTCCAAATGCAAATATCATGCACGAACCACACCCCATCAAACCTGTAACCTCTCCCTTTCAGCTGATGAGCAAGAAACAAAAGTCGTGACTGCTGATGAAAGCAGACTCACTCCAGTCCGTACTCAAGGTCTAACAACGCCATATCCTTAAAACCTCAAACGATATCAATGCGGACTTTAACAGCGAGACAGGGAATACCTGTAGACTTATATCCGTTCACGTCCCAAGTCCCGTCCACTCCTCCAGATTCAACGTCAAGCTCAGCACTCTTATACCAAAGCAACCCCCTTCACTCTGACCCTCGACAACCAAAACCCAACACATTCAACGTGTATATTCAAGACTATCAGCAGCAGCAAACAAACCCGCTAATCCAAGCACTAACGCACGAGATGCGATTCATGCAGATACGGCCACAACAGGAAGGAATACGTGCTGTACGTCCATGCCAGCCCACCAACTCAACTAGCTAGCTGCAGTAGAGCCCGACCTCCATCACATATCCACAACAGCGGGGATATTTCCGTTAAGTACAGTACAACGAACAGATCTGCCACCTCATCTAATCCGATCTAAGTACACAGTGTTCGTACTCACTATGACTCAAGTCATCTCACGTAACACATATCCTCTCAAGTACCAGCGCGCCACAGAAACAGCTGGTCAGACCAGTATCCATTCCCGACCCAACTCATCGAAGAAAGAAAACCCAACTTAACCCCGTGATACAACTAATACACCAAGTCTCCTCTCCACATAACCTGCCTCGTCCACACCAAATGCGATGAGTCAAAGCCACACACACACACACACACACACACACACACACACACACACACACACACACACACACACACACACACACACACAGCGCACCCCACACCCCCACACCCTCTCACACCACTTCTCTCTCGAGAATACAAACTATACTACACTATACTGCACTCTACCGTCTTCTCCATGCCGTGCCGTACCATGGCACGTTGATCCCCCCCCCCGAGCCCGCAGACACATGACCTCACCTGCCCTTCCGCAAGACACCTTCACAGCCACATCCTCCAATGCCCCAGGACCATGCACACCCCTGAGGGAGGTATACAGTACAGTGCCCACAAAAATTATCTTTCAAGAGCATCTGAGTGAGAGGGGGAGTCAGAGGTTCTTTGTTTGTTTTAAAGGACTGTTGACATACAGTAGCTAGGTGCTGTACACCCCACCGCCTGCCAGGTAGGGTTTTGCAAACTTGGACTGCTTTGGGACGCTCGTCTTGTGTCTACTTTGTTTGCGCTGGTATCGCTGGAGCATGCAGCCAAGGAGCGTGCTGTATATGTATATGGTACCTGAGGACGAGGGTGGAATGGTATGTATGTATGTACGTACGTAAGTACGCACTACTTGTAGGTACCTAGTCCAGCCCTTGATAAAAAGAATGAGTAACCGTAGATAGCAGGATACTGCAGCGCATACACAATACATGCTATCTCAGCTGGACGTTTCATGTACAGTAGGGTAATACCTAGGCCCAACGTGCAGATTTCTTCGGATCAGGGATCAGATTTCGGAAATACGTAGGAAAGGATATGTACTGTGTCTTGATTCTTGGCCATTCTTGCGTCGGGATCGGGCTTCGAGGTTTTGTTTGTTTGTTTGAACACACAGTACTACTGTTGGCAGTCAAGGTGGTATTCAGGGGTCAAAGGTAAGCATATTAGATGGTGTGGGAATACGATTGGACATGAGCACGCGGACTCGGGTATCGAAATCAATGATCTTCTTGATTCCCACGTAAGTATTAGTGACTGTGTGTCACGTATAAGGTCTATTGTGTTGAGACGTGTTTGTGTGTAATGACCAGGCAAGGGACACATAGATACCTAGCTATGGAGCACCACACCACGCACGGCGAACAAAGTACCACCAGCAGTCCCAGTGAAGACGAGCCACAGACCCTGTTGCTCCGTCCATGCAGTGTCAGGCTCTGACTTCGCAGCCATGACCTCGAAATCGCAAGCGAGCACATTTCCAGACGTTGACGATTTCTCTCGGGAGATCGCTGTCTGTCCTAATCGTTCACTGTCGTAGCATCGCGGGACAATCGCATGAGGTGCGGCGTACAGTACAGCACATCATGTTTTTGCCCGGCATATCCGATGTCGGGGGCTTGATCAGGTCATCCAAAGGAAGAGTCGGGAAGTCAATGACCACCTATTTCAGTATAAGCGGTGACTGTTTGCGATATTCCGTGCTTGTACAGTACAATAAAGTACTTGACAGCTGACCCATCATCTTCTACCGTACAGCTCGTTGTCACGGCAATAGCAATAGCAATAGCTAGCGACTGGTTGTCAGTCACAACTGTATTCCCTGGTCGGTGTTGAGAATTGAGTTTGATCAACATCTTAGAGATCACAGCGGTATGGATTGCCACCTGGTGATCAGCGCGCGTGTTGAGCCTCATCGTGCGATACGAAAGGACGTTGAGTCCATGCACGAATTAGAGAAGGGCAGAGACTGCCACTCACCGGCACTAACGGGATCGCATGTCCGCTTCTGAATCCATACGGAGTGTCGTTACCTAGTAAGGTAAATGAAGAGTGAGGATGTATGACTCCGTGAGCTTTGAATGGATAAGATCAACAATATTCTGATAGTGGATTACCGGAAATACCAAGCCGCTGCGCTGGATTGCTGGCCAATTGACGATTGCGACTTGCTTGGGCGGTGGTGCGGGTCGAGCTTACGAATCAAGTTGATGTCGATGAAGTGATGATGCTATTAATTGACGGCAAGCAAGGCAGATGCCTGTCCTGTGATTAGATGCCACAGTCCTGTGGTGGTGGTATCGTGACCTCCACGTTATCAGGTTGAGCAGTGGTTTCGAAGTGGCGGAACTATATGTCCGACTAGTTGACATTAAGCGGTGATGCTTCGGATATACTGCACAGTATAATGTATCTTCGCTGCCAATCACATGAAACGTAGTCGTCATGCACTCAGCTGGAGCCTGTTGTATGACTTATCGAGATCAACGTCGTCGTGGCATTGTGCAGACTATTTCTCGAGCACAATACAGTACTAAACACGTACTACGCTAAACCGAGGTATTACCGCGCACTGTCCGAGCAGTTCTGAGAAAAGAATCCTGATTACATATCCAACGGGCCCAAAGGCCACATCCGGGCGCGATATCCGGCGCTACTCGTACAAGTAGATCTCAGATCGAAGGACATGAATCCAGCAAAATGGGCGGGACGAAAAGTCAGAGTCTAGGCCTAGATTGCTGCTCTCGTATTTTTATTGAGTTTCACCTGCTACAGTAGCGCATTGATGACTTGGCGATCAGCCGATGAGCCAGCTTGTTGCTTCTGACAGTGTAAAACTGCGGGACAACCTACACTATATTCCGTAAACAACAGACATTGGTCTACATAAGATACCTACTGTTTTTGAGCACTGTACACTCCATCATCCTCGCGATTGGAGTCGCACCTAGGGATATACAGTACAGTGATTGGAAACCGCATGTCAATTCTCTATGTTGTGATTCCAATTGCAGAGTAGAAGTCTGAAACTGAATGTCGGTGTGTCCGATGGCTAGCCTTACAAATCATCCCCACTGCTGGCCGGGCAAAACAAGACGACGGCGATATGTAATTGGAGGAAACATTAGACTTTGCGGAAATGTGATGAGGTGAGACACAATTTTATTGTACAGAGTACCCCGTGTACTGTATACGCTGACTTTTGTGTCCACCCGTAGAGTACCATTGAATAGATATCTACCAACTGTAAGCAAACGGAACAGAAATCAGATTCATCCGGTTGCAGCGTTTGACCAGGTCGGCTTGAAAAGTAGTACACTACTGTGCTGTGCAGTAAACTCTTGGTAGAATGTGGAGTTGCTCCAAGCACGTGTCGACCCGATTTTCGACGATCCGCGCACAGTCTATCGATGTAGGTGAATTAAGCAGAATTTGCGGCTATACCACCAGTCCATACACCACGAATCCTGTGGCTTCAATGAGGAGACTGTGCCGACAATACCACTGGCATTTTTCAGCACTGAGCCATCAAAACCCAAGGACGGATATCTCGGCTACCGTATATGCTTCCGTCACCCGATCTCGATTGCCCAGCTTGCTGTTGCTGCACTGTATGCGACAAACCCACAGTAAGCTCCTTTGTCCACGTGAATTCTCGGCGATTGAAAGAGTTCCACAACCCATAATCTGTAGAGAATATCGTCTAGATTGTGTAAATGGATCATTGGCAAACCTGGGAATTGTGTCAGCGCGCCACGTGACTTGCGATCTAGATGCGACCCTCTCTGTACAGGACAAGTCGTGCTGAATCATGTGAAACGCCGGCCACAGGCAGTGACAATTCCTTTCTTCTGAAGAACCCACACGTACCCCAGAAATAGGAATCTCCCGGATTCTTGCACTGCTCAGAAGATGAAGAGCCGGAGCTGGGTAGAAAGTCATAGCGGCTAATTTCTACACTATCCCACGATAGGTGGTGTGTGGACGATCAAAACGCTGTCACAATGTCGCAGGCACCCTACCAAGAATCAATGTCGCAACCGATCGAGATCTCTCACTTTCACTCTTCTCAGCTTTTTGAGTCATCACGAAGTTCCGCATTTGGAAAGACTGCAAAGTTTCAGTGCCATAACCATTCAAAGTCCGGCAAAAATGTGCAGGTGGATTATGAGGACGGTCCGAGTGTCCCATGGTGAATCAAGCCTCTTCAATGCCGTCTGTTGTTTTATGGCGAACGATACAGTGTTGCCCTGATTGTTGGAAATCGGACTCGTACCAAATCGTAGCAATTGTGCTGAATTAGACTAGCTACAAGTCCAGCGGATGGTGGGAAGGTTCTCGTCTTGTATGCTGACTTCCGTGGTTGAAGCGATTATCCGCGCCCGGAAGAATGTCTTTGGATCTGTGTCACATGGCGGAAAGAACAAATCTTGTGCGCCTGAATTCGAACTTTTTACCTCCTCGCTGAGTTGAAGCTGTAGAAAATCGCATTGCTTATGTGAGAGACTAGCAAGATCTCAAGTCAGGACTCATCCCTAGAGGGCGACCGTAGCTGACGCACTTGCAACCGGTCGTTATTTACCAAAAAGGGCATATCCCATGTCTTAAGAAATGGGACTGCACTTAGAGATGCATTCAGGCTTGTCGCGGAGGCGGAGTTGGACCCATCTTCAAGAGAGAAGCCATAGGGGGCAGTGGGGGGTAGTCGGACCATCGGAGCGGTGCTCTGGTCATTAACGGGAGGTCTGCTGGAAGGAGTGGAGGTGGAGGCGAAGGTAGGTCGAAAAGTCGAACTGATGATTCAGACGGCAGCGATGCTGGAAGATCTCGCGTTGTGGTCACAGAACATGAAGGTCGTTGAACCAGGGAGATCAGTGGAGGCAATGATGCCCTTTGCGTTGATGGACTGTTGGCTGTCATATCAACATCAGATGGAGTGAGAGAAGTAGATGATCTGGAGTCGAGAGGGCCATGAAGATCGGGTGGTTCAAAATCCTATGGTCGTCAGTTGGTCACTCGATGCTGTGAAATCAACGTGTTACCTGTCGTCTTGCCTCATTGATCATGTTTCGTAGCTCTGGGGACACAAGAGGGTAGATGTGGTCGAGCAGTGTCTCATATCGTGCCAGCTTTGAAGACGTGACGGTCAGATCCTCGGCAGTCCTGTATATTCACTTAACCCTGATGATTCGAATTGGGAAAACAACGATAGACGTACTTGCGCTTTTTCCAGCCTTTGCCGTAACCATAGTGACAACCTGTACCAGTATGCAGACACCTTCGACAAGACGGACGCTCGCCATCACACTTTGTCTTTCGTTCTCGACACGGCTCGCATGCATGACTCGTCCTCGCTCGCTCTAGTCGTTCATATCCTGACCTCGAACCTCGAGAAATGGCAACTTGTTTGTGGCTTTGCCGTGAAGGTACACCAACCGAGGAAGGAGGTGAATCACTCGCTCTATCAGACAAGAAACCATCCACTATACTAGGAGCACGAACTCCAGCATGATCAGGCACGATGTTATCCATGAGCGACGCCCAGTCTGGTCCATCCGATGGAGTAACAGTAACAAGTCAAGGCTGCACCGTCAAAATCCAGATAAGGAAGAGTTGTTGATGTTAGGGGAAAGAGTGGTCAGGTAAGTGACGAGACACACGACGAGATGTAACGGGACAAGATTTAAGAGGTCGATGCAGCACAGGGAGGATTGACTGGCATGTGGCAGGTGTGACTCTGTGGAGTCCGATCGGATCGACCACCAGAGTTACTCGGTGGAGCTCGAGAAGGAGGAACGGCTTGCAAGTGTAAAGACAAATTGAGTGTCGGTTTGATTAGTCATTTACACGGGTCGCAGTTGCAGTGTCACTGGCATGGGAGGTCATGGACGGTTGACGCATTGAACAAGTGCTGCATAGCCGAATTGGGAAGGCAAACCACGCAATCTGCAGTGGGTGCAACAGCCTATCAACCACTTTGCACTGCCAGCGAATCACGGAGGATGTGTGCTTCGTCACGACTTGTGCAGGACGTGCTTTGCAAATCTCGCTAAGCTTGCAAGTAGGAACGACTACTAGCTGGAATTTCTGTGTTGCAGATTTGAGGAGCGGCACACGGGACAAGAAAAATGGTGAGAGCATACATGTAGGTAGAAACTCACTCACCCACGGCTACCTTGCCAAGATCACTACAATGCGACAGTGACCTATGCAGTCTACCATCGCCAAAAATATTACTGTGTAGTGTGTTAGGTGCTTTGCTTCGGTGATGAGTGGCAGTAGTAGCTCGGTAACTCGGTGGCTCTAATGGAATATGAAATCCGATCAATTCCACCAGTGGAGACAGCCCGACAAGCTCAGCCCAGGCGCTATTCCAGGCTTCGAAGCACCCAAGACGTTCTAGGCCCTAAGAAGAAATATTGCTGCCAATCTGCGTCCACGCAAGCTGGAAGGCCAATCCTTGATTCCATGAGATTGGAACAATGTGGGTCAATACGCCCGGCCTAAACATGAGCCAATCCGTCCAGTTAGCCAGCGGCTTTCAAGCCTTCGCTAAACTTTGACGCCACTACGAAAGCTTGCTGACATACTGTTCCCAGCAAATCCCCGGCTTTCAATACTACTACACAGGAAGAATAGGCTCTGACACAATCCCGCGAGCATCTTCTATATCACGTAGCTCAAAAACAACATCACCGCCAGGCTGTCTCGTGTTCTATTTTCCTCAAATCATCTCCCAGTGGCCTAGCGTTTCTGCGCGAGCTTCATTCAACCGTGCATACGACGTGGTGCTGACAGGCACGAAGCATCTAGTAGATTCCTGCAATACAGCACTGCAGCACCACAGTACAGTGTGACACGCGCACAGGGACACCGATCTGTGACTTCATGATCGAGCAGACTTGACGGATGAGAGCACGGAAAAAAAATCCCATTAGTGTCTATCGTATCAGCTGACCATTCCCCGGCTTCACTGAGAAGAGCCATTTCGCCAACACAATTGTTATCCGTTGACCTGGCGGTGGATCTATCCCCACGCCCATCGGAAATGCAAATCCGTACCTACAGCCTTTCTGATTTGTATCTGGAATTCACGGCAGCATTCAATTCGACCCACTGCCGGAGATGCATCCCGAACACCCTGTTCCTCATCCTACCTAGTTAACGTCATAACGGCTGCAGGACACGTGGATCCGTATCGCGTTGCTCTGCCGAATTCATCCCTTTCCCTAACAGTAATACTGAAGCACCGACATGGTATCGGCTTGTCTTCCAAAATCCAGAGTTACATGCAGTTCAAGCAGCGCATCTAACCACCCTGCTTGTCTTTTCCGACAGCTCCACTAGCAGGTCTCGCTTTCTGTTTCTGCCGCGTCTCGTCCGAGTCTTCCACGAATGTCCATGACTCCTCGTCATCATCGTGAACATCATTGATGCTGACATCACCAACACGCCGTCGGCTCGTGGAAGGTGCCGATGTACTCTCTACTATGGCCGCCGAAGTCTGCTGGTCATGTATCTTCCTCGCCCGTATCAACGTCTGCGCGTATTCCAGATCGCGATAGATAGCCTGGATGGCAGTCTGTACGCCGTTTTCCCTTCGAATCTGCTCGCCAATAAGACGAGCTTTCACAATCATTCGTTCGCTGTGCACCGCCTCCCACAGTGCCCTTGCCAGCACAGAGACATTGATTCGCTTTAGGCAAATTCCTACCCCGAGATCTTCAAGCCTGCTACCAAAGAAGAACTGGTCTCCAAAGAATGGTTTGGTAATGGTCGGAACACCAGCTCGCAAACTCGCACCTGTTGTACCTGCTCCGCCATGGTGCACGGCAGCGTCGATCTGTTGGAAAAGCCAGTCATGTGGTGCCGCCTTGATCTGGAAAATATCTGGTGGCAGCGGCACTTCAGTTTTTTGCGCTGACGGATCACCCAGACGGTCGGACCAGCCCTTGGAAAGTATACAGCGCACGTCAGCCTTGAGAACAGCGTCGACGACAGTCCTTGTGAGTGCAGCTGGGTCAGCTACCACGATCGACCCAAACCCAATGTAGACTAGCTTCTTGCCGTCTGTACGAGCTCGCTGTATGAAATCGAGCAGGTCTTGTGGTGGTTTGAAAGCATCGCCTTCATCAAGAAACCAGTAACCTGTCACTTTTACCCAATCGGAGTAATCGAGCGGAGGAGGCACAACGTGCGGTGAGTAATTGTAGAGGAAAGGCACTTTGTTCTGTTGCATTCGTTCGAGGCTAGTGCTGCCGAGCTTGAGATCACGTTTCCGCCAGCTGTTGATCTGGCCGGAAATGCCTTTCCAGAAGACGTTGTCGAACATAACGTATGATAGGTAGTTGTATGCACCGCCATATTTATGCTCAGGCACAGCAAAGGCGTGTGGATATGCTCTCGTTCGTGTCCAAGGCATCGTGAATGCGCGAAAGTAGGGTATTCCGAGGGCTTCTGCTATGTGAATACCTGCCATGGCGCTCGGCGACTCGATCAGTATGTCAGTGTCTTGACATGCTTCCCAGGCAGATGCAAGCAGCTCATCGATCCAGGTTCGGAACTTGGATGTTGCTTCCTTCAAGAAAGAGTAAGTGAACATGCCATTTTCGACGCAAATCCTCATCAACTCTGCAGGGTCGCCACCGATGGAAACAAAGTCAATGCCATGCTTCTTTATCCATGGTCCGAATTCTGCGTGTGTTGCGATTCGTGGCCTATGACCCTCCTCCAACAATCCTTTGCACAGTGCAATATATGGTTGGACATCACCACGAGAACCAATTGTCAAACAAGTAATTCGCAGACCAGGAGGTGGCTTGAAGTTGATTATTGACGCTTTGCCATCGTCAAACAGGATAGGTGTAGTCTCATCCTTGATAAAGATCGTGCTGTTCTTAACCAGCAAGTCCTGATCAGCGACTCCTGATCCACGTCTTGCTTCCTGGAGCATAATATTCTCAATCTTGGCGGCCTCTGCAGCTTCAGCCTCGAGCTGTGGCAACAAGCCCGATTCTGCGAGGTACCGTACCGACTCCAGGCTCTTCAGCAGTGTGACGGTGCAGTCATCTCGATTCTCCACTGAATTGAATTCGAAGAAAAGTTCTTCGTGTCCGCGAATGACCACAACTAGGCCGTGGTAACCAAACCGAAATCCTTTCTCCTTGTCCACGTTCTCGATGTCTTTGAGCGGTAGAACAAGCTTTGTTCGTGTTCCAATCAGAAGACTCCTGAAGCAGAACTTAGTATTGCTGATGTATATCTTACCATACAATGGGAGGACTCGGTGTAGGAAGCCGAAATATGTCGCTTGAAGCTTTTCAGTTGCAGGTAGTGCAAAATGTGCTCGGAAGCGATCGCCGTATCCAACGTTCGCTTCTTCGTCCTCTGGATCAACATCCCGATCTTCTGGTACCACGTTTTCATTCTGGCCGTAGTGCCTTCTGCCACCAGCCCACATGCCTGACACCTTCTCGAAGTAAGACATCGACTCAGTTGTGAGAAGTTTAGACATTCGCTCAGAGCGATTCTTGAGATAACCGGCGAATGCACCGGCCCTTTGTAGGGGGTACGTTCCGACTTTCACAATATCTTGCAGGGTAGGAGAAGCAGTCCTCGGTATCTGCGAGCCAGAAGGCTGCTCAAAGTTTGCTTCTGCTTGCAATGCACCTTTTCTGTCATGATTCGGCTTCGCTTCTGCTGGTTGAGCATGACTTGGCGGTCTCGTCTTTGGTAATGGATCTTCCTCCGAACTTCTTTGCTCATCCTCTGTGGACTCTGACATCAACGTGCTCATGCGCCGTACACGAGGAGCATGGAACACATCAGATCGAGACAATATCTGACTTGCTGACATGTTGGCCTCTGCAGCCGGAGATCCTGCAGCAGCAGAAGAATCGGTTTCTCTGTCCCCAGGCGAGGCAAAGTACGAGTCGTTTGATTCGATTGCCGCTCCTGTCAATGGTGTTCGAGCCGGCCGCCCGCTGGTTGCAGTCTCAAGACGACTAGTACTTCCACTTCTTCGACCCCTATCGAAGCTTGAACGTCCATACTCCGCTTGCTGCTCAAAACTTGGCCTCGAAGGGCTGGTAGTTGTCCTGGTGAACTCGCCACTCATTCGCGGAGCCATTTTCCCATCCTTCCTCACGGTGAAGGGGGTCAGGGTCGCTCTCACGCTCTCACGGATACGTGACATAGGTGACGGATCTCGAACATTTTGCAACGATGGCCGCCGTCCTGGAGATAGTTTTCGAGAATTCGGCAGGACGACATCGTGACTCGTTGGCGAGAGCAGGTCCAAAGAGGCCCTCCGACTTGAATCGCTGTCGAACAACGTTCGTAAGGTCTTCATGACATCAGTCCCAAAGCTGAAAGAGAAGAAATACTCGTCGATGGCATAAGAGTCATCGCTTTCAATGACCCGGATCTTGATGGTCTCGGCAAAATCGACGACCGGGCTATCTTCAATGTCGATGACATTCTCAATTGGTAGAGAAATTTTGACGCTATCTCCATCATTAAGCGAGCGAAAGATCGTTTTCTGAATGGTCTTTATCCATTCTTTGGCAGAGACCGCACTATCAGCTCGAAAGTAGTAAGTGCGATGGTCGGTAGTCACAGAGAAGTCTTTGCAATCTTTGTCATTCTCGTCCGCTAAGGATGCGGAGATGCCATATCGCAAGTCCACGTTGCCTTGCTGAAAGTACTTGTTGGAAGGGTTGGAGTAGTAAGTGAGTACATCTCCTTTCAGCTCGAACCAGTATCGGCGGTATTTCGGGTTCGACCGTCCACGTTTCGACAGATGTCCAGTCTTGGTAGCAACATTTGCCTTCTTGGGCAGGTAAGCATAAAAGCAAATATGATGGCGTGTCAAATAAAGATAACCTTGCAGTAGCACACTTTGCAGTAGCCAGCAGGGATACTCTGCAAGGACCGTTTCAGGCCTGTCGAAATCGAAAATCTCCTTTAGTCGAGTTGCTAGCATCGTTGCTGGAGATGATTCAGCTCGTGCCCTAGCCCTTTCTGCACTGGATATCGATGCATCATCGGCATTGGCCACCTCTTCACTCGCTTCGAACTTAGCTTCCGCGGTGAGGAGCCTACTCATCATCGGTGCATCTCGAGGATCACCAGTATCCTCGTCCTCGTTTTCGTTAGATCTGTCACTTGTCGGAGATAGGTGTTGAGGATCGCGGATTGGATGGGACTTAGGTGTGCGTAGGGACAGCTTAGGTACGGACTGCGTAAGCCGGTGGAGCGACAAACGCTTTCGCTTCCGGGCATCAGAGAGCTCGGGACCTTCTGGCTTGATTTCTGCAGCACCTCGAACGTCAAAGCCCTTCTTGGAGACATTTTGCTTGCTGAGTCTATCACCTCTTCCTACGCCGTCATTGTCACTTTCACTGGATTCATCGAATCGCTGATTG
>Ga0115842_100048_pt1 | contig 33998 bp, 33 predicted proteins | sample InSIn2SAF170_2_FD_83856 | JGI IMG/M metagenome (GOLD analysis project Ga0115842, IMG submission 83856)
CGTCGGAATAGATTCCTCGAACTTTCCAAGCCGTACTTATGACCGGGACATTACAACGGCAGAGCGGCAAGACAACGCTTACGAGGACCACATCCCAAGTCAATCAATGTCAAGAATCCGCGCTAACTTGTTTAATATTCACAAGCTCTATCGGCATACAGCAGCACAATGAAGCCAGCCTCTGTTAAAGAGCACATATCGGAGATTATAGTGACCATTAAAATCAATGAGAAGGAACAAGCAGAGGAGAGAGAAACAGAAACGGGTATCCATGACAGGGCTGAAGTTCATAGCTCGGCATTAGTGTCGGGCTATTCTTACTATGGCACTGCCGAATAAGAATTATTTAGTCGAAGAGGATCTGAGTAGATGTGCATGACACGGAAAAAGACAAAACATCATCTTGATGGAGAATAAGAAGTTGCATTCCAACGCGTAACTACACTTAATACAAAATTCGTTAACTGCAATATCTAATCAAAAATCTCAACCGCCAAGTACGCTTTTGAGACTTGCCACTGAAATAGCTGAAAACAAGCCCAATATCAGAATAAAGGCAAAGCAGATTGGCTGGTCTATCTTCACTATCTATTTCTCTGTATTGATCTTGTCCGAGAATTAGGTTTCAATGTTCATCACAGTATTGTTCGTAAGGAACGGATACTACCTATCACAAAGGGAGTTTGGGCTACGACTTAAGGCAAATTTACTGCTGTCAACGTTATGTTCTAGTTCTCTAGCTCGAACTGGCAATGGAAAGCGTCCGACCGTCCTCAGTAGGTTTAAGACAGCTTTTCAGCAATGTGTCATTTTCAGTCTACCTTACATCTCAGCCGATCGTTCTGCTCTCTTGAATCGTTTAAGAATTAAGTTGACACCAAACTAGGAAAATCTAATGATCATCAATTTGCTATTTCCTCTTTAGGCCGAGCCCCAAATTAAATTTATCAATGCTTCTCCTGATCCATTGAACTAATATCATTGCTCTATGTTCGACCGCTGATATTGATAACCTCTATCCTGGTCCAGGTTCCTTCGGTCTCTACCCCGAATGGAAGTCAAGCCATAATCATCATGCCTTGCCTGTGAGTTCCAAGCTGGTGTGCCTCGTGGTATAAAACGTTGTGGATATCGATAAGGTCTTCTTCCACCTCGATAACTAGGCTCCCAACTTCTGAAATCTCGATTTCTGAAACCTCTACCTCTAAAAAATCGATCTCTAGGCTCCCGATTTCCGAACCCTCGACCTCTTGACCCTCGCCAATTACTCGCCCTTGGTTGGCTCCCTCGATTGTGATAAACTTGAACCCCTCTTGGCCTCCAATTATCTCTCGATCCCTGGGTATATTGCCTTGGGATGTGGTCCTCGTAAGCGTTGTCTTGCCGCTCTGCCGTTGTAATGTCCCGGTCATAAGTACGGCTTGGAAAGTTCGAGGAATCTATTCCGACGTCGTCCATAGAATCAGCCCAAGACTCGGCAACAGTCTCTGGCATATCACTATCCACATCCATTGGCTCATGCAGAGACAGTACGATACCAGGCGAGTTCTCGAGGTTGCTGAGGCCATCCTTTGTCTCTGACACTTCCTGCTGTTCTTCGAACTCTGTGGCAGATCCTTCTGGAGAGACAACGTCTTCGTGAATATTCACCGGCTCAGAGACGGGATCGTTCCAATATGATTCCTCAGCATCGTTCGAGTTTGCCATTGAAAGAAATGATGTGCTATCGGACAACTCGCGGCAGCCATAATTTCTGGCAAAGAAATACAAGTAGCTGATTGAATGAATTGCAAATACCTCTTGGACGAGTCTACCAATGCTCCTTTCGGCCATAAGTCAGCTCTCATCCCGATGACAATTACTGACATCTTCAATGCAGCACCATGAAACTCCAGCGTCAGCATAATGACGATGATAGGAAGTGGAAATTATGTATATCGAATATCTTGCTTGCTGAAGGCGAGACTGAGTTCGGAGTGGGACGTGGGTATTCTACTATCATTCCGGTCGATTTGGACGTGACCTAGCTAAAGATTCGGCCGAATCAAATATGCCACCTACTCAAACGCGGGAGCAGGATGGCGCATAGCAATGTCTTCCTTGGGATGGTCTTGGAGTCGGCACGCAAGATGCCGAGTCTGTATGAGAACCTATACATAGTATCTACTTCCAAGCCAACTTCTGTTGGCCTGAATTCACTATGAACTTGAACGAAATCATCCTTTCAGTAATAGCCTAGAGGCAAAATCGTAAAGTTTCTCTAAAGTAAAGGTAGATACTAAAACGGAGAAAGTGGAGAGTATGGTACGATTGTATTATAAGTGTCCACTTTGGTACAAATATTGAAATGTAGCACGGCCGTGTAGGGACTATACTGTTTGTCAGACTTATGACCAATACATCTTGGGCAGATGTGAGTGTCTTCGAGGCTCGCAATATTCATTGTCCACCAGCCGCACCATTTGCTAACTGGATAGGCAAGGGAAGAGCAGTTTGTGATGTCAAATTTGTCAAGTGCCTTTCATAGGGACCTTGAACTCCTTCCAGCTCTTATGCCTTAAAATACTTACTCTTCCACCACAATTTCTCTTGTATAGATCGTGGGTGGAATGAAAGGTTCGGAAACGGAGTTATTCATTCCGGCCGGACCCTTTGCGTCGAAGTCTGAGTTGACGCGATATCAAATAAATATTTCCCGTCACAGTTTCACGTCAGTTTGAGTGATTGTTGTTGAAAAAGTTAAGTCGTCAGTATTGTAGTCGTTGAATGGTTGAGAATCTGCGTGCGAAAAAGGAAGAGGGCAGCTCGTCGGAAGCAGAAAAACCGTCCCGATTTTGGCACGTGCGCTTTGGTAAAATGTACATTTCGGCAATAGCAAAACTTCTTCCAAATTCGCTTAATGTAGCTCAGTTTCCTTCGCCGTACAGGCCCAATCTTCAACCTGCGGGAAATCTCCGGGCCTATGGGCGCTAAGCGAAAAGGGGCTTCGGGTCTAAAACTGTAGCCCAGGTGCCAAAGTAACCTCGCTTGTAAGAAGTTGTTTGGCGTCCAGGTGATAGGGTCCTTGTGGGATAGTCTTAAGATGACCACGAATGATACTGTAAAGCACATCGTTTACGAAGTAGAGGATTGGCTGCCCCTGCCGACCGGCCTCTTTCGTCAGCTATGACTTCCAAGCTCCACGTTTCGTATCCGCCAGCAGGGCAAGGTCAGCATCATGCACCTCGTTCACCAGCATGGTGAGGTCATTGTGTCCATTTTTTCTCATCCGCTAGCAGGGTAAGGTCCGCAGTACTTTCCATCCGTCGCTAGCAGGGTAAGATCATCCAATATCCCCAGACTAACATTTTAGGGCTCACTGCTCATCCGCTAGCGGGGCAAGGTCATTATTATACCTCGTATTGTATTGTCCGCAAACCTTCGAAGTCCTCAAGGTCCTTCAGTTTGAGAGTTTCTTGACACCCATTTTTTATATCCTCGAACAGGGTAAGGTCATCATGGCTGACATTGTTGAGTTCCGTCAATGGAAGATGAACTCACAGTGTGTCGCCTGGTCAAGTAGTCGTTGCTTGAGAGTGATTGGGGTAGAATTTGGTGCGAGTACCTTGAAGATTAGAGCGTCAGTAATGAAAACCGCCAAAGAAGTTTAGCTGAATCGTGCACGTGAAGTTTTACTACGCTGCTCTTGCAAGCTGCAAAATCGGAGAGTCACGTGCCTTGACCTCTAGAGTGGTCTTGGCACCAGAAAATTAGCGATCAACCCCCTAAAATTTAGCGATCCCACGCAGGGGATTTTCTCATTGGTTTAGGGGATAATTGCTTCAATGATCTTTACAACACATATCGAGATAGGGTCTACATAAACAGCATCATAGCTCTTGTGCTATCCGCTCAGTTTTACGATTCCATACACAAGGCTTGTAAGAACCGAGTTCTATATACCTGAGGGAGGTGAGGCTCTTGCTTCATATCTAAAACCCTGCTCAGTTTCAAGCTCCCTGTCAAGGGAGATGTCCTTAACAAATATCAAACTCAGCAAGAAAGCCACCGAAGCAAGCGCACACATAACAATCCAAATCACCCTGAATGAATCCACGTAAGCAGCGACGATCTCTCCCTTAATACCGTTGCTATCTGGTAAAGACTTCACAATTTGTACTATAGCACTCGCATCTCTAGCCCATTGAGTTGATTCAGGGCTCAAGATGGGATTGAGGGACAATTTATGTTTGAAGGCGTTTTGAAAAATGGCACCTCCGCATGCGACGCCAAAAGTCTGACCGAGTGAGCGAAAGAAGCTATACATCGCCGCAGCATACGGAAGGTCCACATTCGAGGCGGAGGCTTGAACGGCGAATGACTGAGCAGAATAGAGAATTCCCGTTCCCAGGCCCGCGGCAAGGGAAAGAAATATCCATTGAGGTGTAGTCGTATCTTCTTTAAGGATTATAAGAAGACCCAAGCCAACTGTGGTTAAAATCCAACCCACCCACTATTGAAGTAATTCCGAAAATTAGTCATCCATCAAAGTCAATTCTTTGGAACAGAGTAATGATGAGGAAACATACAATAGAAGGTCTATATTTCCCAGTCTTAGTTATAATAAAACCAACAACAATTGCAGCAGGAGCAGTCGTGAATGTAAAGGGGAAAATTGCAATTCCCGATTCGATAGAGTTATAGTTCTTGGCCACCTCGTAGTAGAGGGGCATGTAATATAGCAGAGACCAGACGATAACTCCGTGAATAAAGGTACCAAAATATCCGACTTTTGCCGTCGCTGTGTGAAATATGCTGCCTTTAATGAGAGGTTCAGAAGCGAAGTACTTGGAGTAGAATAACTGATGGAAATCAGTATCAAGACATTGGTTTTAAAAGTAATGCTTACAAAGAAACTCATGCCGACAAAGCTGAATATTAAAGGAAATAAAGTTCGCCAGCTTTTCCAGTCGTACATCACACCACCTGCTTAAAGGTTAGCAAGTGCGCTACTACTGTGAAAGGATTACTATTACCCCAGGTCAAGGGGATCAATAACCCGGTGATCGAGGATACAAATAAAACAGTTCCTATCCAATCGATAGCTTTCAACTTCTCAATAATCAAGCCATCCTTGTGATTCAGTTTGAGGGAAATAGGAATGGTAATGAATGCAATAAGGCAAAAAGGAATATTCTGCTCCCTGTTAGCTTATATTCCTAGCTCTCCCTCGGCTTCGTATGGTTAAGGAGTCGGCATGTTCACATACAAGCCAGAATATCCAGCGCCATGTAGACTTTTCCGTAAAGACGCCACCAATGACAGGACCAGTGACAGACCCAATTGCCCACTGCAGACTTATGATTGAGAACCACTTTCCCCTATCCCTCAAAGTGACCATATCTGTAACAATGACGTAAGTTAATGCCATAAGTCCTCCGCCACCAATGCCCTGGATAGAACGGCCAACAAGGAGAAGAGTGAAATTGTTGGCTAAAGCAGCAATTATAGCCCCGAGTGTGAAAAGACTTAGTGCAAGCAAAAGAATGGGCTTTCTCCCGAAGATATGAGAGAATGATGCCCACGATGGCTGGAAGACGGTTGACGTGAGAAGGAATGATGTGCCGGTCCTAATATCAGAAACTTAATACAAGTTGAAATTCGTTGAAAACAGTCTCACCAAAACGCTTCGATGGCTGATCCATTGAGCTTCACGGCCATTGTCTGGATTATTTCATATCAGCAGGTCATTCAGCAGTGCACTTCCAAGTGTATGACATACCGGTAATGCCACGCTAAGGATAGTGGCGTCTATAGCACACATAAGGTTGATTAAGGATAGACATCCAAAAGCTGCCAGGAAGTGCCAGTCTCCCTTAGATACATGGGATTGTGTGTCCAGGGTGCTCTTTTCCATAACAGAGGTCGTAGATGTGGTCGGTGATCTACTCTCGATACTCTGAAGCTGATTTTGGAGTACATTGCCACCGACCTTTTCGTCATTGAGGTTGGCCTCAATAGCTTTAAAATCCTGTTGAGAATACATGCTGAGGAACTTTGTTGACGGGTATGGGGAGAAAGCCTACGCCTGGAATCAGAGACCACAGAGCTCTTATGCTCTTGCTGAATAGATGGTCAGCTTCTATGTAATAGTCGCGACGCTAGAATAGACAAAAGAGACGGAATAGGAGTTCAAATACAGCTTAATGGGCTGATGACTTGAAGATTGCAAATCATGAAAGATGACCATTTACATGTGGTTAACAGGAGAATATGTCACATGATCAGATGGTCCTCTTGAGAGATGGGTCGTGGTCTTTCAGATATGAAGCTTGCATCCAACCCTCAGCTTTAGATCTTGAACCCAACTATCTGTATGTTACAGTAGTCTTTGTGATCAATGTCTCAAAACCTCTTCATTTGAAGAATACGGTTTCTCAAACTAAGTCAGATCTGCTATTTTATCCTCCCATTCCTGCTTCCAGACAGCCGCAGCAAGGAGACATCGCGAAAGACCTTTGATCCTCCGTCAATTGTAAAGATTGTTTCATATTTTATCAACGATGGCTACCAGATCACAGTGTCGACAACAGGGAACGGAAATCCTGCAACAGCAATCTTCGATGAGGTCGGCTAGTCTGCTGATATTTGAGCGTTCCTCAACCCGATCAAGGCCAGTGGCATCTCCACCTGTTACAATACCCATAGTTTGGTCTTTTTATTTAAGACCAGATCCGCAGATCAACAAGATCACGTACTTTAAGTACTATTACGAAGCCAGAACCTGACACAGAATGTCATTCAAATGTCTAAATGTATCTAAATTATTTCAAAGTTACAGAGCAAGACTCTCCCATGCCTGATACTCATTTCTTGCCTTTCCCAAGGGCTTGATATAACTGAGGGTTATTTCAGTTCGGAGCCCGTCAGCCTTCGGATGTTTTCTCTTCAATGTCGCGCTTCTGCTGGGCCGTGAGGACATGGAGAGCCCATTGCTTGCGCAAGCGGCATTTGATATAATTTTGAGATGAAACCTGGAATATGCCTTGGGACTCTTGTAGGCATCTGTCCAAGAATATATACGTTCCACCAGGGAACTAGATTCCGTCTCCCTGACGTCGTATCTTGCTATGGACACCTTCAATACGTGTTCCAGGACTCAAAATCACCGTCCGTCTTGAATTAGATCTTCGCCAGGCAAGCTTGTTCAACAAATAATAGGTAGAACATTACAATACATCTATTTACTGCCAAAACAAGATATTGGTAGATCGCGCCAGTTTAAGGGATCCGGTAAAGCCAAATAAATCCTATCCATCCCGGCGATGGACAAAGAACCCCTCAACAATTTTCATAATACCGGCCATTCTGCTCGTAGACTCAGAATTCTCCGCCTTTATCTGATTGAGCTCCGCAGTAACCCGTTCTTTCTCTGTTTTAACTTCTTCAAGCTCTCTAGACCTGTGATGCGCTTCTAGTTTCAAGGTTGCGACCTCGGAGGTATTTGCATTTAATGCTTCTTGTAGGACCTGTATGGTTGATTGAGATTTCTCCATACCTTGCTGAAGGGCCGTTGATAGCTTCAAGCAGCATTCTTGGACTTCTTGGAGCCCAGAAATTGTTCCCCGCGGTCCACCATCATCACTATGATTTACGCCAGGCAGAAGCCCAGAATCGATCTTGCCACCTCTTTGCAAAGGGCGTACTAATTCTTCTGGCAACCTTTTCATTGTCCGAGATCTTTTCTCAAGGCATTTGGGACAGCTCCAGTAGGCTGGGGGTGAAGCAGGGTCTGGAACGGTACCAACGCGAACGCATTGGCTGTGCCAAGAGCTCGTACAAGTATCGCACTCAATCAAGGTTCCATATGCCCTGCAGGCTTCACAAGTGATTCTGTGACGTCCGCGAATATGCTTCGCTCGGCTGTCATGTTCTATATTCAAATTACTATCAATCCTGTACCCTTAAATAGTCTTTACTTACTCCGCCTTTTAACTATCTTAAACTGAGGACCCTTTTTGACAGAGCTTGATTTGGCTAGCTCAGAAGTCGAAAAATGCTTCTTCTGTTGCCCTATGACGAATAAGTTACATCGGCATGCGGTCGCCCTTAAGATCTCTTACCTTGAAGATCACGCTGTTTTGAAGCAGCCCTTGTGTGATACGTTCCTGCCTTGGCGACTTTTCTATTTCTACCAAATGCATCGTTTTGCAAGAGATGACTGGGTGTATGAAGAGCTCGTTTTGGTCTGTAAGCTGCTAAGCCGGCCATGTTGGAAATGAAACCTCACCTCACTTGAGATGTTCAACTTCCTAAAGAAAGTGTTACTGCTCAGCTCTTGTATTGTATTCTGACGAAGCGCAAAGGCATACTTCATTTCGAGACCAGACTGGTAATTATTGCACTGATGACAATAGGCATTCTGCAAGCCATCCGGCAGCTGACGCTTAAAAGGTGACAGATTGTGTGACCGCATAAGATTTACTGCATAGAGCGAATCTGCTGTAAGAATCTTCCGGTGCTGACAAGTAAGGGGTTCACAGTCAGCGCCGCCAGCTCGAAGTGAAGTCCTGAGGGCAGGGTCTTCCCTGAGCATGATACAAAGTGAGGAATTTTCCTAGTCGCGTAGACTACAGTACAACAACTCGACTATCTATCCTTTCTATCTGTGCCATTGGATGCTGACTGTATCTTTGCTTGAATATCAAAGTGAGTCACTGGAGAAGGAATCTTAGCTTATGGTGAACTATGGAGTGAGAGATGGACGGATTGTTTATGCAGGTAATATAATAATATTGAATTACAGAAATGTCAAGCAACATGACACAGAACCAATGATCTATTTACCAAAGCATCCATGGCGTCAATTTGTCGTAGTCATACTCCGATACATCATACAACAGAAAGTTGCTGTTAATTAGTGATTCAAGCGACTTGATTGCCTCATCTCGGTATGCCATTGATCTGGGTGATGCAATCATTTGGTGTCCTCCACTGCTGGCCCGACTTTTATGACGCTTGTCAATATCGTTGCAGACCTCTGAGAGCTTAAAAAGCGCCTGCGTGTAGTACCCAGCGGCGTTGGAACGGTTGTGGGTTATGGAAACCAATTCCAAAAGAGTTTCCCTTGAGCTCAGTGTTAGCTTAAGTCCTCATAAGAAACTCATTTACTCACTCAGCGTCTGGTAATTGTCCACAACGTTGCTGCAAGCTCGCAACCAGATATAAGGATGCACAAGTCTTCAAGCCAAGGCCGAGGACTTTCTTACGAACATTCAAGGCAGCTAAACTCAATTCCAGAGCCTCTTTTGGGCGATTTTGTGCCAGCCGAATTCGACTGAGTAAAACCACATCTCTGGATAAACATACTTGTTAGCGTATTGGATCCATAGAAAGCAACAATAAATATACCCAGAGAAGCGCGGATTCTTAGAATCCAAGAAGTCCTTATCAGTGAAGTCTTTGATTGATGGGCACCTCTTAAGCATTTCCTCTGCATCATCTGGCAGTCCCCTTCGGAGGAAAGTGCTAGCCATATTGCTATATGAATTTCCAATGCGATGACTCTGATTGTTGAGGCGAATATCTATGGCCTGCCATCCATATTCCTCGGCTGAATCGAGCTCATTCATTTCGGTATAGGAAAGAGAGATCGCATTGAGAGTGGAGCCGATCAATTCGTCTTGAGGGTCCAAAGCAATCTCTCGAATGGCTAGTGCCTGGCGGAAATATATCAACGCTGCCTTAGGCTTGTTGAGATCCAGGTCAAGGAGGCCCTTGAGTATAAGAGCACTAGCAAAGACGAGGGACGTCTTGTCAGGGATGATGCTAAGTGCAGTATCCATGAAAGATGCTGCAGCAGGATACTGCTCTCGCTCGTACAAGTTCCTATAAACAATAAGCTATCTAGCCAGGGAAAAGGGATGCAATGTATATACCAGGCACACCGTAGGATGAGCTTGGCGAAGTCTGCGATATCAATACCGTCTTTGCGATGGTCGGCAAGCAGCCTAATCATATGGCCAACATGAAGGATGCATTGATGGCATTCGTCCCAGGTGGCGAACTGATGAGAGGCCACAACATTCCACGTGTTCGGAAAACTAGAACTCAAAAGTGAGGTAACGAGATTAAATAACCTAGCATTTTCGACCTTAGAATTCCTCCTCTTCATGATCGATTGCGCAAGGGGATGAATGTATAGGGCCTTATCCTTAGATGATCGAGCGATTAACGCTAGCCGAAGCAATGTGTCCTGCGCATCTGAAAAACTGCCAGCTTGTTAGCAATCCATTATATCTTATAGTAGTGGATGGACATTTGTCGTACTTGCTAGGATCTTGAAGGAAGTCAAGTTCTCCAAGACATGCCTTCTGAGCACCCCGCCTCAACAGCGATTCAGAGATGTCGCTGGGACTAAGAGTTGTTGATGGGTTAAAAAAGGTCAACAGCTTCTGTAGCTTGAGAGCATTTCCTGAAAGGCTATAAACAGCGCCTTCTATTGTCGAACTGAAGCTGATAGATGCATCCTTACGGCTAGATAGCCGTTGCTCAATAATCTCGAATGTGATCTTCTCATATGAATGAAGAAAGCCTTCCAAGGTAAGAGCATGAAGGACAATGTATCGGCAAATCTGCCTAATCGCTAATGGTAGGCCACCAACGGCTTGGACAATCTTCATTCCCAGCTTGTGGTCAGTCCAGGCATTAGCAGCACGACCAAGATATTTGTTTAGGAGATCTATGGCTCCCTCATCATCAAATGGAAGAACTTCCAGTCTCTGTACCATCATTTGTTCCTCTGGTAAGCTCCGAATCTCTGTAGAATCTCGAGAGGTAAGTAGGACCGATCCATTGATACCGACCGGCCATATCGTCGCCAACAATTTGGTGTCAACTGCACCATCAAGGACTAGTAGCCAGCGGTAACCTATGTAATTAGTACTGCTGCATATAAGAACGGGTTCGAGTGCTTGGCTAATTGCGCTCGTGTGAAATAATGGATGCTGTGTCGTTGAAATGGCAAAGTGAGGGGTTCTTTCCATGCGAGATCTCGTTGGTTGACAACCGACTATTTGCTTATTCAGAGGTGATAGGCCAGCATGTTTCACACGTTTTTGTATCCAATCGGCCTATCGCAAATAATATGATCACATTTCCTCAACTCTGTCTCTTCTGTGTCGCAATCTCTGCAGAGCGATTCAACTCATCCATTCTCTCAGCCCAGCTGCGAATGACTCCTCTCACGGAAGTATCGTATTCTTTGAGATATATGCAGCCTTCCTTCTCATAAGTATTTGGCTGGACGAACACTTCACGTGGCAGATCCTGCGCTCTTATCGTCTGGCGCCAATCCAAAAATTGGCCTTCTGGTTTGGTAAGCTCTTCATAGAAAGGACTGCAGCTTTTGAAGTCGGCGGTGCATCTATAAATATGGAGCTTTAGCAAAAGAGCTTCGATGGCAGCTCGCCCGTGAGTTTTGATCTTGTATCTATCGATCGAAACAATAAGGCCCTCCGCAGGATTGTGTGCAATTGTCATGAAGTCGCCTGCTGCTAAAAGAGATTTGAAAATGGCAAAGTGACCCTGTTCATAAGTTAAGAAATAGATCCAAAGGTAGTTATAGTCTCAGAGGCTTACCCTGCTATGCGCCTGACCCCATTTCTAGTATAGTCAGTCTAAATCTAATGTTATAATTCAGGAAACTTACATTTGCTTCTAGGTTATAATTCTCCAAGGCACGGAGCCCAGCAACGCCCAGTTGTAGATACATGTTGTACTCTACTAGAAGCAGCATAAGTCTAAAGCGCCACAGAGCAACAAATGAAAGAACTCACAATCTTGACAAGTGATTGGGCTATGTTCTGTGTAGCCAAACAGAGCAAGTAGCTCTATATCACTCATTAAATAGGCTCCAATACACTCTGCGCGACACTCATCCACACTTGTAGCAATTGCACCAAAAATACCTGTCCATGTCTCATCAGGACCATACCAGGAGTCAATGGGTTTGTTTGTCACTGGATTGATAGGCGGTGCCGTCGCATCGAAGTTGAAATTTCCTGAATGATCTCTCCTGAGAAGTTTTCCTGTACCATGACCTAGAGCCTCATGGATGACAACCCATAGATGGTAAGTAGGATTATAGTGTTGCAAGTATTTGGCACGTTCATTAACCTGGATACAAGCCGCCTTATATTCTTGACTCCCTTTCGTGAACATGGTGTTGGCGATTATAATATTCTTGCAGCCATCAGACTGCCGAATTTCGTTGTACTAAGTCTCGATCAAAATTCGTCTCTTTTAATAGATCATGGGAAAAGTTCTTACATTTGGCAAATTGACACCAGGAAAGATTATACTCGAGCATTACGCAACACCTAACTTGATTAGTCTGACAACATTTTACACTTTATAAGCACTTACTATGCAGACTTGTGAAGTCGGGTGAACCAAAGGATTCTTTTTCAAAGGCTCCATTACCATTACCAGTGTTGTCAACCCATGGCAGACGCCTTACAAACTTGTCAGCATGACGAACAAGATTTGCCAACGTCTTTGTTTCGTCCTTATTGACAAGTCCAACAATGCCTTCAAATTCTGCTCTTACGCCAAAAGGATCGCGATATGGTTCCACAAACCCAATATTAGTCTCAATTGATGGATTTTTATCCTTAACCCACAATCTTTGGCCTTCTTTATACATATCGAGATCTCCACTGATAAAGCTGAGTTGATGAAAAGAGTTGATTTTCGACTGCAAGAGATTTGCAGAATATAATCGCGCCATTTCTAAGAATTGGCAGATGTAATTGAGGTCGGAGGAATAGTCGCCACGGCAAATATAAACCGGCCTGTGTAGTAGTGGCAAGTCTGTCAACTGCTTCCTCGAGATTTCAACGGAGGCCTGAAGAATGGTGTAGGTCAAGTCATCTCCCGTTCTGGTCTTTTGAATGCGGGTATTCTCTAGACCGATCGAATATGAGTGCATGACGGTAGCAGTCTGGGTAGTAAGCACTTTGTGTAATTTGGCTTGGCGGACCAAGGCTGCAAGGCTGCTCTGCCAATATAGCGTCTTCAAATTCATTAAAAAGTTTAATCGCAAGCGGTGAGCACAAGGCAATCTGGCGGAGGAAGTCAATCGTGACGGCAGGGACAAACTTCTGATCTCCTTTTCCCTTCTCGTATGATATGAATTAGCTAGCTCTCCATCCGCGAACAGGAAAATACTGACAAAATAATTTCCGATATTGCACAAGAACATCGCAGCGTAGTTAAGAAAGGATTTCACATCGGCCATAGCAACGTTGTATCGACTTGCCATCTTTGTCCAATCGCCAGTACAATTTGTAACACAAACCCAGTATAGTTCGAGGATGTAATCGAAGATCGCTTGTGATTCCGGTGATACTTGCTGGAGAATGATGCGAGTCCCGCTCCAGGCTGCCCTATCAGTGGAGGCATTAGAGATGATTTTGAGGCCATACTGAGCTGAGTAATGTGCGTAGAATTGTTCTTCCGTAGAGAGCTGATCGAAGTGATGTCCTGGGCTCAGAGGACTGACGTTGGGTGGGCAGATAATGCGCATTGGGCCAACATTCGCCATATTGCTATTGGTAGCTCTTAGTGCTCGGAGTTCGTATCTATTGCGATGCTGTTTCTCTTGCAGGTGAACAGTCACAAACTTGTTTCCTTATGAACCCCGCAACCGCAACGCTAGCAGGGTATCCTGACCCATCTGTTGTGGTATTCTTCTCACAGAGTTCAGCAGCTACGTGAAGGAGCCAGGAAGACGTTTTGTATTCTCGTTCACAGAACTTTAGGGTTTGCGATGTAGACCACGGCGATGGAGGCGGTGATAGTGGGAATGGCCGCAGATAGCCAAAAGAGGAGAAATGATGTAGGTCGTGGTGCTAGTTATGAAGCCAAGGATGGTGGTAGGCGTGATGGTGGTAATGCAATCGCGTAAATTGTTGCAGACGGTGACAAGTACCGGTAGAGCAGTATCCGGGAACCTGAGCGCATATAGCAAGCCATACAGGATGAAACGGGTTTATCTTAGTAGCCAGCTGTAATAACTGCATCAACTTTGCAACTTTACATAATGTACTGTGGAACGTGGCTGGGATCTGTGTCGAATTTAAAAAACCTGGCACTTGCCACTCGCAAAATATGCTTTCTAGGAGCAAATTACATTGAGACAGATCTTTGGTTTCACCTTCCGTTCCTACTGGTAGTGTTTGGAGGAGGATTGGGACCATAGGCCGTGCAAAATCCCAGGTACCGATCCTTTGAAGCTTTGAAGGGTTGATCCAAGATGCAGTGGGTCATGCTGAGATTTTGGTCCGCAATCAATATCGAGCCAGATGGGAAATAAAACCTAGATTGGATGATCAACTAAAAGAGAGCCAGAGATCCGGTACAGGAATGCGATGAACAAGGGATCTGGAATCTATTGATATAGGATTTGGTTATTTGTTACAGCATATTTGAACGGCACGCTCCAAGGAAGAAACAGTGGTCGATTTGAGCCCACTGATATGGGCAGGAATTGCAAGCATTGAGGTAGGAAGATAAAGCCAAGGATCATCCGCAATAGAGCAAATAAATCGTGTCATTGTACCATGGAAATTTCCATTAACGGTTTCCGGAATAGACCCTTTTTATCTGACAACCCAGCTAGATCGAATCATAATCCAATTGTAGTGTGCGGATGGTCGTGATATCTCCGCGAACACAGGATATTAGTCAAGAACAGTAGCAGTAATAACATTCAGGTCCAGCAAAGACCCTCTCCACGGTATCCACTGGAAACTCCACTGGCTATCCTTGGCAAGCATTTTAAGAAATCCAAGGCAGCATGTCCGGATGCAGTGTATCGAGTCCTGATAGTTGATGTCTAAGCCCAGTACCATACTAATGGGAGGGAGACATATGGAGAGCCGCCTGGAATCGTTGCCAGCCAGCAATATTGGAAGGATCCATTAGGTAGACAAATTTGCTTGCGAGTGAGGTGTGGCGCAGACTTCTTCTACGTCTCCAGAGAAACCGCACCTATCGTATTCATGTCGAGTCAGCCATTCCTGAGAAAGCAATCGATTCACCAAAACATACAAAGTGATGCATCTACCAGATTACTTCATTGGTTCCATGATGCTTTAGATGGGATCCTCAGATTCCAGCTATGGATGAGATTAGCCACTGGTATTGTAGAAAATCAGATAAAATATTAAACCCACTGCAATTCTAGACCCAGTTGATCTATGATCGGCTAAGCCATGCAAATTCGAGGTGGATAAACAAGTGGCAGTAAATAATTGGTAAAGTGATAAGAGTAATAACGGGTATCCAATAAGTTTTGTGTTCCATGAAGCTTCACAAATGGACAGTAAGGTGGTGATTCGGAAGGGATATAGAAAACCATCTCTCAGTTGTCAGCCCTGAAAATCTAGAGAAAGCCTAGCGGAAAGCCTCGACTGCGGAATCCAGGCTGCAATTCACCGCCTTACACTGCAAATGTTCAATCTTGGTTTAACCAGATCGCTCTCATTGGATGGCCATGCTCTTTCTTGCCGTATCTGGTCACCGATGGTAACTTTGTCGATTGTGGCGCTAGATAGCCACCGTTCGTTAGGCGTAAACGGGCGAGGTGAGCCTCCTTGGTGCATCTATCTACGCCCGACTGTGGTGGCCCTGGTGGCGGAGGCCACCGTCCTGAGCCAAACAACAAGTGGGCAACTGAAAAACAAAATATACAGGCTTGTCTGGCACACCAGGGCTGTTTCAGTAACACAACACCCCGCAAAATGCTGCCTATAAATTTCTGTTCATTCTCGTCGCTCACTCACCGACCCATCAATGGCCAATGTAATGCAACTGATTCGCCATGATGCCTCTGGAACCTACGGCCCGAGCGACTACTGTAGCCACAAACCCGAAACTCCAGAAACGGCGATGACTCAATCGGTTCTAAGCCTTCTTAAGAAGATAGGACAAATACCCAGTCAAGGAGGTTCGCTACGAGGAAATGTGCATCGCAGCAAGCCCATCAGCATCAAGCTCCAGGAGGAATGACAACTTCGGGCAACTTCCAGCAACCAGCCAACTTCTTCCCGAATCACTAACAACTAACAAGCACTGGTCCACCGTTGCGCCAGCTCAGGTGCAGGCCAAAGTTCATCGCTCAACATATTTCCTACAGCAAGGTTATGCCCCTCGATTTTCTACAACCAGCCGCCAACGCCAAATTTTAGTCAAGGATATCTCCGAACCAAGGTCAGCAACTCCTACAGAACCAACAACATCAATTGCAGCAAAGACGACGGTTCCCTCAACATCCCACAACCGTTCCCTGGTCAGCAGCCCCCGTTCCCCGATTACGATCAGAACCAGAGGAGATTTTGATACACGACGGTTTGTAGTTTTGTGAGAATGAGGACATGTCTTAGTAGCAAGGGAAATAGAAGGATTCGAAGTTTTGCTTTCGCGAGAATGGTTATAAGTAGAATGAATGCTCTGCTTTTCTTTTATGAGTAAGAAGGTCACAGTCTATTTCTACTGTACTAAGAACACTTTGATATTGCAATAGATTTCATGTGGCCGTTACGAGGGCGTGAAGAGACGGTGAGTTGGAAGGGGGAGATGATTTGTATCAGAAGATCCAAACAAGTGCGAGGGATGGTGCATGGATTGGTTATAATCAAGGATTTGTTAATGTTGGAGTTGGATCCATATGGAGAGCTTAAAGGGTAGCGATTACTACCGATCAATTAGGACACCATTTACAAACAATTTCACAGAGCAGCCAGCGGGTGGGGTGAAGATTCCCGGAACTGATTCGGACAGGTAAGTGCACCGCAAGTCTATCACAGCAATCACAACAAAACGTGAGGCGGGTGGACTGGCATGCAGAATAGAATTTTTTTTGACATGCCTGTCCATGGCGCCCCCATGACGTGTAAAGTCTAATAGCCCTTCTGAACTCTGTAACTTAGAGGGAACTTTTCAAGTCAGGGTACTTGTACCGCCCCAGAGACGAAGTAGAAAATATGAACACAATCTAAAAAAATGATTGAAAAGAAAGTACTTAGGAAATCATACAACATGCCACGAGCCTCTTCGTAAGCCCCTCCCTGGCTGACATTGCACGGTCCCTCCCTATTCCCAACCGAAACAAAAATATGAAGGGGTAACTTACTTGTTTTTCAAATGTGATAGCAAATGCCTCTCCTAAAGGCAAAGCTGGAGCGACCCTGAAGGGCCAACACCGAGTGGAACGTCCCTATCGAGAGGTGCGGCTGAAAGTGGGGTTGCGCACGAACCAGAGAGTGTCAATTGATTACAGACGCCTCCAAATTTCGTGGCCGGGGATCAAATGCAGGTCTGCGAATGTCTGTGGCGTACATGCACGAATCGCACTCATTCTAGCGAAAGGCTCGGAACAGTGCTGGGCCCCGAAGCACGCTTCACTCCCTGCAGCATGTTCGACAAGGCGGCATGAGAAATTGGGATGAGAGACTACGAGACTAAGTGATGCTTCGGCCGGTGAATACTCAACAGAGTTCTTTCGAGCGTTCTTACTAAGGAAGCACACTGGACGTATTCCGGGTTTCTTCAGATGGGCCCAATATCCATGCTTGAGAAAGTGGCTCTTCGGCGCATGGGGCACAACTTGCATAACGCTAACGCTAAATCTAAATTAACGCCACATCACGGTAAGGTGTGAACTGAAACCGCAGATTTCCAAGGTCTGACCGGAATATGCATGCTTGCATATGGGTTACGCCTTGGTGTGCAGGCGTCCAAACTCGGAGCGAGACACATAAGAGATGCTCTGCTAACACGAACCGCTAGTAAGCCTCACCCGCTAGCAAGCCTCACGTTTTCAGCAGCTCGAAAAAGGTGCAACACAGCGTTCTTATAAGCGTCAGCATATTATCGACAATCGACAACCGCAGCAGATTTCTCCTAGCAGATTATCCAACACTTATTTTGTTCAGGTCCTGCATTCAGACCAACCCATCCCATTCTCTCCACCAACACGATGTCCAATCTGAGCACATCTGATGATCCCATCAAATCCGCCGATCTAGAAACGGATGCTACGGCTACGAATATGACCGACACGCAGGGCGGCACCGCAGCCCCATCGAAGATTACCCCTCACACCCACACAATGCACTATCTGGACGAAAACTTACTTCCTGTGAACACCGGCAGAATTCTTACGGAGCTGGAGGAAACTCCCTTAGATAAGCAAATAGAAGTCTTGTCGCGCGAAGGCTTCTCGTTGATCGCGGCTCTGGCATATCCCCAAAATTACTGCGCTAAAATCAAGAAAATCCGGGAATTGAATGCCATCTACGCGTCAGTGTTGAACGAAGAGGGTCGAGAGACAAGGCGTTATCAACCCTTGAGCTGGTGTTTCGATCTCTCGACGAGCCTTTTGTTACACAATCCAATTTCCCCCAACGGCAGTTCTTTCGCACGTTCTCCAGAGACTCAGCACGACGTCAAACTGCCTGACCTCGGTGCAGCAATGTATTTGATCGCCCGCTACGATGAAACTCCTCCTGGCCCTCCCCCTCCTCCGCCAGTCACTGCCAATTCCGCTAACGGGCATCGGCCACCAGGAGGACCCTTCCTCGGCAGAAAGGACCCTCCGCCGCCAACTGCTAGTTTCGATAAAGGGCCGTCCCTACCAAGAATGAGCCTCGTCTTTTCCCCGACGAAATCCGGTTCCTCTTTGGAACATAACGACCTCTGGAGCATCAGACTAAGACCTGGGCTCAGAGATGTCAACGGCAACTTATTGCCTTCGGAGAAGAAGGCCGACTTGAGGCCATCTATGACTTCTTTTGAGAACCTTCTATTAAGCAGCGAGATAGACCTGAATGCCCAGAAGGTCTTCGTCGACATCAAAGACGTGGATCCACCGAAACCAACTGCCAAGAATAAACGGCAAGCTCCATCGAAGAGCTCTTCCAGAAATCCTCTAACTGTCGTTGTGAGAATTGATTTGGGCCCTGCGCAGTATGCGACCGCAACAGCGGCTCGAAACCTCTGCACGATGATGAAGGCAAGTGGGGTTGACCCCCAGATCAGCAGCCGGCATGATACGGGGGTCGTACACCTCGCTTGGGCTATCCTCGACCAAACCGCACCTGAGCGACACACTTCTTCCGCCATGGCCGCCTGGTCCCTGGTCAATCACCGAGGCGCGAAGGTCATACACATAAATGGTAGCCCCGAGATCGTGGCATGCGTTCAGACTTGCGATACGAAGGAGCAGCTGACATGGTACCAGCCACAGGCTCTAGCATACCTTAACGATGTCATTAGGGCGGGTCCTCCTTCCAATGTGTATCAGTCGGATGCCTCAACAAATAAACTCCGCGATGCCGGCGTCGAGATAGCAATCCGGCATCTCAGCCAGTTCGTTGTGCCCCAGATCCACCAGAAAAGCCCGATAGATGAGGAGATTGCGGCCGAGTGGGATGCCGCGGACCCGGACTTTGGATTATAACAACTGAACGCAAATCCTGGCGTCCTTGCATCCAATCCATTAAGGAAACTTTTCTACACGTTCCGGTTTTGGATCTGGGGCGTGCCTTGTTACACAATACGTTTACATTAGTGGTGCGCGTGGCTTCGCACAACCACATTGTTATGCCGCCAGCGGTGGTATTAGGAAAGAGTTTCCTTGAGCATGCTTGATCCTATCGATCAAGCTGATCGGTGAGGGGATCAGGCAAGCTCGAATACTCGTGAAGGGAGGCGATCAGCGATCGGCTCATTAACCTTCGTTCTCATGAGGAATACGTTGCCGCTTTGAGTGTGAGGCTCACACTCCAAAGTTCTACCGCCAGCGGCGGTGCCGTCCGGAGGCTCCCGGACGTTGCTTGGTTTTGCCGGTGGTGCCGGTATAGAGATCAAGTGGCATATTCATGAGGAGATTATACGTTTGCTTCGGCATTCACAAAAGAGGAGGATAACGGGCTTAAGCTCATATGTTCGAATGGAGGATGGAAGGCGATGGTGATCAACCGTCGATTCAGTCAAGATAGATCTCTGTATATAGGCAATGCAATCAATACGTCTAATAGGTTCCGTCAGCGGTATTCCATGTCCCTATTTGCCTCGAAAAGGGGTATGCAGAGCTTTGGGGCGAAGGCTGGGAGATCTATAGCTCCGGGATAAGGAACATGAACATCTCCGGATGCTTTGAATATGTCAAAAAGAAAGGCAGGAGAGGTTTAGGTCAAATTTCCCCCCAATCAAGACCAAACGTCCGTGCCTACAAGAATATAATTGATGCCAAAGAGCAGCTTCATCATGATCATTCAGATCTACGTTGAGTGTCTAAACGGAGAAGGCTCGAAATCATAGCAATGAGAGTCCGCCTAGATATAGGGGTTCTCTACACTGAGCTCGGGGCTTGATTGTGTACACACCTGGTCTTCTATCGAAATATAACTCCGAAGAATATCGATTAAACTTCAAATAAACAGTGGCAAGGCCTTGCGCCGTGGACATAAAGTTAAATCGCCGTGCTTCAGCAGTTAATCTTGCCCGATTATGAGGTTTTGCGCACAGGTGGGGGGTATATAGAGATCACTTTATTCTGCAAGTCTATCTCCAACTGCTCTGTGGTTCGTCCTCTTAAGAGGGTCCGGCTCTCCTAGAGAAACAATCAACTGACAGCAGCCCCCGTCATGTTGCGATTGCGCAGCACGATAATGTAGCACGATAACATAGCACAATAGCTTCTACCGCGATATCAGATTTGTATCCAAACAGTGCCGGGCTCTAAAATCCATTTAAATATCTTCTGTCTGACTGGCTTACGGTACCATCTATATGGGACCTTACCATCGAAGCCATCCTAACGAAGCGAAATATCTGGAGGAGTACTAAGATATTGACTGTGATTCACCAAACTAAAAGTTTGTTTCTCAGGAATCCCGGAGCCGAAAACAACGATCGCCACTGCGATCTTCCCAATTCTCTCCTCTTCAATCTTGGTCGCACTTTATGATGATTTATGCTCAATACAATTTCTAATTTCAACCTCCCTTCCTAGCGTCCATCACTGCCAGCTTGTTATCAGTAGATGTGGAGGTGGGAGAGGATCAATTTTAACACTTGGTAAATAGCATGTCAACCTGGTGTTGGCCAATGGAATAAGACTACATTGGTCTGTGTGATATACGTGACAGAATGTTCGAGGGGTAACAATAGTTGTAGAGTGTGGCGCCGTAGAGCATCGGGAATTACGCTCACTTCCGAGTCTCGAGTTTCGACGTGCGCTTTTGCGAATCAGCTTTCCTCAATTCTTCCACATCAATTCTCTTTCCACCGATTAATCTACTCCAAACAATACACAGGTGGCATGTACAAACTTAAATTTCTTCATTCACTCCAGACAGGCTCAGGCGAGGCCTTCAGGCTTTGTTGAATTTCCATGTCGTAGGTTCAAAAGACGCACTGACTTGAGCTTTAGTGACTATACCAGAAGTAGTGGAGAAGAATCCTGCTTGGCTCCTTGGTATCTGTCAAACACATGAAACCGCTGCTGCTTTAGCAGGAACGGGATTCTATAGACCTCCTTTGTCTCCTACTAGAAACTTGGCTTTGCCCAAACACTGTCCTCTGAAAAGTATTAGTGAGTCAGGCTGTGGTTTGTGTTGGTGTCAAGTTGCACACGAAATGCGGTTCACATTTGACCTGAAGTCCTGCACTATACCTTCCAAGTGTCTCGACAAGGAAATCTTTCCAGGGAGCCACAGGAATATCGGATGCAAGAAGTAAAGACAGCCGAGCATGAGACAAATCGAAAGAACCCAAACTTAAAATCCGGAGTGGAACGAGGAGATATACGTCGACGTCAAGTCAATTCAAACTACAAATATTTTCCTGGAACCAGTGGTCGTTGGCTTCGAAATTGGTACTGATCTGGGCAACCGCAACATAGAGTGAGGTAAACAATGATGAGATTTTGGGATAAGAGCAGCTGGAAATGCCTGCTAATCCTCGCCCAAGATGAAAATGAAGTCAGGTACGATGCATGTCGAAGTGGGCTACAAAAGCTGGCGGGAAGCTTTGGACAGCAGGTAGCCACTATGAGGTTGGTGAAAGAGAAAACTTGGGTGGCGGTGGGGAGGAGACGGATTGGGATGGAACGCACGGCGTGGATGCTACGAAAAGCGATTCGGGTACAAGAAGCTTTCTTGTGCCCTCGGATTGATCGAGGATTGGTTTTCTTCGATAAATAGAAGAGAGAGAAAGGCACATATTGCGAGTCAATTTCCCGATCATGGAAGCCAATATTCCCAGCTTGAAATTATTGACTAACATCACACCAATTTTGAGTCAACTGGTGGGCATCTCCACGGGTTATCAGAACCTTACCGTAGGTAAATGTATTTAAATGGTAGATGGAGTTTGATAGTGAGTACTAGATCTGTCCTACTCTGTTCGATTCACTGTTGTGCTCTGGACCACCTGTATGGATTATGAATGAAAGACTTCGAAACATACACCATTATACATGCCATCATAGTCTATTACTATCCTAGCACTGCGTCAGTGAATCACTCGATGTTGAGAGTCATTGGACTGAGGCTGGATAAGTGGACAGACTCAACACCTCTGACCAGTGAGGAGACAGCATGTTCGAGGGTTCCTGGTGGGATTTACCACCGGAGGGCTTCGAGAAGTAGCTTATGCTTCGTCGTTGCGTTTGAAAGACTATAAAATCATGCCTTCCCTCAGCAAATAGGAATGACCTTGTCTCCTTAACCTTTATTCTTGGATACTTTCCCCTGTAAAATGAAGCTCGGCGCTACCATTCTATCCCATCGCCAACAACTTCAGTCGAAGCGTTGGAAAATGAGATCAAGAAGCCTCCAACTATGGCCAGTTCCTCAAAGGTATTGTTAACACTGTTCCTAGTATTTGGTGACAGAAAATTGATGTGGTTCCTTGATGCAGAAATCATATATCGGGATCTCTTCCACGAGAAATGGCATTTCGTGATCGACCGATATATGGTACTGGTGACACAATCCACGATCTAATCATTATTCTTGATGATGATGAGGCGCATCAGGCCGTGAGAATAGGAGAGTCACCAGAGTGGCGAGGATCCCAGGCTTTGAGATGGCGTGCCTTGAATTGCATAGCAATGAGAAGTGAGTAACTAGCACTCCATGAAATTCACTTGGCTCATAATTACTACATTCTTGGTTTGGAAAGGCAAAGGGTATTCGAAGACTCAAAATGAAGCAACAAGAGTCTCTCGAAAGAGTGCGATGTGCTTGCGATGAAGATAAATGTGGGATGAACTGCCAAAACAGGGCTATGTTATGAGTGCGACTCATCGAACTGCATCTTTGGTGACACATGCACCGAGCATTTCAAGCACTGGAGGAAAAGAGAGACATAGGGAAAGTTGGTGTCAAAATCATTGAGACCACAAATCGTCGCTTTGGAATCATAGCAACAAGAGACTTCCAGCCAGGAGAGCTCATCCTGGAATATACGGGCGAAATCGTCATCCTGAGCGAAGCATTAAAACGCGCGAAGAAGTGGTATAAAGCCAGTAATGTAAATACTTCGATGAGTATACCTACATTTCTGCTGACAAAATGTCCTAGTACAATTACCTGTTAAAGCCGAACCTGGTTATAGACGCTTCTCGGGGTGACATCGTCAATCATTCCTGTATGCCAAATTGTACAGTCACCAGCTGCCAAGTACTTGGCACGCCTCGGATTGGAATTTTCGCTGGCTTTCAGGGTGTTCGGGCTGGTGCTGAAGTCACCATCCACTACAACTTCATGCCTTTTCCAGACGCACAGGTAGAGGCTTGTTATTGCGGCAGTGAAAAATGTAGAGGTTACATAAGACCGAAGGATGCAAATATCCGCCAACATTGATTCAGAGAGAATACAAAGCTCTAGATGTTACCCTGTGGCTAGCCTCCACATCTGTAGGTCGTCCAACCGAAAAGGGCTGTGAGATTGTATGCATAAACCCGAGAATCCGTGTAGGAACGAGTTATGGAAGGGAGCTTTCTCCATGGAGAATTCCAAACTATCGTACTCGTATACGAAAGCTCAGTGACGTCACGAATATCTGCGCGTCTGGTAGTTACTAGACCGCCAGCCACTGAAGAATTTAGCTGGGTGCCGGGTATAAGAATGTATTGTGCGCATGCCTTGCCCCGCCCCGCCATGATCTCGGATGGGAGAAGCGCTGACGAAAAAGGCTGTGTATATCTACGTAGTATCAGTACAATGGGAAGAGACGAGAGAGGGAGGGACTGACCTACTTGGGATCTCAGAGCCTTGAAAGCCGCAAAGAAAGCCCTTTCGCATAAACGCGCCAAGTACCAATCCTGGATGCTCGCCTCAAAATGATATGAGTGTTTTGAAAGGTGGATGAACTTACCCGAAGATGTTTGATGTGCATCCAGAAGTATGCAACCCACCAATTGCTTGCCCGGTCTACACCACCTTCCTAATCGTCCTTGCCGTTCTATGCATCTTGTAGACCCATTCCGCCTCTGGCAGGGCAACGCAGTAGTATGACACGATCCATCCATCCGTACTGTGATGGCCACAGAGGCAGAAATCAAACTTAAGCGGCTTTATGTTTCCTCGACTTCGTGTCCTTATCCGTCGCTCATTCCCATGCCTCGCTTCATCGTCCCATTATGTGAAAAAGCAGACAGCTGCGTTGCTACACCTTCCCATATTCTGCTATGTTGGGTTGTGCTGCGCAGAACTGCTGTGGTTAGATTGACCATCTTAGAGCCCTCTTTCTAAGCTTGCCTCTGCCACTGCCCCTGCGGTTCTTCAACTTCGCGAACCCTCCAGCCATATCTTCCGCGCTATATGATTGTCCATCGCCTTTCTGCCGTGCCGAGTGCATTTCATCCTTCTCTTCCCCCCTTCGCCGCCTCCGACTTGCGCCAGCGCGTCCCAGCTTCCATCATATATTTAGATGTTGATCTAGTCGCTCATCAATCGTTGTAATGCTGCACAATAGCAGAGGACACCGTTGCTCTTCCCTGCCCCGTATTTACAAACTAGCTTGCTCCGACAACGAGTCTCCTCCCATCAAGCACTCTCGCTCTCACTACTCGCGCGAGCTTTCGCGGTTTGTTGCTACCATTATAAACTGCGGTGATGTTGTGAAAGGATATGCGGCGTTGGTGCAGGGCAGCGACGTTGAGGTGGTGATGATCGTGCGGAGGTGGTGGGCGATGGATTGATGCGGAACTGGCTTGGATGCGCAGTTCGCGGATACTAGGGGAGCAGACGATGGATATGATGCGGAATGGGAGTTGCATAGCAGTGTCAGAGATACGGGGGTGGAAAAGATGTATCAATGATGAGAGCGCGAGCTGATAAAGGTCGGTCAATGGAGGATGCGGCGATCGTCGGTGTGTCAGCCCTACCCAATACTCGTAAGCTGCCGAGATCGCCAATCGCAGCCAGCATCCTAGGAACAAATCAAATAAGATGTGTCTTAATTTTATTGCTAAGTAAATGCCATCATCCTTTTAAACTTATCTGTGGCCGATTTCTGTGGAGTTGTAGTCCATAATCTCTTTGCCGCAAAGTGGTAGTTGGGAACTATTTTTGGCAGTCTCCTTAGCTTTCTTTCAATGGCCGACCTCCGAACAACTTCTATGAATTTAAAACCCGTTCGGGCCAGTTCACAGCCCGATGAATGTATTCCGAGTGGCATCTACTCAGGCATGAATCATAGCAATTATGGATGGGTCTATTGAAGTGTAAGTAGATTTAAAACAATCATCTTGTTTGATTTGAATGTTACCTGTTGCAAACTCTGGTACAGCCTCCTTCCGGACTGACAACATCAAAATCCTATAATAATCAGAAAGCGGTCAAGAATGTAGCAAAGAATAATTTAACCAACCTCGGGCTGCGAAACCTCCATTCTCACATTTGGATGGCGAGGACAGCGAAGACTTAACGTAGTACCAACCGAGTTTGAGGTACGGAGCATATCAATAACTTTAGACCACATTGGAACACGCTCAGCAATATTTGTGTTGCCAATAATGAAAAGACCATATTTCGCTCGGCTGTATATATTAGCCACATTTAGTTTCATGAAGTAGGTATTATTTCTGACCTTAAAAGTACGTTGATACGGTTCTTGGAGCTTAAAAACCCTACTTTCCCGGCATGATTACTCCTTACCAGAGAAATAATACTAATCTTGGCTTCTTGACCTTGAAAGCCGTCACTAGATCCAGAATCAGTAGATATGTGATCAGGTGCTAGATGTGACTTACATGGTCGAGACTCGGATTCGTCGATAAACCTTTTGACCTAATCCGCCATTTACCGCTTCGGGAACAAAAAGTTGGTCATTCCCGCCTGAAAAGGCGTTACAATCTTGCCCTAATTTTACCTTCAACTTATGTTCCTGCTCAGCATATGGTGTCAGAATTGCAATGTCGTCGAGGCTGTAAACACCCTGGCGGACGATGTGTCGAACAAGCCTATGAATTATCTCGACCTCCCAATCATTGCTATAAGATTTGTGTGCCCGAGCTTGTCCGAAACCATCCTCCTGATTCGTGTGGTGAAGCCAATACACGCTTTTTCTCATGCCCACAACGTCTGGAATATTTTTGACAGACTTATGATCTCTCAATTCCGGGTAAACTGTCCCCTTGAGGATTCTTGATATATCTGGTCTCATACGTCGTTGTACATTCAGAAAAGAGAGCGAGGGTTTCCCATGATTGGAAGTAGACAGTCTCTCAAACATGCTCCTGTCTAGTTGGTAACGACTGCCATATGGGCCTTCAGTAGAGAGTCTATAGTCGTTGATCGGTGGACGTAGCTGAGAGTGGTCGCCGATTTGAATAAGATGCTCTAAGCTAGGCAAGAGAGCTGAAAGTAAATGTCCTTCCAAAATCTGCCCTGCCTCTTCACAGATTGTCACCTTTGCATCTATGTGCCGCAGGATGGATATCCTATGAGCAAATCCCGCTGTGGTAACTCCAATAACATCGGCATTTTTCAAGCACCGTCTATCAATCTCTTCGTATACGTTGCCTCGACGTTGCTTTTGTTCGTTATTTGATTCTAATAGCTCGAAAAGCTCTTTACCTGAATGTGAAAACATTTCGCTCATCCAGCATTTCAATAGGCGATGACGGCTCGGAATGGACAGTTGGTGTATGTCCTCGTTTGCTTTTTCCAAAATCATGTCCATTGTTTCTTCTGGCTCATCAACAGTTCTTGATGAAGATTCCAGTCGCCACTGGACAAATGCATTACCAGGGCCACCTGTGGCATCATTACCATTACTGACCATCACAAATTGGCTGTATACCCGCGGATAAGTGTTTTGCAAGTAGATCCCAGTAGCATGCCATTCGAGATTTCCAACATCTCGCAGTAGCCGGACTTTATGTGCGATCATTTCCTCATATTCTTCTAACCTTGAAATGGTTTCTCGAAGAATGGTTCTCTCGGTCATCGTTTTCGCTTCAGATTGAGATCGAATGCGGAGATTTTTGTTTGCAAGTATAGTAGATTTACTTTGGCCGCCTACCCGAATTATATTATCAATTCCCTGATTCACAAGTCTCTCCAGGAATTGATCAAGAGCATGATTGGTATGACATCTGTATTTGCTGTTAGTGATATTGATTTAAGTTTTTAACGTCATATGTCGTACAATATGATTATAGGCCCGAGCTGGGCCTTTGATTTGTTTTCTAATAAAACCTTGACTAGTTGGAGACCAATATACGACTTACCAGTCCCCGGCGGACCTCTAATAAGAGCGAATTCATGTGTAAGTGCAGTAGTGATGGCCTCGCACTGGCCTTGATCGAGGGCTGTCCGCGATTCCAGCAACCGAACGTCATTCCTGTAATCATTCGGGCGGAGTTTGAAATCTTCAGCTTTGTTGACTAAAAGATTCCGCAGGGAAAAGAAGAACCCGGTAGCACGTGCATATAAAGGTGGCAGTATATCAATAGGCGTCTTCAAGTGACTCTGAGGTACAATCCACTGCTGGAATGGGACCCGGCTTTCGCGCTGCATTTGCTGAAGATTCTTGAGTATAGGGATGAAAGTAGGAAGCAGAACTCCCGGGAACTCCACAAGTATGCTTCGAACACCTTTTCGCTGCCAGGTAAGTTGTAATAGATGATCGACTCTCTTTTGGCTCTCCTCTTCTGCAATTCTCGCCATCACAGTAATATGCTGATGATCGGAGCTAATTCCAGGAGGTCCTTTAGCGGCGGATACCGTGAAAAACACAATAGACCTCATCTTCACATGAGTTGTTACTAGGCATATCAGGGATCCTGGCTGCATGGTTCTTCTCTCTTCACCCCAAAACCCCTCTTCAGATCGTTGTTGACTGCCAGATTGCCGTGATCGGAAACACAATTGAGCCTGAAGTCCACAGCGTTGGTCGAATAAAAGCCTGTGTATGTATACATTATCATAGACAAAGAAGCCTTCTTTTTCGAAGTTCAGATGTTTTGAGTTTTTGAAATCGACGTTTGGATCGTCTCGTAACATTCGGAGCAGTTTGCTAAGCTGCTTCTCTACTGTTCCTAGACAATCGTGCCGTAACAGTCGATAGTGGAAATCAATAAGTCTTTCAACTCCTGCAGAGAAGCATGATTTATCGAAATTGAAGGAAGGAAGAGCTTTCCTCTGTATGTTTCTAATGTCAGCATAAGTCGGAAGGATCTCTATCTTCGTAAGATCCGAGCTATCATGCTGTCCGAATGTTCCTTTTAAATTAGCCTTTGCTCTAGCTGTCTCGGTACCAACTATTTCCAGATGACAAAATATTCTTTTCAATCCTTGAACTCTATTTGCCACGAGTTTGTAAGAGCTAGATTGCTCCGGAATTTGAGCCTCGAGGAGTAATCGCTCTATCAAATCAAGCAAGTGGGATATTCTGTCGCTGAATTGTACTTGTTTTTCATGGCTGACAACTTCACAGAGAATAATAGTTGTCGCTACCAAATATTTTTCCATAGAATACATTCTTGCATTTGACTCCCAGTCTGCAAGAATGGCATTGCAGACATTTGTAAGGAAGGTCAGCCCCCGGCGGTCTCCATCTATGATTTTGTATAGGTCGTTAACATTGGGTTCGATTGATGTGCAATTTAATAGTGCCGTATGCGATATCACGAGTAGAAATGGTTGTACATATTCGAGAAAGTTATGTTGTGTGAGGTCAATCCCTATAATTGCTTCGATATGCTGATACCCAAACAAGTCGCAGTTTGTAAGATCTCGAGCAATGTTCTGCGAGGCTTCTTCTTCCCCCCTATTAAGAATTTTCAACGTCTCTAACCAGAAATTTTGAACAGTTCGGAGATTGTAGATTTCTGTAGATACTTCGATAAGCTTCCTCCATGGGTGATGACTCCAATCAGGAGTCTGTGAAAGAATCACTATACCACCGACCATATTGCATAGATTTAAGGAAATGAAAGGCCGAATTCCGAAAAGCTCTATCAATGAAGCTCCTTGTGGATGTTTTCATGCTTCATATAGAACCAAGTCGAATATGCACTCCTGGGGAAGAAACATCACGGAAGACAAGACTGTCATCCATTCCAAGATAGTTGTCAATAGACGAGGTCATCATGACTTAAATTTATGCCCCGACTAGGCTCTAGATACGAAGCATACTCCAAACAGAAAATTCGATAACACAATAATCACAACGCCCCTAGTGCCCTCCCCAATCTTACCAGTCACCCCCTTATGCACCCTCAACAACCCAAAGCAGGTCCACTACCAAACTAACCTATTCGGGACAATCAAATAAATGGTCTTAATCGAGAAAACAAAAGCATGCAAAGCGAATGTTCAGTCAGGGTTATACCGATAGGTAAGTATAGCTTGAAACGTTCGATGACAATCTACACGCAGTCTGTAAGCTTAGGGTAATCATTTAGGGGTCTGTTCGGTCGACAGATTGGAACTTACTTTTGCGGCTATTGTCACATCTGTCTGATTTTTCGGCATCTGTCGACCATTTAATGGATAATTTGCTGGTTGCCGACCAAAGCAGAACTTGGATATGAGCTGGAAAGTTTTATTTTTCGACCCCGCTTTTGGTTTTCTTCCTATTCGGGAAACATTTTCAAGCAGTGCCGTCGTCGATGAAGGAGATCGTACAATAGTAAAAAAATCCAGATGTCAGAACTGGTGACGGGCTTCAGAAAGGTGTCTAGCTTGACTGAAGTTAGTTTTCAACTGTGGATAGGAGATGAGACCCGATTCGTATTATGTACCTGTCCGAAATATACCTAAGACTCAAAACTCAATCTATGACTCAACAGGCTTTGGTGGCATTTGCAGCCTTCGATAACACTTCGAAGAAACGCCTCCTGGTCGCCATTACATCCATGTCTGAAGGTATCTCCGCGCCGACCGTACAGAGGCAAAGAAACCTTAAGATGTAATCCCCGTCATACCTATTGTCGTCACTCTGTTGCTGCGGTCCCTTTGCTGGCTTCAATTTCCAATTCCTCTGTACAGTTGAGATTTCCGTGAGCCACTTCTGGATTTGCTAAGCACAAGTCAGCTTCGTAGAGCATAATCGTAAGACGATGCTCTGCTTACGATAAAGAATTCGCTTCGGCGCTTTAGAGCGAGATAGTTAGAACATCTCGGGTCATAATACTCAATCCAGCCCTTGTACCAGTTCACAATTACAACAACGCAGCTTGTGTCCTCGCCCCCGTCCTCATCGTCATATACAGGGAAGAACCAATACCCTTTCTCTTGCGGTTTCCCTTGGATCCATTTTCCAGTTCTTCCGTATCCTGTCTCCAGGAGTTCCGAGTAGAATTTAGTGCCAAAGTATATCGAATCTTCGGCAGAGTTTAAGAGACCAGGAAGAACATCGATAAGAGCTTCATCAAGAGGTCGATCTGGTTTCAGGTTGCGAATAGATTCTGCACCACAGTATGACTCAAAAAGTTGGTTTTTGGTGGCCTTGGCTTGGATAGGTTCACTTTGATCTATCTGTCGTGCCTATCATTCTTGATCAGCTCTGCAGGATATATAGGAATTATCGAAGCTTACCAGTAACTCCACCTTGTGTGAAAAAACATCATGAGTCTCAAGCTTCCCTGGCAATAGGGTACCTAAAAGGAAAATGATTTAGTATTGAAAAGAAGAATTGAAAGGGAGCAGACAGAACATGGCATACTGTGGCTAGAGGTACTTGAAGTTTTAGATGGGCCAGAGGAGTACCCAGAGTCATTATTCTCCAGTCTTTGTCGTTTAGTAGGGGGTTCAATATTGATGCTCAATCTTTCGTAGTATTTCAATGTCTCCGCTGAAATCTTCGGGGCAACGTGTTCAAGTGAAAGCCCCCCAAGTGCTTGTGTGACAACATCATCCCTACATTATTTGGTCAGAACATTTGAGCATCAATTGCACCTTGGAGACTCCTGACCTTAATTCTGTTGACTTTAAGAGATGCATGACCCAGTCTAAAAGCGTCGAGACGCGATTCGAAGCAGTGATAGGAGGTATTTCAAAGACGTTAAGAGTGTGGAGTAATATATCACACGCTATGGGTCGTCGCGTACGTGAGAAGTAACTAATCAGCTTCTTATGGCTCTGTTGCACTAGTCTGATTCAGCTCAAGGATCACCTTACATGGATTTTAAAACTTACAGAGGCTGTTGAGCAAAGAAAGCTGCCGCCCATACAAAGCAGGTCCTAGCCTAGAAAAAATGCCAAGAAGAGATTCGTACAGCATGGCAACATCTTGCTTATACCTACCGAGGTCTTTCCGTAGTGCTATGTTGCCTCCAGTAGTCACATCCTCAACCCGCAAAACACAATATTCAAAGAATCTCAACAACGCAGCGCTCTCTGTATTGGCATCGATTTTTTCCGAGATTTGGGATTTTACATCCATGACTCTGCTTCCTATTTGGGGTAAGTCTAGAAAGTCTTTGCCATCACCTCCTAACCACATCCTCAGTGTACTGTCATCAAGAATGGGAGAGAACCAAATTTCTCGAGCGATTTCTTTCGCTCCTTGAAGTAGTTCTTGTATCATCTTGGTAGTCAAGATTGCTCGTTTGTCCGTCACGGCGACTCTGAATATATTGAATTCACCTTCCACGGATGAACCAGTCTCGAGTGGAATGTGGGGGGCAAACTCTTTATAACTGAGCTCGATCTTATCTTTAATGCTCAGAGGCTCATCCGAAGAGGCTGATTGTGTCGGAAGAGGACCTTTGACATTAGCCTTTCGTTTTGGAGCTTGCCTCAGCAGCGATGGCTGGCTTGGAACCAGAGTAGGCACTTGAGGCACTTGAGCGACTTTTGCATGGCGGTTTCGTCGTGGCGGATGCGACAATGATGATCCTAACGGGGGCATGACTTTCTTCCCAGATCGCGTCCTACTACGCCAAGGCGGCGCCACATTACCGGGACCTTTCTTGGCTAGTGGTGAAGGTGATGGAGTTGCAGCCACTATTCCATCACCCGGGTGAGGTGTTGTTCTATACCGCTTCTTGCTTGGTGGCCCAGACATCGGTGTGAGTTTACACATGGAAGCATCACTATTCCGTGGCATATAGTCAACATCGCCCACAATGCCAAATATGACTTTGGGATCAGTCTGCTTTTCCTGTGTTGCCAGTCTTTGCAAAGTCGATATCTCCAAAAAACTTCGAACTACCTCGGCTACTTTGGGCGCCTCGTTGCGCACCTTGGCTCGTTTGTCATCCTATACAACTGACCACCAGTGGGTGTCATAATTCGCACTACACCCAGCAACATAAAATCTAAACACATAAAAAGTGGATAAATATGGAGATTTTATCGTGCCAAACCAACTAGCCATCTATTCAGTGTTGTGTTGAGAAATTACGTGTTGAGTTGGAAAATCGGCTGACTCATGAATTCTGACACCCACTGGTGGACCATTGCCTTTCAGCTCGAGATTATGGAGTACTGTATAGCGCCTCCCTGTCACGCATAATTTTCTTGCCGATAGCTTGCTAAGCGCTCGCTGGAAAGCTATATTTGGTCTTTGCGTCTTTGCATTGCACTCTGTTTCAAGCGACACCGTCGGAGAAAGGATGATTGGGTGTCCAGGTTCCTGTTTCATTTTCTGTCGCCGCTTTGAACGCCTCTGCCCCCAACTTGACTGGGATGGGTGCACATGACCAACACGGTCACGTTTTATCGTGTCAAATACGTGCAAAGAGCTTGCAGCACACCCATGCTAAGTCGCGTCTTCCCGACAGCCCATGAGCTCAGATCGCGTTTTGGGCTACAATTGGCATCGTTGGCTTGCTGCCATATCCTTCACCAAGATGACCCCTTTATATTCTTTTTACTTTGAGCATCCTGCCAAAGTTAACAGTTTCGTTCGATAACCAAATTCTCCATCATTTTGATAATCATGGATGCAACGCAGCAGAACATTGTTTCCGACCTTCTGGTAAGACTGCAAAAACCCTTGACCGAGTTAACCGACTTGCCATTCAAACAATTGGGGGACGGCACCATTGTGCGCCAAATCTGTGGTATGTCTAGGCGGCCACGCCGTTTGCAAATTGATTCCCACTGCTGACAAACTCAAAGAATATGTCTCTGGATCAGGTATCTTGATACCGACGCAATTGCGACTTAATAAAGCTAAATTTGATCTAGAAATAGATGTCAACGAAGTCTTAGCAGCTTGTGTTTCGACTGGATTGCAGCCCTTGGACAAAGTAAGTGTTCAAAATGCCACTCACGAGCCTTGCTAAAATGAAACTAGTTTCTTGCCTTTGTGGTGATCTATGCAATAAGCTCTCCGAACAATAACTATTATTTCGCGACTTTGCTCCGACAACTAAACCCTATCATCGATTCGCCGATTCAGCAACTACTCCATGAGTTGGACCGCTACGGACAATCGCCTCGTCCTCCTGATGATAATGCTATCAATCAAATACCGCCATT
>Ga0115842_100049_pt1 | contig 33921 bp, 28 predicted proteins | sample InSIn2SAF170_2_FD_83856 | JGI IMG/M metagenome (GOLD analysis project Ga0115842, IMG submission 83856)
TGGATACGGGCCCATTTATGAAACGAGATTGTTGCTGTCCTATGGTGTTTAGCGGTAGGAATCATGCGGTTGCACTCTGAACCTTCACGAAGGAAATAGCCAATCTCTTCTTCCGTGACTGGCTCCCCTACCACATCCAGATGATCAATGCCAGGAGCTGAATTGACCTCCGGTGTGAAGTCAAGCTCCGGAACGCCTCGTGTCTGAATCCGATCAATTGTTGCTCTTGTATCTTTCCCGATTAGCTGGATCGATTTCCTCAATTCCTTCATCTCACTCATGGCCATAGGCCGAGCTTGCATATTGGCTTTCAACAGTCTCTTCGTCACGGCAACCAGAGCATAACGCGCTCGAGCTACCAAGTGATAGACAGAGACCAGAGATGTGGTGTTGTTGTTGAAAGGATCGTCTGGCCGATCAGGTTGCGTACTGCCTTCCTCAAGACATCTCTCGTATTCTGTCGCATCATTGGTCCCTAGCACAAACTGCTTCAACTCTTTGATCATGTCCACATTGGTGTAGCATTCATCCATAACGACTGGCACATTCGAGGCAGCGCTGTTGGATGCGTCGAGGTGGACGATTTCCCACCACAGCCTTCTTCTCATTTCCGCTTCATTATCACTAAGCTGCTTTAGGGATCTTTCAATGTGCAAGCCTAGGTTCTGCGCACTCCTAACTGTCGAAACCAGGGATGTACTGTTGATCATCACGTCTTGTGCCCCAAACGTAAGACTTTGATAGATGACCGCTGTAGCTATTGAGTATACCGACGGCAACCGTTGTGTTCTAATGGTTGCAAGATTCTGCTCTAGGGGAGCACGTAACCTGGAAAGTACAGCGGGCTTGTCTTGCACCCACGGAAACCATTTCTGCCAACCTTTTTCTGAGAGACTGTTAGTTCCGGTATACCAAACCAGGTAGACAAATGGCATGAACGAGGGATCTGGATTTGGCATCCCAATATCCATGCCATTTCTGTACCACTTGTGGAACGCGGTGAATTTTTCCAGTATGAGTCGTGGTGAGAAAATCGGATGTATTGGGTAGACGGACCAGAGCCAACTTCGAAAGAGTACATTGGATTCCTCTTCTGAAGGAGCGTAAAGCTCTTCTGCTATCGCATCTCTCGAGGTACTCGGTTGCTGAAGAACCCGCGTATTGGAAGCAAAATCTGACTGCGAAAGCTGCTGATATTGCGTAAGGAATGGAAGAGCAGAGTCCGATCGTGAACCGGAGGAATTCTGTGAAGCTGCGTTCGACGTCTGCCGTATTTTCTTGATACCAGACTCCAACAAATCATTCAGCTGATCCAGCTTATGTAGGACTTGATCCCAGGGTCTGCTTCCGTTGGCTGCGATCTGGACTGTGCGATGAGGACCTCCATTTGCTTCTAACGGCTCGGGATGCAGGCCATCCAACAGGTCAACGGAATGAGCAGGCCTTGGAGGCTCGTCGCCTTGATCAGTCGCCGAAGCACTACCGCTTGACGGTGGCGTCGGTCTGTTGACATCACGTAATAGAGTTGCCAAGTGGTTCAACTTTTGTTCTATCACTATTGTTGCAGATCGGAGGGCAGTATTATCATTCTGATATTGTGCTTCGTAGTTCGTTGCTCGTCGCTTCCGTGATGGCAGTTCGTCGCATACAGTACTTGAATGCAGTGGCGGCTCGAATGTACCTTTCTCATTCTCACCATATATGCATTCTTCACTAGCCTTCTGGCACCCACCACATATCGGGCGTACCTTGTCGCATTTGACCTTTCTACGTCTGCACAATTGACATGAATAGCTAACTCGAGTCCTCGTAATCTGCTTTTTATCAGTTGGCATCATCCGAGTCCTAGCAAACTAGCTGATATCGATGTTCAATAGAGCTCTCAGCCTGACTGTGCTTGTTGGTGCGTGATATCTACACATATAGATTGGCCATGTTGCAGTTCGCAATAAATATTGAGGTAGCCCACACGGATAGTCTTCAGAGGCGAGACCTGACCTGAAGCCACGGTCCGTTTACAGGCGTCCTTGCTTAAAAAGACATCGCTTGGACAAAGCAAGGGTGTGAGTACAGCAGCGTGAGCGACCAAATTGCTGACTAATTCACTGCTAGGGCAATATAAATAGAGCTGACTAATAAGGGCTCCAAGTCTACATTAGAAGGCAACCATATTGAGGCTGACTGCATCGGAATACGGAAGTTTGAAAAACACTATAGTAGATTAACCGTTGATTCTCCAAGGAGTGAACTCTCCAGTGCCACTCAAGGTCTATGCTCTAAGCTATCTATGAACCCTCTACACATATTTCACTCTTCCTTCTATCTAGTGGTAGCCGATCCTGATGAAGGAGAGCAAAGTCATGGCCTTGCAAACCTTTCATGGCAGGCGCAAAACGAGTACCGGACCCTACCTGTCCTTGCACACCGCAAAGATCATGCGGAGGTCTTCGTCCCGGTTGTGAAGCTATGATCCGTCCTGCTGCATAGGCACATCCCCCATAAGCAAATCGGATCAGTGAGTCACCCGTTAAGCTGCCAATGACAAAGACATCAGGCGCAACCTCCAACTCTTCACTTACCTTTTCCCGAAGAGAAGAACCGTTAAGATTGGTCCATTGCGTTGAGTCGGGACAAACTTCTTTTCGCAAATCATGCTCGAGATATTCAAGGGAGCCACGTCGTCCGACGACATAGGCGAATGCGCCTATATCACGCTTGAATGGGGCCTGGTCACCATGTTGCAAAGTAACCGTAGCGCAATGACCATGAAACTCCATGTCCACGATAGCAGTGTCCGGCAATCCCTCGTAAGTCTTGCTCCAATCCCTCCTGGCCTCGATCTCGGAAGTTCTCCGCTGAGGACGTGACACGGACGCCCGTTTAGTGGAAGCTAGCGCCGCGAGCTTCATCTTTCGGTACACACCTGCATACTCAGGATATGCTTGTTGGTGGCAGGCGCGTAGTGGAGAAGGACTGGTGTTGGGAGCCCATTTGTAAATGTGGATAATTTGCTGCTCTGGAGGGGTCGATAGAATTACATCTGCGGCGCTAAAGCCAGAACCGACGATCAAAATCGGTCCGCTTGATTTCTCACCATTATTGAGCTGCAACAATGGTTGTAGAAGTGGTCGAGGAGGGACAAGATTAGTAAAAATGCCGGATGCGAGAATGAGATGGTTGCAATATAAATCATGCGACGCAAGATAAAAACCTCGATCGTGTCTGGAGATGTTCTTCACAGTTTGGTCGAGAAACATGGCATCGGATATTCCAACATGTGAAGGATATTCCGCAAAATATGCTGTAACATCTCGTCTGGTTGGTCGCAGGTAGAACGAAGGGTTTTGACCGTAGCGGCCTCGATAGAACTCGTCAAAGCTATACCCAGGCAGGGATAGCATGCCAGCATAACCGAGAGCACCAATATCCCAGCTTGCTTTGACTGGATTGTCTACCCATTGACCTCCTGTATGTTTGGTGTTGCCAATGACCACGTGGGGTACAGCTCTCGCAGGGTCGTGCAACCACTTAATGCAGGTTTTCCTCTCAACCTCGTCGGTCTCCCCACCTGGCCGCACCAGGGTGTCTAATAGAACATTGATAAGTAGTGCTTGAGTTGAGTAGGAAAAGCGTGAGCCGTAGAAATGCTCGGTAAGGTGGTCGACATCGGCGGTCAGAAGATCAGGATTGTTCTTCAACTTTGCGTGAAGGATCGGGTCCGGGTGCGGTGAATCAACATCATAGATGGGTACGTTGCCATGCAATATGTAGGACAAGATCAGGGCAGAGGGACCACCACCTGGGAGGCATTAATGAGGGTTTCTCATCGGGAGCAGGGTGAACGTACCCACCACTACCGTGTCAACCTGGAGTGGTAGTTGTCGCAACATTGCGTTGACGAGCAGGTAGGAACATGACAACTCCAGGTTCGAGCATGTTTGTAATAGGCTTGAGTGTGTCGGACTCGAACTCCAGCAAGCGGGTTACCTCACGATCGGTATTTGCGGGAAGAAAAATATCGACTTCCCACCACCCCACATGTCGGCAAACTTTAATGCAGATGTTTATTGCTGTAATTAATAAGCTGGTTGGAGATGTACATCTTACCGGAGCAGCTGAAAGTGGAAAAACGATGCCGCTTCCATTTGCGGACGACGGGAGACGCTTCACAAATCCAAGAATATGATATTGCGTTGGAAATGCCGACGTCACCACGCGCTTCCATATCCATCACCCAATATAAGGTATTTCTGAAGGCTACTCATGAACTCGTTTGGTGATTTTTCTTGTTGTAGGGGCTATTCTATCTCGTTGATCAACTACACAAATTGAAATCTAACGGATGGGAACATATACAGCCCTCTCCCCTGTTTGATGTTAGCACGCATTTGCGTCGAGTAAAGATTGTGGCGCTGAGCAAAGCCGTAATTGGCGTAGTTCCAAGACTGGAGTGAAAGTTATCTAAAACTGAACTGAAATCGTTCAAATGCTGAATTAAACCAACCATAGTTCAGCGTACAGTCTGTACCCGAAGTCGTTGTGAGCTAATGCGTGCTAACACAACAGGGACGGAGAGTGTAGGCAATACGAACAGACAAATGTCTGTATGCTCGTTCCATGTGACGGTACAATGTTGCAGATCAATTCATTTGATGCTGACAAAGCATTATCTGCGTATTCCGCGTGATGGCTGCATACTCGCATAGCGAGGCTCCGCCGCAAATGAAGGTCGAAGAAGAGCTACCTTATGTACGCCATTGAGCTTGCCGTTTCTCGAAGAATGAAGCAATGCCCTCCTGAGCATCAGCCGCTCTGGCATGTAACGCCATAACTCGGCCTGCCCACGAGACAGCGTCTTCATATCCATCAGCACCTGAGCCACCACCTGTAAATGACAAGTGTGTCCAATATGCCCATTTGCCAAATGCTTGTGGCTGACCAGCAGTCTTCTCTGCTAGCCGGTCTACCACATGTGCCACCCGTTCTTCCAACCTCGACTCATCCTCGACAACATCAACTGTACCTGAAGGTAAATGCCTTGCTTCGACAGCCTCGGCCAGGGCAAGCATACGGTAGGTAAATGCTGAACCTAGCCGACGAGCTAACGCCGTTGAGGGTGATGTACATGGCAGTCCGATAGATGCCCCGGGTAGCTGAAACTTGGTCGTAGCAAGAGCAATAGGAAAATCAGTGGTGAAGGCCAGTTGGGCACCTGCGGCAGTACTGAGCCCCTGAACCACTGCGACCACCGGAGCAGGTGATCTCTTTATCAAACTCATCACTTCAGCACAAAGAGCGAAGGCCTCCTTGACTTCCGCATATGGTAGCTTCCTCATCTCTGCCAAATCGTGCCCCGACGAAAATACCGGGCCTTCAGTCCGAAGCACAATGACATTGGGCAAGTCCCTCCGTACTCTCTGCCATTCTTCAGCATCAAGTAGCCATGAATACTCGCTGCGAGCCTTGCCACGTGACGCAGCTTCCAGTTCGTCAATGATGGCAGGCTTGAATGGAGGCAGAAAGTTGACCTTGCCATCTGGTGATCTGTTAAAATCGTGCAATTGTGTTCTCAGTGATCGTAAAACAGCCACGCTCAGTGCATTCCGCCGTTTGACATTGTCTATAGTCAAGTATGCTGCTTTGCGCGAAAGAGTGGGGAAGCTCATCTTCGAGGGCGTACACCATCTCCTGCTAATGAGGAACGCCCTGTGAATAAGTTGACTGTTGAGACCACAAGTATTCCGTCGCTAGCCTTGTCCAGAGAGCCGGCGTGTCGACCACGTAGTGCTCTGTGTATCGTTCTGGCATGATGGTTATGTGCACAATGGCATTTTAAGGTTGCTCCAAATAGTTACCAACCGACCGTCGGTAATGGAGAAGTGGGTCACACCCTATGTCGAGCAAAGTGGCCAGCCACCAATCCTCATCTGACACAAATAGCGGCCGTTTTGCTTACTTGCTATTCATCGAGCTTGTACTGCTATCACGCTCGCCTTCGTGATAGCTACCTACCAATATTCTCTTCTTGAACAACAAATACCTAGGTAGTCATGAACAGCACATCCTACTCGAAAGAGAATGTACACGTTTCGTTCACATATGACGATGCAACCATTTTCTGCGAATCTTGGATGACCCGGTTGTTTGAAAGCCGCATCCAAACCCAACAACAGGAGGAGCAGGAGTATACAGTAGATGGTTATGTACGATGCTGCAAGCCTATTGGTGTAGGGGCGTAAAAATGCGGATAAGGAGACGCTTCGATGATGCTGCAACTTCTTTGAGCGTTAAGATTGATGAGGTGTAGCAACGTAACATAACGTAAGGCAAAACAGATCAGCTTGCTGAAATGATCTATGCAGGTCGAAGAACAGTCTGAATCATGACGGATCGGAGGACTGCTGGTAACCCACATTATCGTTATGGTAGAGTACCAACGTCTGCGGTTCTACGTTGAAAAACATTGTATGACGACGTGGAGCACCGTAGAGAAATAAAAACGTTCTGGATTTAGTGGTGCAAGGGATTTCATAAAGAAAGGAGTAGATTGGCTATCTACCGCTGCTATCAAGCATACAATCGTTTCTGCTTGGCTGACATGATTCTAATCAGCGTCCTACTACTTGGGTATCTCATAACTAGCCTCAACCATTGAGGAGATGACAAAGTATGCACAAGTTGACGCCATCGCTATGCTGGAGATGCTCAAGGAAAATGGTGAAGAATTTTTGTTGCCCACATGCAACACTTTCTGCAGGCTGCACATTCGCTATATGCTTTCGGATGTTCGTGGAGGAATGATGTACAATGGAATATTGAAGGTGTGAAGGCTCGAAGTCGTGGAAATTGAGTCGAATGAAGTGTCATGAAAGCCTCACCGAAGGCTGATTTCTCTTTTTGAGTTGTGGCCATGGGTCACGAGTATCAGCATCCGCGGCCTCCATTTTAGCTTTCCAAGGACCTAAGTACTGGCAGGTCTTGACGTTGACGGGACCGCCGTTACCACAGATCTCAAAAACAGGACAGCTGAGACAAGGAACTTCGCTGAAGCCGCCACGGCCAATGTCTTCCAGCTCCTGCGCTCGTAGTGCCGCACCTTGACCATCCCGAGCCCTCTTCTCTCGGCCTCGCTTCTGGCCAAGGTCAAGTGGTGTGGTAAAGCATCTGTACATGTAGATTTGATTCGTATCAGGTTCGTCGGGGTTTTCGTCGGCTCGTGCATCTCGATGGACTCGGAAAAGCTTGTTGTCGTATATCATGACCTCGAGGACTTGGAGGATGGCATTGTTCGGAATGGCGAGCTGAGTTATCTTCTTCTCCATGAGCTCGTTGCTGATGTGATGTAGAGTCGGGTAGCCTTGATAACCTGGAGGATGAGGGTCGTATCGTGGTTGTTTTCGTGGTTTAGTATTAGCATCAGCCATACGTCCGTTTTCTATCTTTTTGACCTTGCCCTTTCCTTCCTCTTCGAACCCATCATCAGGTTGCTTCCTCTTGTGTTTTCCAATGAGATCATCTTCTGAGTCGTCTTGAGCTTCTCTCCAACTCTGGAAAGAACAGTACGCTTCGATGGCATCTGTAACAGCTTCGATCATGCCAATGTCAAGCTTGCCGTCGTTGAACCACGTACCACCAGTGGCTTCTTCCGAAGGAGTGAGCCCTACTCGAATGTACATCTTCCGCTGAGGATGCTTGACACTCTTCATTGGTCTGATCAGACCCTTCTGCTCCAAGCTTTTGTATACCCGATCAAGGACTTTGGCATGAACACCACTCTTCGCTTTGATGGTCTTGGTCCATATTCCCGCAGTGCCTGAGGAATCGATCGAGGCGTAGACCATCTGTTCATCAGTATTGAGACCTCCATAGCTGTATAATGTTAGGATCGATATCTGAATGCAAGGTTGAGACGTGTATTACTTTGCCGCTGCTGCCTCTTCCACCAGCTCCCATCCAACACCCGTCTGTCCTTTGATGTCATGGATTTTGAACAGCCTTTTTGCGACAAGATATTGGGTAGCCTCGAGCAAAATTAATAAGCTGTTACTGGGAATGAGACCGGAGTCAAGAAGATCTTGCTGAGTGAAGATCTCGCCCGTCAACTTTTCTTGATCACGACACCAATTGTATAGTGCATCTCCAACAGGGTTTTTGTTTTGAGCAGTAGATGAGCCCGGAGTGGGCGTTGCCGAAGGGCGAGGAGGCATCTTGACTGCTATGAGTTTGGTTGCTCGTGAGTCGTGCTATCGATATGGGTATGTGTAGACTGTCATGGTGGTCGAGAAGGCACTCGACCAGTCAGTTAATTGTGCAGGCCAGTGTAATGCGCTACCGGCTGGTTTGTCGCTTCATTGAGTGAAAGTATTGAAAAGTCGTTTGTGTGGTTATTCACAGTCAGAAAATTAATGGTGGAGAGGCTGGATCTGCATGCAGTGCCTCCATGGTGGGTGACCGGCCAGGTGAGTCACCGAAGTTATTCCGGATATCCTTCCCTTCTTCAACAAACGCAAATGAGTTATGAGGTCTGTGTGGAAAGAATGGACTTCACTGATGCCACAATACTTACGCTTGCGAAGACATCGAATAACAAGGCAGCTCTATCGTGATCATTGATATGAGATGTGCCACAAGTGTGACCTACAATGACCGAGCTTGAGCACGAGCACGTGGAGACGTGTCTGCGGAGTCCATGGAATTTTCGAGAGCGATGAAGCAATTACAGATGTGGTCGTAGCCTTGCCTAATTGCACCAGCTTCGCGACTTGAAATATATTTCCACTCGTCGGTATCTACACAATTCTTGTGTTCCCATTCTGTTTAGACAACCCGCACCGACTAGACAAGTTGCGTCTACGATCTTCCTCAACACTAACCTGACAAAGCTTGCAAGACCTCAACATGGCTGACGCTCTCAAAGCTGAGGGTAACAAGGCCTTTGCTGCCAAAGACTTCACAACTGCAGTGTGAGTACCACGATGCCATTGGAAGCTACGAGCCTCCATTGTTTTCAATGGAGTTCTTGGAACGCTGAACAACTCGTCCCTTCACACACTTCGAAACATGCTGACCTGGTATTAGTGACAAATTCACACAGGCCATCGAGCTCGACCCCACTAATCATGTCCTCTACTCAAACCGATCTGGCGCTTATGCTTCTCTAAAAGATTACGAGAAAGCTCTCGAGGATGCTGACAAGACAACCGAACTGAAGCCAGATTGGGCGAAAGGTTGGGGTCGCAAAGGTACTGCTGAACATGGCCTTGGAAACCTTGTCGGCGCAAAAGATGCCTTTGACGAAGCTCTCAAGCTCGAACCAAGCAATGCCCAAGCCCAGTCTGGTCTGGATTCCGTCACCAGAGCTATCGAAGCAGAAGCCCGTGCCGATGGTGTAACAGGCGATCCACTCGGTGGCATGTTCAATGATCCTCAAATGATACAGAAGCTCGCAGCCAATCCCAAGACTGCAAGGTATCTCGCAGATCCTTCCTTTATGGCTAAATTGCAACAATTAGCCAAGAACCCTACCGACATGGGCGCAGCCATGTCCGACCCTCGCCTCCTCGAGGTGATGGGTGTCCTGCTCGGAATTGATTTGCAAATGGGCCAACCGCCATCCGGTGATTCGTCTACCTCTGCAGCTCGTGAACCAGAAGATGATGTCCCTATGACCGACGCCCGACCGACCTCGCGACCCCCTCCAGCAGAATCAAAGAAAGCACCAGAGCCCGAACCAGAAGCGGAGCCAGAGGACGAAGAAGCCGTTGCTGCAAAGAAAGCTAAAGCGGACGCTGAAGCAGAAAAGAAACTTGGAACGGATAACTATAAGAAGCGCAAATTCGACGAGGCAATAGAACACTACTCCAAGGCGTGGGATCTTCATAAGGATATAACATATCTCACTAACCTCTCCGCTGCAAAATTCGAGAAAGGCGACTACGATGGTGCTATTGAAGCATGTGAACAGGCTGTCAACGAGGGACGTGAGATGCTTGCCGACTTCAAACTGATTGCCAAAGCCTATGGGCGTATTGGTTCGTCCTATGAGAAGAAAGGTGATTTGACAAAAGCAATTGAGAACTACCAGAAATCGCTTACTGAACACCGAACACCGGACACTCTTGCGAAATTGAAAGCAGCTGAGAAAGCTAAAATCGTAGCCGAGAAGGATGCTTATGTTGATTCAGAGAAGGCAGAGGAAGCAAGAGCGCTCGGTGCAGAGAAGTTCAAAGCCGCAGACTGGCCTGGTGCAGTCGAAGCATACACTGAACTCACCAAACGTGCTCCAGATGACCCAAGAGGCTATTCCAACCGCGCCGCAGCACTAATTAAGCTTTTGGCTTTCCCTTCCGCTATCGAAGACTGCGATCAAGCCATCAAGCGCGATCCAAAATTCATCAAAGCCTACCTTCGCAAGGCCCAAGCTCTTTTCGGCATGAAAGAGTACAACCGTTGTCTCGATGTCTGTGAGGAGGCCACACAGCACGACGAAGGTGGAAAGAATGTTCGAGAGATTGAGGAGCAACAGAGGAAGGCAATGGAGTCGCAATACGAAGCCAGAGCAGGGGAGACGGAAGAAGAAACCTCCGCACGTATTCAGCGAGATCCTGAAATCATGAGCATCCTGAGCGATCCTGTAATGCAGTCTATCCTACAACAGGCAAAGGGTGACCCCATGGCTCTACAGGACCACATGAAGAATGCGGGTATACGAGGCAAGATTCAGAAGTTGATTGCTGCTGGCGTCATTCGAATGGGACCACGATAAGCAAGCACTGCAAGAAACAGACCGTCGAGCCTGCTCTTTGCTGAGCCGGTCAAGCCATCCAAACAAGCAACTCGTGATACCATAACTCTGTCAAAATTAGCATAGCGTACGTAGAATGCCAATCTGTTCTATATGCAACGAAATCAATGAAACAACCAGTCATACCAAACCATGCACATAGTTTTCCCCCAAACCATCGCCCCACCTCACAACCCTCCCTTCCCCCTCCCAACAATCCCACCATAACCATACCTCCCCAACACCCCCTCCAAATCCCTCACCATCTCCTCCTTCCGCCCCTCCCCACACCAACTCAACATAATACTATCCACTACAATATCCGCCCACTCCTGCACAGACAATTTGAACGCGTCCTGCACGGCGCAGTAGTTCTCTTGGATATAGCCGCCGAAATAGGCCGGGTCGTCGCTGTTGATGGAGAAGGGCACTTTGGCGGATATGTAGGCTGGGATTGGGAGGTTGTTGATTGTGGGGACGCAGCGGAGGGCGAGGTTTGATAGGGGACAGATGGTCACCTTCGTTGGGGGTTAGTGGGGTTTTGTTTGGGTTGAAAGGCGCGAGAGTGGTGAAAGGAGGGGAAGAGGGATCGTGCTAGGGTTTGTTTGGCAGGAGAGTTCTGTCTAGGTAGTGGATTGAAGCTGGGAGTATAGAATCTTACCAGTATTTTGTTGCTTGCAAAATGGGCGAGTAATTTTGAATCTTGAGTTAGCTTGATACCATGGTCTATCCTCGTACAACCAAGATCATTGACGGCAGATGCCATGTAGTCTACACCGGCCTCTTCACCAGCGTGAGCAGTTAGTCTGATACCGTGCTTCTTGGCGTCATCGTAGGGCTCTTTGAACAGTGAGGGATGGTTTCCCTTTTCGGTAGATGAAAGACCCAGTCCTGTGATGTTTCCAGACTTAAGATCGGGTAGTGCTTGAAGGTACGCCTCATAGCATTCCTTAGGCGGGAGGTGTCGGAGTAAACAAACTATCAGTTCAGACGTAATACCGAAGTCTGTCTGTGCTCGGACTCGTGCTTTCTCAAACCCAGAGACGACAACATCATAGGGAACATCACGACTGGTATGAGCTTGTGGATCGAAGAACACCTCGGCATGAACAACCCGCTGAGAATGAGCTTTCTTGAAATAAGCGTAGGCCAGGGCTTCAAAGTCGGACTCCGTGACCAGGGTTGTCATCCCAATAAAGTAATAGTGGAGGAAGTCATCGAGCGATGTGAAGCGACCATATCTGGCGAGTAATGAATCGACAGACTGAAAGGCATCATCATCTTTGGGAAGGGCAATGTTGTTGCGCTTAGCAAGCTCAAACAGTAGGTCAGGCTCGAGACTGCCCTCCAAGTGCATATGGTGTTCGACCTTGGGAAGGTCTACAAGGAACTTGTGTAGAAGGTCTTCGCACATGACTGCTTGTGGATGAATGGACGGAATGTGTTCGGCGATGTTGACTTTCCATTTGACTGAGCTCGAATTTGGTGGCCTTTTGCTTGCACTCGCTATGCTCAGATAAACTTTGTCCGAATACCATCAACTATGCAGCTCGCAATCGCCCTTTACGAGTCCTAGTGGGGCAACAGTGTAATCGCTTTCTCCATATGGTACTTTTGCCGTTAAGGTTCAGCATAACCTTCGACGGCGATAGCAAAATCAATGCTAGGCGGGATCTTGCTATCACAACGTAGCAGTGCCTGCCACTATCTGAGCTGCCACGCCAATCATGGAATCGGATAACGGGTTAACTTCCTAATAAGATTCTCATTTGAGTTCTTTCCACGATGTCCGCTGCTCAATGCCAAAGTGTGCCGTGGTTCGTCGCGACCTTGTCATCAGCTGCCAATATATGGGAGGTCAGTCCAGTGTCCATAAGCAACGCGAAGAGCTTGTTCAGCTGGAAAAACCCCTGCAGTAGAGTCGAAAGTCAGGCGTTGGTGTAAGGTAATCCAGCTGATCTTTCGACGGGGTGCCAAGAGGTCGCCCAGCTGCCCAGAAACCCACCCTGGCAAGGTGGTCCTTGTCAAAGTCTGGGCTATCTGGGCTCGTGCGTCGACTGTGCGTGGTCGGTGATCCTCATTTCGATGCTGCTCTTTCTAGGCAGCTACTACAACATTCAACCTGAAATAACGTCTTTCGACGCTGCGGTATGTCTCTGTGACATGGGTACGATAATGGTGTACTTTCGTGTCTGCTGCCCGCTTTTGTGACAGCTCGAGTATACTACTTGCCGTTCCTTGACCAGGACACGTGAAACACTACGACCGCCTGAATGCATATCACGCACGACCTTCCCACCGTTTGATAGTCTAGCTACAAAACAGTAACGAAGCCTACCTCTATCTCTCCTACTGGTGAAGACGCCAATCCTCGACCATGTCGTCCGCTGCGACTACGGTCACACAAGTGGTGACCAGGACGATCTCTGTATCGGCTTCCACAGCATCAAGCACTGACCGCGCAACACCTCAAGGCGGCCTTTTCGACGGCTTGAACCCAACACGATATGATACGAAGAATCCAATTACACTATTCATCATCCAGGCAGTCCTTGTCATTGCCTTTACGCGAGTATTACATTGGCCGCTTTCGAAGCTGCGGCAACCTCGAGTCATTGCAGAAGTTATCACAGTATGTTCCAGACTAACACGAGCCACCGAAGCTATCAATAACAGACGTACAGGGCATTATCCTGGGACCGTCTATCATGGGCCGAATCCCTAATTTCACTGACCACATCTTTCCCATGGCTTCGATGCCAGCATTTACCTTAGCGGCGAACCTTGGCCTAGTCCTCTTCCTTTTTCTAGTCGGTCTTGAGGTTGACCTTCGCTTTCTGATCAGCAACTGGCGGGTAGCACTCAGTGTTGGAGCTGCTGGCATGGCTTTACCTTTTGGTCTTGGTATTGGCATCGCATACGGTCTCTACCATCACTTTCGAACCGAACCTGGGACTCAGCCCATCGGTTTTGGCACCTATGCTCTTTTCATTGGCGTTGCGCTGGCAATTACTGCTTTCCCTGTTCTGTGCCGGATCCTGACATCTTTGAAACTCCTCGGGACTCCTGTTGGAGTTATTGTCCTTTCAGCCGGTGTTGGTAATGACGTTGTTGGATGGATTCTGCTGGCTCTTTGTGTTGCTCTCGTTAACTCAGGAGCAGGATTGACAGCGCTTTGGATCTTTCTGGTCGCGATCGGATATTGCTTGTTCCTGGCGTTTCTCGTCAGACCTGCATTTGTTTGGGTCCTGCGGAGGTCGAAAAGCTTGGAAAATGGTCCGACACAAGGTGTTGTAGCACTTACCCTATTGCTCGTGTTGGCATCTTCGTTCTTCACCAGCATTATTGGAATTCATCAGATTTTTGGGGCATTTATGATTGGCTTAATCTGTCCTCATGAAGGCGGCTTCGCTATTAAGCTGACTGAGAAGATCGAAGATCTGGTCTCAACTCTTTTCCTGCCATTGTACTTCGCCCTTTCAGGACTGAGCACAAACTTGGGTTTACTCGACAATGGCATGACATGGGCGTACGTCGTGGGGGTTACAGCAATAGCATTCTTCGGCAAGATCGCTGGCGGCACTTTAGCATCAAGAGTCAATGGTCTTGTCTGGCGAGAATCTCTGACAATTGGCTGCCTCATGTCTTGCAAGGGTCTCGTTGAATTGATCGTGCTCAACATCGGTCTGCAAGCTAAAATTCTCAGTACAAGGACATTCACGATATTTGTGGTCATGGCACTCGTAACAACCTTTGCCACTACGCCCCTTGTATCTTGGCTATATCCTCCGTGGTATCAAGAGAAGCTCGAACTCTGGAAGAGAGGCAAGATTGACTGGGACGGTACACCTCTTGCACCTTCCGAGGCCCATAACAGCGCAGACCTGGACCATGATGTTGACGTGGCAAGCAGAGTTCTGGTCTACCTACGGACAGACGGCCTGTCCAGTCTTTTCAACATAATGTCTCTCTTCACCGGACACCGTTATTCATCCCATAAAGATGCTGATGGTCTCACTCGTCTTGCGGGTGAGAGGACAGGCACTGAAAAGCACCTCCTGCCCAAGGTGGATACCATGGACTTTGAGAGGCCGCTCAGAGTTCGAGGTCTACGGCTATTGGAACTCACGGAACGAAACTCCTCAGCCATGAAGGTCTCTGAGCTTGAAGAATACGCAGCTAGAGATCCCATAATCAAAGCATTCGGCTCATGCGCTTATAGTACAGCACGAGATGTGACGATCTCGGGACAAATTGCAGTCGTGCCAGACCATTCTTTTGCCGACACCCTCGTTCAACGAGCCAACAGTTCTCGAAGTCATCTTATCCTTCTCCCCTGGAGCGAGACCGGGACCATATCTGAAGTTCCGTCTGCATTCGATCGTGCACCACTAGGCGCCAACGTCGATCCACTTGCCAACAAAGAATATTCATCGTTCGTTGACAGTGTCTTCAATTCAGCACAGGCCATCTGCAGCATTGGTGTTTTCATAGATAGATCACTCCTGAAGCCGTCCACTGGCATAGACGACGTAACAGGACTGCAAATCCAGACGATGGACCGGCCGCGCCTACAACTCAGCCGCAGATTGACTGGAATCAGCATGACGGAGCTCAACGAAGACCACGGCGTGGTTTTCAAGAGCAGTGATGAAAAAGGCGTGCCGCAGATTCGTGTGATGTACACCGGATTGCCCGACGATATCTATGCGATCAAGCTTGCTACACAGCTCGCCAAGAACGGTGGCATCCACGTTCGCGTGGTCCGGGTTATTGTCTCTCAACCTTCCGGCAGCTTGTCCGAAGCGCAAGATCTGCCATCCAGTTCAGATGAGCAATTTCTCAACCTCAAATCAGGCATATCGGCTTTCATGAAGTCAAACATCGAGTTTGAAGAGGTTGTAGCTAGCTCCGCCTACGAGTCGGTGGTACTTGACACAGTGTTGCTAAATCGGCCATCCGAATCAGGAAACGTCACTGTCTTCGTTGGTCGAGGCTTAACCATGAAGGTCGGGACCGGAGGCTCGCCACCCATCGTTTCCACGGACAAGTACAACGCGCTTGGCTCGCTTACAACAGCACTGGTAGCAAGAATGAGAGAGAATAAAATTACAGCCAACGTCTTTGTGGTGCAAAGCAAAACGCCAGTACACATCGAGGAGAGGAGGAAAGGCAGTACTACCGGTACCAGTGAGGATGGTGCCTTTGAACGTTAAGAGATAAAACCTTGCGAGATCTGGATATTAACAGTTACATGACTATAGAACAAAATGACAGCGATTGTCTCCTTCCTCATCGGTAACTGGTTTCTACTGTAGTCTTGTACTCTTCGACTCTTGGACCCATGTGCCTCCTTGCTTGGCGGTCAGCCTTAACGCAGACCATAATTGACACTGGAGGCCTTAAATAATATCCCAAGCACTCCTGGGTATGTATTGGTTTAGTTCTTATGTCGTTATGCAGAGTTTTGCTTGGTGCTTACACATGACAAAGCTTCATATGCCCATTAATCTCTGTGATGTGATTGTTGTCAGCGAACAGCAATAGTGATACTACTGCACAAAGAACGATGAAGATCAAGGGGCCGAGCAAGCCACCCTGCTATCTTGAGAAGCCGATGCTCCAGCGGCACGTCTTCGCAGCGGTTCGTGCTTAACTTCCCGAGCTGTCAAACAAGTGGCATTCCCTTATGCAGCCCAATCAACCGGTGTTGAAGCTGTATTAGCTCTCATACTTTTCTCGCTACGTACAATTCACTACTGTAAAGCACTGTAGATCCCTGCCTGAAGGAACCAGTCCTACCTATTCTTGGGGAAGTGGGCTGAATGTTTGGCTCGTCCAGCTCTTCCTCTCCCATCACTATTATTGCTGTAGCTGACAGTTCCCTTGCGATGCCATATTATTGAGCTTGCCATTTCTACTTGGGCGCAGGAGGTGAAATCAATGCCGCACATCTTCAAGAAGCCCAACAAGTCGCAGGCGTCGCTTGAAAAAATCACCGACACTCGCGACACCAGCCCCAGTGTGCGCGACCAGCACATCCAACACGGCCAACACGGTCAACAGCACGAGCCTGACACGACTTATCCACAGTCCCAAGCACAACCACAATACACACAACCTCAATACCGTCCTCACTCCCAACAGTTACAGCCACAATATTCACTTCATCCTCAGAACCAGCAGCAGCTTGACGAGAGATATTACGCTGACCAGCCGCCGCAGCAGTCACAACCTGCCACCCCTGCACACTTGCTAATTCGTTCACCATCCAACCGACGTTCTCAGGGGCCTCCACCCAATGCGTATTCAGACCAACAGCATCTACAATCACAAAGGCCTTCCATCTCTGTAGTCTCGCCAAACCTCCAACACGAGAGCATTGCCGAAGACGAGCAACATCAGCCCGGTCGGACTCAATTTGGTACTTCACACACGGTACGGACGATCGGAGCAAAAGACGAGAGGAAGTCAAGACGAAGTGGTTTCACCAGCATCTTCAGATCGGAAAAGAAAGACGGAAAGGAAACCCCTGTTGACAATAATCGTGTGGGCCGGACTGGATCGTTGTTAAAAAAGCCTGGTCAGCAATCAGCCCCCAACTCACCTCAGATCTCACAGCAATCTCCGCCAAGCTCTTCACAAGTGCCTCGATCACCTCAAGGAACACAATCTAGCTCGATCTCCAGCTATCTACAACAATCCCAGGAAGACCTACGTGACGACCAGAGACAGTACGAAACATACTACCAAGGAGGGGACAATCGTCCAGAAAGCAGGTTCGACATATACTCGAACAGCCAACAGCAGCCGAGAAGACCTTCAGTACAGTACGAGGAGGACGCTCCTCCTCACTTTGCACAACCTACAAGCTCGCCTCAATCTCATCCGCAGCAGCCGCCACAACACCAGTTCTATCAACAGCCGAATATTTCACAAATCATCACTGAGCAGCCAATCGCGCAGCCAAAGCAATTTTTTCCATATACGGGCCAACCTCTTCGTGACAGACCATCGGCGCTTTCTGAAGCTGACCAGTCACTCCGGCCGCCCTCGCAAAATTCTCTTGTTGGTCCTGGTCCTCCATCTCCGCTAGGCAACCCTGCCCAACTAGCACCTCGACCATTGACCTTGAATAATTCTCGGTTCTCTGTGCAGCCCGCTCAAGCATACCAGCAAGCTCAACAGGGTGGTAACCAGATACAACCACAAACGCAAGGTCCGGTCCGGCAGGAACAAGAAGAAGGAACTCCACAAAACTTACAAGTGCAGGAAGACATGCCATCCAGTGGCAGGGATAGAGATCGTCAACAGCGAGAACCTCGCGTGGAAGAGTCAGATCAAAGATACGCTGCGCCACAAGATCCAAGAATCAGGATGTCGACGACTGTTCACGAAGGCCGAAGTACTCCTCCCCCCCCGCAGCCGTGACGATAATCAAAGTCTCGACCACGCAACCCTCTCACAGAAATATGAAGAACTACAAGCGAAGTATTCGAAGGTCAAGAGATACTACTTTGACAAAGAAGCACAGGTGACACAACTCCAGAATACTGTCGCAAACCAGCGTTTGTCTATGTCGAAGACTTCCCTCGATGATGCCCAATATGCCACACGCTTTGAACGTCTCAACGGTGCGATTCAAAACCTGGCTTTCAATATTCGCAAAGACTGGCGTCGTCTCCCCAATTGGCTAGCTCCAGCCTGTAACCGTGATGCCTGCACGACTGGCACGAGAGAAATGACCGCTGTGGGTCGTGCCATAATCTCGCGCTGGCTCTATGAATGTATCTTCCAAGAAGTTTTTCATCCAGGCATTGACCGGACGCTCTCTCATCATCTCAAACAGATGGAACAAACTCTCCGCCGCACCCCGTCCGTCTTGACCACGGAAGAGCAACGTGATGATCTCCTTGCAAAAGTTACGACGTGGCGTTTGGCTACCTGTGAGGGCTTGTCCGATATACTCAATTCACGGCAACAGGAAGCCTACACTGAGTCCTTAGCACGCACTCTTGCCGACCAACTCTGCGATTACCTCCGCTCTCTTCTGAATGATCCGGCCCCGCCAGGTCTGGAGGGTTATCTTATACCCATCGTCGCTCAGACACTCTCCATTTCGGCTAATCTGCCACTTGAATCAAGAGATATCTGCATTGAATACTACCATCCTGGTGCTCTCTTCAACGAGACCTTCATGAAATTAGAGACTGGTATTGCAGCTCTCACAAATCCTGGCAGCGCTCTCACCAAGGAAGAATATGATGAAGAGACTGGTGATAACGACGAACCTATGTCAGTTACCTCCGAAGCTGATCAGAATGCAGTCGAAGATCAAATCCGTGAAGCTACCAAAGCGGCTACCACTCAAGCACCAACATCAGCTGGTAGCACCAAAGCAGATAAAGCCAAGAAACCCGGACTATTCAGCGGAAGATTTCCAGGAGGATTTGTAACACAAAAGCCAACACCAATACCGTCCTCAAGTTCTCGTGGACCCAGCACTCAGGACTTAACCCAATCAATACACAGTCAAGCCACGAAGCCATCATTAGAGGGGGCCAGTGGCACAGATGACGACTCCCATCAATGGACATTCGACGCAATGACCCGTGGCCAAAAAGAAGGCAAAATTCGTTTTGCAGTATTCTTTGCCGTCGAAGTCCGAGGCAAATCCCCTGGTTCGTCCAAACCAGATCAACAATCCAGCGGTAGTCAGCCACGATCCTCAAACGGCAATGGCAACAATAATGATTCCAAACCTAATGACAATGGCACGAATATTGGTTCTTCTGTTGGTACATCTGCCGGGATTGGCGGTACATCAGGTGGTATCGGGGTTGGCGGCGTCAACGTGCTTATGAAGGCCCCTGTGTTCGGATTCTAGGAGGATATCCAATATCAGGTTGGCAATCTCAACCCCCAAGATATGAGTATCGACGAGTGCCGTATTGCAATACAGGCTGATGATGACACGACTACGGGTGTGAAGGAAGGCCGTAGGTTAACGACAGCAGGTCAAGATGATGAGAAGATATGTGATGATGAAACGCAGAGAGCTTATACGCTGTGACATGATATGGATTTCAAACGTAGTTGAGTGGAATGGAAGATACGGTTCTGATTGGTACATTGGTCGACTCGCACTGCTGGGCAACCTCTACTGTAGAGTCGTAGTAACGGTTTTTTAGTACAGTAGATGCGCGAGCCAGCGAGCGATTGTTCAGTGAGACAGGCGGTCAGTCAGTCAGTCAATCAATCAGCCAGAACATCACGCAGCTACCTAGCTAGTTAGCCAACTCGAAATCACGGAACGCCATATCTTTAACTCTGAATATGATACAATACGACACTGCATGCATAAGGTGGTGGAAGTTGAACGTGGCTGACTTAGGCAATGCTTACCTCTATACTCGATGAACAGTATTCTACATAAATATTCACCTACCTATCTACCTACCTACCTACTTACTTACTTAATCTTAATATACTATCTATATATCTACAAGTGTGCGTGTGCAAATAAGCACCCTCAATTATCCGATCCTACAGTTACGTAGGTATGACATCAACTAAGCTTTACTACTATAGCGGAGGAAGGAAGTTTCACTAATACCAGGGCTTGAGGGGGGGTTGGTTATACACATACATACATAAGTACAGTACTAGCTTATGTCCATGCGGTGTATCAACAGGATGTTGTAGTACTGTAGATAGATGTATGACTGGGTATGTAGGTTAGGTTAGGTTAGGTAGGTTATTGTTAAGTATCCTAGATAACACCGTGTAATGGTTTATCGGTTGGGTAGAGTTGCGGTGATGTGGCGGACTAATGTATAGGTAATTATGGATGGATGGAGGAGTAAATGGGGGGATGATTTGATTGTGTTTTGGATGGAAGGATGAGAGGATAAGAGTTTGGAGAAGTGAGAAGAAGTGAAGAAGACGAGAAAAGAGGTGATATCGAGGCGTGAGATGCATGAGATGCGTATTCTTTGATGCGAAGTGCTTGGGCTGGAAGGTATGCCCGTAATTTTCATTTGAGTATATGCTCACACTATGATCTATTGTGACGTGACCAACGGATGCAGCGTGTTGCATTATATACTCTCTTGAGGACTGTCCTTTCATTTCTCCGCAGGTACAAGACACCGCCGTTGTGTATGGATCAACAGTCGTTCCCCTCGGTAAATAAGTTGAATGCCGTTCATTCCCTGCTCGACCGTTACTTCCTCCCCTGGCTTTAGGTCGCTTACGTCGGCCATGGGTTTTGGTTTTCGTGGTTGGAGGTCGTCGTTATATTGGCTCTTCGTGGTTGCGAGGCGAAGGAGTTTAATCAGCATTCGTGGAGGTTTCGTGTACGAGTGGTTGTCTCGTCTGTCGGAGTTAGAGATATTGTTGGGACTGTTGGTGTGGGTGAATGTGAGGGAGATTTTCCCTGCGCGAACGCTGACTGGTTGATGGGGGTTGAGATCTTGTTCGAATACAATGGGTTGTCCTCGAGAAAGAGTGAGATGTGCTTTGTGTTTGTCCACCAGCATTGATGTTGATAGTCGCCATGCTCGGGCCAGGGTCACGCCAGTCTTCGTGAGCCTGTGGTTCATGCTCGTTATTGAAATTGGGTTACTGATGTGCTCTGACACAAAACGCTGCAGACTGGCAGCCCTGGACATTCGCGCCCATAACGCTGATCGTGGGAACAAACTTTCCATTGATGCCACTTTACCAGTGTTTGTCTTCAGTGCTGCTACTTCGATAGCAGCGAACAGAGCATGTATAAAGCTCTGTACCATCCTATCCATTGCCACTCTCCCAGACTTGGAAAGCGGGTCGAAAGTGGCAGGAAGCGTCCATTTCTCGTACAATTTCCCGTGAGACTCGGGCATCTGATGTTTTCCATGGCATTTCACAAACAAAGTACATACAAAACAAGGTTTCTTGGTTGAATAAATCAATCGAGGGCTCTTGAGGTGAGAGTTAAGCTCATAGTAGAAGAGGAGTTGTATTTCGGCGTGGACGGCACATTTAGTGTTAATCAAATTGGCGAAGATCTGCTCCGAGAAGGTCGACTGCTTGTTGTTCAAGATGATTTGAGAGCGATACAACAGATTCTCTTGTGCTGACTTGGATATAGGAATCTCGTTAATGAAAGGAAGGAGGCGGCCTGAAGCTGATTGGTATGGACGGATACCAAGTGGGAGCAGCTTGACGATCTCCACTTTTAGTGTAGCGAGGACTGGACGAGCGAATTTGTCACTGATGAGATACTTTGCTGCTGAAGTATATCTGGCAAGTTTCTTCAAGGTCGTGATTAAGTGGCGGTCTCCAAAGACTGTTTCACAGTGTTTCTCTTGCCAAATTTTGTGAAATAGCATGACAATATCCAGCACGATAGTCATGGCGGCCTTAGGGGGGTTTCTGACCTCGACCTTAGGGGTGATTTCCAGCTGGGAGAATAGCCGAACCAGGTGATTGATGTGTGATTCCAGAACGTGCATGGTGGTATTTTTTCGTTCATTGAAGACGTCTGCAATTTGTGTGACAATCGGAGTTCGATTCATCTTACTTTTCTTGTGTTGACCAGCCGACTTAGCATGGTAGGAGCGAAGCCGGCAAAGAATTCGGTTGAAGTCGAAAGCAACGACCTTTCGTAACAGATCGTCCAGAGCAATCGCGCGATGGCCTCTATCAGGGAGGACAGTGGATGAATGACCATTGTTGCTCGCCGGAGAACCTTGAATGAGGTTTACGTTCGATGCAGCGATGATGTCTTCGAGACCCTTCTGCACCGCCGTTAAGTCACCATGATTCGCAGCAATTTTCAAGACGTGCCTTGCACACTGAGTTTCTCCAATCTGTTCAATGCATACCGCTGTGACCTTCATTGGATCATCACTCGTGGAAGCGAAGAGAGTGAAGACCCCAAGGAGTTCTTTCTCAGTAGTAAGAGACAGGGACGGATTTGGGGTGTCTGTTGATATTTCATCGACTATCGAGTTGAATATACTAGTTTGGGGCGCGGAGGGGACTCGTGTTAGCATGAAAAGCAGGCTTATGGCTTGTCGAAGTAGAAGAACCTGGCCCTCGATAGATATCTCCGCAAAATTGTTTGATTTGCCTTGTGAGCTACGTGCAGGCTCCCGGGACGTAACATTTGTCAGTCGAGTAACCATATGTAGTGTACTTGCAACAGCCCTTGACTCCTTAGATGTAATAACATGCTTACTCTGTGGAGAGTTCTTCTCCTTAGCATTTTGCTTGACTGGCTTCAGCTGAGCAACGGCGATATGTTTCTTTGGCTGGGTGGCCGTGACTGGGGTGATTTGGCTGGTCAAAACCTTTGTAGTCTTCAAATGAGGTGCAGTTGCTTGAGAAGACACCTTGAGGGATGGCAGATTAGCATCCTTGTTTTTTTTGCTTTGCGCCCTTAGACTTCCCCATCGTCGCTCACACTAAAACCGTAACGTCGTCTTAGTTTGTCAGACCGAGAGCATGTATCAACTGAACAACATGCTTGGAGGGATTGTTGTTACAAGGCTGAGAAGTGGCCAACGCATCCTTGCATCTAGATCGTGATATGCTCTATCTGATTGGCTGTTCTCATGCAAGTCAACCCATTTGGAAGCAACATAGACGCCAAAAATACCGGTCGAATAGGACGAAACCTATTCGAGCTTATCATTCAGACAGCAGAACCATTCTTTGACGACAAAGTACCAGTATCTCGGAATCTATAAGTCAGTTGAGGCCACGAACGTTGGAAACTTACGCTGGCGTGATGATAGAGACTTGAGACACCACTCGCATTGCTACCTTTGGTTCGAGATTGTGGCCGGGATAGGAAGTTCGACACCTTTGAGACCAATTTCTTGTGGTCCTGGCACGGAGCAAAGAAGGGCGCCGCTCAATACGGTAAGATTATCATTAACGCCAGACCAATGTAATAGGCACAAGCGATACAAATTATGTCTGATCCAGCTACTGAGCTCTGAAGGTCATATCAAACCTCTCTAGAACCCTTCGCGTCTTTTCCTGCTCCACCAGGTGTATACTGGTTGCTGGTTATCCTGGTAGGTAGTGGCGGTCTGTGCTCCGCCTCATCATTCCTGCTCGTACCTGAAAAATGTTCTTGTCCATTCTGATCGTGGTGCTCCTGGTCGAATTCTTCAGGGACTACATCACCACCAAAGTCATTTTGTCCTGAAGCTCTTCGACTCGATCGTCGTGAGCCAGGCGCTCTCGGCGCATTCTGCGAAAAAAGCCGTTCACTAACTCTCCTGCCTAAATTAGACATACCACTGGCAGACTTTGAGTCCGAAGAGAACACTGATGGTCTGTTTGTGTTGTTGGGTGATTGGCGGATCGAGTACTCGCGTCGAGGCCCGTCAACTGGTGCAATTTCCTCGGCTATGGCGTCTTCATATGAAGGTGGGAGATCGTCGTGGTTAGACTGTGCCCAGGCATCGTGATTTGAAGAAGCAGTGCCTACAGCCATGGTCTCCTGTGGAACAACTCGAACAGGAAGGTTTGGCTGTGATATCATATTATGTGGAGGAGGTCTGTCCAGTGGTGCATTCGGTTGCGGTGACACAAGAGCGCCAGAAGTCGATGCTTGTTTCGAGTCTAGGGGGAAACTGTTCATCCTCGATTGTGTCCCTGGTGCTTGTCGGGCTTGATAGTATCGCTCCAAAAGTTGTGGCGGAGGACGAATGCCTGAATACACCTCCACATCTAATCGGATAGGCGACACGATAATCTCAGGTCTGATACCATTTGCAGTGCCAGCGGATAGACCAACACGAACTTCCAACTCATACTTTCGGTTGATGTTGCAAGTGGTAAAACTCGGCGCAACAGTGCTAGGTAAGGGTATGTTATCCCAGAATGTTGATGGTATGGTCCATGAACTTCTCTTGGCAGCGGGGTGTTCGAGAGCGAAACTCATATTCGCCTGGGAGAACAGTATCCATGTTCCGCTTTCCCGACGATTGAAATCATAGGCACGAACTTCAGTATGTCCTATCAGCTCTATCTGCAGCGTACTCAGATATAAACTTGAAGAACTGCTGTTAAGTCTCTCAACGAGGATTCGCAAGGGGAGCGGTTCCCCACAGGTGATGATGCCAGGATCTGGGAGCCTCACATCAACCTGGAAGGACAGTGGTTCCTCCTCTGCCACTGGCATGGAGTTCTGCCGGAACAGGCTTTTCCTCCCTAGTGACTGCGCGCTGTATGGTTGAAATTGATGAGTTCGTCTGCCGTATATTTCTCCATTTTGATTCGCCGGACGGGGTTGCTCGATCGGTAGGAAAGTAATAGGTACTTCATTTCTCAAGTTCTCCTGGTAAAATTTGGGCCTGACGACTGTCGCTTTCACGTAGTATCGTATCTCTGCCTCGCCAGGATATCCTGCTATGGAAGGTGGAAGAGGACCCTTCCGATGCTGTGGCTCTTGTCCAAATTGAAGACTCAGTTGTCCAACCTTCAGATCTTTGATCAGGCTTGTATTGGCAACGCAATCGCTATTGAAAGGTATCTTGAACTGGAATGGGTACTCGTAATGTCCTTGAGGAATTGTATATTGTGCAGTCTTTCCCTTTGGTCCACCAGCATCACGAACTTCCTGTGACGGAAAGACTGTCTCAACTTTGTACAGTAGCTTATGAACTTCTAATAGTGTCTTCCGTCGATCCTGATCTTGCGGTGATTTTGGGCCATCAAGTCGTGTCTTGCTCTCACCCTCTAACTTCACGTTTATGGCGGATATGGTTGCATCGTTCGGGAGGCTAAGGAGGACACGACCGATAACAAGGTCGAGATTTGTGTAAGTATCCCCATTTGGTTGATCTAGTTGTACTCGAATAGACATTGACTGCACCGCCAGTGACATAAACTTGAACAACTCTTAGTGGAACAGATTTAGTGGAGGTTGCAAGCGGGAGGGTTAGGGGGGGGGTGTGACGTAGGCGCATGGGTAAGCAGTTATACTGTATTTCTTATCGTTTACATTTGCAAACAAAATATACAATTCAGCTTTCACCTTTCAGTTTGATGGTCAGAGTCAGCTATAGAATATAGGGAGTGTATGTTTGAGGCAGGAACGACCGAGCATTATCAACAACAACCCAATGTCTCGGAGTACAAACACCTGGCAACCGCCGTTAAAGTGATGCCTGTGCTGCGCCTCACCACGGTTTCAGCATAGCTTCTATGAGTTCGTATACGTGTACAAGAGGACACCGGAAAGCGTCACCAAGCATGTCCCCCTGGCTCCCACCATGCGAGAATCTTATTTGGCTTACATGGTTAGATTGAGGAAGCCAGAGCGTTGATACTTGAATATCAAACCATAACCCTGTGCCTGGACCAGAGGTAACGGTATATACGTGGCCATCACCCCAGCCACAATGACTCCTGCGTTTCAGCATCTTAAACGAAATCTGGGAGTATCAGAGTACTAGAGTAGCAGCAGTAGTTGATTGTGGTTTTGTTTGGTTTGGAGGCCGAACCCGACTGACTCGTGGAGCGATGGAGCTGATGCCATACACACGAGCTGGCGGTGTTCATGCGCATGCATAACCACGGCAAAGCATACAGGAAGAGATGTCGAGGAGACCAGCAGGCATGCTCAGAAGAACATCAATGAGGACTGGGAGCCAAACCTACGAAAACCAGATCAGAAGCCTTTCATAGACTCAAATATATGATTAAAGCTAATACACCAACAGTACATGCTCTCAAGGATAATGCAGCAAATCCACACCGAAATACTGCGCGATACAAATTGTCCAGCTCAATTTTCTGTCCCAATTTTCCCCATACATGTTGATATCTCCCATCCTCGCCTTATTACCAGAACTCCGGAATACGATGTGAATATCTCGGCACATCGGACGAAACATGAGCACAATCCGTGATCTTGACGGAAGCCACACTATGCACATCACTCGTTCCAGGCACGAAGATGACATTCCTTTGATCAATCTCGGTCGTACAGAACTGTGTCATCGTCATTTAGCATATTTCCAAAAGTCAATTGATTTTAAAAGATAACACGCATGCCACTTACCGCGATAGGTCGACGATTTGGTTTCGCAATCTCATAGACCTTATATGTCCTCGTATCCCTGACAATCCTGTATCCCACAAGATGCACTTTCAACGCAGTACCACGTTGAAGAAGTCTGACTAGATGTTGCGACGCGGATATTCTCCATAACTCCACGAAGAACTCGTTTTCAAGGAGTTCCTGCCACATCGCCGGAAGTGTCTCGTCAGTCGCGCCGTATAATATCCCGTCAGGAATGTAACAGTCAAGAGTAAGCTCCAGGCGCTTCAATGTGGGGAAATGCAACCAAAGATCCGTTCTTGATACACATCCCCGCTGCAGCAAGAAGGCAGAGGTTATATGCGTGGCACCACACCCACTCATGCCTCGATACCCCCTCGCCTTGATATGCTTTGTATGCTCCGCAATCCATTTCACAAACCCGCTCGTACTGTCATCAAATACTGATTTCTGTTGAACTCCACCGTCGTAATCAGCTTTATCTACATGTGACAGTGTCAGTACACCGCTGAACGTGTCCCTTAGAGCTAGGGCAGCGATATCATGGACACGTTTGCTGACCAGCAGAAGATCTCGTGCTGGTGCGCCGTGGAGGACGTTATCGCGGACACGACCTTCGGTAACTGTTGTAGCGGACCAGGGCCCGAAGACTTGTGAATAGATTTGGAGTTGGAGTTCTATGGGAAGGGTGGTGAGACAATCGGGCCTTGGCAATATGGGTGATTGGGGTGGTGGTATTGAGATGTTGGTCTGGGAATACATGTCTGTGGGCTAGTTGATGGGTGCTTGGTTGGGATGGGGTAGACGGTTCGTTCAAGAAAATGTGTGGAACCGTTCGAAAACGGGAGAGTAAGCTAAGAGAATTCAAGTGTGACAGACCTCTGGTTGTATAGTGTCTACCTTGTGAATCCATGATGATTAAGGAAGCTGTGCTATTTTATACCTTAGGAAATTGCTCAAGCAGGTCCTCGGAAGACCTGTGGTTGTGGGGCACTATTCTTCGGGCCTCCTCTTAGCGCGAACCAGAGTTGATATACCACGTCCTGAACCTAAACTTGTAGGACGAACGTCATGTGGTGTATTTGACTATTTGAGGTAGTGTTGCTCAGAGACTTTGCTGCAGAAGTCCTGAAGTCTGCTGAAGATAGGTTAGAACTTTGTTTGGCATCGTCCATAAGAGGCTCAAACCGTCGAGAGATGGGTGGTGGTTCGGATGGATCAAGGAGTTTTCGTCATTGTCGAATTGGAAACAGGACGATGTTCCATGGAGTGTCCAACAATAGTCAGCTGTCCACAGCTGCGGTTGTACAAGTTTTTGAGCACCATACTTTGCGTACTGATGAAGTCACTATTCAACTGTCTATCACCTTCCAACGAGAACGAGTCATGAGCTCGATCAAGATGTTTGCAAGTAGGCAATCACCGTGGGCTGACTCGTGTTGGCTATGCCACAAAGTGTATACCAATCCGTTATATTGAGTCACTATCGCACCTCCATTCACTGTACAGATAGCAGTCGACCCCGATCGGACGTTTTCGGTATTTGTGCGGATGAATGTGATCGTATCTTAGCCACCTTCTCTAGGATGGATAATTTCCTCGATGGTGGAGCCTCTGCAGCGAGTGATGTTTGTGGAGCTTCAGAGGCAAATGCCCCCATCGGCACTGACTGATCACCTTCGGATACTTGGAACACATGAAGATCGATACCTGTCCACTTGCGCAGTAGCAGACTATGTTCTGTGGATTGCGAGACCCACGAGTCAGTAGGGTGAAGGTCATCTTGTATAGTCGAGAAGATCACGTCTTCCAATAATACGGATGTTAGGGAGGCGAGCCCTTCTTTGTGATGCCGTAGGGTCGATGAACGCCGTCGCTGAGCAGGCCGACGGTCAATCCTTCGCAGCATTTCAGCAGCATACTCACGTTCCTCAGATAGTCTTCTGGCGGCTGACTCATTGAGCGACAACTTCTCGATTGCTTGAAGTTGCATTATTGAAGCGTGGAGTGACAGCACAGCACATTTCGCACAAAGCTCGTCTTGCTCAGTGCTAGCATTGGCGACTCTGCTGTCTTCCAAGCCTGACCAGTGACAGCTCCAGACAAGCACAGCATTTAGCAGCGCTAGTGCCAGCCTCAAAGCCTCCAGCGATAGCCTGTGCACGGTCATTTGTGCCGATTTGAGCAGTAGGCGAACACTATCCGCGTGCTCGGAGTTACCAAGCTCATTGTCGTTCTCACCTGTTGCTGAGACTACGGCTTCATCAATCGAACGAAGAACCTTGTCGGCTTGCTTGAGGATTCTAAGTAATGTGTGGATCACGTTTTCCGTTGGCTTTGGCGTATGCTCGGACAGTAAAGTTGTTCCGAGCTGCGGCAGGACAGTACTGAATGATGATACCTCAATTGCTATCCGCCGTAGTTCGATTGTAGAAGTGTCAAGGGTGCTAGCGGTCTCGAATAGATTAATTGCCAGACCGTTGCTGTTGACTTGCACATCGTTGATCGTTGCCAACACATTGTCTAGATCCATGATGGATGATCTGGTACCGTTTCAGCTGGTATCAGTAGTTGTCAAAGGCTATTAGACTGAGTGGACTGCGTTGCGGAGCATACCAGAAGAGGATATATCATGGAAGAGGAATGTTTGCTTCGTTGGGGTCTTACACGTCATGCGCTTGCTTGGTGAAGGTCTTCCTGAATGGCGCTAACCCTCCGAAGCCCCGCATTAACAAGCCCGAGTAGAGCTGAATAAGCAAGCCAAGCTTCTTCGCAGGGGTTTCAAGGAGGTTCCCATCCACTTGAGACCCACCTCAACCAACGTCAGCAGCGCCAACCATGCTCAGATTACTTTGGAGTACGATCTAAAGTGGGGCGTGCACATGTAACTGTAGCTGCGAGCATTCTGTTCCCAGTGGTCGATGGCGCAACATACTGTACACTCTACTCCGTAACCTATGTGCTCTACTATCACCGATGTGCGCTTCCAGTATTCTCTGTAAGCAGACGAACGCATCTGTTTGGGAGCGACGAGCTATGGAAATAAGAGTCGGTCCAATCGGGTAAGTTCGATCGATGCTACTACCTACCTACGCTGGCTATGTCTGTATGCAGGCGGCAGATAAGTTGCAGTCATGGGACAGTAGCTGGGGCAAGGACATGGATCATACCATACCCGTCGCCGAAAAATCGAGACACTCTGCAGTAGTTTTCAGAAACCGCGGTACAGTAGAGCTTCTGGTCGGACCTTGCAATATCAGGCTGATGCTCGTAGTGTTGAACGATCGTCTTTGATCTGGGAAATGATGCTAGAGTGCAGAGCTGCTGCTTCATCATAATTTCATTACTCTATGTCCATTTCAAGGTGGCCAACTTGCCGAACGTCTGTACTGAAAGCCGCAAGTTTGTTGTATGCGCGATGCAGGAAGAGTCTGACGTGGTCCTCAAGGACGAAAAACAACAAATTCGCGATTAATCTACCCGTGTCCGTCATCCTCATGCAAGCTATTAGGAAAGCAAACACCATCAACAGATCTAAATGTGCTATCACGTTTCTGAGCACAAGTGCTACGAGTTGTGTTAACATAACCCGAATTAAATCCGCTGGTTCATCCTGCTCGAAACCAGGAAAGCTTCCCGGGATCGCTGTTGGAGTAGCACAGTCGCCGCCGTTGGTGAATGGAGATACTGCTTCTTTTGCTAGATCGGTGTAGAAGCAAGCCCTCGGCTGGCGTGCCACAGGGGTCATTTGCCTGCTCTCCAAGATCATTTCGATTCGTCTCTCTAGTCGGTTTGTTTTGCAGCTCAAAGCACTTTGCAACTCCTCGAACTGTCCTCTGAGCTCTTAGATCTCATTCATGGCGATGTCAAGTCGTTTCTGCAAAACCAACATCGGACCTTTGCTGCTGACTGGGGCTTCTGGTCCAGGTGTGGTCGGCGAGAGGCTCGGCAGTCGGCAAGGCGAATTAGGTGTTGTAGTGGTAGAATCAGACATGCTCCGTGACACTGACGAGAGTGCACCGAAGCGCCGAGGGGTAGGATATCGATGTGATGGCAGGAGATTTGTCCGGAGCGGTGAAAGTCTTTCCAACTGACGTTTCGGCAACGGTGGATTGTCGTTCTCAAAAGGATACTGAGACTGAAGTGGATTGTCACTAGGCGTGCGAGGAAGAAGCCGACTGTAGAGGTTGTGTGCTGGTAGTGGTGTTCCACATTGAGCTATGCTACTGTTGATAGGTGTTTCGCCGATGCCCTCACTTCGCCAAATTGCTTCCGGCCAGTATCGACGCAAGGAATTTAGAATCGTGTTATCAGGATTTGTGTCGATGCTGAGGTTCCCGGAGGAGGATACAAGAGACAACGGCGGTGTCTGATTGTATTGAACAACCTCACTCAACGCGATTTTGACCTGGGATAGAAGATAGAGTGATGACCAGCTTTCAACGGCTTCCATACATGCCTGAAAAGTGTGAGAATGCTGACCATCCTCGAAATTGAATCTGCAGACCGCTGCCGTGGCATAGCTGCCATCTTCTTCAATAGAATGAAGGTTTATCACGGCATATTCATTACTAATGGCACAAGTGAAGGTGATTAGAGGCTGAGAGATTGTTGGTAGACCTGTAGCACTGTGGAAAAGCTGCTGCTGACCGCGGAGATACTGCGCACCAGCTATGACGCACTGATTCCTGGCCGATTCCACATCTCTTTTGGGTAGAATGTCAAACTTTTCAAAAGCGAGGAACGGGCAGTAGCCAGTCCTGCCAACGGACACTTCACTCCTTTCGAAATCAACCACAGTGCCAGATACAATGAGTGCGCCATTGAGTTGAGACTGCTCTGACTTGTTGAAATGCTCTGCATCGAAGCCATAAACATAGGTGGGCTTTGCGGTAGGTACCTCGTATAAGAAGCTCTTTGATAACGGATCTCGTAGTGGAAGGCCCTCCCTGCTCATCCGTGGTAACATGCATCGCGACAGGAGCGTCGAAGCCGGAAGAGCTGGGACAAGATGTGGATGAAAGACTGGTGATGCACCCAGACCGCGGTTTGCTTTCACATCAAGCCGCCAGTTTTGTCTTTGGGTATCAAACCTCGCGATTTGTTTCTGACAAGCTCGAAGCTGGATCAGAAATGTAACAAGTCAGTTTTCGCTTCTGAAGCTCCTTAAGCAATGAATTCGGAATGCTCGAAGAACGTCGTCCCGGAAATCTGACCAATGAAGGTGACTTCCGTTCATGGCTTCGCCAAGCCCAGTCCCTGCCTCATCCTTGGGATTCATGCTATGTTGAGTGACCAGCAAACAACAATTGCGGCACAGGATATAGCCGTATAGGAGAAAGCATGAAATGGTAGATGGATTTGTCGACAATTAGGCCAACGCGCATGCCTTAACGTCAAGGTTGTCCTAACGTTGTCCGCTCTGAAAATAGCTCATGCTCGAGCGACATACGAAACCATGGCGCTTGTAGTAGAATTAAACCCCTGAGGACTGCTTTGGTGAGTAGCGAGATAGTCCAGATCAGGAGGCCCACTCACAAGCCGCCGTCATTGGAAGCAGATTAACTCCAGCGAAGTCAAATAATTGTAGTGACTGCCAGTTACTTGCGGCGACCAGTCTCGAAGGTTTGCTCGGAAAGCGACTGCAGGTATACCAGGATGTGGCGCCACATCCAAAACTGCGTGGTAAACGCACGCGCTTAATTACCGTGTCCTCATTGATTCGCGACCGTACCCGACACCAGGAAGCGACGATAAAAACTGTAGGCATGACCCGAGCATACGCAGGGCTCGTATACAATGTCTGAAAACGAATCCGTGTTTTGAGCAAAGAAAATGAGCTGCTGTTCCTGAATTTAAGCAGACTGTTCACCTCAGGTGCTGTTTCATCCAATCACAGCTTGGACCAAATCAAAGGTGGAATCGATGCTATTTGGCTATAGCATTGCAAAAGACACGATGACTCAAAGCACGGTTAGTACGTTGCTGTCCATCGAGGTCTGGAACGACCATTGTCTTGAGCCTCGAAGATTGTGGTTGTTCGTCGGTGTAGAACGGTGCCATCCCGACATTGTGCTTGGGGAAAATCTCCCGCTTCTGGACCAACACGTGACTTGTCAACAGATGCCGACATGCTGCTTGTTGAGCTACGCGAACATGGAGTGCAACATAGGCCCTCCATCATCGAAAAGGCGCCATGTGTTGCTTCGATGTTGAAGGTCTTGTGGAGGTGGTCTCAGTTAGACAACACTCGGGCCAGTCATGAACTCGCTTGCCTTCATGTTACCCATATTGCCAGTCGTCAGGCCGTTGCGCTCAAGCTCTCTTCGCCGGCTTTGTTTGGCTAGAAACCCGCCGGCGCCATCACGGTCTTCCATCTTCTCCTCCCGATCCATTCTTCGTGCTTGATGCTCCCTTTCGGCCTCTGTACGCCAAGCGTTGATCTCGTTCGGAATATAATTCATTTGCACAGACGGTGCGCCTCTGACGTACTTTAGCTGTTCGCTTACTGAGCGAATAATTTTCTCGAGATCAGCTCTTGTGTTCAAATTCTGGGTCCGCCACCCTCCAAGGTTGGGGAATAACGTCATGCCTTCTCGCCTGAAGGCTTCTCGATTTGGCATGTCCTCGGGCAGGTTAGGGTCTATCGTGTCGGCAGCTCCTATACAAATAGAAGTTTCATGTGCCCAAGCTCGCGCGACATTTCGAGGTGTATATCCTCCACCTCCGACCACAAGCAAGGGCTTCTTGAATTTGGTACAATAGTCGACACAGTACTGTACGCAATGTCCATGCCCTTTGATGTTGAGGTTGAAACAACCCAATCGATCGTGGCCCAAACTATCCGCACCACACTGCAAAACAATTGCAGTCGGATCGTAAGTACGATTTACTGCACCAATAACATAATCGAACAGGTAAGCATAATCTTGATCAGTAATGCCATCATTAAGCGGAACATTGATGGTATGATTTCGACCGGGGTTATCAGGATGTATCGGGCCAGTGCTATCCAAGGGACCAGTCCCTGGGAAGAAGACTTCTTTGTCGTATTTATGGAATGACACAC
>Ga0115842_100050_pt1 | contig 33690 bp, 30 predicted proteins | sample InSIn2SAF170_2_FD_83856 | JGI IMG/M metagenome (GOLD analysis project Ga0115842, IMG submission 83856)
CGTCGGAGGCAAAGGTGTATAGCAAGAAATATTTGTTGAAATCCAAGATGTAAAGTGCAGGAACTTCTGCTATAGCCTAATACTGGTGAATGTGTTATTTTCCCTCTTACCCCAACTGTAGATTGCATCCTTCTTGATCATGTCTTTTATTGGTTTTACTATCTATGCATAGTTTGAGATGAACTTTCGGAGGAAGTTTATCTTTCCTAAGAAGGACTCCATTGATTTCTTGTTGGATGGTTAAGGGATCTATGTAATGGTCCAGACTCGGTTCGGATCAAACTTGATCCCACTTCTGGCAATGATGTGCCCAAGGAGATTCCCCTCAGACACAACAAATATTCTCTTTTTGGGATTAAAAGAAATCTCGTATTTCTGACATTGCTCGAATATCTTCTCAAATGGCGTATGTGGTCTCACCATTTTCTGGAAAACACAGTCACGTCATCAAGGTACACCACTACGCTCTGTTTGCTGAGTCCATGGAAGTCGATTTCCATGGCACGCTGAAAGGTTGTGCCTTCTTTCACGATCCCAAATGGCATTCGTCTATAAGCGAACGTACCCCACTTGGTATGGAAGGTAATTTGAGACGATCAGGTTCTGTTACCACAACCTCGTTATATCCTAAAAACACGTCAAGTAAGGAAAACATATATGCCCCATATACTATCTGTAAAATATGCTCCATAGAAGGTGTAGGGCAATTGTCTTTGCCTGAGGCGCGGTTCAAGTTTCGAAAATCAACGCACAAATGGATCTCCCTGGACTTCTTACGTACAAGAACGAGGATGGAAACCCATGTGGAATGATGAACTCTGTATATGATCCTTGCATCCAATAGCTTCGTCATCTCTCTCTATATGAGGGGTTCAAGTGATGGAATTACTTTCCTTAACTTCTGTTGAAATGGCTTGGCCCCTTCTTTGATTGGAATCACATGTTGGATTATTCGTGTGTCGTACTCTTTTAGATCATCATATGTCCATGCAAACACATCCCGGTACTGTTTTAACAAATGGACAAAGGCTTGCCACTCATGTTGTGTGTAGCATGTACTGAGATTGACGAACGTTAGATCTTGTTCTGTTCCCAAGTTTATATTTTCATGCATCATGGTGGAGCTAGGGGTTTTATTGTTCCTTGGCCCCTGAAAGTGGTTCTGCAAGTCATGGATATTTTCTAGAGATACCACACCCTTAGGGATGAGGTTATCTTTCTTTTCATCAACCCCAGCTTGCAGAGACTACTTGTGCTCGTCTCCGTCAATCGATACATCTTTAAATACATCAAAATTGGCCATGAAGTGCAGTATCTATTGATCATCGTAAAAAACACGTAGATTACTTATTTTATTAGGGATAGAAGGCTTGTACAAAATTTCAACAATAAATCTATCCCTAAGTGGTGACATCCTCGAAGTTACGTTTGTTAAAGCATTGGCAACTGCATTACGCATTCTTGGAATAGCAGGGATCTTGAATGCTTGGAAGTTAGAGATTATTTGTCATAAATCTTGCTGGTAAATTTTGAGATGAGGTGATAAACAGTGTATGATGTTGCGTCCCTTCCATACCACCATTTCCGAATCACCGACCACTTTCAGCGCAACACCGTTGAGGTTGATGTCCTGTATTCAACAATGTTGTTTATGCACTCTAACTCCAAGCGACTCAAGATAAAATGTTTCCTATGCTTTGGGTCAATCAGGACACACTTGGATCTAGAGCCATCCTGTGTCTTTGATCCGTCGAATTACATGGTCCATAACTCATCTGTACATGGATAGTTCAACGTGCTTGTACTACTATTATTGATACTGGTATTGCTACTAGTGTTACAGTGTGTTGTACAAATTTCATTTCCATCCGTTGGAAAAGGAAGGAGACCCAACTGCATGTCTGGTGGGGTTGGAGCTGGCTGTGTGGGATAACACCCTAGTGTTGATTCCAAGAGGCAGTTGCCGAACATGAGCTCTGAGAAAGACAACGATTCTTTCCCACCATTAATGAGAGTGATATTGTGTCTCATGTATCTCTCAGATAACACTTAGATTTGATTTATTTTGCCCTGATACAGAAGCCACAAGTGTGACCAGTCTGTAGAAAAGTACCCATTCAACTTGCTGGATCAGTATCTGTTGAGCAAAAAGCCATATGCTTTAGGTATGTCCACAACAAAAATGTTGATGCACTGGTGAACTCAGTCGTGATGATATAGTTGGATGATCACATCCCGAAGTTCACCAATGGTTGGTACGCATGTCCGATCAAGTTGTATCATTTGCACAAATGTCTTGCTCCATTTCGAATTGATCTACTTGGCGATGGAGAGTGGCATGACATTGGTTGATGCGCCAAAATCAACCAAATATTTGTGAACATTGCAGTTAAAGATTTCGAATGAAAGTAAGAATGGAGGGAAAACAAAGTTTGATTCTTCCATCCTGAGCGTGTTAAGAACAATTGTGATTGAACCGGGAGATGTGCTTGCTCCCTTACTAGTAGAGGTTTTGCTGTCTGCAGATGTTTTCCCCAGTGTGCGTAGAATAATATCTCGCTAACTTTGAATCTTAGCTAACTCGAACAAAGATATGTTTGCAAAAGTTTTCTTCATGTCTTCCACAATAATGTTGTAGTTGAGATTGGGTAGATTCATGAAGATATATTGGGTTAGACTTGTGTTCTTATTGTCCAACAGAGTGTTCTGCAATTTACTGCTCATGGACGTACCTTGTCCACTGCTACGTTCCTGGACTTGGTTTGTGTTTTCTGCTTTTAGACGGCTGGTGGATCAACCTTCCTTAATAGTTCAATATTTTCTCACTTTTCCCCCAATGTAGGGGGAGCCCCTTGACTTCTAAGGTTGTATCGACCATTTTGCTTTTGGGGCTGCTTCTCGGTGTTCATTTTCTATATTTCTTGCGAGCACTGATACATATTGATCACCTGCCCAGTGTTGGGTGCCTCATCAGGTGTAGCATCTTCATCATCATCTGTGTCTCTCCACTGGAACTGCGTACTGCTTACCACATTTAGTGCGTGGTTTCATACTGAGTCCACCACCCATTTCCATTCCAAACATGATCCTTCTAGGTGATTGTCTTCATGGAATGAGCAAAAATAATTGTTCACACACTGTTATATCTGGAACACTGAGTTAGAGCTCTGTGTAGTTTTAGTGAGGAAGTGGTTGCTGCTTGATGACATGCTTCCATTTTGTTGTCTGGGAGGTCAACTACTCATAGATGTGTCGATCATTCGTTGCTTTAGCTCAAACACTTCTGTTGTCAAGTTCTTGATAAGATAAGTAAGGGTTTCAATGTCACTTACTTCCTTGTCTTTACCCTTGCTCGTCGTAGCCTAGGGCTTCCTACTCGCAGATATGGAGTCTTTCATTGGTTTGTCATCCTTGATGACTCCAATCATGCACAGGTCTTTCTCCATAGCGATTGCCTCATCGTAGTTTTCTAATAACATTGGTTTCATAGCTCTCTTGATGAACTGCGCAATGCTGGTTGGCAGCGTATATGTATAGTAGTCGACAGTGATGGAGTCATGAGGTTTCATGTCTGCTGCAAACTTGTTCAATATGCACAAAAACCTCTTATTGAAATCTTTTACCTTTTCTTTTTCCTCCATCTTTAGATTGCCCAACCCTTTGAGCAACATGGTCATTGTCTTGTCATCAACAATTTTTTTGAAAAACATTTGTCTGAACATACCCCAGTTATGGATGAAGTTGATAGGAAGGATGTGATACCATACCACTACGTGGCCATCCAAGGTACACGGAAACAATATGCATACAACGCCATCCTACCATAGCTCGAGTGTCTGCAGTTGTAGGTAGAAGTTGTCCAAGTGATCTTCTACCTTCACTGTTCTTTTAGGGTCATACTTTTTGAGCATTCTCTCCAAACGCTTTGGCATCCTGTGCAAAGCACCTGGGAGAGCCAATGGTCCCTGAGTCATCCATTCCAAGTTTTGGTTAGCCATGTCTTCTTCTTCTTTGTCCTCCTCCTCTTCTTCAGAATCTTACGGTTCCGACTTTGAGTCTGTTGGTTTGTCTCCGCCTCCACCTCCTTCGCTACCTTCCCCTCCGCCTCCTATATTGGAATCTGAGCCGAAGATCATGAGGGTGTCTCATTCTCCTTCTTGGAAGACTAGAGGTTCCTCTCTGTTCTCAATAGCTTCTGACAGACCTTCGAGTGTGGCAAGAACTGCTTCTTCCATCAATGATACAACAACTCCTATGGGAGTGGTCTTTGGATTCCTTGATGCGTATGGAAGATCTTGTATTCTTGGGATTAGTTTGATTGCTTTTGTAATCTGATGAGTGATAGGATAGATAGGGCGGAGGTGATGATACACAATTTCATGTTCACGTCTGGGAGGTGAGGAGTAACCAACTTTAGAGTTACATGTAGGTGAGAGGGAGTGCGAGTTATTGCCTTGACTAGATGATTGATGAGTGGGGGTGAGAGGACATTCAGCCATAAACAATTGGCAGCCCTCCTTCTAGCACCAGAAATGTTGACGGTGCTGGACCCACCAACTTTCAGGGAATCTCCTCGGTATGAAGTCCCAAATAGACCTCACACCATTTGGTTTAGGAGTCCCATACGGTATGGTGGCTCGGTTTCCATTATCTTAAAGGTTTGCCTTAGCTCTTGCTTGTCAGAACATGAGAGTGGTTTGCTTTGTCTTCGAATAACGAGGTTCATGTGCTTGGTGAGTGCTTAGTGTTACTTGTGTCAAGGTTCTTTCACCACATAGGGAAAGGGTGGAAGTGAATCTCGAGTGGAAAAGGAAGAGTCCCAACTATGTTAGAGACACAAAACACAACAGGACATGCGCAACTTCTGGCAGAGTAGTCCACATGGATGTGGCACTCACAAACACACAATGAATGGATAGCATGTACAACACCAAACAGAATAGTCCACATGAGTGCAATGGTTGTTACAACAAGTTTATGAGAATGGTTTTGTTGAGTGTCCAACGGAATAGTCCACATGAGTGAGACAATGCTAACAATTTATACAACACATTTTTGAAATCATATGTATTCGAACAACTGAAATAGTTCAACTATCTTAATACGGGTTAAAGAAACATGCATTACAAGTGTTCAAAGGATAGCCTTACAAACAAATACAATACATGTGTGAAAATGTGTTGGGCTATTATCAGGATTTTGAACTAAGCGAAATTTCCAAGACACATCAGTACACCATTAAATCGCTAACCCAGATAGCGGGGCATTGGAGCCACTACTCGCTCTTGAGTCAAAGAAAAGACTACAGACTCTCAAGGCTATGTGGGAGGAGCCAAGGTGAAAAGTCTTTTGCATGTACAAATGAGGGGTATATATAGCTAGGAGTGAAACTGACACTTGTGACTGTTTGACTTCCCTCATGACTATTTGACTTACATGACTCTTCAACTTTACATGTCGGTCTCCTAGACTTCCACGTTACATTATATTAATTACAATAGTATGGCCCATAATAGTGATGTGGCCGAGATGACTCATGATATGACTCGACATGACATAGATGGTATGTTCATGCTGGTGGTGGTGTCCATGTCAAGTCGCAGTGCTATTGAGTGATGAATGTGCTCTTCATGTATCATAGCTTCTCCTCCACATGGCAAGGTGTGCAGAGTCTTTGATGGTCTTGGTGTTCGCTTGATGTTGCGCGTGCATGTCTCTACTTTGCTTGTAATTGGAATGCTCCATGTGTTCATCCGTTCGTGAACAAGTCTCCTAGCATGCGCTCCTTGTTCATCCCTTTCATCGTCACGCCATATCTCATCCATGTACCGATATCCACAATCACTCATGATGAGATGACATCAAATCGAGAAATCTCCTAGTTTACCATGATGCAGTGTCTTTCGCTTTCGGGTGCAGTTGACCGGGAGAGAGGACAAGGCTCTGAAACTGCGTAGAGCACATTTCAGGCCAGGATGCGGGCTCCATCCACTATCAAGGAAAATTATGCAGAGGTCACTAGGAGTTTGAGATGGACAGTTTAGATCAGTAATGACTGTCTGCGGGATTTGGCTCGGCTGAAGGGCAGATCTACGCAATTTTTCCAGGGAGGCACTACAGGCAGGAGGGAGGACATTGGCAGTGAAAGTTGAGCAGATTCTCTAGGAAGGCTAGCAACAGGCTGCGGGAGCTTGCTGGCCAAAACTGCACACAGTTGGGAGGCTAGCCTGTAGGACATACCTATGCAGTTTCTGACCTGAGAGAGATGTTGGGCAATTGGGAGGAAGTACATGAAAATTGCCTAGTTTTCAGGAGGAGCAGCATACCGGCTGACAAGATGACTAGATGATAGAATTGCGCAAATTTCGAGGAAAGGGCAGTGATGGGAAGCAGGTGTCTGTCCAGTATGTCTGTGTAATTTCTTCAGTCAGTAGAGACGTGCATGCTTGGTATCTTCTACGCAATTTTTGAAGGAGTGAGGCCCGGGGTCACTATCCAGTCAAACTCTCCATTTGACAAGCTGGAGGATTGATGGATTTGCTTGTGGGTAGCACAGATTGAGATGGCTTGCTGAGAAACTTTTATGTTGTTCTAGGTCACAGTGAGTCAGGTCAACTCCAGGATTCTATAGTCTAGACTATCTGGGAGGTAGCCTCAACCTCTGCGCAATTCTGGGCAGCAGTACATGATCACTGAGATCTGAGACTATGCAGTGTAGCTAAGGGAAGGCCCGGCTGTTGGAGGGTGGTATCGTTGACAGAGTTTCAGCAAAATGACTAAGTGTGTGAATGAGTGACTTCGTACATGCATGACCTTGCGAACACAAACTCAACATGACTTGAAGACATGACACCTTGAACCATCAAGGAAACATACTCAGTCTGACTGACCCACGGGTTCGGGTGACAAGCGCGACACTTGTGATAGATCGTTGAACAACCACGATGACACTTGCACGACATTGCATACAACTTCGTGTGTGAGTGTGATAGATGCTTACGTATCAAATACAACTTGTACACATGAAGAGGGACTTTGTGCATAACCAAAACATGATTGTAAGCATGACATTGTGACCAACATGCTAAAAGATATCCGGTGAATGGTCAAGCGAGGAGGGTGCAAAGGCTCAACACGAGCTCATGTGGATAGAAGCACCATGGATAGCCTGTTGTATCTAGGAAGTAATATTTTGTCATGCCTCCAACTCCTTTATGTCCAAAAATACTCGCAAGATTTTGTCAATAAGATGTCGGTACAGATAGCTAGCAAAGGTCTTTTTAACATCGTGGAATCAATCATTAATAAAAACATCCCAAAGAGGAGAGTAAGAAGTCGAGGAAGAAGATGAGACCATGGAGGAGGAAGCAGCAGAAGCCTACGGGCATAGAGTTAGGCTTGCCATTGATACTGAAATCTAGAAATGTGTGGCCTAATAAACTCAATAACAACATAATGAGACTTTAAGGGAAAGGAAAATTTTATGTATAAATTCCTGTGAGCACGCATATGCAGTTTGTGAGGCATTGAGAAATGATGTGATGCGGGTGCTTTGGATTCCAAAGATGTGTGACCAAGACGAGCCTGCCACAGAGTCCTCATTTCCAAATTGCATGGAATCCTTATTGAATACTTCCCAACACGCATTAATGGTTTTTTTTTTGTAATGTCCCACCAACACGTAAAAAGGTACCACTTGCTCAAATATCATCCACTGCTTTTACTTTGTGGTCCACATTACATATAATCTTTGTTGAATAATTCCCAACATGCAACAATTGTTTTTTTTTTTTTTTTTTTTTAATGGCTCACCGACAAGTGAAAAGGTTCCACTTTTTTAAATATTATCCACTTCTTTTATTTTGTGGTCCACATTGCATAGAATCTTGGTTGAATACTTCTCAACACACAGTAATGGCTATTTTTTATTGTATATAATGGCTCACCAACACGTGAAGAGGTACCACTTTCTCAAATATCATTCATTGCTTTTACTTTGTGGTCTACCAAGACGTGAAGGGAGGAGACTTTGAAGGGAGGGGACTCTCCACTATTATGGATTTTGACAAACATTTGTCATTTGTATTTGAAAAGTATATTAAATTAGCAATTGTCTTTAAAGGTGCAAAGATACAATAAAGTAATTGAACATTTGGGAAGGTCATCTCCCCATGAACATAACTTATTGTTGAATACATGTGCATAAGGTCTACCAAAATTTCCAATAAGATTTTCATGAGCTCACTGACAAAAGAGCATGATAAGGATCTTGTTTCCATAGCAAATATCCTTGTCTTATGATGATTAATTAAAGTCGGTTTAGCAAAAAGAGTTGGGTAAGATCAAAAACTTGTGTCTGGAGCAAAGCTTATGGTCTTGCTTTTTGTAATTTAGGGTGGTTAAGTGAAAGGAGGAGAAAACAATGGTTAGCATCACAAGGCCCTCAGATTTCCTTGAGCTCGACATAGGAAGTGTTTGTGAAGAAAACCATTGATGTCCAAAGTAAAGCTAGTAGTCCTGGTTTTTGTAATCTAAGGCTAGTAAACGAAGGTTCGAGTTGAAAGGCCACAAGATTTTCAAGAACTCCACAACGAAATATATTTAAAAAATAATTTGTACCCAAATTAGAGCTCCTTGTCTTCAGTGATATATTTCAAGTCAATTAAGGGACAAGAGCAACAGACAAGGCTTCAAGTTGCACGATTTCCACTATTTTAAGTGTCACATCGAGAACCTTAAGATCAACGTTGATCTTGGTTTGCAGGCATTTGAAGCCCCCAAAAAACCAGAGGGATCCCATTAACAAAGAGATTGTGATCCTTGTCTAGGGATTTGGGTCTAGTAATAGAAATATGAGAAGCCGAGTATTGGAAGAAAACCAAGGCGGGCACAATTTAAAGCGCCATGTGTAAAAAAATGGTTTGATGGAGGAAGACAAAAATGGATGCATCTTATTGGCGGGGATGAATAGTGTCTACCCAAAGAAACCCTAGAGAGAAACCTTCGACGATAATCACAATATAGAACAATCAAATATTGATATGATAATTCCACTTTGATTTTTATTCTTTGTCTAAATACATTCTTCATAGTTGAATCTTATTTTCATTCAATATACAAACACAACCCAAGACAAAGGCATCTATCAAGAGTAAATAACTTTTTCCTTACAAAGCACCAATGAGATATTTCATGTGGCTCAATTTGGTTTATATATGACGCGAGTGCATGTAAAAATCTCATTTCAAGTGGACAATTATTTATTTTATTCAATAATGTTATTGCATAAAAAAATTATATCAACAAAAACCAAACCAACAATCTTAAATATTATGAACTTTTATATTTTGAAATAATAATATTATTGTAATTTATTAAAAAAAATGTAAAATTATTCATCACAATAGATAATACACATACATTATATTATAATTATGCATTAAATCTCCCATTCAATTCCAAAGTCAAAGATATTGTAGAAAAACACTAACACAATAAAAACATATAGCCTTAATTTATACAACAAACAACATTGTTATATCTTCTATTAAATTTGTTTGATCATATACAACCCTACAGTTCATACATTCAATTATAGTTTGTAATTCTCATCTTTCATAATATATTGGACTATACTATCAAAAACTGATCATTCTATTCAATTCAAAGTGCTTATACGAACTCACCTCAAGTCACCTCCAACTTCTAGCCTCCCATAATTGACAATTCACTTTCCTTTTCACATTGGTGAAATTTTATTACAATTATTGCCTATCCATTTAGTTTTACAAATAAGTTCCAATATAAGGGAAATACCCAAATGAAACTAACATGTACATAAGAATGAGACATGTTACTCTAAGACATATAATTATTACAGTTCCTCAAATGAAACTCACATGTAAATAGAAATGACAAAGGTTGATCTAAGATAAGAATAAAAAACCAACTTTTCAAGTAAAAGAATGAAAGCATATGTACACGGTTCTCATCCTGCAGGAGATACATCGAGCATGGATGAAAAAGATTTAAGAGGTGGCATAAAGAAATTAAATTCCTCTAAAATATCAACTATTAAATAGCTAGCAATTTCCCCAAAAGGTGCAAATAGATGTAATTAAATTGTAAAATAAGTTGTAATTAAATTTATTAAGTTATTTGTATTTATTAATGATGATTTAGTTATATAATTGATCTTCAACCTTAAAAAGTGAATTCCTCTCAACCCTATTGCCACAGTGGTCCTTACTTCCATCAATGTCCTGAGTCTCTTGGTTCCTATCAAGTTAAAGCTAAGTATATTCTTTTGATCATATCAAGTTAAAATTGTCATCATAAAATAAGAAGTTGATGGTTTTAATGAGATATGCCACTAGAAGTAATCAACCATACATCCCTACCAAAGATATCCTATTAACATCATTTCAATAACCACCACACCCAGAGGTGATTTAAAATGCATGACAACAATACCTAAATATAAAAATAAGGTTCAAGTGTTATCTCTATGACCATGCTTTAGAGTCATCTTGCCAACGCTACCTCAATGTCAAACATTGGCCTCTAATAGATGAATATAGAGCCATTATGTTATCTTCAAGGAATCTTTCAATGTTGAGCTAAAACCCTAGTACCAACTAATATATTCACAAAGTATGTGAATAATGGATGAAGAACTATTGATAACTTGAATGTTATAGCAAGGAAGAAACCATCATTAGTGCACTTGTAAATTCTTTGTTGTGTTTTGCTTGAACAATTGGAATTCCTCCAAACATTCTTCTGCTAAAAATAATTTAATTATTTTTGATTATACTCCAACAGTCCCACTGAACCATTATAAATGATTAAATTATTGAAACATTTATATGACTTCTATGTGCCTTGAATTTCTCATAGAGAAGGGATTTTTGTTAGTAGATCTTGTTATCACTCCAAAATTTCCAAGGGTTGTTCAATGTGTTAAAAAGAAATATCAGAGGTAACTACAAACGTACTTTGGAGCTTAGGATCTAGCCTTCCTAAACCCGAAGAGGGCTCTCTCTGTATTATTTAACTTTGTTTACTTAAAGGATTTTAGGCTAGTTATGTATGCTTGTTTTTTGGGTTGGTTTAGGGTGAGTTGGTGGAATTACTGACTTAGATGAATAGGTGCTTTTCCATTTTCCATTGGGCAATGAGGTCAATATGACTTTGAAAATAGAACAACAACAAACCATAAAGAAAATGTTACAGGGAAAGATAGGTGAGCAATATCAGATCTCAAGGCTGGATGGTGAATTGATTTGTTAATCAGGATCAAGGAGCAACTAAGAATTCCTCAAACCAAATACTGAAGAAGGATGAAGAAGATCAATCAGGATCAGAGGGAAATTAAGAATTCTCTAAACCAGATATCAGAAGAAAACATAGAAATTTATAATAGTAAAAGTAGAGTGTAATATTTAAGCAAATTCTGTAGTAAAATTCCAGTTATAACATTTAGATTTTAGAACACATATGAGTTTATGGATTACTTTAGAAAAAGAACATGAACAAATGAAAGTTGTACTTCACTGAGATAGCTCAACAAATGAATCCTATAAAGAAGTCCCTTTATAACTTAATATGTCTATCAACTAGAAGTTGGTACAATAACCGTCAGGTAAAAGCTCAGTCAGCTACAAAAATATTCAGAAATCCACCCTTAATACTTCAAATGGAAGAAGTATTTATGCAATACTTTTACAAAGATATCCTATCAACTGACTAGGATTTATTTTAGGAAAATAAATATCTTTATGAAAAAAATATAGTGACACCTGTTTAATTGATTTAAATCTGTCGCTTTTTATTTGCTTGTTGTTACTAGATCTAATTCTCTTTCATGCTGTCTGCTCCTTTCACCTACTTGTCATTCACCTGATTCTCTCTTTTTGTCCTTTATAGTAAGTCACACCATTTTTCCCATGTTTCTTCATCTGGGAGTTTGATTTTCATCATCCTCCGATAAATATCATCTGCCTCTCTATGTTTGGAAAATGCAAGCTTGTTCACAAACATGTGATTTACCTCATGCTGGAGGTAAAAGAAGTTTTCCAAAGTCTGGAGGAGCACTTTTCCTGTGGGCACACCTTTCATTGATGAATTGTTGGAAGTTTCTTTGGCTACTTCTCTCATCTTCTTATCATAGTCTTCATGTTTCATCAGTTTATCATTGATTACCAAAGGATTAGGCAGACCCTTCTGTCTCAATACATCAAACTTGCCAAAAAACCTATTTACTGCAAGTTTCATGTTTTAACATTTCTCCTCAAGCTATATCATCAGATTTCTCTTGGAAATAACTTTCTTCACTTCTAGAATGGTCTCTATTCTATCAGTCATCCCAAGCTCCTCTAATTCATACTTGTTTTTAGAATTTATAAATTTGATTATTTTAGAGGCTTCCTCTGGTTTCTCCCCAAGATCTGCTTTTACCATTTGAATTGCCTCACTAGCTTCCTTCACTAAATCATTTTGTTCAAATATTACTTGAATAGATGGCGAAATATCATTAACTGAGTTAATGATATTGGCCCATAAATGTTGCTTTGCTTGGGCCAAAGGCTCCTTTAGTGACAATTCTTTTTCTAGCTGGTGGATCCTGTCATTCAATCTATTGGATTTTTGTTTCTCAGCTTGATGCATTACTTCTACTAATTTCTTTTAATCTTCCAAGCTCTTCACTTGCTCTTTGAGCTTATTAATATGTGTTGTTTGAATGGACATATCCTCCATAGCTTGAATCAATTTGTTGGCCTCATTAGTGGGATGGGCAGTTGATTTTGCTGATGTTGTTGCCGTTGTAGATGATGTAGCTGTTGGAACTGATGTTGATGTTGTTGCTGTTGTAGCTCCTATTGGAATAGTAGTAATGGGAACTTCTTCTCTGCTAGCCTATTTCTCCTATACCAGTTTATCCATTTCTGTCTCCATTTCTCTTAGTTGAGTTGTCAACTGGATGATTAAGTTCATCATCTCATCTTTTTGATTAAGTGTCTCCAAAACCTCCTTGGTTTGTGGATGTTCAGTAGTTGGTAGCTTTAGCTGTTTCTTGAGTGCAGTTATGGTTGCATTTTTATTTTTAATGAGTTCTTCTTCTGCCTTGATATCAGTTGGATTATAGCCAATTTCAATAACCAAATCTTCTAGTGACTTAATCATATTGTCCTTTGCTTGTGATGAGGCCCTTTCTAGCTTTAACTGTGACTATACATTTTCAAGAGAATTCTTCAATTTCTGGATACTTAGAGCTTTTTGTGTCATGGTTTATCATTTCTCCTGCCTATTTATGAAGTTCAATTTGGTGAATTGGGTGCACATCCTAAGCATGAATTTCAAAGGCTGTTGTCTTGTAATCTTTTGAAGTTTTTGGGGGCTTTACCTTTGGTTGTAAGAAGGTCATCTACATCTTCCTAGTTTTTAGGTCAAAAGCTGAAAGTAACCTACTCTGATCATTGGGAGTTTACTTCCAATATTGTGTACATATTACAGTTTTTAATGCCTCATTTCTGATTTTAATTTCTTTGTACCTTTCCATGATATCTTTCCATTTGTCTACTATTTTTCTAGATGATGAAACCTCTGCATTATTTTGACTTTGCATGATCTGTGCACTAGAAGATGAGGGTAGAGGTGTTTCTTCTACATGTGTTGAGGGTGCATCACCCCTAATGATAATCTTTGTTTCTACTTCAATTGTCTTTTCATGCTCTATTACTGAGTTTAGCTTGGTTTTATTTCTGCTTACAAGCTTAAATTTAGTATCAGAGGTGGTTTCAGTTGAGTAGGATCCTTCTTCTCTAGCCCTTTTTGAACTTCTGTCCTGTGGGCCTGGAGTATGCAGGATGGAACTAGTATCAACCTACTTATCCATCTCCTGAAGAGTGTTTTCCAAACACTCTGACTGGTTGGAATACTTTTCAATTTCTGGTTTTGACTCATGGATGAAGGGGGTCAATTTGAATTTGACTCTTAATTTACTTATGACACCTAAAGGATCATAATTCCATTTGAAACTGCTACTAAACTTGATCATAATTCCAACATTTCTATTGTTACATATAAAAGGCCCTATTTGGTTTCTAATCTTGAAATGGGTCTTATTTTTGGCTGAAAGGAAGTGGATTTCATCAGAATTCAAGATTTGTCTGATGTATTCCAAGGCAAATAGCCTCATTGGGAGGTATTTGGGAAGCTTGTATGGAACTAGATGGCTTCCATACACTTTGATCTTTGTATGATTTTGGTATAAATACCAGTCTCCTATTTTACTTTGATTTGATAAGTGTAATACCTTCTTTATCTCTTCATTGATTATGCACTGAATGCAACTGCTTAGCATATTAACAACTAGATAAATAAATAAATCAATCAATCAATGAAGTCTTTGTAACTGAATTCTATGGAATCCTTTCTGATCAAGGATGTCCAAAAGACAACAGATTGGGGATTACCCTCTGTGTCCAGTTTTTGGAGGCTGACTGCAAACCTTTTTGATTGAAAATATAAAAACATGTGGAACAAAACTGAGGAGTATTTGAAAGCTCCTTCTTCTGGCAGCTTGACTAGCTGATCATGCATTGTGTTTGCTAGGAATTGGGCAAAGTTGAAGGTTATAACAAGAGGCTAGTCTGGGCTAAAGATAGAGAAGAAACCTAGGATGGATTCATCTACATGTTCATCAGTAAAGTATCCTAATATACAAGATAACATGGTCACAATTTGCCTGGTTTGTTCTGGGAAGATGGAAATAGAGTATGGTGGGTTCTTTTTAGGAATTTGAGCTATTTCAGGGAGGAAGGTTTGGAAGATTTGAGACCTCTTAGGAAAGTATAACTTTATGTAAGGCTTAGTGAAGGTTTCAATGGAGAAGGGCACTCCCTCTGGTTGTGGTTGAATTTGCAGCATTTGATTGATGGATTGAGCAGTGACAGTAAATAGGATTTCTTGGGCTAGGGTGATTATGGCTCTTTCATTTGGAAAATAGTTGTTTTGGCATAGTCTGATGATTTCAGGGAACAAGTAGGTCTGTGGGAATATGTATTTAGGCAAGTTTGACTCCCACAGATGGATATCATCAACCTGGTCAGTGTATTTGTCATGGCTCCAGTAGTGGAGCTCCAAAAGGTTGGAATCTGTCATTGTATCAATAATGTTATAGTCTTTATCGGCCAAGGGTAGGTGTTCGACATCTGCTATTGGGGGTTGAAGAGGGTTTACAATTAGAATGCTCTGAGAAGCCATTAATTGGGTTCAATTTATCAAGTTCTGAGTTCAATTAACGGAGCAAAGTACTAGAATTACTTGGAAAACAACGAATTTTAGTTGCAGAGGGGTCCAGGCAACAGCAGGGGCTCTGTTTTGGGTTGGTGATAGCTTTTGGTCTTTTCTCACAATTTCAACAACAATGGTGAAATAACAAATTCTCAGGGTTTTTGTTATTTCACCTTCTTTGGGAATTGGCAGGTTTTTTCATAGCACGTCGGTTAATTACATAGCATGGTGGTTTATCGCAGATTACTTGGAGGCAGTTTGGCAGTTTATCGCATCACCAAAAGGTGGTATGGTGGTTTGGGGCTAGGGGATTCGATACAATGTGATGGCGCCACTTGGCAGGGGAGGGGATGAGTGAAACCACCCATTTTGTAACCTTTCTTCTGTTTTAAAGGTCGGACGCTGAGGAGTGCAAAAGTGCTTATTGGGCATTAGATCTGACAAATAGCGATTGGACAGATAGAAGAGTTAGGGGGTTATTATAGGTGGGACCTGGGGATATTTTATGCAGAGGGGTATGATAGGTTTAATAATATATGTTAGGGTTGGGGAGTTATGAAGTGGGGGTTAAATTTAATTAAAAGAATTCTTTTAATTAAACTCTATCAAGCGGAGTAAGTAAAGGGGAAAAGGATTTTCAAAGGAACAAGGGTTTTTAGGAGTGGAAAAATATTAGGGAATGAAAAGTAATGAAGGGGTAATGAAGGGAATATGTAAATAAGGGGTAAGTTATGAAACAAATAACTTAGGGAATGAGTGTGAAGGGAAAAAATGAATGGGGGGGAATTACTAAAATAGACATGTAAGGGGTTTAGTGAATGAGCTTTAATATTTAGGACTAAGATTATATAGAACTTTAGGGTAAATACCCAAAGTAATATATAACTTTCGTGAATGTCCTCCTTCTTTGAAAGATAGGATTAAGCATGTTGAAGGTGCATTTGAGTTAGCAACCTTATGCATTCCAAAACCTATTTTACCTACCCTTTATTTACCCTAACATTTTTTATCTCCTTTATTGGGTACATTTGAGCTTGCTGACCCTTTTTATTTTCTTTTGATAAGAAAACTAACTTATTTATAACCTTATATCCTCCAATGGCTCAGATTAAACTTATGAGCTCGTTTTATTCTCTACCTAACTAATGATCTGCCAAGATTAAATGGTTTGTTCAGATCTTTATTCACTAACTATCATGACATAAAATTGAAAGCATGAGTAATCAATATTGAACTGTGTGATCATCATGAATTGTGGCATTTTGGACAAGCTGCACATAATTTTATTTGCAACAAGTAAACTACGAGTAGTGGCATTTGAACACGCAACACTTTCAGAATTTTTTTTTTGTTTCTTTTTATGGGGTTCATATTTCATATCTTTTTGATCTTATTTCTTTTGGTCCTTTGATTAATTTTTTTATTTTTTTAGGACATACCCTCTTTTCATTTTTAATATGGAAAACATCTACAAAAAGCAAAGGTATGTACAATATTACAAGACTTAACATAGTCAATTCAAAATTATGATCCCTATTATTATAGGAACCTAACAAATCTACTACTGATTTTTTGTGTTTTGTGTTATGAAAAGGCCAATTAATGCTAATATGGAGGCAGTCTAAATTAATTCTATTAACATGGAATCTACATACCATCATATACTTGTGAATGTTTTCCATTGGATAAATGTGAATATTGATCTGAACTTAAAAATGAATGCAATAAATTATAGATATAATCATAAACACAGAGATGCAACAGAGAAACACTTCATTTCATTAATAGAAAAATACTGAACTATGCTTACAAATAGAATGGAAATAAGATAGCTCGAGCGATGGTAGCTTATCTCTGAGAAGAGATGTGGCGGATACATCCCTCTGAAATGTGTTACAATGAGGCTTAAGGGCCTATTTATTATTGGAAAACATGAGAAAAAAACTAAACAACCAAAACCCTAACCCCAGGAAATGTAACACCAAGAGTTTGTGGGTCCCGTTGGGGTTAGTTGGTCATCCAACTTCCCGGGGTCATAACTTGGTCATATTATCTCCATTTGGCACGTCGATGGCTTATTGGAAATGTCTCCCCAAGTACTATAGATTTTCCGCAACCTCAGACCCAAAAAAACTCCATTTAGGGGGTCAAAGCTGCTTCGAAAGTTGAGCACCTAAAAAACTTCTAAAAATAGTAAATTTTGAAATGAACAAGGAAACATATGAAACTAACTAGGGGGTCTAGGTGGAATACGTGGGTGGCCTCCATGCGGTGAGGAAATTTCTGTTGAACCTCGTCCTTGGAGAATGAAGTCTTGCCCTGGTGAAAGAGTTGGCCTGCTTTGAAAACTTGATATAGTTGTTTCCTCTATTGGCGAGTGTTCTTGATCTTTGTGTCCATGATCTAATCAGTTGTGGCTTGTTCCATGCAGTTTGATTTGAACTCTGTTGGTGTGAGTTTTTTTTGAATGTCAGATGTGTCCAACAATGGTGGAAAGTATGGCCGAAGGCGGTCTACATTGAACACTGGGTGCATACCAAGGAACAATGGGATGCTGAGCTCGAAGGCATTGTCACTGATGACCTTAGTTATGGTGTATATCCATATCGGAGTAGGCAAACCTTGCGTTGGGGTCCAACAAGGCGGTCCTTCTACAAATGTAGCCAAACTTTGTCACCCACCTAGAACTTGTGTGAAACTCGATGTTGATCATGGCGCTGCTTATACTTATAATTGGATTTGTCCAATATATCATGGACCTATTGGTGGATGTGTTGAATGGATGAATGAAGTTTTTATCCCTTTCAACTTCGGACTAAACATGAGTTGAGTCTAATAGAGTGGCTGCAAATGGTATGGCCACATCAATGGGGCATAATGGCTGAAATACCGGCCCTACCTAAAAAGGGTTGTGGCTTGTTGAGCCATGGAGATCTCTATTGTAGCTGTGTTGGGCACAAGGGAGACTTTCATCCCATGTGTGTGGATGCTTCGAGCTGTACATGTGCATAATGTTTACGATCATCCTGGTGACAACCTCTGTTTGGCCATGAGTTTGGGGATGGAAAGTTGTGGACTTATTAAGTTTTGTATCCACCATCGACTAGAGACTTGACAAAATGCACTCAAGAATCTGTTTTCCTGATCTGAGGCAATGGAATGTGGGATCCCAAAGTGTACCCACACTCGCTCAAAGAAGAGCTTAGCAGTGACCTCCGTTGTGATACTCTTCTTGCAGGCTTCCATGATGGCAATCTTAGAGAACATGTCGACGACCACGAAAACGCAATCGTTGTCTTGCTTAGTAGAAGGAAGGCTCGACATGTAATCCATGAATATAGATTCCAAAGGTTGGCTAGGAGTAGGTAGAGGAGTATACAGGCCTTTCTTCTTGATGGTTGGTTTGGCAATAGCACATGCGGTGTAGGACCTATTGTACTTCTGAAACATCCCGACGAAGTTTCGGCCAATAAAAATACTTATGTAATAATGCCACTGCTTTCTCTACTTTGAAATGTCCAACGACTTGACTGTAGTGCACCTCAAAAATCGTCTTGGCACGCCCACTTGAAGGAACACAGATGTGTCCGAGGTGGCATAACGATGCATACTACAAGTTGATGAGCTTGGCCTGATGTGCCCTTTCTGCAATAGTTCCTGAATCAGCCTCTTCATCTCATCATTCTTCAGAATAGAGCATCGATAGATCGGTCCATTGGGCAGCGACACATCTGGGGTCAGATCGATGGAGTGCTTGATCTGATAGTGTAGAGGTACCCCTATGGGTGAGGCAAGAATATCCCTGTACTCCTACAGGACCTTGTCCATCTATTGTTGCTGTGAAGAGCAGCCCTGTCTGGAAGTCGTGGCCACAACCTTCTTCTTTCCCTGGGGGAAAATCATAAGGAAAATTAATTTCCTGGTCTGGGAAGTGATCTTACTACATGGCTTTCCATTGATCAAAGAGATGGCAGTAGGTGGGGCTACCTATGGTATCTTGTACAACTTATTAGCCAAAGTAATAATCATAGAGTGAGGCCTAGACTCATATACATCATGTCACTTCCACAAGTATGGTTTTCCTAACAATACTTCACAAACTTCAAGAGGAGAAACGTCACATAATACCTCATCCATGAAGGGTTTGATGCTATAGGGAAGGTGACACTGTTGGCTAACGCGAAGATCTCGTCCTTGGTGAAGCCACCCAATGGTGTATGACTGTGGATGTGTTGTAGTCGTTAGGCCTAGCCGCTTCATGACCTATGCTAAAATGAGGTTCTTTTGGCTCTCATTTTCGAAAATGAATTAGAGAGGAGAACCCTTCACCCGCATATGCGAGTGGAAGAGGTGTTCCCCATTATCTAGATCTCTAGGCTCAATATTCTGGATCTTGGTGGTGGCCATAGTGGCACTAAGCTACACATCAATGATCTGATTCCATTTGTTAGTTCCCTTATCGGGTTGTGATTCAGAGTCGAAACCTGGATCTGATTCAGAAGCCTTCAACTCGGCCACCAGTGAATGCTTGGCTTGATACTCACTTGTATTGTGAGTATGGCTCTTATGGAACTTGAATCATTTTCCTGTGTCCTTCTTCGTCTTCGAGGTGTTTTTCTTTGCTTGCGGCTTTGGTGGGATGTCCTGGGTAGCCCCCAGCTTGGCTTGGTCCTTTGTTCTATAGTTTGGGGGCACCTTTTCCTTGCTTTGGATTCGCAAATACAAAGTCTCTCTCCTTCTATTTAAACTTCTGCTCAATCTTGATAGCGTACCGATACGTTGTGCCAAACGAGGAAATGTCCAGGAAGTCCATCTCATCCTGGATGTACTTTTGAAGACAACCACAATACTTGAGAACTAAATGTCGCTTAATATCCTTGATACCCAGCTTCGTTCAAAGGGTTTGGAAAATATTTGTGAACTCTAGCACATCTTGGTCCTTTCCTTGTTGTAGCATGGTATACTTTATGTATTTGTCTTCATAGCTCTTGACAGGGTAATAATGTTCCTTGATGGTGTCTTGGAAAAAATTCCAAGTGGGTGCAGCTGAAAACAATGAGGGTTCACTCTCATGCTTTTGTTCATAGTAGGTTTCCCACCAATCCTTGACGTGTGGGGTGGCTTTGAAAAGTGCAAAAGTAATATTTTCCTGATTGGAAAAGTCATGAACTAAAAAATATTCTTCCAATAGATTTAACCATTTATTTATGACATTTGCATCTATCAGGTCTTCAAATATGGGAATATCAAAATTAACTTGTACCTTAAAAGGAGTGGCTCTTCCAGAGTGGCTGCTAGATGAAGATACATTGTCTGTGGGTAGCTGTCAAAGGATCTAGGCAAAGTTATCCATCAATGCATCCTTCTGTCGCTCGAGGGATTCCTCAAGCAACATTTTGAAAGGATCTCCTGCCCCCTCGCCTTTATTTTCTTTTGCCATGGGAGGTCATTAGGTTTAGCGAGGTTGATCTTTCAATGGTTCAACTAGATCAAGCCCTAACTCCTTATACCTTGACCTTGTTAGGGACATCCAAAGAAAAATAGAGAAAGAGAAAACCGCTCTGATACCACTGATCTGAACTTAAATAGGAACACAACAACTTACAGATATAATCATAAACACAGAGATGCAATAGAAAAACACTTCATTTCATTAATAGAAAAATACTGAACTATGCCTACAAACAGAATGGAAATAAGATAGCTCGGACGATGGTAGCTTATCTCTGAGAAGTGATGTGGCGGCTACATCCCTTTGAACTATGCTACAATGAGGCTCAAGGGCCTATTTATTATTGGAAAACATGAGAAAACCCTAAACCTAGGAGATGTAACACCAAGCGTTTGTGGGCCCCGTTGGGGTTAGTTGGGTAGCCAACTTCCCAAGGTCGTAGCTTGGTCATATTATCTCTATTTGGCGTGTACAATACCTTATTGGAAAGGTATCTTCAAGTACTACAAGTTTCGCTGCAGGCCCTTGCCTATGGCTACGTGCCTGCCTCGGAGCACAGAATTTTGAACTTTGTGGAATACAGGAAGAATGATTTTCCCTGACTTTACAGACTCTACCATGAGGACAAGTTCATCCAAGCACCAAGTAGATTTAGCATACGTGTCTGAAAAAATTACAATGTGGGAAGATGCACCACGGATACCTTGTTCTATTTGAGAAGGGATATTTTGTCTCGCCTCCAACTCCTCTTTGTCCAAAAAGACTCTCAAGCTTATGTTAATAAGACGTTGGTATAGATAGCTGGCGAAGGTATTTTTAACAATGGGGCCTCTATGATTAATAAAAACATCCCAAGGAGAAGAGTAAGAACTCGAGGAAGAAGATGATGAGGCCATGGAGGAGGAAGAAATAGAAGGTTGTGGGCATATAGTTAGGCTCGCCATTGATACCGAAATATGGAAAGGTGTGGACTCATAAACTCAATAACAACACAATGAAACTTTAGGGGAAAGACAAATTTTATTTATGAATTCCTGTGAGCATGTATATGCCTTTTATGAGGCGTTGAACAATGATGTGATGTGGGTGCTTTGTATTCCGAAGATGCGTAACCAACATGAGCCTGCCACAGAATCCTTGTTTCCAAATTGCATGGAATGCTTGTTGAATACTTCCCAACACACATCAATGGTGTTTTTTTGTAATGGCCTACCAACACGTGAATAGGTACCACTTTCTCATATATCATCCACTTCTTTTACTTTGTGGTCCACATTGCATAGAATCTTTGTTGAATACTTCCCAATATGTAATGATGGCTTTCTTTTTTTTGTTAATGGCTCACCGACACGTGAAGACGTACCACTTTCTCAAAAGTCATCCACTACTTTTACATTGTGGCCCACATTGCATAGAATCTTGGTTGAATACTTCTCAACATGCAACAATGGTTTTTTATATATACATATATATATATAATGGCTCACCAACACGTGAAGAGGTACCACTTTCTCAAATATCACTCACTGCTTTTAGTTTTTGGTTGACCAACACGTGAAGGGAGTCGACTCTTGGTTGTCATGGATTTTGACAAAAATTTGTCACTATAGGTTGTATTTGATAAGTATATTAAATTAGAAAATGCCTTTAAAGGTGCAAAGATACACTAAAGTAATGGAAGATTTGGGAAGGTCATCTCCCCATGAACATAACTTATTATTGAATGCATGCGCTTATGGTCTGCCAAAATTTCCAATAAGATTTTCATGAGGTCGTTGACAAAATAGCTTGATCAAGATCTTGTTTCCATATCAAAGGTCCTCGTCTTATGATGATTAATTGAAGTCGGTTTAGAAAAATGAGTTGGGTAAGATCAAAAACTGGTGTCCAAAGCAAAGTTTATGGTCTTGCTTTTTTTAATTTAGGGTGGTTAAGACAAAGGAGCAGACAACAGTTAGAATCACAAGGCCCTGAGATTTCCTTGAGCTTGACATAGGAAGTGTTTGTGAGGAAAACCATTGATGTCCAAAATAAAGCTAGTAGTCCTAGTTTTTGTAATCTAAATATAGTAAATGAAAGTTCGAGTTGCAAAGCTACAAAATTTTCAAGAACTCGGAAACGAAAGATATTTTAAAAAATAATTTGTACCCAAAGTAGAGCTCCTCATCTTCAGTGATGTATTTCAAGTCGGTTAAGGGACAAGAGCAGCATACAAAGCTTCAAGTTGTAGGATTTCCACTATTTTGAGTCCCACATCGAGAACCCCAAGATCAACGTTAGTCTTGGCTTGCAAGCGTTTGAAGCACCAAAAAATCCAGGGGGATCCCATCAACAATGATATGGTGATCCTTGTCTAGGGATTTGTGTCTAGTAACAGAAATACGAGAAGCCGAGTATTGGAAGAAAGCTAGAGTGGGCACTGTTCAAAGTGCCACGTGTAAAAAAATGGTTTGACAGAGGAAGACGAAAATGGATGCATCTTATTGGCTGGGATGAATAATGTCTACCCAAAGAAACCCTAGAGAGACACCTTCGACGATAATCACAATATAGAACAATCAAATATTGGTGCGTTAATTCCACTTTTATTTTTATTCTTTGTCCAAATAAATTCTTCATATTTCAATCCGATTTTCGTTCAATATACAAACACAACCCAAGACAAAGGCATATATTAAGAGTACATCTCTTTTTCCTTACAAAGCACCAATGAGATATTTCATGTGGCTCATTTTGGTTTATATATGATGCCAACGCATGTAAAAATCTCATTTCAAGTGGACAATTTTTTATTTATTTATTTTTATTCGATAACAATATTGTATCAAAAAATTATATCAACAAAAACTAAACCAACAATCTTAAATATTATAATTTTTTATATTTTGAAATAATAATATTCTTGTAATTTATTAAAAAAATGTAAAACTATTCATCATAGTAAATAATACACATACATTATATTATAATTATGCATTAAATCTCCCATTCAATTCCAAAGTCAAAGATATTGTAGACAAAAACTGACACAATAAAAACATATAGCCTTTATCTATACAACTAACAACATTGTTATAACTTCTATTAAATTTGTTTGATCATATAGAACCTTGCATTTCATACATTCAACTATAGTTTGTAATTCCCATCTTTCATAATATATTTGATTGTACTATTAAAAATTGATCATTCGATTCAATTCAAAGTGGTTATAAAAACTCACCTCAAGTCACCTCCAACTTGTAGCCTCCTATAATTGACAATTCACTTTCCTTTTCACATTGGTGAAACTTTATTACAATTATTGGCTATCCATTTAGTTTTACAAATGAGTTCCAATATAAGGGCAATACCCAAATGAAACTCACATGTACATAAGAATGAGATATGTTCCTCCGAGACATGTAATTATTAAAGTTCCTTAAATGAAACTCACATGTACATAGGAATGACACACACTGATCCGAGATAAGAATAAAAACCAACTTTTCAAGTACAAGAATGAAAGTATATGTACACGTTTCTCATCCTATAGGAGATACATCGAGCATGAACGCCAAATATTTAAAAGGTGGCATAAAGAAATTAAAATCCTCTAAAATATCAACTATTAAATAGCTAGCAATTTCCCCAAAGGGTGAAAAGAGATGTCGATATGATTGTTAAATTGAAAAATTTATAATTTGGTTTCCGTAATGAAACAAATAATAATTTATATACTAAGTTTAATATTTTTAATGTAAAATTTTCACCTCGAGAGATTTGATACATCTCAATGCTTGATATATTAGGACTTAAGGTGATTGATAGATAAAGACTAAAGATGGATCTTTATATATTTTGTGTGTGTATTCAAAAAAATATTTTATGTTATTATTGTTTAAAAATAAGTTGTAATTAAATTTATTAAGTTATTTGTATTTATAAATGATGATTTAGTTATATGGTTGATCTTCAACCTTAAAAGGTGAATTCCTCTCAACCCTATTGCCACAGTGGTCCTTACTTGCATCAATGTCCTATGTCTCTTGGTTCCTATCAAGTTAAAGCTAAGTGCATTCTTTTGATCATATCAAGTTAAAATTTTCATCATAGAATAAGAAGTTGATGGTATATATGAGATATTCCACTAGAGGTAATCAACCATAAATCCCTACCCATTATAAGGATATCCTATTAACAACATTTCAATAACCACCACAACCCAAACGTGGTTTAAAATGCATGACAACAATACCTAAATATAAAAATAAGGTTCAAGTGTTATCTCTATGACCATACTATAGATTCAATTTGCCAATGCTACCTCAATGTCCAACATTGGCCTCTAATAGCTGAATATAGAGCCATTATGTTATCTTCAAGGAATCTTTCAATGTTTAGCTAAAACCCTAGTACCAACTAATATATTCACAAAGTATGTGAAGAATGGATGAAGACCTCTTAATAAATTGAATGTTCTAGCAAAGAAGAAACAATCCTTGGTGCACTTGTAAATTCTTTGTTGTGTTTTCTTGAACAATTGGAATTCCTCCAAACATTTTTTAGCTAAAAATAATTTAATTATTATTGACTATACTCCAACGCTCCTACTGAAACATTACCAATGATTAAATTATTGACAACATTTATATGACTTATATGTGCCTTGAATTTCTCATAGAGAATGGATTTCTGTTAGTAGATCTAATACTAGTTTTTTGTTATGAAAAGGCCAATTAATGCTAATGTAGAGGCAGTCTCAATCAATTCTATTAACATGGAATCTACATACCATCATATACTTGTAAATATTTTCCATTAGATAAATGTGAATATTGATCCGAACTTAAACAAGAATGCAACAAATTAGAGATATAATCATAAACACAGAGATGCAATAGAAAAAAACTTCATTTCATTAATAGAAAAATGTTGAACTATGCTTACAAACAGAATGGAGATAAGATAGCTCGTGGTAGATTATCTCTGAGAAGAGATGTGGCGGCTACATCCCTCTAAACTATTTTAAAATGAGGCTCAAGGGCCTATTTATTATTGGAAAATAATAAAAACCCTAACCCCAGGAGATGTAACACCAAGAGTTTGTGGGCCCTGTTGGGGTTTGTTTGGCAGCCAAATTCCCGGGGTCGTAACTTGGTCATATTATCTCCCTTTGGCACGTATGATACGTTGTTGGAAAGGTATCTTTGAGTACTACAAGTTTCACCACAGACCTTTGCTTTTGGCTATGGGCCTGCCTCAGACCCTAATAAAACACAGTTTAGGGGGTCAAAACTGCTCCAGAAGTTCAGGACCTGAAAAACTGCTAAAAATAGTAAATGATGAAATGAACAAGGAAACAAATGAAACTGAATAGGGGGTCTAGGTGGAATAGGCAGGTGGCCATCAATATCCACTTGGATCATTCCTCCCCCCTTAGGAAGCAATGGTCCGCATTGCCTGCAGAGCCTCCATGCAGTGAGGAAAGTTTTGTTGAACTTGGTCCTTGGTGAGCTACTTGCCCTGGTGAAGGAGTTGGCTTGCTTTGACAACCTGATATAGCTATATCCTCTATTGGTGAGTGTTATTGATCTGTGTTTCCATGATCTAATCAGTGGTGGCTTGTTCCATGCAGTCTGAGTTGAGCTCTATTGGTGTGAGTTGTTTCTAGAATGTCAGATGTGTCCAACAATGTTGGAAAGTATGGCTGAAGGTGATCTACATTGAACACTAGTGCAGACCAAGGAACAGTGGGATGTGATATTGAAGTCATTGTCACCGAAGACCTTGGTGATGGTGTATATCCCATATCAGAGAAGGCAAAGCTTGCGGTGGGGTCCAACAAGGCGCTCCTTTTGCAAATGTAGCCAAACTTTGTCGCCCACCTAGAACTTGTGTGACACTCGATGCTGATTATGGCACTGCTTGTACTTAGCATTTGTTTTTTCCAATATATCTTGGACCTATTGGTGGATGTGTTGAATGCGCTCAATGAAGTTGTTATCCCTTTAATCTTCTAACTGAATGTGAGCTGAATCTACCTGAGTGGCTGCAAATGGTATGGCCACATCAATGGGGCATAATGGCTTAAATGACAGCCCTACCTGAAAGGGGCTATGGCATGTTGAGCTGTGGAGAGCTTTGCTGTAGATGTGTTGGACATAGGGGAGAATTTCATCTCACATACGTGGATTCTTCGAGTTGTACATGTGCAAAATGTGTATGATCATCCTGTTGAAAACCTCTATTTTGCCATCTGTTTGGGGATGGAAAGTTGTGGATTTAGTATGTTTTGTATCCAGCATTGACCAAAGACTTGACCAAAATGCACTCAGGAATATATTGTCTCGATCTAAGTCAATGGACTGTGGTATCCCAAAGTGTACCCACACTCGCTCAAAGAAGAGCCTAGTATTGGTCTCTGCTGTGATACTCTTCTTACAGGCTACCATGATGGTGATCTCAGAGAATCTGTCGACGACCATGAAAACACAATCATTTTCGTGCTTATTAGAAGGAAGGCCCGACATGTAATCCATCAAGGTAGATTCCCAAGGCCGACTAGGAGTAGGTAGAGGAGTATACACGCCTTGCTTCTTGATGGTTGGTTTGGCAATGGCATAGGCGGTGCAAGATCTAATGTACTTTCCAACATCCTGACGAAGTTTCGGCCAATAAAAATATTCTGTAATAACATTATTGTTTTCTCTACTCCCAAATGTCCAACGACCTGACCTAGTGTGCCTCCCAAATCATCTTGGCACGCTTACTTTAAGGAACATAGATGTGTCCTAGGTGGAATAACAGTGCATCCCGAAGGTGAAACTTTTGAAATTTCTTCCCTTCCAAGAGTGTATGGTATATGCTGTAGAATTCAGGATCGCTCTTGTAAAGATGCGGCCACCCCGATGTCTCATGCTCATAGGAGTTGAGCACAGTGATCGGCGCCATGACTGGTGGTTGACTGAGGAAATAAACAAAATTATTGGTGGTTCCCTTCTTATACTTAATATTAAAATGGAACTGTTGCAGATAGGTGCACCATTTCTGATGGCGATCGTTTTGCAACTTCCCTTGTGTCTGTATGAACTATAGAGGTCGGTCATCTATGTGGATAATCGTTTCCTTCCCCAGAATGTAATGCTTCCATTGACGGCAGGCCTGCGCAATGGAATAAATTTCTTTGTCATAAGTGGGGTACTTTCAGACTGTGTCTGAAAGTGTCTCACTATGGTAAGCCACTCGATGCCTGTGCTGAGTAAGAACCGCACCAATAGCATAGTCAGAGGCATTTTTCTCAATCTCAAATGGTCATTTTAGGTCTGGTAATGTTTGCACTGGTGCAGAACTAAGGCGATTCTTCAACTCAGAGAATACTTGTTGTTGGGTTTTCGACCAATTTTTTTTTTCTTTTGCTCTGCCCTTGGTGAATTGACTTAAAGGCCAAGTGATATGAGAGAACCCCAACACGAACCTACGGTAGAAGTTGGCAAGGCCAAAAAGTTGCGGAACTCTGTTAGAGTGGTTGGGGCTAGCCAATCCTGAATGACTTGTATCTTGGATGGGTCCATATGTACACCCTACTCATCAATGATGTACTCCATATATTGAACTTGGGTCAGGCCAAAGGTGCATTTCTCCAAGTTAGCACACAACTAGTGTTGTCGCATGGTTTTTTCATCTAAATACACCACCGCGAATGCATTGGTGAAGGGTCACAAGATGTCATCCATCATTCTCATGAAGGTTGAAGGGGCATTTGTCAATCTGAACGACATGACCAATCATTCAAAAAGGCCCTCCTTGGATTCGAAGGTAGTTTTCCACACATCTGCGGGTTCGATAGGCATCTTGTGATAACATGACTTCATGTCAATCTTGATAAACTATTTGGCCCCCCTCAGATGGTCTAGAAGGTCATCAATCTACGGGATTAGGTACCTATTCTTGACAATGATCTTGTTCAGCGCCCGATAGTCAATACAAAACCTCGAGGTCCCATCCTTTTGTACCAATACAATCGGGCTCCCACAAGGTGATGAGCTTGGCCTTATGTGCCCTTTCTGCAATAGTTTTTGAATCCTCCTCTTGATCTCATATTTCTCTAGAACAGAGTGTCAATAGATCAGTCCATTGGGCCGCGACGTGCCTGGGGTCAGATCAATGGAGTGCTTGGCCGGATAGTGCAGAGGTATCCTTGTGGGTGAGGCAAAAATATCCCTGTACTCCTCCACGAGCTTGTCCATCTGCTGCTGCTGTGCAAAGGAGCCCTACCTGGAAGCCGTGGCCACAACCTTCTTCTTGCCCTACGGGAGAATCATAAGGAAAAAAAATTCTTGGTCTGGGAAATTATCTTACTACACTTCTTTGTAGTGATCAAAGAGATGGCAGTAGGCGGGGCTATCTCTGGTATCTTGTACAACTTATTAGCCAAATTAATAATCATAGAGCGAGGTCTAGACTCATATACAACATTTCGCTTCCACAAGTATGGTTGTCCCAAAAATACATCACAAACTTCAAGAGGAGAAACGTCACACAATACCTCATCCGTGAAGGGGTTGATACTATAGGGAAGGCAACACTACTAGCTCACGCAAAGATCTCATGCTTGGTGAAGCCACCTGATGGTGTACGACGGTGGGTGTGTTGTAGTCTTTAGGCCCCAGATGCTTCACAACCTCTGCTGAAATGAAGTCATTTTGGCTTCCACTGTAGACAATGAAGTACAACGGAGAACCCTTCACCCACATCTGTGAGTGGAAGAGGCATTCCCCCTCCTTTGGATCTTCAGGCTCAATCTTCTGGATCTTGGTGGTGGTCGCGGTGGCACTAGGCTCTGCATCAATGATCTGCTTCCCTTTGTCAATTCCCTTATCAGGTTTTTGCTCAGAGTCAGAACCTACGTCTGATTCAAAAGCCTTAAGCTCGGCCACCAGTGATTGCTTGGCTCGACTCTCACTTGTATTGTGAGTGGAGCTCTTATGGAACTCACACCATTTTCTCGTGTACTTCTTCATCTTTGTGGTGTTGTTCTTTACTTGTAGCTTTGACGAGTTGTCCTGGATAGCCCCGTCTTGGCTTGGTCCTTTGTTATGTGGTTTGGGGGTGCATTTTCCTTTCTTTGGATTCGTAGATCCAAAGTCTCACTTCTTCTATTTAAACTTCCACTCATTCTTGACAGCGCACCAATACGTTGTGCCGAGTGAGGAAATGTCCAGGAACTCCATGTCATCCTAGACGTACTTTTGTAGATAGTCACAGTACTTGAGCAACAAATTCCACTCAATATCCTTGATACCCAGCTTTGTGTGAAGGGTATGGAAAATATTTGTGAACTCTGGCACATCTTGGTTCCTCCCCTGCCATAGCATGGTCCAATTTATGTATTTGTCTTCATTACTCCTGATAGGGTAATATTGTTCCTTGATGGCATCTCAGAAAGAATTCCAAGTGGTTTCTACTGAAAACAACAAGGGTTCACTCTTGTCCTTTTTTTCACAGTAGGTTTCCCACTGGTCCTTGATGTGTGGGATGGCTTTGACAAGTGAAAAATTAATCTTTTCCCGATTGGAAAAGTCATGAACTAAAAAATATCCTTCCAACAGACTTAACCATTTATCTAGAACATTTGCATCTATCTGGCCTTCGAATATGGGAATATCAAAGTTAACTTGTACCTTAAAAGGAGTGGTGCCTCCAGAGTGGTTTTGGATGAAGATGCATCACTTATGAGTAGTCGTCGAAGGATTTGGGCAAAGTTATCCATCATCACATCCCTCTATCGCTCGAGGGCTTCCTCGAGCAACATTTCGAAAGGATCTCCTGCCCCCTTGTCTTTATTTTCTTCTACCATGGTCCTCAGGTTTTGCGAGTTCGATCTTTCAATGGTTTAACCAGATTAAGCCTTAACTCCTTATACCCTGACCTCCTTAGGGACATGAAAATAAGAAAAAAAAGCAGACCACTTTGATACCATTTATTCAAACTTAAATAGGAATGCAACAACTTACAAATATAATCATAAACACAAAGATGCAACAGAAAAACACTTCATGTCATTAATCGAAAAATATTGAACTACGCTTACAAACAAAATGGAAATAAGATAGCTCGAGCGATGGTAGCTTATCTCTTAGAAGAGATGTGGAGGCTACATCCCTCTGAACTATGTTATAGTGAGGCTCAAGGGCCTATTTATTATTGGAAAACATGATAAAACCTTAAACAACCAAAACCCTAACCCTAGGATATGTAGCACCAAGAGTTTGTGGGTCCCGTTGGGGTTAGTTGGGAAGCCAACTTCCTGGGGTCGTAACTTGGTCATGTTATCTCTGTTTGGTGTGTACGATACCTTTTTGGAAAGGTCTCTATGAGTATTACAGGTTTCGCCGCAAGCCCCTACTGCTGGCCGAGGGCCTGCCTCAGACCCCAAAAAAACAATGTTTAGGGGGTCAAAACTGCTCTGGGAGTTTAGGACCAGAAAAACTACTAAAAATATTAAATGCTGAAATGAACAAGGGAACATATGAAACTAACTGGGGTTTTAGGTGGAATAGGCACATGGCCACTGATATCCACCTAGATCAAATATTTTCTATGCGTGGACACTAAACAATTAAAAAAACTTACAATTTATTTATTTCTATGTTGGTGCCAAACAGACCCATGTTTTTCTAAGTATAGGTAGGCTATTTACTCGAGTACCTTTTGTGAATTTGTATTTTTTTCATTGATTTTCCAACATCATTTAGTTTGGGGAATAAATTCACCTTATTGTGGCGCATGCTCCACAAATGTGAATTCCATATACTCCACCACTTCGAGGCTTGACTCATCTCATTTGCATTGCCATTATATGCATTTCCTAGTATCTCATACCTTCAAGATGCATTAGCGAAAGGGAATGAAGACAATGCATTCTTGAGAGCAATGGATGTTTGTAAATATGCATCATGTTCATAAAAAATGAATAGGAGAAATGAACAAAAAAATGGATCTTTCCCATATTTTTGACTCCTCAAGAATGAAGCACCGAAAGTAGGAGTGTGAGGCACACTTCATGTTGTGTGTAGGTTGCACGTGTCAAATTTTATTTCGAAGGAGGAGGACAAAAATAGAACAATTTTATTGGTTAAATCTACGCAAACAAATCCCACAAAATTCACCTTAGTACGATGCATGCTCCACAAATGTGAGTCCATATCCAGCATATACTCCACCACTTTGAGGCCTGACTCATCTTAGTTGCATTTCCACTATTTGCATTGCTTAGTATCTCAGGCATTCAAGTTTCATTACAAAAAGGGGATGAAGATAATGCATCCTCAATAGAAATGCCTATTTGTAAATCTACATCATGTTCATAAAAAATGAATAGGAGAAGCGAACAAGAAAATGAAGCTCACCCATTTTTTTGAATCATTAAGGATGAAGCACTGAAAGCAGGAGAGTGAGGCGCAGTTCATGACGTTTGCAGGTTCCATGTGCCAATTATTATTTGGAAAGAGGAGGATGAAAATTGAACAATTTTATTGGATAAATTTCCTCAGCCAAAGCCTACAAAGTAACACCTTCGGTGTAAAAATTACACATCATAAATTATATGTATTAAAATATTTAATCTGTCAATTTTACACTTGAGAGATTAAGGTACTTGTCATAAATTACAGTACTTTTCATTTATAAGAAAAATGAAGAGACTTGTAAATGTTGGCAAGAAATTTGTACGTATGATTGTACAGGCTAAGGATACTGATAAATCTGATGCTTTTAAAGGATGTGATCTAATTCTTAAGGATGAATTAGTTAAAATTATTTCTAATTATGATGAATTGTTTTAAGAACTTGAAGTATTTCCTCAAAAAAGTTACATAAAACATGAGATACATTTGCGACAAGATGCCCCACTTCCTAAAATTGGTATGAAAAGGTTGTTAGTATTAGAGAATGCAAATATTAAGAAGTGAGTTCAAGAATTGTTTAATAAATGAGTCATAAGACCAAGTATATCTCCATGTGGGTCACCTATTGTGTTGGCACCAAAGAAAGATGGTACATGGGGGATGTGCATATATTTTTTACTATTGTAAAAAAATTGCGATGAAAAATTGTTAACCTCTTCCTTGCAATGATGACTTGTTAGATCAATTAAATAATGCAACTTATTTCACTAAGTTAGACTTAAGAAGTGGTTAGCATCAAATAATAATTGTTGAAGGTGATATGTGGAAAACTAATTTTAAAACAAAATTCCCTGAATGGCCCAAATACCATGGAACAACCCAGGAGTAGTACAGATGATTCCACCATTACACCCTCTTCCCATACATCCAAAGAGATGGCTTCCTAAGTTTAATCCTGATGATGGCCTCACTACAGAGGAACATCTTCCCAATTTCATGTTAGCCATCAATCTAAATGGAGTCACGGAAGAAGATTGTGTTGTTAGGATTTTTCCTTACACATTTGAAGGAACTATAGGATCTTGGTATTTTTCTCTTCCTGTTGGGTTAATAAAAAATCGAGATATGTTAGAATAACATTTTTTGTTAAAATTTGGTGATGACCGAACAACTGCCACTTTGATTAATGATTTGTCAAATCTTAGGGCCAACCCAAATGAAAAAATTAAAGACTTTAATTCAAGATTTAACAAATTTCTGAATAAAATCCCAGACACTTCCAGACCCATTATTGATGTACAAATTGAATGGTATATCTCTAATCTTCCTTCAAATATTGCTATGTTCATAGGTAGAGCTAATAAAACAATATTTCTTGATAATATCAAAGAAGAACTATTCGTGGAAAAAATAATTATTGCCCTTGAAAATAAAATTTCCCTTGAGGAAAGAAAACATACCAAGAAGGTATCTTTTAAATATGAATCCAAGAAGAAATCCCCCAAATATCCTTTCGACTTGGAAGGATTACAAAAGGATTTGAAGACGAAGTCC
>Ga0115842_100056_pt1 | contig 33131 bp, 28 predicted proteins | sample InSIn2SAF170_2_FD_83856 | JGI IMG/M metagenome (GOLD analysis project Ga0115842, IMG submission 83856)
TGTTCAGCAGCTGTGTTATACCTGTCTTTAGCCTTGTGCTGGGCATTTTCAGCATCCATAACTCGTCTTTCAGCATCAGCAGACGTATGCTTCCAATGCTTCCGACCAATGCTTGAAACTGAGATTGCCGCGCCCCGTAACCGGCGCATGGGATGACGCGCTCCTCGCACTCCGAACACAATGGAGAACTGGCAATATCACTACTTCTGAAGCCAACCATTGAGCACCTATTGATGTTGGAGCTGGACGAGTCAACAGACTTTTGAGGTTCAAACCTGCACACATGGTCTCCAGATTTCCCCGCAAGACATCAACCTCCAAATGAAGTGTGCAAATGCTTCGAGCTTGTTGTCAGTCCTACATGGCTGATTGTATATGCTTCGCGCTCTTGAGGTACGTCGAGCCTACTTACCAAGTATTTTCATGGCGAGAGAACGTGTGGTAGATAAACGTGGTGCAGGTTTGATATGTGTAAAGCAAAGTAGCCGCTATTTACTATTATCATTCTGTCAAACAGCGGCCACAATGTTCGAGGAGTTGATGATGATGATTGGACTCGACATTGGTGGGCCCCTCCCTGTTCAGAATATGTCAAGTTGGACTGTCTCGGTTAGCTGCAGCTTGATCCATGGTGAAGATCAACGAGTCACCTGTACCAACCACTGGACGCAGTCGAGAGTCGAAACTTGCAATTTAGGGTGGATCACGGGCAGATCCAAGATCTGCACTTGTGGCTGATCGCGATGTGGCTTAGCTGTACTCATAGAATTACGAAGGATCCAAGTTGCTGGCCTCGGTGACGCAGCATACGAGCAAACAGGGTTGGAAGATCAGAATACCAGCCAATATCTGACCTAACTATCCTTACCGCTTCCTATCTTTGGTTTTGCGCCTTGCTTGCGACTCCCTCTGTTGTATCCTCCTCACACTTTTCCAGCTTGAATACTTGACCACGGCTGCGCTGAGCAACAACAGCTAAAGGTTGTTAACGTGCTGCGACTATAGCCATGTCGTTCGAGCAAGAACGTTCAGGCTACCCTCCTACCAACAATTCCAATCCTCTACCACCGCGACCGATCGATACGAGGGCAGGAAATGGCCTACGAGGTCCAAACACCGGTGAAAGTGGCGGCGACAACGATGTCGGCGCAGACATATCGAGGAGACTCGATATAGCCTTAAACTCGGATCAGGGAGTTGAAAAGCTACAAAATAGATTGAGGCAAAGCATCTACTCGGCGCGCGATTTTGCGAGCCTCCTCAAAGAACGATGCGCTCTCGAAGATCGCTATGCACAAGGGTTCAAGAAACTTGTCAGAACTGCCGCTGACACTATACGTCGTTCAGAGGCAAGGCAAGGCTCATTCTTCAATAGCCTCGATGAGACACTGCGTATCAATGACCGACTAGCTGATAATTCCTCTTCGTTCGCAAGTGAACTACACACCATGTCTGAAGAGCTGAGGGATATGGCTGAAACATCTGACAAAGGTCGGAAGCATTGGAAGCATACGTCTGCTGATGCTGAAAGACGAGTTATGGATGCTGAAAATGCCCAGCACAAGGCTAAAGACAGGTATAACACAGCTGCTGAACAGTATGACCGGCTGAAGACAGGCGGCGAAAGGCCGGGTGGCATGTTCGGTCTCAAGAACAAATCACCTCAACAACAGGAAGAAGCTTTGAAGGAGAAAGCTGATATGCTGGGCCAAGAGTACAACACTAAATCCGAATCTGCTCGCACTCAAAGGTACGAGTACGAGAGCAGTCTTCGGCCATCAATCGTTCAGGCTTTGAGAGATCTGATCGATGAATGCGATGCACATCTAGCCATGCAAATGGCAAAATTGGCTTCCATTAGCGAGAAACATGTTGTCAGCAATGGTATGGCTATCAGTCCCATCCAAGGCTCTACAAATGCTTCAGCTCCAGAACCTCGAAGTCTGAGGCTGATAGCACAAGCCATCGACAACCGGAAAGATTTCAATGACTACATCCTTGATGGGACCGAGAATACGAGGCCTTTCAATCCACGTTCCCCTCGAAGCACTCTGCCGGAACAGGTTCATAGTCCGGTTCAGCCTGCCCAGAGCTCTGGCGTTACCTACAACAATCCTCAGAACAACGTCGATTCGGCTGCTCCGCAGCTACCTCGTATTGGTGGTCCAGACGGCTTCTCTAGTAGCTTCGAAGGGCAAAGATCAGGGCCGGCAGATAGGACCTCATATTCTGGAGGACAGCAGTTCAACAACATTCAATCACCTACAAATCAGTCTCAGCAAAGCCCGTTTGCGCCAGATATGCGGCCGCCTCTGGGCTCTAATCCATCGCTCCCTGCCTTCGATCGTGCTCAGCCTGCCACAAATGGTGCGATTACCGCTCCGCCTTTCTCGCGTGCACCTTCAGCATTACCAATGCCAGGAGCTTTCCCTCGAAATGATGGCAGAAGCCAGCCGCCTGCCCATAACACCCCAGTATCGTATACAGGCAGAGGCGATGGTGCACCACCGTACGAAGCTTCCCGTCTTAACAACGATCAAGGTCTAGGACGAGGCCAAAGTCCGATTAGCTCCGGCCAGCAACCAGGTTTTGGCCGTAACCAGTCAGCATCCTACGCTGATCGTGCCCAGGGTCTTCCTTCTGTAGCAGAATATGGTCGAGGACAACCACCTCTCGATTCGAACAATCGACCAGGTCTTGGTAGAGACCAATATTCATCTTTCTCCAACCCAGTACTGGGTCCGGCTGCTCCTCCAACCGGTCCTGGGCTGGGCCGTGGCCAGAGTCCGACAAACTATGGTCCATCTCCTGGCTTCGGCCGAGGTCAACCGTCACCATACAACGACCGCTCACAAGATCTCACAGCTGCGAGCCCTATTGGAAGAGGACAACCCGCTGGACGCGGTGGACTGCCAAGCCAGCAACCAGCACAACCTTCACGACCCACCCTTCCACCACTCAAACCAGTCTTTGGCATGCATCTTGACGAGCTCCTCCGCCGCGATGGTACTGCTGTGCCAGCAATCGTATTCCAGTGTATTGAATCCGTTGACATGCATGGAATGACTGTCGAAGGCATTTATCGTGTTTCAGGCTCGTCTCCCACGGTCATGCAACTCAAGTCTGAATTCGATCATGGTAAGTCTAGCTACGTATACTCATTTGCATATCTAACATAATACAGATTCGAACCTAGTCAACCTCAAAGACCCACAGACCTTCAACCATGACATCGCAGCAGTAGCAACACTCCTGAAGAACTTCCTCCGTGATCTTCCTGACCCTCTACTTACCGCCACCGCATACCACTCGTTCATTCAAGCTGCAAAATATGAAGATGCTGTCATGCGCCGCGACGCCATGCACCAATATATCAATTCTCTGCCTGATCCTAACTACGCTACTCTGAGAGTACTCGTGTTGCATCTACATCGAGTGAGCTTGCAAAGTGGTCTGAATAAGATGGATATAAGGAATCTGGGTATTGTCTTCGGTCCTACTGTTCTCGGTGGTGGCAACGTTCAAGATGCCGGTTGGCAGACTAAGGTCATGGAGACTATTCTGCATCACACCTATGAGATATTCGATCCGGACGAGTGAGAAGATAGAGGATGAGACTGGTCGCATTTCGTCGACCTCGTAATTTTTCAGCACTCTGGTTTTAGCGACGTGAGGATGATACCCAATTTCGAATATTCGTGTCTGTTGTTTCATTGCTGCATTTGTATACTGTCCGTACTGAGAAGTACAACGATGAGGTTGGCGTGTTCACTTAGTTTACCTACAATAATCTAATACAACTATAATCTCTATACTCCGTCCTCATCACTTAGCGCTAAGAACGGCAAGGTCTATCACCCCATAAGTACTAAGACCAACCACCTACTGTAGAGGTTCTAGTCTCCGTACTTAGCAGATAACACCTTTTCACGATTTCTCGTCCTTTTCGACCCCGTATTCAAACAAGCTTCGATCATTCCCTAATTGCACGCAAGGCCACGAGTCAGCAACGAGGCACAGCCAACAAGAACCAGAGCCAGAAAGCCCACTTGTGACAGGTAATTTGTGAACGCTACGTTTGTTTGAACTTTAACTACCGACCATGTACATGGTTCAAATTTCGAAAGGATAATATACAGCGTGTATTTAGGACGACTATGAGCATCTCTCAAGGTTCGGATGCTCAGAACCTTGAGAGATGCTCATAATAGGCATTGTAGAGCCTGGGTGTTACGTATATGGTCGGTAGTATAAGATGTCATTTCTCGGGTGGCTTTGATGATGATTTGGTTCTCCATGTCTACCGACGAGTGCTCATGCTGGGTGGGGAGATACGCGTGTTAGTAGGTAGTACGTGGTATGACGGTAGTTGTACTGTACTGTACGTAGTTATAGTGCATGTGGACGATGCTTCGAAGACCGGGTAATTTTGTCCGCGGGCTTAAGTACAGATCATACACAGCCCAAGCCATTATATACACGAATGAAAGGTTCAACTCTATCCACACTTTCGAGAACGAAGTCGAGTCTGTCCGGGTATTGGATCGAGCTCTCAAGACTCCAGACTGGACTATTATAGGTATGCAGGCAGGACAGCGGAGTGTGGCTGCTTGTTAATGCGAACTTTATAGAGCGGAACGAGGTGGGGTATGAGATACACCGGGACGGATCACCCCTTGCTGGGTGGTTCCACAAATTGTTCGAGGGATGTTCTGTGCAAGTAGTAGAGTAATGATGGCAGATACTAGGTAGGCGGAGAACATCGAACTACTGAGGCAATTCTTGGATGTATATTGAGTATAGTAGTGATGCGGTGCAAGTGGTGGTCAACATTGCCTCGGGTCAAATTGACCCAAGTGGTATTCGCGTAGACCATACCAACTGGCAACCACGACTCTTGTCGTTGAAAGGACACAACCATGCGAGCCGTCAATGCCAACTGGTACGAAAGATGAGAATAGTCTGCACCGCGGACACAGTCAGATTTGCCTAAGGATAAGCTGAAGCTTCTTGATGCAACAGCACTCGTTCTTCTTCACCACACGTCGTCGTCATAATCGGATCTTCAGCGCTCGCGTAAGTGGCATGTTGCCTTGCCAATGTTCATCGAAGCTCTCTTTCCACACATTGTAAACGTACGTCTGAAGCCTCACACTAAGCAAACCCTCGACCAGCCCAATTCCGAGCAGAGCGATAATGACTATCATAATCGACATCACGAGCAGCATGCTTTTGCCGTCTCTCTCCACCCTGGGCCAGAGCGCCCATGGACTACTGACACCCGTAACCAAAAGAACAAAACAAAGCACCCGCAAAATCCAGAGTATCGTGGACAATGCCACCAAACCATTGTTACGCAATCATTTGCTGCGTCTAACAATCTTCGCAATTGTGTCAGAGTTTTGTTGATGTTCGATAACGATTTTGCGACCAGCAACTTGCGAGTTTGCAGTCACAATCGGCATCGCCATTCCATCAAGTGCAAGTTTCGAGACGGACCTAACGGATGCTGCACAATCGTAGCGGAGTAGCAAGGTGTCTGACTGCGGATGCCACGGAATTTGCTGATTCACGATCAGAAAGCGTGCAGCATTTTCTCCGCGGATGATGTAGCATGAACCGTGGTACATCTCGCGCTGGATTTTGTCGTCAGGTACTTCTCGACACTCAACTCGAAGCCACTGCTGGTTGGGACCGTCGTCGTATTGAAGACAGATGTACGGACTGTACGGGTCGCGCTCTACCACGAGGATCTGAGGTGGTAGAGGTCCGAGGCCTGGTTCGAACACGAGCCCTACATCAGTGAACAGTATATTGGTGGAGTCTTCCAGCGGTTCAGGCCCTGGTATAGCAGGGATCCAACGATTGGCATTGTCTTCTCCGGCATCCGGTCTTATGCCTTCGTTCCACATAATATCAAGAGGGAAGCTGCCGTGACAAAAAAACATGACCTTTGTACGCTCGACTTGGCTTGGAATAGCCATGATCTGACCAGCACTAAAATCTGTCAGGTTCGCCAGCATGACATGGATATCATTAATTTTCGTCGTGGAACGCTGTCCCAGCTCGTTCCACACTCCCAAGAAGTTGATCTCAGCATTGAGGAGAGAAAGCCTTCCTATCTTCTTACTCTTTACCAACACTGCTCCAGGATCGCTTGTACGTACTTGCGCCTTGACTGCTTTAATTAGCAACTGAGAGATACCATCACCGGGGGAAATCAGCTGTGAGGCGGCTGGCGAATGTCGACTAATGCTGCTCATGTTTGCTGGTTGCAAAATTTCTATTTCTTGACCAAATTCCCAAAAAAGTTTTCGAGCCAGTACTGCTTCCTGCAACGTCCAGCATCTAGTGTTCCACTTAGAGATCAACATACGTGCGTACAATTTCTCCTTTGATTCGACTCTTCGATCAACAAATCGGTGCTCGTGGTCTAGTACCAAGACTCCATCAGCTCCGGCATAGATCAAGGCCATCCTTTGTATAGCCCTCCTTCGGGCGATTTCTGAATTTGGTCCGACAGGGATACACAGTGTGTCCATCCAGAACAATAGAGGTGCTCGTTTACGGATGAGAGAACGCCACATTTTCTTTACACGTAAAACGTGACGGCCATGACCCGACTCCAAGTCATCTGAGATCTTCGTAAGTAGTCGCGTCAGTCGTTGTAGTTGACACCTAGGCAAAGAATTAGAAGTGGGGTTTCCAAGACCGTCCGCCCACACATGTGAGATGGCTATGTATCGATCGGAACCAATAGCCTCGATGACCTCTAGCCGTATAGTCCCGTCAGGGGTCGTCCAAGGGTGGACAAGAGGTATGCCACCTCCGTGAGCAATGCGGTGGACTATGTCCTTTGGAACAGTAAGGAATTCACAGTTGCAGTCAGCCTGAACATGTCGTACAGTGTACGAGTCATCAATCCTTGCATGATATGCGACACAGGTTTGTTCTGAGCAGGCGTCATGGGAGACACCAACAACGTCTGTACGCTTGATACCTGCGAGATACCTGAGCACAGACGTGTTTTGTTTGCGACATATGCGGGTAGCATGGTGGATGCACCATCCCATTTGCAGCAAGTTTTGCACGAGAGAGTGATTCATCGATTCAGAGCGTTGCTCCGGACCGTGATCCAGGACAGGTACAAATCGTGGTAACAGCTTGGAAATTGGTTGCCACTTCTTTAGCTGACCATATACAACATTATGCAACATTAAACCTTTTTCCTTTTGTGACTTCGAAATAGTGTCGAGATTAGCTGGTTGTGTATGTTCATCAAGAAGCACTGTCAACCGCTTAACGAGTGATTCAATCGAAAAAAAAAACAATGTAACTTCTCTCGTCGGGATCTTGTACGTGGCGCAAGCGATTACTTGCTTCTCGAGCGGTTGCCAAGGCGGATGACTGATCCAGTTGTAGAAACTGACCGGCTGGCAATGACCCAGCCAGAAGCCTATCGAGCTTTGATGTTTCAACGACTATGTTCGAACCATCATCAACGATCGTCGTAAGCTTCTTGTGAATGTTTGACAACGTAGTGAGTGTCTCTAGCAAGCCGAAGTAAAGCCATGCTTGCGCAAATGCTGCAAGCTCAAGGCACGGCATGTCTATATCCAGTTGTCCGTCTTTCTCAAATCCTGTCCTCGACGGAAATGCAGCATATGCCAGTCCATCGTACACAAACGACGGCAAGTATGGTACGATGGCTGGAGTTAGGTCATGTTGGCTCGGACCAAGAAGTAAGTCCATTCTTTCGAGGTGACCATTCGTGCTCCAAGATGAATGACAATAGAAGTCCGCGGCAAAGGATATCGTACATCATATACCACCTTCTATGACCAGATAGTGAGTTTGGTATTCAGATTCGAGCTCCCACATATCGCCCAGGCGACTTGTTGTGTCAGGCTGAGTTCACCGACGACGATGGCTGAGCAATTGAATCGGCATCATTCGTGACGAAAGCCGACGAATCAGCTTTGCTCTCCGTAATCCTGGTTGGTCTTGTTGCGGCTGAGCATTTAAACACAGTAGTATTGAGCGCTATCTTCAACAAATTTGTAGATTGAGGCTCCCGTGTCGTCTCGCCGATATCATTGGAAGCACTATTTCAAGTAGATTGCGATATTCTGATGATAAGTAAGCTTTGATTGACTCAGCGACACCAACAAAATTTGGAGGATCGAGGTTCAAGAAACAAGGTACGAGCCTTTAACCGTTCTTTCAGCAAAAGGACCAGCGGCAGGCATGTCCCGGAAGCTCCACTTGAGCTCAGGTTATGGAGCTGGGGAATGCACGGCGGTCCGGTGCTGCGCCTACCACACTCGAATGGTTTACTTCAAGTTGCGAAGAGAGAACATCCTGAGATCAACAACAACTCTCCTGTGCTCACGTGCTAATTTGCAGTAGCTCTTCACCAACCGCTATCGTAGCACTGGCTCATGGCGACCTTCATAAGTCTGTGTAATGATCTGTTACTTGATTGGCTATTTTGAGTTGTCACTTATTGCGGTCGTGACGCACCTTAGGAAGTGATTAATGTGGCCTCATAAATAAAGAACAAACTGCGTGGAAGTCTGAGACCCATCATGAGGCCGTGCTCCACTGCGCTTTGACGATCTGCTTGAGGTCAGGAGCGGTCCGAGCCTGTAAATAATGACACGCCCAGCACATTATTCTATTGTTTGATCATTTACTAATTCCAAGTGTGTTTCCGAAAGGTTGCTTGTACGGGTGATGCATGTCTGCGTTGGAGTAGTCCCGGCTAACTAGTTTCCATGGAGACTTCATCATATCAAACAGCGAGATTGCTTGAAGCAAAATACTTCGTTCATCAGCGTGAGCTTGGTGTCAATAGTATAGATAATAACGGCCCCTGTTTCCAATTCAAAGATTGTACCATGTATGACTGGTGGCCTTTCTGTTCAAGATGTGTTTGCGACGAGTTTTGTAACGGATAGTGACACGATACATATAGGCATGAAGGCACTAACGATTCTGCGATTTTGAAGTGAATCTGTTGAATGGTAAAGCCGATATGAGGAAGATCCAAGACGGAAAAGACTGAGGACCTTATATCTCCTTGAGCACTTTCAAGTAGCATGCGACCACCATCTGCAACCAACAGCAAGAATGTTATTGCGACTGGTGAACGCCTCACCGCCCCGAACGCGCAGCTCCAAGATCTTTGGCCTCATCAGACAGCTATCAAGACCAAGTCATACATCAGATTCAAATGCTAGCCCAAACACCGAGGTATGCTTCCAATGGGAAGTCATCTTCAGCAATGGGCTGGACTTCAAAAATTGAACATCACCTTAATCATTGAGCGACCACCCACATAAAATAAACGCAAGCGGATTAGCTCAAAGACAATGTGGTTACTGCTTTGTTTCACCTTTTTGGATGGCCTCGATATCGTCACCTTTTAGCTCTTCAACATCCCCACCTGTTGTTTCCATGTCTTCTTGTACTTGCAAAGTAGGATCTCTCGACGTGTACCACATGCCTGCTAAGCCTCCGATCAAGCACCCCACCGCAACAACCCCGAGCATAACAGCAAAGGCAAGACTGAATTGACTCATCCACTCGGCGACGCCAGCGATCCATTTGATAGCCGGCGTGACCACTGCCTGTCGCTCATGTTCAAGATCCGGATTGACGGTAATGAGGAGTGCAATGAGTGCCACAAGAATGAGAGCCAGGAGGAGGACAGTGAGAACCTGAATTGCTGCAAGAAGGATGGATATATCTCTGGTGGTCTGGAGGACTTGGTAGCCTGCCGCGACCAAAGGTGTGACCTGGTCAAAGGCGGCGTTAATCTGTTTGGAGTAAGGAAGACCCATTTTCCCATTACTCACAAGTACGTTTGATGAGGGATGGACGTAGCATCAAGTGAAACGAATAGTGGCTGACCACACTATCGTGACTCTTGATACAGCCACATGATATATTCCTGCTTCTCTTGAAGCACTGTGTGCCTCTAGGAGGGCACCAATAGTCATTGATCGTTGAAGTGCAAGGATTGTTGACATTGCTCTCATCATTTTGATGAAGCTCTTGTGTGATTGGCCGCTCGTGATCGGCGTTCTAGATTGCCAAGCATTTTGATGATCTAAGATTTCGCCCGCTCGGCATCGCTAATTCCACGCTTTGTACTGGACCACTCATTCGTCCATCTGTTTGTGTCCTGTCAAAACGCGGCTACGTTTGATCATGGATTAGAAGTGACATAAATTACTTGCAAAGTAAATAGTGCATCACTGCACGCACGACACTGTGGTACTAAAACTCGAAAGTCTCGAGTCCAGATTGACCGTCGGCAGGAAAAGCCACACCCGACTTCGGCGAATCTGACAGCGAGTAGTTGCATCATCCGGGCAACAGCATGGCTGCCAGGCAAGCACGACAGCCAAAAGCCATGGCTACCATGGGCGCAGCGAGACTGAAGATAAACAATCGCACTCGAGGCGATGATTGCAACTGCGAACTCACAGGAAGACCACCGGCTGTGTTATCTCAACCACTACTCCATATGGACGAATGTGATGATCCTGATTGCATTGACTTCGAACAACTAAAGGAACTACAAAAATCTATTGACCGTTTCACGGACTACGACAATTACGAGAAGTGTTGTGATGGACACCATGCTGATGGTGAGGAGTGTTGTGGTACGGGCATTCTGTGCTGCCAAGCCGTAACCGAGCCGGAAGATTGTGAAGAATGCTTTGACGACTGTGATGAATGCCTCGAGGAACACCAACAATCACATTTCAACGCATTTGATGAAATACTTGACCACGGGACACCAGTAAAGTGTGATGACGACTGTATGCAGTGTGAGGAGGAATGTGAAGAAAACGGACACGACAAGAAGGATTGCCCGCAAGACCACCACACCAGTTGGGACAGTTGTATTTCTACTTGCGGCATATGTGTTGATCCGACGCCTCTTCCACTCCCTGATCTCGATGCTGAAGTGCAACTCTACGATTTGAATTCATATGTGCCGCATATCACGCCATGTGATGAAACGTGTACACCTCCACAAGTCGATGATTATGCCGATTTCAACGTGCAGCAACCGATGCAATCAGCTTTTGATGTCGCTCTCGACCATTGGCAGACATTCCAGCAAGCTCATCATTGTGCGCCGGATCCGTGTCTGATAGACCAGGCTCCAAAATTTCCACCACCACAGCACGTTGATCCTGGTTTTGGTTTCACATTTGGCTGTGACCCGACCGCTCCTGGCAACCAGTATCCCTGGCAACAACATGACGTGTTACACCAGCCTTGTACTGTGCAAGCATTCAACCTATTGAACCTGAACAGCCTTGACCAACAGCCTATGCAGCACTTCCACACTACGGACTTGCTTGAACACTCCATCTCCACACCAGTAACTCAGCCGTCCACTGATAGTGATGTGATCAGTAATGGTAATCAGTCAGCCATCAAACCAGTACCTTCGGCGATCAAGACCGGCAAATCATGTCAATGGCTCATGCCTTGCGGTTCAATATGTGGTCAGACATTTGCACGGACCGACGATCTCAAGAAGCATGTCAAGAACAGTCACCTTTCACTGAAGGGCACAGTGACCTGCCGATGGGGCTCAGCATGCACAGCATCTTTCGCTACCGAAGCAGCGCTGACAGGACATATCTCCAAGAAACACCTTGCGCCGCTCTATGCCGCGGGGTCAGCAACTGCATCAAAAGCCGACTCAAAGTCTCCTCAAGCAGACTCAAATGGTGGCCAAGCCGAAGAATTACCCTGGAAATGCACTTTCCCAGGCTGTAATAAGTCATTCATGTACAAGCAGGTTAGAGATGATCACCTCGCAAGTCATACAGGTTCTAATCGCGCTCATTGTCCGATATGTCATCAGTGGTTGAATGCAGAAGGGAGTAATTTCCGTCGTCATATGGCGAGTCACAGACCAGAGAACGAGCATATGAAATGTAAGCACCAGCATCTTGGTTGCAGAAGGAAGTTTCCGAGACTCGACAACTTGAGGCGACATGAAGCGTGTTGCAAATATGGTAAGAAGGCTGCCGCTAACAGCAACGCCGACGAAGATGGTGGCCACAATCATGCTCACGGACATGGTCACGCACATCATCATCACCATCATACACACCATCATACAGGGCACCACGAATAGGCAGGTTGTGGGATTGGCAGTTTCTTCTGAACAAATCCTGAGCAGGTACCCTCACTGAACAATTACAGAGTTCAGAGTTTTCACATATCTTATTTGATAGATCACAGCTTGAAGACAGCCTCTAGTTACGAATAGTGAAACAAAGCTCTACTATACACCATTACATCTTGCAAGCCGGACGCACAGTGACCATTTGATAAAATGCCGAGCATCCACCGATGCATAGTGGTCCAGTCTGACACTGGCGAATAATGAGAACATATTGTGAACATTCTGCCAAATCTTCTCCGCAATAATTATTCAATACTGTAGAATAGCAGCAGCGTCCACCAATGATAAGGGCCATACAGTCCGTCCCGTCGAGTAATGATACGACATGATTCATTTCGACCTCATGAATGTAAATCCGATGTGCAACTATGATGCTCCCCCTTTTCGATCAGGGGGACCATCGCTTATCAGTATTACTGTCACGTGACCGATATGGTCTGGCATGAATTAACGGACACGTTGCCCACGCATTGAGTACTGCTCGAGTCGTGTGACCAGGTAGTATTGAATGTTGCAACTGTGACCTTTCGAGTAGTAGTGGCTCGCTTTGTCAGTGCCGCCTGATGTGCCTCTGGCAACACCACCCAATGTCCTCCTGATGACCAACGATTGTATCAAAGTTACGGGTACCTGAAAAGAACATCCAATCAGCGTGCTACATTTTGTTTCTTGCTAAACATAAATCCGGCCCACCAAAGGACACGGTTTCTGTCTTCAACATTCCTCGCATGGATGCCTGACACCGGTGACAATTTCGTCCCGCCTCTCATTGCTTCTCGTTTCGCCTCTCGTTTCGACAGCCCTGTATTACCATTACACCTTGCGCAGCACAAACAAGAGGTCCAACACCATCGTCAAAAGTCACTCCTTAACACTACTTCGAACATCGAACTCGACCATCTTCCACCAACTACCAACAAAGGTCCCAACCCTGAAGAATTTGAGCTAAACGACGAGTTCTCAGACTGGTCTGAGCGATCCGAGGACATACCTCTAGTGGAAGGAGCAACATCACGATCCCAGATGAGGAGGAGCACGAAGAAGCAGAAAAGCAACAAATCACTAAAGAACCTCTCGATCGAGACAGGGCACCAGAATGGGCATTTAAATGGTCACGCCGAGGGAAACGGAAAAATGATAGAGCATAGGAAGAAGCATGCGCTTGGGGAGAACGAGGTCAAGGATGCATATCTTGCGAGGCAGGACTTCAGTTTGGACAATGATCCTCCAACTATAACCCCTGCGACGCCACATATGGTCGAGATCAGCTTTTCGGATTTACCTCGACAAGACAAGAGGAATTTCCTGCTGCTATGTCTGCTCTATTTCCTCCAGGGTATACCGATGGGTCTGGCATCTGGCTCGGTACCTTTCCTCCTCAAAAAGTACCTCTCCTATGGTCAAATTGGCGTCTTTTCTCTCGCCATCTATCCATATTCTCTCAAACTTCTCTGGTCGCCTATAGTCGATGCAGTCTGGTCGCAAAGGTTCGGCCGAAGGAAAAGCTGGATTACACCTATTCAAACAATTTCCGGCCTCTCAATGATCTACCTCGGTGGACGCATAGACCACATGATGGAAGCAGCTGGCAACAGCGGTGACTCTGGTGTCTGGTCCTTTACAGGCTGGTGGTTCCTCCTCGTTTTTCTCTGCGCAACTCAAGACATCGCTGTTGATGGCTGGGCCATTTCCCTTCTCAGCATTCAAAACATCTCTTATGCGTCCACTGCTCAGACAGTGGGTCTTACAGCAGGCTCCTTTCTCAGTCATACCGTTTTCCTTGCTCTCCAAGCTCCTGAATTTCCGAACACATGGTTCCGCACTATACCTCAGGACTATGGCCTGGTCACACTGGGTGGCTACATGAAATTCTGGGGCTATATATATCTCCTCGTAACACTTGGTCTTGCCATCTTGAAGAGAGAAGAGAAGACCAGAGAACGAGACAGCATAGCTGAAGTCTACCGGTCTATGTGGGCCGTTCTCAAACTCAAGAATATCATCACAATTTGCATTATTCACCTGATCGCAAAGCTCGGATTTGTCACAAATGAGGCAGTCACCAACCTCAAACTTCTCGACAAAGGCTTCGGTCAAGCGAACATGGCACTGGTTGTGCTTATCGACTTTCCCTTTGAGATTGGTCTAGGGTATTATGCGGGCCAATGGTCAACTAAATACACACCATTAAGACTGTGGTGCTGGGCATTTGTCGCGCGACTGATCGCTGCAGTCTTTGCACAATTCACAATCATGATCTATCCTGTTGCGGTCGGCGAGGCGGTCCCAATGTGGTACATGATCACAGTAATTGTCGAGCACGTCTATAGCACGTTCATGTCCACCATCATGTTCGTCGCCGTTTCAGCTTTCCACGCTCGCATTGCCGACCCTGCGATCGGTGGGACATACATGACACTGCTTGCGACTGTATCCAACCTTGGAGGCACATTCCCCAAGTTCTTCATCCTCAAATTCGTCGACATGTTTACCTCAGCAACATGCAATCCACCCACAACAGCTGAACTAGCCAAACTCACGCTTGCCGACGGCATCATCCCGGTAACGTCCGCTTTCAGCTGTGCACTAGAAGCGGAAAAGCATCGATGTATTGACGGAGGTGGCACATGCGTAATGCATAGGGATGGATACTATATTACTAACATTGTTTTCGTCATTATTGGAGCGGTAACTTTCTGGCTATACATTGAGAAGAAAGCGCTCGCTTTACAAGCGTTGCCTCTACGGGCATGGAGGGTGGCTAGTGGGGAACAGGGAGGTTATGCAAGAGTGGCGGGCTAGACTAGACGTTATAGAATGTTCTGCAATGTTCGAGAATGTTAGACGAGATTTACGATCATGTATTGACATGTATCAGACACATGTATACCATATATTACAATTTGTTACAACAGAAAGAAGATATATCAGTGCGATATATGGGACAAGCAATGACTTTCGGCAAACCTTCCTCCTCATACTCTAGTTGGACCTTGATTTTGCGTCTTCTTAGACATCTTGTCTACCCAGTTGTCTTTATGTATATTGTTTGAATTTGCTTGGAATATCCAACAACATTCTCCATGAATATGTGTACCATGTACTATCCTGCCAGTGTCGATTCAGACACGCAAGAATCGACATGCGGGAGGAACAAGAAGAAAGACTTCTGCACTCACGAAAGCTTGACTGCGCAATTAGCTAACTCGCTGACGAGGCTCAGTTCAGATTTTGTTCTCTTTTTAACATGGCTCAGACCAAGCTTTGTTGCTCGATTCCAGGCCGTCTGAATGTTCCTCTGGATACCTTTCGATGATCAGGAAATACACCAATGCCCCCAAAACCAACGAAACTTATTCCTGGTTCCGGTCTTAGGATCAATCACCATCTTCACAACGATGTTTCCGATCATTCCAGCTTGATCCGTTTCATCCTTCACCTTCTCCGGGCTCAGCGCGATTGGTACGTACACTTCACTCCTCATGTAAGTCGAATCCCCATTCGTTCATTAAACGAAGAAATTTTTGCGTTTGCGGACGCGACCCACGAAAGTTGACATGGAGTTGGCTTTTGCCTTCCCCTCCGTTCAGCCGAAATCGTGTCCAGTGATACCACTCAGACCGTAAGTACAAGACCAAGTGGGAACCACTGACCGTGACTGATCTCAAGAGGTCTGGCTTGCGGGATATGAAGCTGTTCCTCCAGCCTTGTTCTGCGTCAAGGAGTTCCGGAGTCGTCAGTCTAAGATGACGAATGCGTGTCGTCATTTGATTCATAAAGCTGGTGTGTATTGAGGAATGAGGTGCTACTTGGAGGAGCGGTCGCATACATGCTTTCAGCTCAAAAGCTCCATCAAACCAGATGTTCTGTGCTTCCAGGTACACTCCCTTCGAGGTCAAGAACAGGTCGATTCTGTTGACGTTCTTTTTCTTAACACGATCTATTGTACGTTTTGCATCCTCGCATTTGTCATCTTGACACCCATGAACCCTTGTTTTGTCCCTATGGAAGAAGTCCCGATAGACTTGAAGGCGGATCTCTGCAGGAATGTGTTCGAACCATCGAATAGCCCTTATGGGTGGCGCTAGCGCTGGTGTTGGTATTGGCATTGTGGCCGCGGGTTGATCGCTAACGCACTGATTCGTATTGCGAGTCTTTCGTCTTGCCGGCGAACACTTCTGACGACGTTTGGGCTTCATCGCCGCAGTTGTCTTTGTGTGTACGGTAGGTGGGAAGCTGGTTTTGATAAGTGCTGAGCGGACCGACGACTCGGCAAGATGATTGATTTACGTTCAACAAGTTGCTCCGAGCAGTCTGCACCTTATATACAGCCACTGGAAGTGTTCACGTGAAACAGGTGGTTTGGCACGTTCAAAGCGCGTACGACACTCTGGTAGAGTGGAGCTGCCATTGCCATGTCGACAACAGACAACAGACAAGCTCCGTTCACGTTCACTTACTGGCTGCTCGTTCACTATCCCGGACAAGTGGAAATGAAATAGTATTCGCAGAATCAACCACATCTGATCACTCAGCAGATAGTTCCGAGCCACTACCAGAAGCATTCCGTGAAACCATGGTTCTCTGTCACTAGATGTTATCAGTCTCTCTCTTAGTACGATCCATTGAACGCCCTGTCCGGTGGTATCAGGCCATCACATCCCATTGCCTAGGACAAACACCATTGTTCCGGAAGAACAAAGTAAAGACATTCACTAACCAAGGCTGACTTGATCGACAATCCAGCCTCTACGGTACCTTGATCTCCCACCATCACCAGACATCCCTGCGAGCAAGCAACACCGGACTTCAGTCCCACTCCGGTTCATACACATTCCATCCTCGACATCTACCACACTATCCGTAACATCCACAGTCTCATCCTGATTCCGAATAATCATCCAAAAACTCATCACCAGCCGCCTCGAGCTACGACTCTCGCTTTTCCTCTCTTCTAAATACACACTTTCGGGAGCACACTATCGGAGTCCAAAGCAACAATCTACCTAGGTGACGAGATAGATTCCCGGGCCATTGAGATACACTCTGACGTATAGGATATATGCTACAACAGCACTGCCATATCAAGAAATACATTAACCATCCTCAACCAATAATAACACAAAGCTCCGTCGTTCTTCCCACACGATCCTGTCTCCTGACACGGTAATAAAAAGGATCAGCTCGATCAATGGAGATTATAGTATATTCCACAGAAACATACTTACTCAGTCCAGCAGACACCCAAACCAGCAAGCGGACGAGAAGCTCCTTCTCGATACTAATATACAGCATATACGTGGCTATATCCTCCGGCGCATGATCATCGCTTTCATCCTAGATAGAGCCCTCTCCATCCCTAATCTTTCGCGCCTCAGCAAGGGATCATGTAATGGTCAAGGTATCAGAAGACGGGTTCAATCCAAGAGCGTTACGAGAGATCTGGTATGACCCATACGCTACAATTTTGACAATAGATAGAGTACCATGACAGCTTTGAGTACTATCAATCGGATTAATATGACTCTCGATAACGGTGGTTGTATGTTCATTTTCAAGTTCATTTCCATATTCGTATCCACATTCATGGTCATTTCATCAGCAGCATACCTGCCCACAATTGCTGTACCGCAACGCTATCATTTCGTACACAGACGTAATCCTCCACTTCCTCTCAGACCTTCAAACAAAATGTACAATACGCCGTATGTACACATAATCCAATCCAATCCAATACAACCCAGCTACAGCCTCATCTAATTAATAACGACTGTAATCCTCATACCCACTCCCATCATACCGTCGACTCACACTCCCAAGCGTACTCTGAATATCCACACTCCGTCTACTATCACCCGGGTGTAGTCCATTATCATACAGCCTCTGTCCTTCTCCTTGTGCTTGTCCATTCCCATTCTCCCCTCTCGACGTCTTTCTCGGTATATTGAACCCTGATTGCTCATAGCCTAACCGTCCTGCGTCGGCGCGCTCTCGTTCGCGGAAGGACAGGTCTTGATATATCGATTGCGATTGTGATTGCGGCTGTGGTTGCGTTTCGGTTGTTGATAACGGCGCGTGGTAGCTTGAGGGGCGGTTCATTTGGCTCGGTAATAGGGCTCGTGCTTTTGTAGCAGGAACGGGAGATGTGGTATGTGATGATGGTTGTGAGTAGTCGCGCCGTTGAGTTGGGAAATCGAATGCTGGCACGCCGTGAGGTATGTGGTTTAGGAACGGGTTGCCGGAGTCATCGTATGGACTTTCTGGTTCGAGTGGTACGGGATTGGCTGATGCTGGTGTTAGAGATGATCCGCCGGGATACGTAGATTTTGGTGTCGCGCTGGTGATTTCGGTCGCTGTTGTCGGTGTGTTGCTAGAGCCGTCATTGCTGTGGTAGTCGTCAGGATTCATGAGTGCGAGTCGTGGTCTGTTGTGGCTTGTTAGATCCTCGGAGGAGTCTTGTGGTGTGTAGTCACCGTATGGTCTTTCGGGGTCTGCATTCGGATCGAAGAACTTATCGTCGCGGCCGGGATATTGGTGCACCTCGTTGTATGATGTTGGTAGTTCTGATGCGAATTGGTTGGTGTCTTGAGAAGGAAAAGGTCTATCGTTGACAGCAACGGCAGGCATAGCTGTGTATGAATCTCGACGGCCGATGGCGGAAGTATCGATTTCGAATTGACCTTGTGGTATATCCAGCGGTATTTCTGGCATGATACTCGACCTGTGGTTGAGCTCGTGCTTTGAAGCAGGCGAAGGTTGTTCTAGCGCTATTGAACTGCGAGGCTCTTGCATTGATGGTCTACCCGCTGTAATTGTGCTTTGTCGGTTTGACCGGTTCTCCATGCCTTCCATGAATGCGACATCGCCTTCAGGATCTCGAATGCCGAACTGCGCTATCGTTCGAAGTTTTCTTGTGACCCATGAAGCGAGAATCTTGCCTCTCTGCTTCTCAGCTAGCCGGCTTCTTGGGAAGTCACCAGGACCAACAAAGGCGACGATGTCAACGATAATTTGATGTTCATTCAAGACTGTGTTCACAATGACTGGTACCATCGATGCCAAGTTCGGCTTCACTCTAACTTCGACAACGACAACAACCATTCCGCCAGCTTGAAATACAGCACATCCACCTGGCGTCATATTGAAATGGCATCTTTCAATGCTATTTTCAATATCAAGTGGAAAGTGATTCAAACCATTAATCTCGAAGGTCTCGCCAATATTACCAAGCACGAAGAGGATTTGCATCTCCACAGGCTGATTGTTCGCACCAACCGGTCTTGTCACGTTGTGCAAGAAGCCAAGATCGCCGGTTCTCACGTACGCTTCGTTCGGCGCATCGCCAAAAAGTCGACCGTTGAACCTCTCTTCATCGAATGCTTGCTTTGACATGTAGAACGACTTTGCACAAGCTTCGGACTGTACCCAAATCTCACCGTACTCGCCAACACGACATAGCTGAGACGTTTCGGGATTGACTATGGCAACCCTAGTTGAGATTGGAACCATGCCTGAGTCCTGCACACAGAGCGCACTCGGATCGCTGTCCGGATCGACTGGATAGATAAGGCCTCTTCGTAGAGCGCGGGTATCCAGGAAGAGTTCTATCGGTTCTATTGACATGTAGCTTCTGGACGCAATCATGGGGTTTAGTACGTGGGAATAAACAGTATTGATGGCCGTCCGATCCAGACCGGTCTGTGCAAAATGCATCCGAACCTTGGCAAAGATGTCCTGCCTTGGTCGAGCTTCGGTTGAGATCATGAGGTTTCTGAGTTCATGCAACGAGAAACCTTTGCCTCCCATGTTTCCCATAGCAAAATCCAACATCTGTGTTGTAGCATAGGTATCCTTCACCTTGTACCTCGACAGAGCCATGAACAATTGTTGTGGGTTTTGCGCGAACTCAAGTGGTGACATCAAATACGTCGAGCAGCCATTGTACACGCCCAACAGACATGTGTGCAGAAACCCTATACCAATAGTGCTTCGGACGCAACCTAATACAGGTTTCAGGCTCGTCATCTGGAATGTTTGTTTCTGCACTTTACACATCCCGATCAACGTATCATGACCAAGCTGTACACTAATGCGTCTCTGATCGGGCGTCCAGTATGTCCAGACAAGAACTGGATTGGTCGGTGATATCCATGATCGATTGATAGTCAAATCAAGATCTCTGCAGCCATGTGACTGTTTAGTAGGCTTCGTAGTATTGTAAATATTAGGAATGTTAGTCTTCAGGTACTGCGCAGACTGCTTTAGATGTTGTGATACTACCTTCGACCTGAACAGGTCATTGACCTCGGTATTGCAAATCACTGTTTTGACTTTCATGTCCGCAACGATATGCAGAAACGCAGGTGCATCTTCGGAGAGGCGATTCTGATCCAGCGGTGCTACGGGTATAGCAATCACTCCCAACACCATGCAAGCATATATCGCGAACACGTATTCCTCTGAATGTGTGTACATCAGTACGACATGGTCGCCCGGTCTCAGCTTTAGCTTGTTCCTCATATAGATTGCAACAGAAGCCACTCTCAAGTCGAATTTCTTCCAGCTGAGGGGTTTGCCTTCCTTGCCTCTACCATCAATCGTGCAATAAGCAAGTTCGTCTGCTTGCCTCGCCACGCGCCATTGCATCAGGTCGAAAATGTTCGTAAAGTTGCTCAAGGAGGTAGATGTTCGGTCGTCTATGACCACTTCCCGGTAATCTGCACCAGACCACTGCTTCTCCTGTTCGAACAACAGTTCGTCTCGCATTGCACTGGATATGGGAGACCAAATACCACCCTGGATATCTTCTCCGACCGCAAGGTTTTGGACCGCACGCTCTACGCCAAACTTGACGTGCACACAAGGCAAACTACCTCGATCAAACTCCTTGCGACAAAGCATGTTGCCAATCTCACGCCTCCCATTCTTGATCACCCGCGGTAAAACACCGGGGGCGGTAATCAAAATACAGTAAACACGAAGCTGATGTTCTTGCAACAATACCTCCATCGTCTTCTCTGCTAGCGAGTCCAATAATGGTATGTCAAGCTGTCGTGGCGGTGCTCCAGAGGTTATTGGCGCCGTCGACGCAGCAGCCGTTTCCAGTAGCACGACAGGGAGGTGCTCGTCATTGACAAAGCAATCAAAAGCGGAGCAGTCATGAATCTTCGGGACGTTCTTCATAATGCTGAGTATTAGGTGTTGGACAAAGTAGTACCGGTGTTCCTGTACTGCAAGACCACGCTCGACCCATTCCACTCTTTGCCGTAATCTGTCTTCGTAGAGTCCAAGCACATACACCCTGCCCTCTATGATGCAGCCGAGAAGACCTGTCCTTAGGAACTCCATGTCAAGGGCTGTAGGTGTGGGATCGCCTTCCTTGAAACAGAATGGCCTAGCATGGAATATGATCTCAGTATGCCTCGGCAGAGCCCAAAAGCCACCGGAAAGTGATGGTGAATCGACCCATATCTCACCCACCGAGTTCGGTGAGCAAAGCAGTCCAGATTCGGGATCTACCACAGCCAATGTGGCATCAGGAATAGGATAGCCAAAAGCGCCACACCGTACAGAATTTGGAAATAAAGACGCCTTTTCTCGTGCTTCGGAGCCCATGGCAAGCACAACGATATCATTGGTCTTCAAGGCTTCTTTGTCCAACAAAACTTCTCCAAGCTCCTGGACTACCTTCTCCTTCTTGCTTTTGGTTGAGCCACCTCCGATAAGACTGCTGCCAAACCCACTGCGACTTGCGTTTGCACCGTCATCTTTCTTGTCCTCTTCTTCGAGCTTCTCATGGTCCATTTCATGAATCAATGGACAACCCATTCGTTCCTCTCCACCTAACCAGTCACGCATACTCACAACCATGCCACCGTGCTCCGGCAGACACAGCATGGGGGCGATGATTTCTCGAGCTCGAGGGTTGCGTAAAGGCTTCAGCCAACGATCCCCCAGTATTTCGTGAAACTCGGGGTCGACGGTAAGAGTATCAATCATGCACAATTTGACGGCACTAAAATTGGGTTCCATGCCCTTCTTGAAATTTCTCGTTGCCATCGGGTCACTCTGGTAGTTGATCACAGCTCGTTTCAGACCAGGGTAATCAGCGATCATCAGATTGACTCTGTATCGTGTGATCAAGTGTGCATATAAACCAGGTGATTCAACCGTTCTTTGATCAATGTAATACACGGTGTGACCTCCATACACATTGAATAGTACGCCGATGATCATGCCGACACTTTGTCGAGGATCCAAGTAGCTCAATATAGTTTCTCCATTGCGGCTACCAGTTACCAAATGACCCTGTTTGTCTCGTAGTTCAGGGTTGAAAGTATCATTCCTTGAATTGCTCGTGGCGGTCGTGACCATAGCAGTCATTGTCGCCATTTGGTGCATAATCGTCTTGTGGCTCATGACCACACCTCGTAGGTCACCAGTTGGTGCTGTTGAGAACTCAATATACGCCAGGTCGGGTACGACGACTGGAGCCTCCTCGCCTTTGCGTTTGGGGTGATAACTGCCGAACTCGTTGGTCTTCCACCACTCAACACCACGAGGCCAGTTCTGTTTCGCAGCGGTGATATCGCGTTGGAAGTTCTTGAGGTTTGCCTCGGTAGTAAGTGCTAGATGTGCTTGCGTTGAAGTTAGCACAACGTTGAGTCGGTGGTAGTTCTTTAGGTCATTAATCGGTACCGCAACTACGCCAGCAAGGAAGCAACCAAGCAGTGCAACAGCAAACTCGATGATTTCGTTCTCGGTATAGATTAGTGCCACACGATCGCCACGGTAGAGACTGCTTTTGTCACGAATGACCTGTGCAACCTTCTCGGCTCGACTAGCGAGCTTCTCCCACGTTATGGATATAAGCTCTTTGCCTTTCTGGTCCAAAATCCAGTATGCTGCCCTTTTCGGGGTCGTCCGAGCTCGGTGGCGTAAGACCATCGCAATGTTCTCGAATCTCGTCATCTCAATAGTCGAATTGTGCGGGTCGCAAATAGCAAAGGGTACATCTCGAGGTTCGAGCGGCATTAGGTGTAGGGCCGCACCGCCCTCTAAATCGTTGGAGCCCAGAAATGGAGGTGGTATTTGCGCAGTGGGAGATGTGACCTCGCTTTGAGAGTATCTATGCATATGTCCACCATAAGCGTCCTGTTCCTCTCGTTGTTGCCCTGCAAAGTCGGAAAAGTATCCTTGCGTATCACCCAGCATGGTTGATGCCCTGGTTTCGGCGCCGCCGTTGTATGTCGCTTGGGTGGCTGGATTGAATGCAAAATCTTGATGCACCAGGGATTGCGTCCGAGAGGTATCTCCCGTGCCTGGCGTCAATGTCATCGTGTTCTGTCGATCCTCTATTGACGATATGGATGCTGATCTTCCTGCTCCCCCAACCTGATGCTGGATGAAGCGCTTGGCGTGACTGGCCGGTTGTATGGGAGATTCATCATGTTGTAGTGTGCCACGATGGCTCAGAGGCAGATGCTCGTTGGTCATGGTACCATTCCTCGAGCTAGTCGCGCTCTGCCCAACACCCTCGAGGCGATTGAGCGAATCCGTCCTGAACTCATCTCGGGAGGCAGGGTGATTGCTGTCGTCCGGTGTATGGATCTTTAAACCTAACCTAGGTTCGACTGTGGAAGGCGGCGATTGAGCAGGAGCCGGTGTCAGGTACCTCGAAAGCAGCAGAGTTCTTCTCTTCTCATAACCCTTCTTAGTAATGTCTCCCTCTTCCAGTTCTTGGTCTAGAGCCCTGAGTTCCTCCTCGAGTTGGCTCACATGCGCCATGTCTCAACGCGACTCATGGGTATGGCTCTGCAAAGGATTCGAAAATGTCTGTCGGTTCGAGTATTGCGAACATTCGAGAAGTCAAACAACTCAAACAATACGCACCACACCACGAGCAAGCCAAACGAGCGACTGTGGTCTGTTGTACAACATTTAAAATAAAATGTATCTGCATAACCACAGCCGCACTGGGCTTCACACTTGTCGCAGATGTGGGGATTCTCAATGGGATTAAGCCGCCGCCAATGAGGATCGATGACAAGGATGGCTAGCCAAGCCAAAGTCGGCGAAGAACATTGTCGTCATACCTACAATTCACTATACGACTAAATTGTCACGAGCCTGAAAGTATGGAATAGATAGACCTCTTGAAAGAAGAACTTGAAGGTTCATCACTTGTCGTGCATTCTGAACAGAACCAAATACCGTAGACAATGACATTTCAGCAAGAACTAGCATCATGGAATCCCTTCTCGAAGCCTCAAAATGAGGTGAAGACTGTTCCGGAGGTTGGCAGCGTAGCTCCTTCCACACCTCATGTCTCCTTTCCTCGCAATGACAAAAAGCCAGTCATTATAGCATTCTTGAGACACTGTGGTTGTCCATGTACGTACTGAGATCTAGAGCTACAGACACTTATGACTAAACCATTAGTTGCCGAAAAGGTCTTTATCAAGCTCCGTGAGGTGGCAGAGCAGAATCCAGATATTCATGTCGTCGCTGTCTCTCACAGTGATCAATCCTCCACGGACAAGTGGTTGGAGAGTGTTGGCAGCAGCGGCAAAGTTGAGGTAATGGTTGATGATGAGCGCCAATCGTTCGCACAATACGGACTAGGCGCATCCAGCTTTTGGGCTGTGTTGAATCCTTGGAGTATGACCAGTGTCTTCACACTCGGCAAGCAGGAGAACATCTGGAATAGACCGACGGAGTCAGGTTCGCGTTGGCAAACTGCAGGCTTGTTTGCAGTTGATGGTGCTGGCAAAATTGTGTACTCTTGTCGAGCGAACGCCGCGGACGACCTGGGAGATCTTTCCGCCGCCGTCAAGGCAGTGAAGCACTGACTGTGAAATGCTTAGTGGTTAACTATGTTCTCACGAAGGAACAGCTCTTGGCAACCTTCAAGAACCTGCAACAGATTGCAACAGATGTCTCACGCCTCTGAAATGCTAGGATCGGAAAAAACTGTTAATGATTACAGCTGTAGCATTCTATCCTCAGCAATTCTGATTTATGGAAAAAATGACAATATGCACCACGCTGTTGTCGCAAGCAGCACTTTCAGCTCCGGAAATAGAAATCATTGTGGATTCGTATTATTGCCGGGAAGTCTGGTCTCTCTTTTGGTGAATAGTATGCCGATAAGGTATATAGCCGCGTGTATGACCAAGGGGGAAAACATGTAAATGCCAATTCCGCATTACGCCTGACTCTCGATCAACGTATAAACTGGTGCATCAAGCTTACTCCTGCCATTCAGACCGGTGAGTTCAATGATAAAGATGTAGCCGAGGAGTTGACCACCACATTTCTTGACAAGTTCGCCTGCAGCTGCAGCAGAGCCGCCGGTAGCAATTAGGTCATCGACAACAAGAACGTTTGCGTTGGCGGGGACAGACTTGTCCTGAATTGCAAATGTGTCCTCCCCATACTCTTTCTCATATGTGACGGTCTGTAACTTTCCTGGCAGCTTTCCAGCCTTCCGAACTGGTACGAAGCTGCACCCAAGTCGTAATGCTAATGTAGGTCCGATAAGGAAGCCTCGAGCGTCAAGGCCAACAAGAACATCTAGCTTCTGGCCAGCTCCGACAATTTCTTGAATTTGGAGCTCGTATGCTTTGATCAATGCTTCGTGATGGAGCGGCGAAGCGAAAATAGGAAAGATATCTTCGAAGAGAATGCCTGGTTTGGGAAAATCGGGTGTCTTTGTTATCACCTGTCGAAAAATATTGGTCTGCTCGTCTCGCTGTTTACGGAGGGCGTCTATCTCATTACTGGAGAGTTGGGAGGCTATGATAAGTCAGAACCGTATATGGTCAATAAATTTGAAAATTTCAAATGCGGCTTACGGGTGGTGGTGGCATGGGACTTTGATCGCGAGGAGGAGCCATGGTTGATAGGGTCAGTAACGACTGTAGACTTACTCATGATGAGAGAAAACGACAGGAAGCAGCGCGTACAAGTAGTCAGGCAGAATAAATACGTATCAAAATCTCGCGACTTGACAGTCAAGGTGAGTATCGGCGTGGACGAATCAGTTAAACGAGGTCAGCGGCATGCCATGCTGCTGCAAGCCACCCGCTGGATAATCATGGATCTGGTGGGACTATCCTGCTGCCACTAAATCCCGGTGGGTGAGACGGACTGCAACTTGATTGATGTTGCCTGTGGTTGTTGAGACCTTTGCATGTGTCACCATGAGCACTCATAGCAAAATCATCATTTGACCGCAGGAATTCCCATGCTCGGTGGAACAAAATTTTTGGAAGTGGCCGATTCCTCAGTCTCCCCCACCACACATCTGCCTCTACACACTCCACTACCATCCATACAAGACATTCTATTTCGTCCACATCCAATAGTGTAGCAGGTAAGAATTTTGGTAGGAGTGTATCAAACCCTCTCGGGCCGCTAGCCTGCCTTTTGAGCATGGCTCCGGGTCCTCACACTAGACATGGCACAATCATGATCCACAAAATGAGGGTATTTGTTGTTGCTACACGAGTATTCTCGGATGACCACATTGACGAGGACAACAATGATAAGTGTTTCATATCGTCCTATCTATGTTGTCAATACAGTCTAGGAACAGGCACTCCGGAGGCTTGCAAAGCTGTATACGACACCACTTACGTGCTCTGGTAGAAATTCGTAAGAGATTTGAGCCATTTTCGATATCCTTTGAGACAGGCCCTGCTCCCGAACAAACTGTCTTTGCAACTGACATGTACGACGGACTGGCAGATGTTGTGCGTAGCTGTCTTGTAGGATGTCGTCTTATCAAGACACGAAATGTTTTGGTTCCGCTATGTCGTTTCAGCCAGCACAACATCACATCGCCTATGGATAGAAGGTCCAGAGCGTTTCCACGCGCATGTGCCAATCCAAGTTGCAATGAGAGCTACCAGGATGCGAACCAGTGTGGTCGTCTCTTGATCGTGCTATGTACACCGCCATTTGAGTGGTAAATGTGATTGGAACATTATTCCACCATCGTATCTCTCTTTTTCAGCTTCCGGCCGTTTTTGTGATCTACTTATTGTAAACGAACATTTCATGTCCGGTGTCTGGATGGAGTCTGGACGGTCTATGATCGATTTGAGTGAGTGAGTACATGAATACTTTAAGGCACTAGCACTAGCTCCATGTCGCTCTCGCCGATACCTTGATGAGTTGCGATATCTTTAAAGTGCGGAAATGTGAACTCTGCGCACCAAAAGCCAATGTCAAGACCCCCCAGGAGAAGCGATATGCACGTATAAGCAGGGTTCATCATCGGACAACTGTAAATCTTTGATACAGTAGCTTGATTTTCATAGCATGTTTGAATACATGGACGCAGCTGAATCGACCGAGATAATCAAATGTTTCGAGGCCAAAGTGGTCATTTGCCTCGATCTACATTGATCATGTACATTTCATCGTGGTGGATACTGATACTTTCCAGTATTGTTGCTATCGATTGCGGTAGATCTTCGGCAAGAATTGCACCAAAATTTCTTTGAGTTACGAGGTAACTTTGGACAAGTAACAGTGTGAGGACAGAGAGATTGACTATGCGCAATCCCGCTTCTTGACGCGATGCCATCGAGGATGATCTCAGACGAAGATTTCGTGCTAACCATATTCGACAATGACGAGCTCAACAACAGCGAACCAGAGTCCATGTCTGATGTTGGAGAACCTGTTAAGCAAACGAAAAAGAGGAAGAGAGACAGCAATGCCGTGGTGAAGAAGAACACCAAAAAGCAGAAGCGCAACCAAGCTGTAGAAGACGAATCGGAGTTGGACACTGAGTCGGAGGCACCCAAGGGAGTCAAAGATGGTGCCATTGATAGCGATTTTGAATTCGATGTTGGCCTAGATGGAGCCTTCGATACTGTCCAGGACTTCGATGGCTGGGGCGACGCTCCATCTACCGGCGATCAATTTAAGCCAACCAAGAGGACCGTTGACGTGGACGAGATCATTGCACGTCGAGTACAGGGGAAGAATCAATTCAAAAGCACAGCGCAACAGAAACTTGAAGACGAAATTGTTGAGGAGGAGAACCCCGAGGTCGAGGACCAAAGTGATTCCGAAAATCACGTCGAGATTGACTTCAACGACGAGAACCTACAGCCAGACACATTTGGTGCAGGTGCTACGCTCGAAGACGATGATATGGACATTGGCGAAGGGGCAATCGAAGAGGAGGACAAGGAAGAGGTGGATGACAATGACTCCGACAACAGCTCGGTTGCCTCACCAATGAACCATCCAGATGACATGCCCTCTGATGCCGGCTCTGACGACGAGTCCCGAACCTCACATTCGGACGCTGAAGAAGCCGCAAAACGCGAAGCATTCTTTGCCCCTGAAAGTGACCATAAGCAGTCTGCCAATTCAACTTCAACGGACTTGTTTCAACAATTCTCGCTCTCCCGCCCTATCCTCCGCGCTCTAGCCGCTCTCTCCTTCACGACTCCTACCCCTGTCCAATCGCGTACTATTCCTCTCGCCCTCCAAGGTCTGGACGTGGTTGGTTCCGCCCAGACTGGCTCTGGTAAAACTGCCGCGTTCCTCCTCCCCATTTTGGAGCGCCTCCTTTACCGGCCTCGCAAAATTCCCACCACTCGCGTAACGATTCTCATGCCGACTCGTGAGCTTGCAGTTCAATGTCACAGTGTCGCGGTCGCATTAGCAAAACACACAGATATAACATTTGCTCTGGTAGTTGGAGGTTTCTCTTTACGAGAACAAGAAACCATCCTCAAGAAGCGTCCGGATGTGGTCATCGCTACCCCTGGCCGTTTCATAGACCACATGCGCAATAGTGCCAGTTTCACAGTCGACAACCTCGAGATCCTGGTTCTGGACGAAGCAGATCGTATGCTTGAACAAGGATTTACCGACGAACTTGATGAGATTCTGAAAACGATCCCCCGCAACAGACAAACAATGCTCTTCTCGGCTACCATGACTTCAAGTGTCGACAAGCTCGTCCGTGTTGGCATGAACAAGCCTGTACGTGTTTCTGTTGATACCGCTAAATCGACTGTCGCCGGTTTAACCCAAGAATTTCTCCGCTTGAGACCTGGACGTGACAGTCCCGAGTTCCGTCTCGCAACATTGTGCACTCTTGTTACAAGTGTCGCCGACTACCAGCAACGTACTATCATCTTCTTCCGACAGAAGAAAGACGCACATCGAATAAGAATTGTGTTTGGATTACTAGGTCTGAAAGCTGGTGAGCTGCACGGTAGCATGACTCAAGACCAGCGTATCAGCGCCGTGAATAACTTTCGTGACGGCAAAACGACACATCTATTGGCAACAGACGTGGCATCACGAGGCCTAGACATCAAAAACGTGCTATCAGTCATCAACTATGAAGCACCGCAAACTCACGAGATCTACCTCCATCGTGTCGGCCGAACAGCTCGAGCCGGCAAATCCGGATCATCATGCACACTCGCATCAGAACCAGACCGCAAAGTCGTCAAAGCAGCCGTCAAGTCAGCCCGGTCTCAAGGCGCAAAAGTCACATCTCGAGTCCTCGATCAAGACGCAGTGACCGCTACAAACGACAAATTGACCGACCTCGCTGACGAAATCGAAGAAGTTCTCAAAGAAGAAAAAGCAGAAAAACACCTAGCACAGATGGAAAGCGAAGTCACCAGAGGTCAAAACATGGTCAAGCACCATGACGCGATCATGGCACGGCCAAAGAGGACGTGGTTTGAGACTGAACGGGAGAAACAAGCCAATAAAGACCGTGCTAGGGCGGAGGAGTCCTCGAACGGCGTGGTGTTCAAAGGTGAGAAGAAGAAACTGAGCAACAAGGATAAGAAGAAGTTGGATTTGGAGAGGGATAGGAAGGAGGGTAGACAGTGGAAGAAGGGGAAGGATGATACTGTCGCGGCAGGGAAGCCGAAGGTTAGAGGCAAGAAGGATGCTGGAAGAGGGAGGAGTGGCACTAAGCCTAGAGGTGGTTTGAAGGCGAGGAGAGGGAGGCGATGATCAAGGTATCGCATTCCATATACTATTGATTGATGCGCCTTGAAAACTCTGCCTTCACCCTCTCTTTCTGTTTCTCCTTTCCATCACATTATACCACTCGCTTCAAGGCCCCTCGTTATACTCTCACATATCTGTACTCAATCCCACATTCAAGCAACGAAGAGCGGTCCTTCATACAGCATAAGCTCCCACCTCCTCAAAATCATCGCTCTCATCCCACCCACAGTCCCGTTCACGCTGCCCTATCGCAAGACCCTGCACAAACGTTTCGAGTTTACTATATACACCTTAACACACAGTACGCGGCAGCTCAGTACCTTCCCGGGCATCTTCTTCTCTCCTTATATTACTCAACCTCAGATCTACACGCCAGACTCATATCTCGGGCTTTGTTTCTGTAAGTAGAAAGTAGCTAGCACGCAAGTAAGGATGCAAAGGCTGTGTGCTACGGTTATGTAGTATCTACAGTTTTTACAATAGCTCGTTGTTCTTGATGCAGGTTTGGGTGACTGACTGCTGGAAGATTGTTTGCGTGGGAGGTCGGGAAGCTTGGATTTGTTTATTAATGCTGACGTAGAAGTAGGAGGAGAAGGGGAAGGCGTGTATTGCTAGATACCCATCTGATCTTAAAGGATTCTGGCATCGGAGCTTGGAGTTAAAGAAGTGTGGCAGAGATGGTGTACTGTGTAGAGAGGTATGAGGGTGTTTGTGCGGGATATCGATGTTGTAGGACCTCATTTCGCACATTTTCATGTGCGGTAGTACTTCCTGAATACCAGTGGATGTTGATTTAATTCAATTTATCAAGTCATGTTTTCGTTCGGAAAGCTCTAACTGAGTACATGTAGATAGATATACATCCCGTGCGTACTGGATAAGGAGATACGATATAACATGGATACCTAGGAAGATATCTAGTCAGATATTTTCGGACACGGGTGTTGGAAGTTGTCCTTGCTTTCCGGATTCGGTTGATTAGCTTACTCGAAACGGCAATCTTCCCTGCTTCCCATAGTATTGAACATCCAGCAAATTCACACGGCACATTGCGTGGGGCTTACATACATTGAAATTAGAGTGATCTACACAATACTTGTATATGGACGATCGCAAAGACCTCCAGCTCATGAACATCTTATTTGTAGTGACTGATTATACGTGGTTGTGAGAGCTAGCTACAGCTAAAGTTTTTGAGTCGTTGGTCAGCAAGTATGTCAGGCAATGCTATGCCACGACGCTTTCTTGCGGCTCATACTGTATGTTTTTCTTACTTCCGTGCTGATGAGGATACTACCTACTACTAGGACTTCAGTAGCGAACGAGAGATGATTCGGAAAGTCGTAATTTTGAGTATCGAGGCTTCACTTGGTGTCTGGGCAAGATGCAATTTTACAATTTGAAAGATACTCACAGTTTTCAACAGTATTCGTGACTTGTGATCATGATTTGCGAGGTTAACATTATACCGGCAGATTGGCAAACGTAGTGTAGACGAGATGAAACTAATGGCATGTAGGGACTACACATCGACAAAGAATGGTAACGTCTTCTGAATAATATTCTTATTTCATTGAAAGTGGTATCTCTAGGTTGTGAAGATTCCTTCAAAACTCCTTAGGGTATCATAGCTTGCATGCATGCTTTTGCCCATCTAGGCTTGTATGAGGTAGAGATAACTTTCTCTAGTGCTTGGCAGCTTGCTCGTGGACATCAGCCTTTCGGTTGTGTGCCTGCTCGTCGAACTTGTCGGAGATAGCATCACCGCCGGCCTGGAGACGGGTGGAGAGGTTGGCGTTGCTGTCCTTGGCAACTTCCTTGTTGGCCTCCTTGGAGGTGGTGGCGGTGGCACCCTGGATGGTCTCTGAGACGTAGTTGGCGGCGTTCCTGCGTGTACTGTTAGAATATCTGTGTGGTTTGAGGAGTTATTGAGTTGGCTTACTTGATGGTCTCCATTTTGAAGGTTAGAGGTTTTGTCTGTTAGACTTGATTTGTGTTTTGATTGAAAAATGTATTGGTATTGGATTTGATAGTCTTGATGAAGAGAAGCACAAAAGTAGTAAGGAAGATCTGTCAACTTATACATGTTGTTTGTTTGTTGCCCCTCCCCCTCCATCCGTTCCTGGCCGAAAACCTTCTTCACATGGAACTCAGAATTACTGGAAACTACGTAAAGTGGATCAGGGCGAAGCAACAAACAGGCACGAGTTCAAACGAGCATGGGTCAGCTGAGCACCACACATCTGAGCTAGAGACGAATGGCAGGTGAAAGAAATGAATTAAGTTGGACCATATCGAGATTCACTGTATCTTCATCGTGAATAAACAGAGCATGTGATGTTTCAAATATCGTCCAAGTGTTTGTCCCGATTGTTTTCTGTTGGAGGATGACGTAGATTGAGATTAGCATGGCGTCATTGTTGGAATGTTCTAAAGAAGGTGATGACGTTGAATAACAGATGAGTTCTTGTTCCTGATGGACTTGAATTATGAAGGAAGTTATGCACTCCGAATCGTCTTGCTTCCACGTGGCTCGATCGGTTGTGGGGTGTGCTCAGGCACGTAGATGTCTCGTCCGGAACCATTTTCAAGCCGAACTTGTGATACACCCCGGAGACTATAAATCTGGATATTGGTTACGGAACCGATCTTAGCATTGTGAACAACATGTAGTCACAAGGGCTCGCTGCCTTGATCATGACCTTTGAAATGTGGGAAGGTGTCTTCACCGTGGGAGAACGCAGGTGCTTGTAACGTGTCATTCGCTAATCGAAGGTAAAAAAGGAACGGCCGCCAACTACGTCTCAGAGACCATCCAGGGTGCCACCGCCACCACCTCCAAGGAGGCCAACAAGGAAGTTGCCAAGGACAGCAACGCCAACCTCTCCACCCGTCTCCAGGC
>Ga0115842_100057_pt1 | contig 32373 bp, 28 predicted proteins | sample InSIn2SAF170_2_FD_83856 | JGI IMG/M metagenome (GOLD analysis project Ga0115842, IMG submission 83856)
AGGTCAACGTTGTGATGTCCTAGTAGTGTTCGCATTTGATAGTGTGGAAGTTGGGAAGATAGAAATTCGTATTGTTGCTCCGCCAGCACAACGTTCGGAGCAGTGAACCATACTTTCTGTGGCAGACATCAGCAGAAGAAATTCTGAAGTCGATCTGACCTACCTTATTCGACGTTCTTCGAAGCTCGGCCTCTATCCGCAAGCTAGCACTGTGAGAAAGCAAGAGTCAGAAATTGTTGGGAGTAGGTATGTGAGCTATAGCCGTACATATGAGTCTTGCCAGATCCTGTACCCATCTGTAGTACACTCAGCGTCTTATTCAGTTCAGTTTTAATCACAAACATACCGCGACAATGACATTCTGCTTCATCGACTCTTCAAACATCTCAAGCTGGTATGCTCGAGATTGAAGGCGATTAGCATCTTCGGTTGTCATCTTGAGCTCTTTGTGATCAATAATTCTAGAAATCGGAGACAGACGCCGTCATCCTGCGCCTCGTGAAAAAACAGGAATGCAGGGTTGAAGATGTCTTTGAGAAGGCTGCATATTCGCGGTCGCTGTTTGCAAGGATGCTGCAGAATTAACACGCAAACAGTTATCATTGGCCAGCATTTCACACATTCAGTCTTGACCGAGTGCAAGCGAAAGTCAGCCTTGATGATCATTGTGACAGTTGTGGTCCACAAGGGGATCATAGCGAAGGTGCTTGAAACAGCTGGCATACATGAGGATGTCGACGTGAGAGGAAGAGGAGCGACCCGGGACGCACCGTCTTCGACCCACTGTCCGCTGCGACTGGATAAGCTCCCGTCGCCAAGACTTGTGACTAGACCATTTTCCCGTACACATAGATTGTAGTAATTACTTCGCATTGACTAATAGCTGAAGGACCATGAAGTACCAGAAGTTGATAGAGCTGGGAACAGATATTTAGCGGATGGCATGATTATGTTCTGAGTTTGTAGAGCGAGTACCCAGCTGCTCATTGGCACAACCTAGTCTGTGCTGCAGCTCTATGGCCAAACCTCTCTTATTTGTCTTGATCTTCATACTGATTCATTGACATGTCCCTCAAGGTCGATTCCCTGAAGTCGTTTCCTCTCTCTCACCCTCTAGTGACATCTATTGGGGCAGCAGGTCCAGGGAGTGACGCTAGATTGACTTGAAAGCGAGTCCACGTTAGGGTTAGGGTTATACAACCCTTACACCTTTTCTCGGTAGACCTCAGCAGCCCCTCCACCGGCTGTACTCTTTCGTCGAACAGCAGCGTTCTCTAGCTCCGCAAGAGTGTGTCGTCGGGACTCGTTCGCACCAAGATCAGCGACATCTGTGTAGTTGACGGTTGGAACGAAGCCATTCGAGTGTTGGGCTTTGGAAACCTTAGCATAAAGCTCATCCACTTGCTCCAAACTAAGCCCCTTGGTCTCATAAATGCAGAAAGTATGGTTCACTGCTCCGAACGTTGTGCTGGCGGAGCAACAATACGAATTTCTATCTTCCCAACTTCCACACTATCAAATGCGAACACTACTAGGACATCACAACGTTGACCTTTGGCGAACCCAGCAAATATGGAACGATGCACTCACCAATATCAACGTCGTCATCTCCACTCCCCAGGTCTTGTTAGACGGGCTGAGTAACGCCTTCCTTAAGCTTCAGGATATGTCTCTTCTTGTTTTTGATGAAGCTCATCACTGTCGCAATGATTCCCCAACAGCGTTGATAATGCGGAAGTTCTACCATCCACTCAAGAGTCAAGCATCGAACGCTCTTCCCCATGTTTTAGGCTTAACCGCCAGTTCACAAATGAATCGGAAGAGTGACTCAACGCAGACGCTCGAGTCGCTTCTTGACGCAATCTGCCGGACCCCGACTCGATCTGTCAGAGAGTATGCACAGCACACTCACTTACCAATGTTAACGCCAATAGATGTAACATCTGTCGACCAACCCCGTTCGAAATTACTACTAGAGCTTGGGTCGATTGTCGCTGCTACCAAATTTACTGATGATCCGTACTACAAGAAACTGAAGAAAACAGCTGATCTCGATCTTGCATCGTCACAAAAATTGGCGAAGTTTGAAGAGAAGGAGTCTACCCCAGCACTTGCCGAATTGAAAGCTTTGTTAGGAAATGCCGAACATCTTCACGATAGCTTCGGATCTTGGGCATCAGACAGGTTCATCAAGAGTTGTGTCAGCAATTGGCACCAAAAAACATCAGATCAAAACGAGTATCATGAGTCTATCGGCTACCTTACTGATCGATTTGTTGATAGTACTTTGGCCAGACTGCATGACATTCCACATGTGAACATTCCGCGACACAACGTCAGTATTGCTTCAAAAGCCACGAGTCTAATACACTATTTGAGGTCCCAATACCATCGAGGTATAGCCATCATCATCTTCGTCGAGCGACGCTCCGCAGCATTCGCATTGTGCGAGCTACTAAGGTCATGTCCGGAGCTCAGTCACTATCGGATTTTCTCTTTTGTCGGACTCGCTAGTGGCAGGCGAACATCACTAATAGAGACGGCAGACATACGCGTTCAGAAAAAGGCCTTTGCGGACTTCAGATCTGGATCACAGGACATTTGCATTGCAACCTCTGTAGTAGAGGAAGGGGTCGACATTCAGGCTGTTAACATTGTCATTCGCTATGACGATCCCAAACAATTCGTGGCCTTTGTTCAAAGTCGTGGAAGAGCCAGACGACAACAATCTCGATTCGTATACTTCAGAACTACCTGTGGTAAGCCAGGAAAATATAGCGAGTGGGAGCGTTTGGAAGCAGAATTACAAGACAAATACAAGAATGAGATGCGTATTTTGCACACATATCTCGAGGCTGAAGATCAAGAAGAAGTAGGAGACGACGAGTACGTGATTCCATCGACTGGTGCACTTTTGGACTATCACAATTCGAAGACTCATCTTCAGCACTTCTGTGCAACTTTGTCAATACCGACTAATCCGATATACATTCTGGACGGAGAAGTCGGCATCGGAATTGGAGCGAAGGTCGTTCTGCCATCGTCTCTACCTTCACAATTTCAGTACATACATGGTACGAGAAGAAACTGGTTGACACAGAAGATGGCCGAGCGTGATGCAGCTTTCGAAGCTTGCAAGGCACTCCACGTGGCTGGACTTGTCGATGATCATTTCATGCCAATTCGACCAGAGAAGCCAGTCTTACAGAAGAAGCATGGGTTACGACAGTATGATGTTGATGGCGAAGCTCATATTTGGAATGAATCAAATCTCCACAGTCTGTATGCGCATCGTGTCGTGGTTACTTGTGGGCAGGATCAGCAATACTCTACGTTAATCATGGTCCTGCCTAAGCTGTTGCCTCACGACTTGGATTTCTGCCTTTCAGAGAATACTTCAAGGAATTTGAACGTTATAGTCCATCCTATTGGTCAATGGTGCGGTAACTTTCAGCAGGCAAAGGAAACGACGAAAGCTCTGTTCGCAGTGGTCTTCCATACCGGATCAGCGTTCGAAAGTCTCGATGCGGAAGATTCTATCCCTCTACTTTTGTTACCTGACGAAGGACAGATCGAAGATTGGAAACACTCGAGCCTTGACAATTTCCTGTCACGACACACAGTTTTGACTGATCGACAACCACTCCTCATCTGGCATAAGAAACGTCTACGACCCTACCTTTGGGCGCCTCCACACAATCTGTATGCATCCGCCACACTTGCTGCCGTGCCGATCAAGAAGCTACAAATCTATACAGGTCTTCGTAATACCACCGAGAGAGCGTCTCAAAGCTTGAAAGATCTTCCCACTGAGGACTGTTTTACTAAAGAAAACGGCACAATATACGGGCCAACTGTTCTTCTGGTCCCATCAATTCTCCACATAGCTAGTGCAGCATTACGAGCAGACATAGCCAGACAAACTCTACTATCAAGTATCGGCTTTAGATCCAGCTCAAATCTCACAATTGCACTTCTGGCGAAATCAGCTGCAGGAGTACTGAACTTTGAACGACTTGAATTTCTCGGAGATGTACTGCTCAAATATTATACAGTACTTCAGCTGTTCGGCGACCATGCTGAAGTCACTGAGGGCGTATTGACAGAAAAAGCCTTAGACATACTCAGCAACAACCGACTCGAGACTGCTGTCCAGCAAATTGGACTTCACACGTATTTGACAACAGAAGCTCCTGTTCAAGCACATTGGAAGGTGCCAAGAAGACCGAATGCTGAACCGCCACCACGCAGAAAGCTGCTTTCAAAGACATTAGCCGATTGTGCGGAAAGCACTCTAGGAGCAGCTTTTCTAGATGGCAAGGACATCAACGAAGCTGATATCAACTGCATCTCGTTTTTACGCTTGCTGCTTCCGGAAGTTACTTGGTGCACTCCTGCCGACTGGGTTCGCAAACTAACCTCGTCAACCGGCAACCGCCAGGGCACGGTTCTGCAGGCAAGAATCAAGGATATTCTTGGGTACTCCTTCCGCAACCCATCACTCCTAAGTGAGGCTCTCACTCACTCAAGTCTGATTCCAGGTCAACAGTCCCTCGAACGACTTGAATTCCTAGGAGACGCCATCATCGACCGCATCATCAAAATAGCACTATTCGACCACAGCGAACTCGACGCAGGCCGCATGACCATCTTTCGCCACGCCCTCGTAAGCCATCATTGGTTAGCATATTGTGCACTAAGCACCCAGTGTACCCTGCCAATAAACGACATCATCACCTATCGAAACGGCCAGACCAAGAAAATCGAAACAAACAAAACAATCAATCTAACAGACCTGATTTTCTTCAGCGAAGCAACACCCCGAGAGCATGTCTCCGACGCCCGAACACGACATACAGCACTCCAACCCCAGATCGAAACCGAGCTCAACACCTTCTTCCCCTGGACCTCCCTCCGCGCAACCAACGTCCCGAAAGTCTGCAGCGATATCGTCGAGTCACTCATTGCCGGCATCTACCTCGACAGCAGCGGTTCGCTAGACACTTGCACCAACGTCCTCCACCGTCTTGGCGTGACGAGACTCATCGACTGCATGACTGCACGAGCGGACGGTAAATACGAAGTCCTAACACCAGAAGAGAATTTGAGGATTCTGTGTGCCGCGAAACAGATTGATGTTAAAATCACGAGCGACGGGGACGGTGGGAGGCATTTTGGTAGAATCTATCTCGACGGGAACGAATTCGTTCATGTCGAAGCTGCTTGTCGGGAAGAAGCCAGATCAAGGGCTGCGGAGAAAGCACTCGAGGGACTGGCGACGTGGCAGGCTTCAAGTCAGTAAGGCAGGAGATGCTTTGTCGCATGCCGTTCATCAACGGCAGGGCATTGAGACTACATACATAGCATTGAAATTCACAGATACGTATGTCTTTCTTTGCTTTTAGCACCGGCCTTTTGGTGGTGCTAGTACAAGTGCTGGTGCTTGTGCAGTGGTAATACAGCCGGCACGAGTTTCCTTTCTACGATCCTGACATTGTCAATCTCAGCATTTGTTTATCCACGGGTAACGTACACAGGTACATGGTGTTTTGCGGAAATACGTAGGTACTTACCTAGGTACGTAGGTAGGTAGGTAGGTATTATCCACGCACGAATGCGAATAATCTGCGCTGAGGCGAATCGCCATGTCACTGGCTCATTGCACCAAGTACCCAAGCACTGCCTCTACTGTACGGCTTTTTTTGGACATCAGGGGTCACCTACAGTACTGTATGCGAGAAGTTTAGCCAAACTCCACAAGTACCCCAATCCTGTAAGATCAGTAATTCTGCTGCAGCAAAGGGGTGTGAGGTGATGCCCATCACATTTCAATGTACGTACTATACTGTATATGAATTATAGCAGCCGCATCGAAATGGACCTGGATATCTGGAATTAACTGATTAATTACGTATTTCGAGATTGCGTGCGCTAAAGGAGCTTTCAATAAAGAGGTTCAGTACCCGGTGTGACACTGAATACTTGCTCCATGATATCCAAGCCACTTCTAATTTCTTGTTCGGTGCTCGTGATAGGCGGGCCAATTCTGAAAACTCGCTGACTCTGCAATTGACACCAAAGGCCCCGTTGCAGCATTGTCTTGGACAACGCTGTTGCCAAATCAATTGCAGGAGGAGGAGGAGGTGCTTCTTTACTTTCACGACGACGACGGTCCGACACGATCTCGATTCCAGCCATGAGGCCGATCCCACGAACGTCACCGATGCATGCGTATCTTTGTTTCAAGCGGTGCAGACCTGCCAGTAATTGCTCGCCCCGGGCTTTTGCATTCTGCAGCACGGCTGGTCGTGTCGTTATTTCAAGGACTTTTTCGGCGACGGCGGCGACGAGAGGATCGTTGGCGTGCGTGGTGAAGAACAGGAAGCCTTTGTCTTTGCCGGTGTTGTCGATGGCGGTGCTTGTTACGACTGCACTTATTGGAAGGCCGTTGCCGAGTGGCTTGCTGAGGGTTAGGATGTCGGGTACGACGTTGTCGTGCGAGATTGCGAAGAGCGGGCCTGTTCTGCCGAGGCCGGTTTGAGCTTCGTCGACTATTAGTAGGATACCGCGGCGTTCACAATGACGCTTCAAAGCGCTGAGATAGCCGGGCGGTAGGACGTGGATGCCTCCGTCGCCTTGGACGCATTCTACTAAGCACGCCGCGATTGAGCCACATGATGCTTGGTCTATCAAGCTCCAGCCGTAATCCAATTCGGTTTCCCAGTCGTATGTTCCGTCTTTGTGTCGGAAGATAGAACGGTAGGCATTCGGCTGAGGCAGCATGTATTGTCCAGGGAGAGATGGTCCTGCCGCCGCTGATTAGTGTCGGATTTTAGGACAGCGGGTGTGATTCATCGTACCTTGTCCTCGACGACCAGCTTGATACTGAGCGCCTTGAGCACCACATGTCATGCCATGCCACGACTGTCCAAGACCCACAATCTCGAATTTACCGGTATATATCTTCGCAAGTCGTATGGCTGCTTCGTTGCTTTCCGAGCCAGTGCTGAGAAAGAAAGCTCGATCCAAGCCTGCTGGTAAATTTGAGATGAGTCGTTGTGCTAACCTTATGACTGGTGGAGAGATCATGCAAGAGGACGTGTGTATGAGAGTGTTTGCATGAGCGCTTATGACTTGGACGATTTCTGGGTGACTGTGTCCTAGAAGACAGGACATCTGTATTATGGTTAGCTAACGATCAACATGTCCTGGCACGGCCAACGCGGTGCTCCAATAATTGTGGTTTCTGACCTGACCAGAAGTCCAATCCAGAATCTGTTCGCCAGATCTCGTATAGATGTATGCACCTCTGCCATGTGTGATGATGGAAGGCTCAACTTCTGCGCCATAGTTGGCTAAGCAAGACAAGCCAGCTTCAAGACTGTTGATGTCTCTTTCGTCTTGCACTTCAAACGAGAAGCTAGAAGTCAATTTCGGCCCATTCAGAATCTGCTGTTCACCATCGTCTGGGACCTCTTGAAAATGGCGTTCCTGCAACGATAATGAGCAGGATTACTGACTTAGCCCATGAACGTTGCTCACCAATATCATAACTGTACCTGGATAGGCTTGTCCTATGGTGTAAATATTGAGAAACGCGTTCTTGCACTGTAAAGTTTTGACATGTGGTAGCCGGACCAGAGATGGTCCCTGCTCCAGAACGGGGGATTGTGTTATATCGCGAGTCAAGATCGGGGCGTGGTGGAGATCTTACGCAGTGGTAGGGTAGGTTGTGTACTGTGCGGTCGAAGGCAAGCATGGCTTCCTCAACATCATGATCCCACCAGTTTTGCTCCCTTCCAATGGCGTGGTCAGTCCTTTGAGAAATACGCTCTGACGTTACCCATGAGAAGGTGCTGTCAAGACCATCTTAGGCGGAGGATCAACGACGAGTCCGTTCCAGTTGTACCGAGTGACTCCAGTATGCTACGTAGGCGGTCAAATTGAGACCCTGCGTTAGTGCTGAACTGGCAGGAATGACCGTTATCCTCACTCAGTGTACATGTCTCTTGCGGCACAGGGTGCTCATACCACTTGTTAGATGGAGATAGCCTCCTACAGTAAGTCGAGGGTTTTCGCCTTTCGCCTGGTGATGGTCGCCAATGTTGTGTCAGCCCATCACACCCTGGCAGAGCATCTTTCCATCAGCCCAGCTACTGTAGACTTGGGGTGAAGATACTGATCGCGATTTCGCTTACGATGCTACCAGTCAGCTCCATCCTCGCTTATCCATACTGCAGCTCGATCTCACGCTATTCATGCTCCACTTGCACCAATATAATTTTTCGCAGATACAGTATTATGAGGCTGATCGGACTGTTTTCCGATTCGCCGACTTGAGCTGAGATTTACGTCAAGGGGCTCTTGCAGAAGGACTCGATTGGCTGTCTTCCAACCTGACGATCTGAAATGCCGGTGGCGCTCAGCGGCTCCTGCCTTATCCCTGATGATGTAAAGTACAAACATTTGACGCCAGGAACTGCTGTCCGGACTTGATGTTGTCAATGTCTACATGATCTTCTTGGACGCCAGTGAACGAATCCACTATAATGACTGAATCGAGCTCTGACAGGAGTGTATTTCTGTTGTTGTTGTTCTCAACAATATGGAATCATGCGTGTGCCAAGTTGACTGGCTCAATTTGCTCGACTGATTCAAGCAACTATCTGGACACTAACAAACAGAATGCCCGTCCTTGGATTCTCGGCACGAATGTGTCCTTGGCTGAAGATGGAAGTGACATCTTCACTCAATTTTGCGACTTTGCAATGCTGGTGTAGGATGGATTCAAGTCTGCATATGCTATCCGTCGATCTTGTGTTAGATCTTACCTGACATTCACACCATTGATCTAACCACTGTTATCCTGACCTAGCATGAAGATCAATCAAGACGTCCAAGAGCAGCTCAATAGGTCTGGTCTTTATGCTGGACCTGATGGGCAGGTCAAGTGGCACGATGACGCGCCTGAACACCCAAAGAATTGGCCCGTGAGAAGAAAACTATTTGATACGGGTGTTATCACCCTGTTCGTGACTGTATCGTGGGTTTTACACTTTGGAGGGCTTACCGATACAGCTTGCTGACGACTGGATTTGCAGAGCGTTGCTTGGAAATGTAGGGGTGAGCAGGCGTTACCAATCTAGGATTTCGAAGTACAGTATTGACAAAGAATGTCTAGACTTCAGTTGCTCGTGAGGCAGCTCGAGACTTTGGGACCAGTCCGGTCGTCTCAAATATTGCGTTCGCATCGGTGTAAGCAGAATTCAGGGATACCAAGTTCAGAGGCCGCCACACTGACCGGTGATAGGTTCTTCTATGGTCAAGGGATCGGTGGTCTTGTCCTTCCCCCATACACAGAGAGCTTTGGACGCAAGACCGTAAATATCATTGCCTCGGCTGGCTTTGCAATAGCTTGCGTTATTATTGGCGTGCCGCAATCTTTGCCAGCAGTAGTCGTTGGCAGGTTCTTCAGTGGAGTTCTCTCAGCCCTACCAACAGTCGCTGGCTCTGGAGCTATGGAAGATATGTGGGATGTCCGAGCAAGAATATGGGCAATAGATATTTGGATCAAGGGATCAATCATCGGCATCGCCCTTGGACCTTGTATGGGGACATACGTCAGCACAGCTTCCCTGCATTGGTAAGAAGGCTCCCATGGTGCTCATTCCCCTGTTACACGCATTGGTTGACTCCTTTAGGCCATGGACCTTTCATATCGGCGCTCTTTTGATGACAACGATATCTATACTCTGCTTCTTCACACATGAAAGTCGACCAAGCGTACTACTCAGTCGACGTATCAAAGCAATACAAAAGTCGACGGACTGCGATGACTTATGGATGGACAGTGAGGATAAAGTTCCAGACCTCCGCACATTCACCCACACTATGCTCATTCGACCTGTTCATTGGTTCTTCACCGAGCCGATCGTGTGTACAGTTAGCATCATGAGCGCAATCGTATTTGCATCAGTCTATCTTCAGACAGAAGGATTAACCGTTGCCTACGAGGCATTTGGGTTTAGTGAACGACAATCTTCACTGGTCTTCTTCGCCTGGATCATTGGCCTAACCCTGACTATTCCACTTCGTCTGTATGACTGGCGTATGGTTTCTAGAAGACTTCGTCGAAAGCAAGAGGTCCGACCAGAGGACAAGATTACCGGATTCTATGTTGCTGCACCAGTTCTCGCGGTAGCGCTATGGTGGTTTTCGTGGACGGTTCCTCCCGTGGTAAGCCAAACCCATTCCTAGAACTTTCCAACGCCGCACGAGATGAGAGCTGTAGCTGCGCTTTCAGACATGTATATACTGACAGATCCCTGTATAACAGGCTGCGAGTGTATCTCCATTCGTCTCGTTGACATCCCTGATTTTGGTTGGAGCTTGTCTTAACGAATTCGACGGCATCCTCCAAGGCTATCTAACAGATTCTTATGCGGCATATGCTGCCTCGGCCAATGCTCCTCTAGCATTTCTTCGTGCCTGTTTATCTGGGTCGTTCCCAATATTTGGCAGGCAAATGTTCTCGAATCTAGGCAGCAATGTTGCAGGTTCCATATTAGCTGTCATAGCGACCCTGTTCTGCTTCATCGCATTATGGTTTTGGAAAAATGGTGCAAAGACGAGGGAAAAGAGCAAATATGCCGTGAATATCGAGGTTGATGAAGCTGAGAAGCAGAAACGACAGCAGTGAGTGGTGTGGGTAAAGCCGTACTGGAATCAACGTTGAGACGCCTCGAGGCAAGAATTTCAAGTGCATTGAAGCGGCCTCGATGTGAACATGGACCGTTCAAAAGCGAGTAGGAGGATATCCTCGAGCAGGGCGTGTCGAGGTGAATCTTGTTTGAGGACACCTGCCATAACAGTGATTGACTAGCGTACCGTCAACACGATCTGCCTCAAGGCCAAAAATTCATGCCTCATACCTGGCGTCTTCTGAACGTCGATTGGAACCTAGGGCTCCGTAATCGTGCACTTTACTGAACTTGCTTCTTCTCTCACCTTTCGCTAGTGACCTTCAATGTTCCACTGAAGACATACGTATGGTACCTTCAGTCCTACGTACGTATGTAGCTCCTGCAAATGCGTAGATGTTTTCAGTGCTTCGGATAAGTACAAGAGATACATATATATTTCCGCTTATCCCGGAAAACATTGGACGGCTGAGTATATCCTCCCCATAATCTTTCTCGCATGAAACGAACGAAGCTCTGCAACGTTCGTAGTTCGGATACGTACAGGAGGGTTATAACCTTTCTTGTAGGATGCTCGTGGTCCTCACCCAAGATGAATGAATGCTCGATCCATATGGCAACTGCAATTGCACCTGGCGTACGTAGTGTACTTATCGCTCCAGAATGCCAGGACAAAACAATGACTGCAGTAGCTGAGACAACCTCTAGCTAATGTACCCCTGGTATTGCATACCGACCTTATGGCCGAACTATATCCCAAGGCCCCCTCAAGACCCAACCAAACCTGTAAGATGCAGCATCGTCAGTCAGTGAATACAGTGCGTATAACGCGGTAAGAGCACCGGCTAGGAAGGTTTTATTGTCAACAAGCCCCCCCATCCTTCTTCACAAACGGAATGACTTTTCTCAGAGTATAGCGTCCGTACATACGTAGTCAGAGACACGAGAGACAAACTTCATGGCTCCTACGACAGACATCTTTCTTCTCGACGCTGCCTGCCTTCTTCGTTATCCTCCTTCGAGATACGTATACAGCTTCGGTCACAACTCTGATGGATGCATCTTTTGCTGACCAGCAGCCTGTGTTGGAGTTCCTCTCGGATGGTTGCCAGGCACGAATGCTTCGTGCCTTGCAAGGACTTTCGGTACGGGAGAAGTGAGCATCTTGCAGATCCTACGTAGCAATGACGAGGACGAGGAAGAAAGAGCGGAGAGTACCTGGTGTATACATATATATATATATATATATACTTGTTTGAACAGTTACAGACAAGTGAGTACGGTAAGTAAGTGAGGGAGAATGTTCAGTACAGTGATTGGTTACCATACTGTTTGTTGTATTGAACGACTGCTAATCTTGACCGCTATACAACGAAGAACATTCTTACTAATGAACAATAAACTCCCCTGCCCCCACAAGACGAACAATAGTGAAATTCGTATCAAACATAGACAATACATCCCTTCGTTGTATTTAACCGAATAGCTTAGCTATTCTCTGGTTATTCCAATCCCAAGCCGTGACATCCTCGTACCGACAAGGCGTCGCATCAGTGATGAACTCCTTCAACGGGAGCAGCGAACTGTCACGGTTGGGCTTGGCGAAATATGCAATGGAGAAGCGCTCGGGGATCATGTCATCACCGCCAGACTTGATGGTTGGAGGGTATGTGACGCGGTGGCAGGCAGCGCGGAAAGTGTCGTTTGTCAATCGCTGGAGAGAGTCTCCAATGTTGAGGATGATGTCTGTTGGTGCGGAGGACTCGACGTTGCGGAAGGTTCCTAGGCTGGTTTGGTCTTCGACTTGGAGGCCGCCGACTGAGTCTTGGAAGAGCATTGTTATTGTGCCGAAGTCGGTGTGTTCGGCTATGCGGGTGGTTTTTCCGTCTGCGAGAGTCTTGGATGGGATGGAGGGATAGTGGAGGAGACGGAATTCGTTCTCGGCTTTGGAGTGGAGGGATCTGAGGTGGGTTTCGGAAATGCCTAGAGCGATTGCCAGTGCGGAGAGGAGTTGGAGCTCGGTCTTGAAGGCTGTCTCATAGAAGGTTTCCATGCATTTACGGAATCCGGGGAGGCTTTCCTCGCGGATCCAGATGTTGTCAACCAGGGTGTCGGTTGCTCCTCCCATGTCAAGGGTTTCCTGGATGAAATGTCAGCATTCCTTGTTCAGAGTCTTCGAAAGAGTCGACCAACCTTCAAGTCCTTAGTTTTGGCGGGTGCCTGCCCTTTTTCAAATCCGCTGATACTGCCGACGTTCTCCTGCCCGACGTAGCTGTACCCACGGTTGGGGGTAGACTTGGGAGGATGTTTTGCTTCCATCTTGGTCTCATACGGCAGGGCGAAGAATTTTCGTGTCTATATGGAGAGATGACTGTTATTGAAATGTTCGTTATCAAACGTGTGAACTTGCTCTTACCATAGCGAACAGTTCATGGATAGACTCCTCTGGGATTCCATGGTTTTGAATCTTGACACAGCCCCTCTTTCTCAGAGAGTCGAGAAGGCTTTCGCAAAAAGATTGCTTCTGTTGCGGTGTTCCGAAGAACATGGACATATCTAGGGTGTCGGGTGCGTCTGTTGCGGGAGACATTGTGGTAGAGCGGTATTGGTGTCTGAAAGTCGGTAACAGATGGGAGAGTGTGGAAGAGGTGGTTTGTCGACATTGCTATTCATCGTGGAAGCGAGTTTAGATATACTCATGTTGACCGGAGCTTCTTGCTTCATGGTGGTCTTTATCGTCACCATGGGTGATAGGGACTTGTTGTTGCTCCGGAGCTTCTTGCTTCGAATAGTATGTATACACCAAGTAGTGCAGTCGCTGAAGACCGTTGAAATGGTGATCCAGCCATTCGGATTCGTTGATGAAGCGCTCCACCATGCGCATGTACCGAGACCAGACGTGTCTAGCCGATGCACTGTATCAATGTGAACCTGATAGTAGACTCAAGAGTGCAAAAAGGGTCAACCAATAGGTCAATTTGATTTTCAGAATTTACGCGTCATGTAAACACTAGGCGATGCAGTGAAGATCATAGACGGAGTACTTCCCCGAATATTCCAGAACATCTGGGGTATGGCTAATCTACCATGAGAAGCAATATCAACTGCCGGTATCAATGGAGAGTCGCTCTGTTTTTTCCATATCTGTCTCGCACCACCTTGATCGAATAGAAACGTTGCGGATATACAAGCCATGTTGCGGTCACGCTCAGAGATTGGTAGCACGATGTTGAACCCTCTTCATAAAGTAACACCAGAGCGAGGCAACTGGAGTAATGTCTTCAATACTGTCATCTTGTTACTTGTCAGTTATAGCAGCAGTTCAAGCAAGTTAGCTTGGGTTTCACAAACACTTGTTCTGCACGTCGAAGCATGAGATACCTTGTCCACTGATGACTTCGTCTTAACAGCAATAAGTGAACGCAATTGTTTCGTCGTCAGTGTGTGTTTACGGGGCTTGAACGACTTCATATATACGTGTCTCTCTCCTTTGTCCGCTGCTGACCGTGTGTCTTCAGTAGCGTGCTATGTATCAGTCACATAAGTAGAACGCTGTTCATTATGAACGGTTCTACAGATTAGTCTCGTCCGCTGTTCGGCCGAAACGTAAAGTATAAATACATGTACTTCGGTACATACGTATGATCTCGAGCGGTCTGACACTCTTGAGTTCAACCGACCACATCTATACACACAAATGGCAATCCTCTCAAACGTGATTCTCATCGGCGTACGTATGACGAAAGCAACGACTAACCAAGAAAAGCAGGGCTAACCCATACCAAAAGGCAGCCGGCACAGTCGGCTCCAAAATCCTAAAAGCCCTACTAGAAGACGACCGTTTCCACATTACCATCCTCTCCAGACCAGACTCGACCTCAACTTTCCCAGAACATGCCAGAGTGAAAGTCGTACGTACAGAGTACAGCCACGACAATCTAGTCCAGCTATGGCGTGGATTCGACGCCGTCGTCAGCGCAACCGGTGTGCAGACATTCGACCAGCAAGCTGAATGGATCAAAGCTGCTCATGAAGCCGGCGTCAAACGTTTTATTCTAAATGATTACGCCAATTCTATCGAGAATCAACGCGGTGTTCCTGAGCTTGAGCAGTTCCGGGACGCTAAGAGGGACTGCTTGGCACTTGCGAAGCAGCTTGCGGCGGAAGATGACAACTTTAGCTGGAGTGCTCTTGCGACTGGGAATTTCATCGATTTGTCTCTTAAGAAGTATCCCATCTTCGGGTTTGAGATACCTCTCCGCAAGGCACGTTTGGTGGATGATGGAACGGAAAGATTATCTGCGGTTACCGTCGCCGATATTGGCAAAGCTGTTAGGGGTATTTTGAGACAACCGGAGGAGACGAAAAATCGCTACTTGCATATTAGGTCTGTCGAGACGTGTCAGAAGGAGATACTGGCGGCTTTACAGGACCAAACAGGAGCAGAATGGGAGGTTCGGTATGAGAAGTCAAGTGAAATGTATGAGAGAGGGAAGGCAGCGTTCAAGGCAGGTGAAAGAAGTGGTATGCTGGATCTTTTGGTTACGCAGCTCTTCCAGAAGGGCAGCAATCGATCTATCGTCGTGAGCAGAGAGAAGAGTGATAACGAGTTGCTCGGGGTTGAGGAAAAAAGCATAAGCGTTATTGTCAGGGATGTGCTCGCCACTTTGAACACAGTCTAGAAATCTGGTAGTGGTCATAATGTATCCTGCCTCCTCCAGGTCTTCGTCTCACTGCTCAACAACCTCTCAGCCCTCGGTCTACTCCTTCTCATCTTGTCCCAAGCAGCGTTACGTCTATCACTGTCCCGATTATCCAGACTCGTGCCAGCAACTCTCAAACCCTCTATTACATCTTGCAGCTGCATTTCCATCCTATCATGCTTCTCCTGCAGTCGTAAGTTTTCCCGTCGAAGCTCAAGTATCGTCTTAATATTTCCGTCCTCATTAACGAGCCTATCATGGTCTTCGATTCGCATCCAATGAATGCCAATCTGTTCTCGGATTTCTTGGACAATATTGCTTGGCAGTACGCGTTCAACGTCCTGAAGTTTAGTATACAGGTCACGAATTTCGGCCATGGCTGTGGTGATTTCATTGCTACGTGTGTAAAGATCTCTGGGACGAGGAAGAGGGTCGAAAGCACGAGCCTTTTCTGGGGCTGATAGTGGTATGGTGGAGCTGAGGGAGGGGGTCACAGGTGGTTGCTTTGTGGTGCCTACTTTGTTTCGTTGGTCTTCGGAAGTGCCTGACATGGCTGTTATTATGCGGTTGATCGCTGTGAACTTTGTTCGATCAGCGCGGAAGGAGTAGGCAGTTGATACTATTAGTTAGCAATGGTTCGTATCACGGCCACGCTTGTTCAGTGTATCATCAAATTGCCGTGAACGCGGTCCTGTATAAGACGTCTGGTAGAGGTAAAGTCGAGTTGAAATGAAACGAGAACGAGAGTAGCAATTTGTATCCCATCAGTGTGGAAAGTGGTGATATCTCATTTGACTCATAACATGGTTTCTTTACCTCGCGAACAAACGTATACAACTTCGTTGTCACCATGATTGTACTGTTGTGTTGTCTAAACTCGAGTTGAGTTAGGTCACATGTATGATAGTCCTTTCTCTGTAACGTTTGTCACCACCTCTACGTAAGCATTCATTGAAACACCAGATTGATACGCACTGCTTGGAAACGACCACTTTGTACAACCGCCAAACGAGAAACAAGTGATGCTGTTTTATAAACACAAGAACGAAGTCAACCATGTAGATGGGATGATTAACGTATGAGCAAGACGTGTTTTGTCAGAACTCGGCGTTGTTCAGTAAACACTTACCGTTTGTTCATATTACCGACCATGTTTGAGCATGAGTCACGCCCTGAGCTGGCATCTTGGTACGTTGATTGCAGTCGAAGTTAAATTGCTGGACAACGGTTGAGCAGCGCCACTGGTTGTCTCCTGCTTAGGTGACAGCAGTGCTCGATGAATGCACGTGATTCTTGTTCATGCTTGCTCGAGGTCTGAATAAACGAAGAGCTTGAAGACCAAGCAGCTCAGAAGGACATGAAAACCTGGATGATCAGTAGCGTACTCTGCTATCGTGGCTTGAAATTGCTGACAACAAGAGGCCGTGAAAGTGTCCAAGCAGGTGCATTCTATGGCTAGAAATGTAAGAGCACGAACTAGTAGGTAATGGTAGTTGATATAGTTCGAGTGAGTGTAGGTGTATGAGATTGTAAATGAAAGGAAATGGTCCAAGGGGAAGATGACTGTTATGATGCTCATACGGAGAAAAGCGTGGTTGGGTGCAAACACCTTCGCACTTCAGCGGAAGGAACGACATGCAGCACCACTTAACCCTTATTGTGTTGGTCCTTCTTCATCGTTGTTATGTACATATAACACCACCTCAAATGCTAAGTACGTAGATATCTGTCAAGCGAGTTCAAGCTCGATCACATCCTGATCATACTGACTGTAATGTACAATGTCAGTGATTTTCAATCCGAGCTCAGGATCCTCTAACAGCTTCCGCCATCGCCCTTCTGACCTCTCACTGCTCGCATAAAATGTCATCATCACCCAGTCAAGCAAGCACGTATTGACCTGCGCCCCTCTGTCTGGAAGGACATGGTCCCAGACAAGCAGCTTCGAGTATCCTCTCTTCATCGCCGGGATGATCTGTTTCACAATTTCCTTTGCTTCCATATCGGGAAAATCATGAAGGATGTTGTGCATGAAATACACTCGGGCACCTACACTTTGTTACCACTGTTCTCATCTCACTTGAAGGCAGGAGAGTATCGCCACTACTTACCTTGGATCGGTTGAGGCTTGAAAAAGTCATGGGCCATCTTTTCAATTTTGCTGGGCAGTGTACCAGTTCCAGCTGCGTTCACCACGTGGTCCTGATCTTGCACAACAAGTCGACCTGGTATCTCAGTTGCATCCACATGACTGAGTAGTCTTAGGAAGTCCTGTCCCTGGCTACCGCCAATGTCCACCATGAAAACCGCATCAGGGTTACTGTCAGCACCTTCAACTAGTCGTTTTCTCAACGGATAGAAACCGGCCTTCTCATCAGACCAGTGCGGGCGGTTATTGTGCAGCACCTTCATGAAACTTGCCAAGCCCTGTGCACGGTTGTCCTGGCGAAGCAGGTCTTCCACCCCCAGTTTACCTCGACCACCATGGGCATATTGTAATGGAGTGTCGAATCTGCTTTGGGGCATATGAAACTTTGTCTCTTGGAAGAATTCGTGGGTTTTGGCGAATGTTGAAAAGCCCCATGGTACACTGTTGTTGTATCAATGCTGACAGCTTATCGAAGAGAGGTTTTTGTCGACTCACTAGAACTCTAATGCATCGATCCACGTCTGCTGCGCTAAACATGTGTAAAGAGGAGTTGGTATGAAAGTATCAATGTCAACCTCCACCACCACATGCATCGCTGCGAGGTTTTGGAGCACCTTTCCTGTTAGTGGAGCTTGTTAGCAGATGAACTTGTGTGGATGTGACTTGACACCCTACTTGTCAATGTCGGGTCTGTCGTCGTTGCCGCTGCCAATTGATCAGTTGTCTTCGGTGATTTGTCCACCGACAATGCTTCGAATAATTTCATGTCATTAGCAACCCGCCATATCGCAGGATGCATGGCCTGTAAACGGACGACGGTCAGACATGCTCCTCGAAACTGGCAGTATACTAACGGAATTCCACATGTTTCTCACGAAAGTCTCTTCGGGCGTTTCTAGCTTCGCTATCAAGGCGAAGCAATCAGCAATCATTGCATCACGGGCTTTCTGATCCCCCGACCGCAAAGCCTCTGCGTCCGTGTTCAACGTTTTCAAGACGTCGAAAGCAGCCTCATGGCTGGTGGTGGTGTTTGAGGTCGACATCACTGTGTCTGTGGAAGCAGCGATTTGTTCACGAGCTTTATAATTGTTAACAACGTCAACTTATAGGTAGGATATCAATCTTATAATCTCACAACTTGAAGTAGCTTGAACCTCACGTCGGAAGTAGTCTCAAAGTTTCCTAAGAGGTGGGATGTTGCTTCTTCAATATCGAAGAAAGTGGAGGAAGTCGGCCCTTACCACAGCTTGCACATTCCCCTCTCGCTCACACGGCAAGTACGCCCACTCACCTACCACGTCGCTCTTACACATGCTTGCACACTAAAGCTACGTACCTACTTGGGTTACAGTAGTGGCGTAGCGCAGAGTTAAATAAGCGATCCGAGCCTCTAACCTAAATATTCCCCAAACTTGACTTCCAGCGAACATTATGTCCACCAGTTGTGATGTTGGAGCAATCGCGGCTCCTCCTCAGTCAGACGCAACCGTTTTTACAAGTCCAGTAACCTGTGCAACAGCTGCATTCGGAGCGAAAAGCCGATCCAGAGCAAATAAGATACCGATGTACTCAAGGTTCAGACCATGAGAGTGTCGAGAAGAAAAAGAACAGCTTGAATACGTTCAATGCACACTAGCTGTATATCCAACCAGCAAAACCATTATTGAGTTCTCATTGCCAGCGCCCAGAAACGAATCACAGGAGCTCTCCATGTCCTTTCAAATTTGGACGGGTACATGACTGTGGTGCCAATTAGCCAGAGTCTGTCGGGAAAAGAACCGCGTTGCACTACACAAGCAAAGCCGAGGTTAGAGGCGGGTCTCAAGGCACTTTTGATCTTCGCGCTCTTATCCGGGCACTTCCCTAGGGCGCCTCTCACCTATAGAGCTTCCGTCCAAGCTCTTCTGGGTAGTACGCATAGCGGGTGCGTTTGCAGAATTTCGTAGTCTGTTCGAAGGGCGGAGGAGGGTAACTGTTGTATGAACCACTTCTTTTCCCGAAGGATATAGCAAGCAAGGCCGGTACATTGATGCCTTGTACTGATGTCTCATACACTTCCGATGTTGAGCGCCAGCGATTACCAGTGCATGCACATTTTGCTTAAGGTGAGATTCAGACAGCAGGGAGGCAGGCAAGTCAGTTTACGAAACCTGACCTGCCTACGTACGTACGTACGTAGGTACGCAATCTCGAAGAACAAAAGGGAGACAAGACAGTCGTCGAAGCAGCACCTTTAACAAGCAGTATCTGTACTCAGGTACGTACTTAGACCAACGCCTGCTACTACACCTCTCACTGAGGTACGCTCGAGCATCTGAAGCTCTAAACGTTGCCAGTACGGCTACCGTGAGTACGTCCGTCCATATATCAGCAATAATAGATCGGGATGCTTTTCGACTACTCTGGAATTTTCATGCCACTCGCGCTGGACTGCGTAGGTGTGTAGGAAATTCTTCTGGCAACGTAGCAGCACACACATACTGATAGCAGAAATCAATATCATATTGATCCCACGCATCGTTTCCGACTTCTCCTACATATGGCATCGTCAAAGGCTTTGTCCAGCCCTTGTCCCAACCTTACGTATGTACGTAGTCCACGAGCACCATGTACGTACTTCCACAGTCATACAGTACGTACTTAGGTGCGCACATACGTACTACAGTAATCCTCAATCATCACCAATACACGCAGCGCACCTCAAAAATACCACCCTCCTTCTTCCTCCTCCTTCACTCACGATCCCCCAAAGATCTCCCTCCCCATCCCCTCCAGCACCTCCAACCCCTCAATCTCGCGCCCAGCCCTCTCAAGTCCAACCCTCGCCTCCCGCACCATCCCATCCACACTCCCCTCCAACCTACTCTCCGCCTGCGTCGCCGCAAACGCCCAAGCCCTCAATAACGCCTCCACCTCCCTCTGCTCTTCCGTCATCTCCACATCCGAAATCTGTTTACCGATATCTGCTGTTTGTATAGGATGAGAAGGCAGCAAGTGACTCTCATGACTAAGTAAGCTCAGCGTCTGTAGGAGTTGCACGTCTTGTGCGTGTGTTTGCGCTTGGAGGTGTGCGAGGTACGTGGACAGGAGTTTTTGGTGAGCGTGGGTTGGGATGTGGATGGCTTCGACTACTGATAGCGTTGGGGGGCTGGAGGTGGATGGGTTGGGGGTGTGGCGGTGTGTTTGGGAGGAAGAGATGCGGGAGTGATGGTGACGAGGGAGGGTAGGGCGTTGGGTTGGTGATTGTTGGAGGGGCATTGTTCGGGCTCGATCGATGGCTGGCCGGGGAGTGGGTGTTTGTACCTGTGTTTGTGTCTGTGGCTGTGTTTGCTCTGGTCTTGTGGTCGTGTTTGTAGGCGGCGTTATAATGTTGAGTGGTAGTAGTGGTGCTTTTAGCACGTTCATGACTTGTAATAAGTTCCTCCTCGCTTCGACGTATTCTTCGTACTGCCGCTTAACATCAGCTTCTGTCACACTCTCCTCTAACTCATCCCCATTTTTACCTGCATCTCCACCCTCGAAATTGCCCAAACCACTGTCCAGTGCAGGTCTACCAGGACCCTCCTCACATCGTGCTAAACTACCCTCAATCCAGCCCTGCAACTCTATCCTCACACCCTCCAGACCCCTCACCCTGACCACCATGTCATCATCATAATCATCCTCCCCCTTCTCCTCCCCATCCTGCCTGACCCCCACTCTCTTCTGCGCATCCTCAAAAAGCCCCCTCTCCCTCCTCAACTCCAACCTCCCCTGCACAACAGCACCCTCAAGTCTCTCCGTCAACGCCCTCGTCATCCCAAGTAAATCTACAACTCGACGTCTCGCATGTTCAACATCCGTCTCAACACCAAACCCACTCTCATCCAACACTTGCGGTTCAACATCGCGCAAATCATGCTCGATCAGCTCGTTGATCCGCGCCGTGTGATCCGCTAATATTTGGAGATCAGTGTACGTCCTTTGTAGACGGAGTTCGTGGAGATGCGCTGTTAGACGCTCGTTTCTCGATTCCGGTCTCGCTTTTAATGTTGGGTTCGTTGTGCGTGCTGTACTCGTACTTGCTCGATGTTGCTGCTGGATTTGGGAAAGGAGGTCGTTGTACCGTGCTTTTGTGGCTTTGTTGCGGGAGAGGGTGGCGGTGTATTGGTTGTGTAGGGCTGTGAGGTCTGCTGAAGTGGTTTGCATGTTGCTGTGGGTGTGGATGGATGTATGATGTACGTGTACGTGTATGTGTATGGATGGAGCTACCGGTCTTGGTCGGAGAGGGAGATGTACCGTATGTATGGATATATGTATGTGTGCATTGTGTTGTGTTGAGGTGCTACGTACTCGTTTATTTGTTCGGGACTGGTGGAGCTACGTGCGTATATTTATCGAGCGTGTCCTGGATGGGGATACTTACTGAGGGACTTGGGTGACTGGGTTAGGAGATAATTTATTGATCCGCGAGGCATGATCTCTGATCAGCAGGCTACATATTTTTCAAATTCGATCTTTGATGGTAAGTTGGTTTGGAGTGAGCTGATGTGTTCATTTCAAAAAGAAGTTCTACTTATTCTACATACATACAGCATGATGTGCTCGAATCGCCTCCGGACAGAGCAGAGGAATATCCTACACCCAAGCTTTTCATCATGTCCTCTTGTCGCGTCCTTACTACCTTTAGATAGAAGACCAATCTACCGGGGCCGTCAACATGTCAGCTTTTCTTTCGCTTGTGTCGTTCCCATCCATCGATTACCAAACACAAAAATGCGAAGCTTGAAAGATAACCATCATGACCTCTTTGCACTAGAGAACTTCACCAACGATCTTTGCAGCCTCCTTGTATGTACTGAGCATCTTCTCACACTTCTCTCTTTCTTTCTTGATCCCGTCATCCTCGTATAACAAATCGCCAAATAGATCTTCTTTGTACAATTCACTGACGAGTCGATTCTGCACTTCATCCCTCGAGTGATTAACGAGTAAGTGCATAATCGCCTTCGGAACTTGATCTGCAATTGTTTCTCGAACAATATTGAAGTATGAGCTGATTAAGCGGCGGATGAGTTCGGTCTCGAGAGCTTCTCGCTCAGTTAATGCTGGCTCGGACGGCTGTTCAGGCTACACATTATCAGTATCTGTTTCTAAACACATCACAGCGAAAACTTACGAATAAACTATGCGAGTCGCCACCAAACTCCGAAGGTAGAGGATACTCATCCTGCATCAAGGAAGGCAAAGGCATATTCATGGACCGAGGTGACCGCTCCATAAAGCTTGGTTCTGGTCTTCTTATGCTTTGAGAAATGCTCGGTTCGATGTTGTGACTAACATGACGCGGAACATTTGGGTTGGCTTGTGGAAGAGGACCTTGTGTAGGTACACCGTCCTTGCCGAAGAAGTAGTTCAAGAACGAATCTCTAGCCCCACCGGACTGGCTGAATGACTGACCATTCTCACGAGGTCGACCAACAGCAGGTGACATGCTGCGACCTGCTTTGGCAGCAGCAGAGCTTCGTGTTGGTAAAGTCTGAATTTTGTCCTCCTCAATTGCCTCATCATCCTCTGGTGTAGCAGTGCCGTTCATACCCAGTTGTTTCTTCCGCAGTGCATCTTTCTTCCTTCTGTCTTCAGCAGCCTTTGCTGCTTGATCCTTCTCCTGTTTACTTTGTATCACAGAGGACATTGCGGCAGCCGCGCCAAGAAAGTTCGGGTGGTTTGTATTGATATAGGCCCGTTGAATTGATATCAGTGATTCAACATAGCCCGAACAAGGACCGAGACGTTCTCGTAACAAGTCCGACACAACTTCGATTAACTTGCCTTGCAAGCGTGGGAAACGTGAAAGCTCTTGCGACCCGCAGGTGTGGCATATCTTGATCAATTCTTCATAGACAAGTTCGACGCATCTTTGGCTAGGTATTTCGAGGAGTTTGATCTGCGGTTTGACTAGGAGGTCAAACGCAAGTTCCGGAACAAAAAGGCTGGGTCGTGGTCCGGTGGAGTTACGAATGGCTGTCCGTATGTCAAGAACTGAGAGGTTGTAGGTAGGATCAATCGTTTCTAACGAATTTCCGAACACGGAATTGAAGATGTAGTAGATTCTCGCACCACCGCACAACTCTTTGGTGGAGATCTCGGAGGAAGTACCGTCGATGGAGGAGATGAATGATGTCGCAAACCGTGTCATGAGTTGAAGAATGAGCGAGCCTCGATGCTCCCGCCCACTGAATTGCTTGCTGCCATAGCTTGCTAATTCTTGCTGCGTCTGTCCCATCAATGTGTTCAATCTTGCTTTGATATCCGGTAGTCGGTCACGAATGTGTGCCATAAGCGTTATGTTTAGTGTCTTTGCTAGATATGGCGTTCCACACCGTGTTGCGATATTTCGGTAGGCAGGATGATGTCTGAAGAAATCTGCTTCTGCTTTCAGTGATTCTGACATAGGTTTGTGCGTCTGAATGTCTTGCTGTGATCGATTAACGAGGCCAATGAAACCAAGCTTCAAAGGGTAGACTCGACCGGAGAGGATATCGAGCGCATTTGTGCCGTGGTCCATCAGATCGAGTTTTGTCAGGACACCAATTGTCCTTTTTCCCATAGGGTCAACATATCTAGCGAGCTTGAGAGCTTCGGAGTTGACAAGGTCAACGTTCGCGGGAGAAATGGCAAGGATTATACTGTTCGGCTTCGCAATATACTCGCTGATGAGCGTTCTTGTCTGCTTCTCGATATCTGCTGGTTGATCACCGATAGGCACCTTGGTTAAACCTGGCAGATCTACAAGAGTCAAGTTCAACACATGCGGGGAATAGATCTTGAGGTTGATAGGTTGTCTGTTGATCCCCTTGTTGTTTCCTGCTATTCTAGCCGTCTCGTTCTCGATCTCTGCTCTGACTTGATTGAAGTCTCGAAATTTGCGACCAGGGATATGATGGAATTCTGCCCATTCGCCATGCTCGGCAACACTGGCGGCGGTATGTGGGACTTGTGCTTCACTTGTCGCATAATCTTCTTCTTCTTCTTCGGGAGGGATGTTTATCAGCTGTAAGATAAGAGGTCTTCGTGTAACGATGCCGCTTCCTCGAGGTAGAAAATCTCTGCCGACTATGTTTTCCAAGACCGAAGACTTTCCAGAGGATTGCGAACCAACAACGACTATCTGAGGGAGGTCGAGCGAGTCATTACCGATAGTATTGAAGACCAAGTCCTGTAGCTTGTTAACAGTCTTCAGCAGGTCCTCTCCTAGGGTCGTCATGGTAGGAAAGGCCTGTTGAGGTATAGATAATTGATGCGAAAAGTTGGCACCAGGTCAAACAGAGGTCGAGCCGAGTAGAAGGTCCCACAACTTCTGCTTGCCGTCAGACGAAATATAAGCTGCAACCTATAAGTCTGGGATGATAAAGGGAATCAAAGGTCAACGAGAACGATGCTACCGTGGATGTCAACAAAACAAGCGAAATGCCACATGTGGCGCCGCGATCATGCTTTTGTCACGAGCTTGCGCCGGCGTGCTCCAGGACTAGCCAAGAACTCCATACCCACTACTCGGAGCCCATTGGCGGACCAAAGGCATCGGGAAGCTTTCCTCTATTACGCCAGTAAATTACAGGGATGACGTCGCAGCACACTGTGTACCTGCAGCTTGTCTCTCTACAAGAGGATGCCCCCACAGTTGAAGACCAGCCAGAACTAACTCACTCGGTACTTCGAGCCTCCATGTTATAGACCCCTCAAGAGGGGTTGCTGCAAGCAGGAATTCAATTCAACAGTTGTAATATTTCTACGTCCGTTCCACTAGAGCTACATTGAAACTCTGTGCATCACAAGAGAATATCGTTTATCATGATGTATCAGAATATACTGCTCACACTCGCCACCGTGAGCTCTGTTCTAGCAAGTACTAACAATTTGCCGGGAGGTCAACAACAGCTCGTCCAGCAGCCGATTGAGAACACCGGGCAAATCCATTTCGAATCAACTATTCGAGACGTCTTGCGCGCCAACAAGATTATTCCTGAGATTCTCGATGACTTCGAGCCCACGTACTATCTCGACATCTCCTACAAAGAACATGACGAAAAGGTGCTGCTCGGTAATGATATACCCGTCAAATCTGTTTCAAAGCGACCAGTCATCGCCTTTCACGCTGTCACGACTCCATCGCTCAACGATGACCCGCCCAACGACAGCAATCTAACATTCACGCTCGCTCTAACTGACCCTGACGCGCTGTCCAGAAACAACCCTGTGCTCAGTGAGATGTGTCACTGGCTCATTACCAACTTGACAACTCCAATTGGCAAGGACGATTTTGAATGGCCAGAGCTTGACCAATACTTAGATCTGGAGGACATGTATGCGGATGAGGTTGATGAACATGATGACACGGAGGTTGCAACTTCCGAGAAGAAGCCTGGCGAAATCAAGTCATACATGCCACCAGGCCCACCCAAGAAGACTGGTCCCCATCGTTACGTGTTTGTGTTGATGGAGGGAGATGCTTCAAATCTGAAGGCCCCGGAGAAGAGAGCCCATTGGGGATATGGCAAGGAGAGACATGGCGTGCGAGATTGGTCCAAGGAGAACAGTCTGACCGTGGTTGGCGCGAATTTCTTCTTTGCTCAGCACAAAAAGCAGTAGCATTCCAACGCTTACAGATGCGATGACTAAAGGCCGAACATGCGTGTCTTGGTGTTTGAAGAATTGTCGTGTGAGGATTGAGTCGTGTAACAAACGATAACCGACTAGTAGTAACCGTCGTTGTATTCTGCATGCGTTCCAGGAAACGTTCCAGCCGGTCCTCCTCGCACATTCTCTTCCTCGTCTCCAGAACTGTCTTGTAGCACTGTGTCATGCTCAGGTGGTGCTCTCATCTGTGCCAGTTCGTCCTCGCTTAGTGTCGGTGGCCTCCATGTCTCGTTTCCAGGAGGCATATTCATACCGCTTGGTAGTGTTGTTAGCAAAGCCTTCCACTCAGGCACCTTCTGAAAGTGTAGTGTGTCATTCGATTTGACCATTTTCCTCTCGAGGTATTCTAGGATGCGGACCTCTTCAGCTTTGCCCGCATCTGAACCCCATCGCGCACTTCCCTTGTTGATTCTCTTGTCTTCTTTCCGCTCCTGCAGCGCAACCTTGAATTTACTCAAACTGCTCTGCTTACTGCTGCCGTCCTTTGTAGTGATGTCCATACCTAGCTCATTCAGCGCAGCATAGATCCATGCGATGCCCTTGCCGGTTTCCCCACGTGAATCGGCATCAATGGCTTGAAATCTGCAAGCTCGAGCTCGAGCTGTGCGTCGCAGATCATCGACGTATTCTATCAAGTCATGCGAGATGCGTCTGCCTTCCGCCTTGAGCGTGGCACTAGCGCCTGCTGCATGTTCTGCTGCCCCGATACATAGCCGAGTAAGCACTTGAGCTCTGGTTCTCGGAATATCAGGTGCTTTGATCATCCACTCCTTGTCCAGCTCGTTACGGGCTCGCATGACGATGGCTGGATAGGGGTCATCTTTGAAGGCATTGAGAACATTAAATTCTGCTTGTGCTAACCGATGTAGGGCTGATTGAACAGGGATCAGGATGTCTACTGCTGCATGAGGCAGTTCTGGTGGTCCATCGCTGGAGCTTGCGCGGGAAAGGAGGAAGGCATGAATGGTGTGGGCTGTTTTGATGTACCGAGTTGCGGACTGTAACGCTGCTGTCCGCTGTTCGGTCGACGGCACCGATGAAGCGTGAAGTTCTCGCAGGGCTTGACGGGCAAGCAGGTTCTGCACAGCAGCATAGGTCTGATGAACAAAGTATAACTCGTAGTCGAGACCTTGACCTCGGACACGATCAGCGTTTCGGCCAGGAATGCCACTGGAAGACAAGACTGGCCGCCATTCCGCCTCGACATCTTTGACTAGTGCGACATCCACATCTTCATCATTGATAGACCTCCCACTTATGGCGAGGTCGATTGTACCGAGATGCGTGAGGTACGTCGTTAATGCTGAAAGTACTTCAGTTAAGTTGCCTGCCTGATCATTGGAGGGAAGCCGCTTATGTGCTTTTAGCGTCAGTCTCAATAAATTACGCTGGACAGTGGCAGCCAATGGCAGCGAAGGATGTGTTGATGAGGTGAAGTGTTGTTGGAACGAAAGATGTGATGTTGTGGAGAGTATAAACGGGAAAGGCATGCTGTGCTGGTTTGGTTGCTATGTGGTGCGTTGAAGGTTGCACTCTCAGTGGCTAGATGGCATTCTCATCATGCAGAACAAATGCTCTTGCAACTTGAAGCAATAGGTCTCACGTTTCAACATCTCAACTCACTCGAGAATAGCCATGAAACGTGACGACTTTTGCGCAGACGATTGGCATAAAAACATTGCGAGTTGCATGACTTCCAAGTTTCCACGAGGATATCACCACCTCACCCACATTTGTTCCTGATATGCGTCTTGGCGGAACCATATCTTCGGACCAACAAAGAGCTTAGACGATCCTAGGTAGATGTCACTGGAGAAGACCAGGAAACGTTTTGGCGGAGAGTTTGACTCTAGAAGCATGGGATGGAAAATGTGTGCTTGGGAAAAGCAGATGTTACAGAAGCATTGACGTGATCGCTGCTCAAAAGTGTTGCTAGTATTGCTACCAAGTCGAAAACCCGAGAACTATTCACTACAAAAACGCCAAGGCACCTTGCTCGCTCTGAAAACAGACAGACTGCCAGCCATACAATACTCGTGTTGCTATCGCTCACTTGAACAACGCCAATTTCTTGGAAAACCGACCTCGTGGCGACTTGACACTCTTCGGACTCAAAGATCCTGCAACAGCAAGCGAAGGGTCTTGAGCCTCCCAAGGGGCGGCATCTGTCCTCACTACCATGTTTGTTGCTGTCCCTAACCGTCGTCTTGGTATATCTGGCTGCCGCGCAGGGTCTTGATCGACCCGACGTACGGCGGGCTGTTCATGTCTCCGAAAGGGGAGATCCGATCGTGTTGCTTGTTCGTTATCAGCGTCATCGCTGTCATCATTCAATTCTAGTGCACAAGCTTCACCTGCTAGAAAAGCGTCACTAGACATTGGCTCGGGGTGTTTGGCAGATCCCTGAGGCACGTGCTGGCTGAGCTTTCTTACACCATTCACCTGCGTGGGGAGCTCGTGCGGCGCAGTTATCGAAGAGGAATTATCCTTGGATGTAGCATCAATCGAATATCTGAGGTTCCGGGCTGGGCTCTGCTCAAATCTCGGTGGATTGTTGGAAGATTTAGTGACTTGTGTACTCGTACTCGTATTGTTAACAGTTTGCCACATTTGTGGCGCGACAGTAGGAGAAGGCTGGTGGTTGTATGGAAAAAACGAATTTTCAGGCAGACTCGTGCCGGATGGTGACCTGAGTGATTGAGAATTTCCAGAAGGAGGACCATCCATGCTGCCCCTTCGGGACTCGGCTGATGAAAAGCTATCCTTTGGTGCTGTGCCATGAACCATCCTCTCCTGACTCTGCCAAGCCTCTTCGCTGTTGTCGGCGTCAAATCCTCTCTGAAAATCTGCGTCTCCTCCATACGAAACCTCTGAGCCATGCGAATGCGTAGTTGGCAATACCGTAGAGTTCCTCAGACTACTACGTCTTCGCTGCTTCTCTTCTCGCTCACGCGCCTTGACTACTTCGGGAACACCGTCCCACTTGGTGTTGACCTTTGGAACGTAGTCGGGCATTTTCTTCGAGCTGACATGAGGCACCCTCTGAGGAGTAACGGCGCCATGCTTAGCCTTCAGCTCCGCTTCTACCTGAGCCAATGCTATCAGTGTCGGCTCTTTGGTTAGAAGTCCTCCGAATAGCGAACTCAATTTCTTCTTCCTCGGTGGTGGTGGAACCGAGGCTGCTGGCATAGCTGAATTGTCTGGGATATTATATGGTAGATCGGCGGGCTGAATAGTGCTGTCTTTTCGAGCAGTATCCCGGGGTGGAAATTGAAAATTCTCGAGCTCATCTTGCGGAATTGGTTTTCGGTAAGCAAGTTTCGGTACCCGAGCTGGTTGCCAGCCAGCTTGTGGCAGATTCCCAGATATTGACATGTTGGCTACACAAAAATTACCGTGATGCGATGGAAGCCACAGGATGTTCAAATTAATGAATGTGCCATAAGGCGTTGACTTTCAAGCAAGGAGTTAATTTGACCTATTCTTCGAGTGGTAGGTGAAGGTCTGCATGTCAACACATAGGTCACTGTCTTCGCGCACGGCAGTGGAAGTGCTTCGAGTAATCGATAAAAGATTGGAGTAAGCCAGACGACAAGGATGTGAAGGAGTAGATACTAGTAGTCATGCAAGCATAGAAGCGGTCCGGACACGACATAAGAAAACAAGCATTCTGCGTCACGATTGGCAGGAAGGAATTGAGCATAGGAGACAGGAAATGCAGAAACGGCGTCCACAAAGTGATCCAGACTTTTAGCTAACAAGTTCACGTGGAGTTGCCGAACGGTCAGCTCAAACTTTGTCAACAGTGCAGTGGTTGGCGGGATACTAGGTCGAGAGGGTTGTCTTGCCATGCTTCAAGGTTCGCCATGTGTCGTTGATGTAGGCCGATCAGCCCCTCCACCTCGTGCGTCGCTTGGTCGGCAACCCAACATTAGGCCCTGGATGCCTAGCGTTATTGCAGGAAGCAAGCCCGCGCTTGCTTGCGTCATTTCCGTTTTGCTACGGGGCACACGATACTTGTACAAGTACAGGGTCCTATCTATGACAATTCAAAAACGTGGATCCAGCTAACGCAGGTAAGATTCCGTCTTTATGATTGGTTGAGACACAAAATTCGAGGTAGTCTAGCCAATCGGAAGGGTGAAATCCCACTTGCATTAGCTGACCCACAATTTCGAATTGTGATAGATTTGAAGCAGTGCTTGTATATTTGAAAAATTGGTGTCCATATTACGACTAGTCACAACGATGCAACAAATCGGAACAACCATACAGGGTCATAAGCACTGGCATCATTGGCTAAATCTGAGCTCACTAACCAAGGTACCGATTGCTACTTTCTGAACGAACAGCGTGTCCTGCAGACCAAGGCTGGACGAGATGAATTCCTCGTCAGGTCCATGTTAGTGGTGCATCTCAGAGCTTGTTACTGGTACCTACCTGGTACACGCTCGGGTTTCAGCTGACCTCTCCGTGGAGAAGAACCCTGCTGTTATCTCAGACTTGATGTTACAAGTAAACAACTTATGTGTTGTATGGGGCAGAACGGTACATGCCTTAATCAAGGGTCAGCCCACCAAACAAGCGAGGGTGTAGCAGCATGAATCAGGATCTCCATTACTACCCAAGGTTCTCGGCTAACGAGATCGACGATCAGGCTGATCAGTAGCAGAGATTCAATTTGTGAATTTTGACTCAAAGGATTGATACCTGGTCCGCCATCTGCTTGGTACAGTACATTGCCGTGCAGTAGTTGCAAGTCAGAAAGCGGCCAGTATGCCGAGTAAGCACCTTTGCTAAGTTCTAGGCACTCGAGGCCTACAAGCATTGCTCAGCAATTCAGAACCCAACCGGCACATGGCACTTTGCCTGCTCGAGATAACACTCGCTGCTTGGGGCGCTCATGGTTGTCATAATCCTTGAAGCATATCTAGATACTTCTAGCACCGTTTACTGCGACACTTAACAGTCATTTGAAATGTTTTGGATGTCGACAAGCCATTTCCAAGCCTAGGAACTAGGTACCGTCTTGGCCGACGGTTGCATTGAGTCCAAGATCCAAAATCGGAAGGAGTAGAGTAAACATAACATGTATTGTCCACTCGTTCTTTGCACACCCTTTCCAGGATCGTTCATGTGTCTGAGGCTGTTTAATTTTCTCCTTCCGTCCACTGCCAGTGCATTGGCAGCGGTGTCAAAGACTCGGAGGCCGGATACCGCTGCCGCAAGCCCAATCGGGTCATTGCAACGCCTAGGTACCTGTTTGACACAAAATTCGCCTGCTTACAAGTAGGTACTATCTACCGTAGACAGCCACTCCTGCTGTACACAACGTCAACAATAGAACCTTGGCTGTTTCCCAGCGTCTGCACCTCGAGACCCACGCGGCGACTGCAGTGCCACGAACACAGAAACATCCGTTTGACCTCGCGTTTCGTATCCCGAATCCCTGCTGCACACAGAACAAAAACAAGTTCTCCCTAACCCAAAATTCCGGAACAAAAATTCTTATCTAGCCTCCACCACTTTTCAGCCTCAAATACGACATCGTCGATTCTACCGTCGATCGGCCCAATTCTTTCCTGTCAAGGTCCAAGACTCTTGGAAACTATTTTGTCTCAGCTGGCTTGGAAACATCGTAGCAACCTTGTCTCCGAGCATGTCTGGTGACGAACCAATGGTAGACCAGCAGCCCTCACGACGACTCAAGCTCGTTCTCAAAACCTCACCACTCTCTACCCCTGTCGACGCTCAAGCATACGACCAAGGTATTTTGAAGGATGGCTCCAGCAGTCCTCCACGACCATCGTATTCGCCTGTGACACCAACAGGACCTCACGAATTTCGTGCTACACCTCAGGAAAATCCCCCAACACAATGGATCGATGAGCCGCCTTCCTTGCCACTTAGCCTGGAAGACAATGCCGATGTCATCGCCTTGAAGGCTACCATATCCCTGCTGCAAATGCAACGGCAGCAGAGCGTCAAGGATATACGCCATCTCGACAAGATCAAAGATGCTGCATTGGACGATCCTCGTGGCTTTGCTGATGACCTTCGAGCAGGAAAATTAAAGAAGCCGCTACCGGCCGATATTGTATTCGATGACATTGAGTGTGAGGACGATGAAGCACAAACTGAG
>Ga0115842_100061_pt1 | contig 32173 bp, 35 predicted proteins | sample InSIn2SAF170_2_FD_83856 | JGI IMG/M metagenome (GOLD analysis project Ga0115842, IMG submission 83856)
AACGACCGAAAGAGGGTTCTCCTGGAGGTGTTGCAGCAATTTGGTCATCTTAGCTTCGAGGTCCAATATATTCTTAGTATTGGAATCGAAGAGAGCACATTTGTGTCCAGCGTGAAAACAGGCTGAGCAGCAAATGCAATTACATCCTTAGTCTCAGTGAAACCCGTTTTGTGCTTTATATCTTCCTCTGGGCGCTCCAACATCTTTCACCTAATCATGAACCCAAGTCGTTTACTAGGAGTGCTTTTGCATTTCCTGACCACCATCACCGCAGTTTACTCCAGTCAAATGTTCTTTCAGCCCCAACGTCTTAGGACAAACGAGATCACAGGCTTCAACTGGTCGGAAGTCGTTCCATCAAGCGAGCTGTGCTGGCACGACTGCTACGATTCGTATCAATGTGCTAGGTTGCAAGTACCGCTTGACTGGACGAACTTGTCAAATCCCCATACTGTTGCCCTGGCACTAACAAGAGTACCGGCAACTGTGCCACGTGATGATCCGACGTTTGGTGGCTCAATTCTCGTCAATCCTGGCGGTCCAGGCGGTTCGGGTGTGGACGAGGTCATTTGGGACGGTTATGGCATGCGAGATGCAATCATTGATAGCGAAGACAGGCATTTCGAGATCATCTCCTGGGATCCTAGAGGGGTACATCATACGACTCCATCGGTATCGTGTTTTGGTAGTGAATGGGAGGAGCAAACCTGGCAGTATCGGAATTGGGCCATGGGACAGCTTGACTCGTCGGATAATGCTTTGAATGTTCAGTGGGCGTCATATGAGAGCTTTGGCAACCTGTGTGCTCAATCGCGGATTGGTAAGTTCGAGGATGGCACTGATATGCGACAATTCGTCACCACCGCCTTAACGGCCCACGATGTTGTCGCTATTATCGATGCACTTGACGAGGAAGGAGTGATGACGAGCAGCGCAGATTCTGCAGAACTGAACAACCAGCAGATCTTCTCGAAGCCGAAGAAGCCGGCTCTGCTGAATTATTGGGGCTTCTCGTATGGCACATATCTTGGGAATACCTTCGCATCTATGTTCCCTCATCGCATTGGTCGTATGACTCTGGACGGTAACGTTGATCCATCCGACTATACCGCAACGGGCTGGCTTTCTAATCTATTTGACAACGACAAAAACTTGCATTGGTTCTACTACGCCTGCTTTCACGCTGGACACAAATGTGCTCTCTTCGATTCCAATACTAAGAATATATTGGACCTCGAAGCTAAGATGACCAAATTGCTGCAACACCTCCAGGAGAACCCTCTTTCGGTCGTTCATGACGGAGGAGCCGACATAGTTACATATGCTGACATGACTAATCTCATCCATGGCGCCTCCTATGCCCCTTTGTATTTCTGGCCCAATGTAGCAAGAGTTGCTCACGATCTCCTCAATAACAACGGAACCTCCATGATCAAATACCTCCGCCACCTGGATATACCACAAGATCCAATTCCCGAGCCTAAACCACCGAAAAAGACAGATAACGAACCAGAGACCACTTTGAAGCTCAATAACGACACCCTTCCCTACCCACCCGACTTCCCTGGAGCCGTAGAAGGCGCTATCTCAATCCTCTGTGGTGACGGTCACCCCCTCTCCCTAACGAAATCTGACTGGCACACCAGACTCTCAACCCTCAAGAACCAATCCTTGATCGCTGGCCCTCATTGGGCTGCCATCACATTTGCATGCCAACACTGGCCAGCCTCCCTCCGTCCCGCCGAACATAACCGCTTCACAGGCCCCTTCGAATCGAAACTAGCAGATTATGACATGCGAGCATCGCCAATCCTGTTCATTGGCAACACAGCTGATCCGGTCACACCGTTGAGAAATGCAATAGCCAACAGCAAAATGCATGAAGGAAGTGTAGTGCTCACGCAGGATACTCCAGGTCATTGTGCCGGGCCTGTCAATCCAAGTCAATGCACGTTTGAGGTTATCAGGCGGTTTTTCTCAGAGGGAATTCTCCCAAAGGAAGGGAGAGTTTGCTACGGTGATCGTGCAGCCTGGGACTGAGTGTCAACCATGTAGACTTTTAGCGATCGTTTATGAAGGTGAGTGTTAGACAAGACTACGTGCTTCGCAATCACAGTGCTTCATGGGTTGTTCCACACTATCCAATACTGGCCGCGGTTGACGTGAGATCAATTACACCATAGCCTGGCATGCCGAGCCCCCTTGTACACAGAATTATACTCCTAGCCCCTCGAACATCAATACACATTCCTCGGTTCGCTAGAGAAATAGGCCAAACAGCAACTCTACACAGGTTTAACAGCTGTAAGTCAAAGACATGTCAGTCGATCGCCTAAACTGAAGACCGGCCATTTCTATATGTCCATTTTATACATTAGCTTCCTCCTAAATAGGCAATACTCGCATCTATTTGCTGATCAAACAGTACTACCACATATGCTCCTACTTGATGCCATATTGCCGAATGTGTAAGAAGTCATGAACAATAGATCATTGAAGGATAGCAAGGCGTGAACAAATTGATACTAGTCAACACTGTGTAGCTTCGAATTGATCGCGGACGAATTGACGAAGTCTTCCCCGCATACCTTCCATCCGGCCACAACACCATGTGCTTGTCATGTGTCTACGGCAAACAGAGAAGGGTAGTCTCAGGACGGCATCGATTCTGGAGATTCTGGAGATTCCTGCTCATTTGACTGTGAAGCATCATTTACAGCTTCTGCCACGCCATACTCAGCACATCTATACATATCAACCATGGCAGCGGCACCAACAACGGATGTCACCTCGAACGTGCAACAGCTGAGTCTCAATAACAATGCAGCAACAGACCTGCGATCAAAGTTGAAGGGAGTGATAGACTCACGCTATGCTGGTGAAATTGTCCATTTTCGAGGTATACCCTTCGCAACAATCTCACAACGATTCGCCAAACCGGAACCCGTTCAATTCCCTGGCGACACTACCGAGTATACAAAGTTCGGTCCACGATGCCCTCAGATCCCCTTCGATACCCGCGACTTCATGCAGATACCTAAGAACATTCCGAAAGACCCCACGCCAGCCGAAGACGAGCTCAAATGCACCAACCTCAATGTGACCTGTCCAACATCCACAGATGCCACGAACTTGCCAGTCCTCATGTGGATCTACGGAGGATCAATGGTGCATGCTTACGGCAACGCAGAACAACGTCTAGGTGATGCTGGTCCTCTAGTAGCCCAATCAATCGAACTCGGCAAGCCAATTATTCTTGTAACCATCCACTACAGACTCAACATCTTCTCATTCGGCAACGGTGAAGGCGAAGTCAACCTAGCAATTCAAGACCAGAAAGCAGCCCTCAAGTGGGTCAAGAAGAATATTGACAAGTTTGGGGGTGATCCAGTAAGCAACGCCTTTCCCTCTGAAAAATCAAACTGACGTTTCTGCAGACAAACATCACCGTATTCGGCGAGTCTGCTGGAGCAATCTATACCCACGCCCTCCTCGCCTCCGGTTCAGGCCCAGACATCGCTCGAGCAATCCTCCAGTCCGGATGCCTATACACCTCACCACCCCAACCAGACCGTGCCGGCTTCGGCCTCGTCGGCCTAATCGAAGGCAACCTCCAACTCGTCTCCTTCGACAAAGGCAACCAATCCGGACAATTCGGACCCGAAGCATCCGTTCCCGGCGCAGACGCGCAAGATCTCCTATCAACGCTCGAGGAGTTATCAATCACTCGCATGTGGCTATGGGACGAACCATACTTCAAAGATTGGACCGACGACAAGCGAGTCTTCGGCAACTTAAAAGGCCTCATCATCGGAGACACGCACGACGAAGAGATGCTCTGGACAGGCATGTTCAGACGCATGACTGCAACAAAGATCCTCTCCTGTTTCGAGACCAAAGTCAATGGTATCGAAGCCGGACAAAAACTAGCAAAAGTATATGGCATCGACGGCCTCCAGGAAGATCACGAAACGGCACGAACAGCAGCAATGCACTTTTTAGCAGACGCCCGCTTCTGCGCTTGGCCACACCAGATCGCGAAGAACGTCAATGCAGCGGGTGGAAAGGCATACCAGTACTACTACGATGAGCCGAATCCGTTCATGCCGAAGGACAAAGCTATGGCCGGACATGCTGTGGATTTACTCGGCACATTCGGCGGGTATGATGAGGAAGTGAATGATGAAACGAGACGGGTTGGCAGGATGTTACGCACGAAATGGATTGATTTTGTTAATGGAGAAGAGCCGTGGCAGACGGATGAGGTTTTCGTGTTTGGACCGGATGGGATGACGGGTGCGATTGATAGGGATTCGAATGCTGCTGTGCACGATCTCAATCCGAGGAGGAGACAGGCTGAGATTGCGGTGATACGGGAGGTTGGGTTTAAAGTTGTACAGGAGGTGTGGCATAGCCTGAATGCTGCTGCGAGAAGTAGTACCTAGGTATCTGTATTCCACGACTGCAATCGCATCGTCCTCGAAAGACTTCACAGCAACCTAGTAAGTCCGACATGAATGATACTGTAAAGGTACTCTTGACACCCGCGTCACTGTACAGTCTCTACCCACACAGTCGAGAGCATTGAAGAACTACTCCGCAAACAACGCTATCTGATTGGTCACCACCCACACCCTTCAAGCCGAGGCACGACTTACTCCCATTCGGAGTACCACTACATCACTACCTGTATTGAAACAACCGTACCTCTCATCCCAAACCTCATTCCAATCTTACAACACACAATATCTCTCCTAAAAATCAACATAATGGACCCTCATAACATAGCCCTCCTCTGCACAATCCACCCCACCTCCCCATCATCCCGCACAACCCTCCTCTCCTCCCTAACATCCGCCTCGCAATCCTACTACCAGACCTCAAAATCCCAATGCACAACATGGAGCTACTTCCTGCCCTCCCTTCGCCCCAAAGCACCGTTTCAAATCGTCCCCCAAGACGAAAAAGACACGTTGATCGGCGGCATGGAGATCTACAGCTCTAAAGACGCGCTGTCGACACAGCAGTCTGAGAAATGGTTCAAGGATTATGAGAAGAAGGTGAAGGAGGAGGGGTTGGTGAGTAGGGGGGGTGAGTTGGTTGTTTGGTATCCTGTTGCTGGGTTTGTGAGTAGAAATGAGGGGACGGTGGCGGGGGAGGGGACGGTGGTTATGGTTGCTGTGTTTACGTGTAAGGAGGGTGGACGGGAGGCGGTTGTTGAGGTGTTGAGGTATGTTATTTATGTGCTTATGTTTGTGGACTTGCTTTGGTTTTTTGAGTTTTTGGGTTTGAGTGTGTTTGAGTTTGAGTTTCATGCGGATCTTCGTTGTGTGTACTGACTAAGATTTGTGATGTTTAGAAAATATACGGAGTGGGTCAAGGAGAATGAGTCTGGTGTGCTAACGTACTGCACCATGACGAGGCCGAAGGAACCAAATAAGGTTATGCTCTTTGAAAGGTACAAGGACCACAAGGCTTTGGGTGCCCATGGAAGCACGAATGAGTTTAAGGCTATGTTGTGAGTGTTCCCTTCTTTTCGCACCGAAATCTGGACGGTTTTCACTGATGGGATTTGCAGTAAGGGAATCAGGAACAACATCGAGGTGAAGCAAACCAAGATCCAGGAGTTTTCCGAGATCAATGGCTCCTTTGTCGGCAATGTCGTTGGTGGTGCTAAGTCAAAGGGTAGCTCAAAGCTGTAAGGTGATCAGACACTCCAGCTGTCGTCCTGTGCGGTGAAGAGCGATATGTCGCATGAATCGGTGTCGAGCTGATGAAACCCATACGTCCATCAAGAAAGAGAGGTTATTGTGATCATCCACGTTGTGATGGTTTCTCCACAGCCAGCTATCTCAAGCGACATGTTGTATTTGTGATGTTTACTGTGGTGTGATCTGTGTGACAACACCAGGGGCGTTCAAAAGAGGAAGTACGTCCAAATTTGCTGTTCTGGCCGTTATTGCGCAGCCGTGTGTCAATGAAGATTCACTTCAGTAAGATCTGGCTGAGCAGAAAGCATATGGACTCATCCATGGTAACGGCAAAGTGGACAACGTCGGCGTTCTGTGTTGCAATACGGATGCTAGAAATTTTGAGACCAAAGAACGACCATAATGGCCTGTTTGAAAATCCGGAAAAGGTGAAGCAGCAGTCGCGAGCCATATTAACATATATCGTCCAAAATATACAGGAAGAGAGCCATTGGAAAGTATCCCGGTCGCCTCTGCCTTCATATCCCGTGCTCGATGTACATGAACATGGCACACAAAACGCTATCTTCGTTGCGCTTCTGTTCTGTACACGCAAGATGTAAAGTACAGACAATGTATAAAGCGCTGAAATTATATATGAGTGGCATCCGTCTTTCCATATCAACACACAATCGAACCTCCATGATCCCAAGTCGATTACTAACCTCACCTGGACAGTCCAGGGCATCATAAGACATATACACGAAATCACCAATCCTTCCACTCAGTCAATCTCACCGTTGTTCAACAACCTACACCCCCAACACTCCATTACCCTCTCCCTCCCCCTCCTCCCTAGCAACAGGCCTCTTCATAACCTCCAACTTAGTCTGCACAAGATTCAACGAGTTCTGCTTCTCCCCATTCCGATCATCATAACTCTGCATCTTAGCATCAGCCTCCAAATAAACCAACGTCCTGACACAAACACACATTAGCCCACACTCCTCACTTCCACAAACCTTCCACAAAAGCAATGCGAAACTCACCCCTTCCCCAACCCCATAATAAATTCCCTCTGTTTACTCCCAACCTCACTGAAATTCGTCACGCGAAACCAGCTGGTCTGCCTGCTGTCGCGCGGTCCATACGATGAGCCGACGACGTAGCGTACTAGGGAGCCGCCTTTCGCTGTTTCGAGGACTTCGGGGTCGGCGGCGAGTCGGCCTACGAGCGTCATGCGTGCTAGGGAGCGGGGGTGCGTGGTGGAGAACGCTCGCGTTGTGACAGGGAGGGCTGTGGTTGTGCGCCGGAAGAGGGTGGAGGATAGCATTTTTGGGGTGGGTGTTGGTTGTTTGGACAGATGGATGCGTGGGTGGGTGGATCGCGGTTTTGAGACGGCTATGCGACACGATGGTTGTGGTGGATTTATGTGTGCTTGTATGTGCAGTCCGTGTATTGTAGTGTGGATGATTGATGGGGTGGTAAAGATGCGACTGCGCTGAGCAAGAAGTTCCCGAGTCCGCATCGCGCTTGAGATTCAGGCACGCGTTTAGGGGTCACATTCGGTAAATCTTCGGATTGTGTTTCTGAGGTTTATTATTCAGTGTTGTGGTAACTATATGTACCGTACTGGGTGGTCAGCATGAATATGAGCGCAGAGGGCACTATAATGAATGAGATAGAAAAACGGTTGAAAACAAGTTGTGTTATACTGCCTGAAGAGCTCGGCAAAAGGTAGACTTGGGCTGCTTGAGCTGTTGCTCAGCCAGTGTATTGTGTGCAGTATGTATGAAGTAGGTAGTGATGGGATTGTACAGGTCCAGGCTCTGTGGTTCTCTCAAGCCTCTATCCAAACGTGTCTCAGCGCAAAATTCAAGCAGTTTGAAAGCTGCTGGATTGCTCATGATCCATCATCGTCCCCTGAATATGCTGTTTATACATCAAAGTGAATTGTGCCTCTATCACAAGTATCTTATTGCACGTCCCTGAACAAATCAATATTCTTTGCTCCTTTGATTTCATCTCTCAACTCTGTCATAGGACTACCAGGCACGTTGGCACCCTGTCTCCGTAGCATATCTTTGATCGACTTCTGTCCTGCAGCACTGTTATTCCAGCCAAAGTTAGCCAGCTTCTTGTCTAGCTCCTCCTCCACTTGGATACGTTCTTTATCCATTTTCGACGCCACATCTGTAATATCAGTCAGCATTTTTGTGAACACAAACCACATGTCGATGAGAAACCTACCTAAACCTTCATATTCCCAAACGTTCGCCTTCATACCTACTCCATAAAACTGCCACTTCCTTAAACAAGCTAACCAAACCTCAACAACATCCTTATGTCCAGCATATATCATGATCTCTCTGCTCAGTGTGATTCTCTCAAAGTTTTCTTGACTCTTCTTATGCACGAAATTACTCCTTAATGTCGTCCATCTTTCAATCCGTTTTGGCAATGGTCGAGGCCCTGTGGCAGGAAGTTTTAGATATTGAGCGATGCGCATGGCGAAGTCAGCAAAGAATTCGAGGTTGCGGATGCTGTAAGAGCGGAGCTGCAATTGAGCGACCGGAATTTGTGGTCCAACATGCTTGAGGGGCTTGCGGTAGGTTGCGAGGACGTTGGAAGGGATGGGTTTTGCAGGTCTCTTCGACGATGATGCGACAGCTACCACAGCTGATGCTTCGCTGGACGTCTCCGGGGTTGTGGTGCTCGCAAGAGGTGCTCGTTTGGGTGGTGCATCTGGAATGCTTGCAAGTTCGGATTTTGGATTTGACCTTCGGGGAGGTAGGTTCGTTGCTTTTTGCTGTAAGCTACTTGGATTGGATAGCTCGGCCTGAGGGCTTTCGGAGGTCACATCTGCGTAATGTCGAGTTTGTAGCAATGGCCGCGTCTGAAGATTGATGCGCTGCGAGAGTCAGCAAATTTGTATACGCGCAAATTCAACACCTACCTTTGTGGGTCGGAGAGAATCAAATGCACATCTCAAACAACGTGAGCTCGACATGATGCCCTGTCCTCAATGCTGAGTATACAAAAGTGTTACAGATCGATGACTGCCACAGCCAGAATTGTAGATCAAGTCAGTCACGTGATCGAAAACAATCTGGGAGTGCTCCTGAGCCTACAGTACAAAATCAACAACCCATTTCTAACGATCGACAATGTCTACTTATGATATACGTTACATTGGGTATATAGGCCTGACCCTGAGGTACAGTGCGCTTTCTCACACCCTCCTCATAAAGAAGCAGAAATCTCCAAGGACACAGGCAATTCACAGCGAAGGAGTAAGCATACAATGCCGAACATAGAGCCTTACTCTCACTCAGCATAACTCTGCAAAATACGCAGAATTTGATCCAGATAAATTCCGACAAAGCAGCAAACAGGCTTGAAGAGTTCGTTGTGAAGGTTTGAAGTTATTTCATCTCGAAACGTGAGCCACCCTGCGATTCCATTGTATCTTCAAGAGAATCACGCTCTTCGTCCATGCCTCTGATCAACAAAGTATTTCCGCGTGACACACTCCTTCCAGTAAATTCGGTTCGTCGTCACCTCATTCGCAGCTGTAACGTGCCGAAGATGTCGTAGAATAAGTCTCAACCCTGCACCCGTCATTGCACACCATGTCTACTTCGTTCTGGCAGCGACCTTTTGCTGTGCACCCTTGGCCTGCTGTTTCGAGATCTTTGGTGCTTGTCCAGACGCCTGCTTGGTAGCACTCTTTGCCTTCTCAGCCTTCTTCTTGGCCTCAGCCTCAGCCTTCTTGTCCTTTCCTTCCTTGATAGCCTGTTGTCGGGCAGCGCTACGGGCTTCTGGTCGCATACTTCGTCGCTCCTTGATAACATCGAGGGAAGCACCAACAATGGCTCGTTGGTGCTTGACAGTTCGTCGAGTTCGCTTCTTGGCAACTTCCTGTAGATGATGTTAGATTAATTCCACCCTATGATCGTGATAACATGGTTGTCTTGTGGCTCTGCAATATTGAGGGGCAGTTGGACGGTTGACGAACCTCAGAGATACCCTTTCTGTGTTGTCTTCGGAATAGGACGGTCCATGCTATTCTTCGAGGGTTCTTTCGTTGCAGGAAAAGAGACTCTGTCTTGCCATTTTGGAATCGGAAGATCTTGCTGTCACCTCGGACGTAGAGCTTGCCCTATTCAATCACCAACCTGTCAGTATTTCGTTTCTATCCATCGCTTTTCAATTTCGCAAAGATTCATTGCGGGTCCTCTTTTGCTCGAGTGGCTGCGCTCGTGGGAAACCAACCTTGCCCGGGTAGATCTTGGTGCCGGAGAAAGTGTCGTCGTATGTACGCATCTTGACTGTATCTTAGGCGTACCTGAAGTTGTGGAATCTACAGTTTATCGGAACGAACTTCGCAATCACAGTCATGATACTGCGACAGGTCACGAATTGCAGGTGTGTGCCGTAGATTAGCCGAAAACAGTCCGGTCTTGGCACCAATCTTCCAGTTATTTTTGGTGCACCACCTTAACGTTCTCTTCCTTCTTGATACCGACAGTAGTACGTTTGACAATTAGCCCTACCTTTTGCAACATGCTAACGAAGATGACAGCTCCATGGAATCATTTCTATAGTACACGTCCTTCTCTGAGCTCTTTACACGAGCCACAGAATCTTCAACCTGGCTGATGATTTAACGTCCTCGATACCCTAGAGTGAAACCTTTTTATTCTCCACAGTGCAAAGGGCATGGGACGTGACTTTCGGGCTTGTCATTTGCGCCTTTGCCAGAGAGTGGTGATGATCTTTGACCCATACATGAGGTCTGGCTTCGGCCGCTCTGTACGGGAGGTATCGATGGACTGAGTCTGACAGGTTTGCAAACCACAAAATTTAGCTCGTAAACAAGAGGCGCGAGTCTCTCAATAACAACTACAAGTATTCATTTCTCACAGTTCCAACAACCCTTGCTTTTCTTGTGTCCGACCTTCGCGAGGAACAGCGGTACTCTTCATAACATTTATGTTCCACTGTCAATGTTGAATGCTGATTCGCTACACTTACTTGAATATCCTACGATGGCCATTTCCAATACTGGCATCCTTGATGATCTCAGCTATTTGAAGCTTAACTTGGACGACTCACTCCCGATCTGAATCATTTGAAGCTAAGCCTAGAACAGATCTCTTCATTACAATCACCGTTATCGGAGTTCGAAAGAATCAACCAAAGGTAAGTCGAGCAGAACTAAGCTTCAGGCAGCTGAGATCATCAAGGATATCATGTTACATTACAAATGGCGATTGAGGTTTGTTCTGAAACCGAAGCTTGAGAGTTGTACCGGACATATCATACATCATTCTGGTTATTCCACAGCAGATCAGGAACTCCTTCTTGCTGCCACACATCCATGTCGTTAGGATTGCCCTTTAGATAAATGAAATACCTTTGTGCCAGGTACATTCCTCCCACATTTGTGACTTGCACTTTCTACACTGAGTATCGCCACATGCCTCATCCGGACAGATGCTGCAACAGTCAGGACAAACCAACTTTCCGCAACCCAAACCATCTCCGATCAGACCAGCAGTACACTGTAAGAATGTAGGTACTTCTTTGCCGTACGGATACACCTTCGTTATCTCTTGAATACGTTGCAGAGCTAGAGCCCGACCTGATGTGCCTTCTAAATGGATGTCGAGTGCCAACACAGCTGCGCGGTAAGCACAACATACACGACCACAGCATGCACAGCTTTCGTCTAGGCAAGTTGTACACTTGAGGTTCCGAGATTTCCATCCTCGACCGGTGTTTGGGTGACGTGGGTATGGACTTGTTGGATCGTGGTCGTAGGTTGCGGTGTTGGTAGTTCGACGAACATATCGTTCCTGCGTGTCAAGTCAGTGAAGAACAAGAGCGACATCGATTAGGCTTACAAGGTCTTGTCTGTCAAGGTTGGGACTCTCGCTAGACATCCGTGACGACCATGTTGGGGATGACGGTTCGCTTCTTTCCATACTTGTTCTAGCTTTGAACATATCAGAGAACTTTCTGATACCATGGCTGCTCGTTGTGCTCGCGCTATTCTTGGGCTGAGCTGAATCGAATGTAGATGGAGAGGAAGAACTTCGAGCGGATGAACCACCTGTAGCAACTGTGGACAGAGGTAAGGGCAATGGAGAGTCGTCTACACTGAAAGCATTGCGACTCTTTGCTGATGCTGGCGTCTTGAAGTCGAGCCCGAAGAAGCTTCTCTTTCTCTCAATACTATCCTGGCGAGTCCTCGCATTGCTCTCGTCTGAACGCCGAGATTTTGGATTGTGAAGTCGTATCTCATCTATGCAGGTAGAGGTCGATAGAAGAGGGATATCGGTGGTTGATTCGAAAGGATTTGAAGAGAATGTTGGATGCTGTGACGACTCCGGAACAGGAAGCTCATAGAGGGTAGCAAACTCGGCATGAATCTTTCGAGTCGCATCTTTCTCAGGTGAAGTAATTGCCAGCGCAGTCATAAGGTCCATCTCTGAGTCTCTGCAACTGCCCATGATGTGGGTTGCCATTGCGAATGATATACCTCTCGATGGATTGTCTGGCGTCTGAGCAGGCTTGTCGTTTTCTCTTTCTTCCGTCACCTTTATTCGCTTGTAATCGGGTGTCAGAGCTTGCTTTGCTTCCTCCAAACGATCGGGACTGTCGCCTTTCAAGACATCAAAGCCTTTTTCAATGTCGAGGTCGAACGGCAAAAGAAGGCTTTTGGTAAATATTGATAGGAGTTGAAAGGAACCATTAGTGAGATTGCGCCTTCCTCTTCTTTCTCGTATTGACGGCGATGGTGTTGATACTTCGACATCATGCTTGTCTGAATCAGCCGGTCTAGTGTCTTCCAGTTTCTTTGCAGGAGTTGCAGGGAAAGAGCCAGCCAATTGTGAACATTGCGACTTCCTCTTGAGAGATAGAGGGCTAGCAACTGGCGCCATAACAATAGTCAAGGAGCACGGAAAAGGTATAACGAGTCCAGCGTGGAGTGGGCTCCATGCAGTAGTAAGAGGGAGGAAAAAGCGTAGGTATGAATTTTGGGTAAACGGATAAAAGCAGGTGTGGAATGATAATGTCGTTGGTCAGCAATAGCAAGGTTGTGAAAAGTGTTCGAGTGAAAGCATGAAGGAAATGTCGTGGCTGAGATATGCTGGAAGCATGGTACCTACACCTCTCAATGATCACGGATTTGATTCGATCAGATTCATGTTAACACAGAAACAGCACACCAACCTTGTCTTCGGCCATGCGCAACTCGAAGATAGACCAGCCCATCTCAATGCAGGAGGAGCTTCTTTATGCTCTATTCATCACGTCGTAGTCCACCAATGCTCAAAAAGAATATGTCCTTCACACCGTCCGCATTTCAGCATCACAGAACACCCTCTTACTGTATTTGCATGAGGCCACATCATGAGGCTACTAGCTTATGCTCTTCTATGCCATAGCGTGAGTTCTCGTCCATTCTCTCGCCGTCTGAATAGCTGCCGGTTCGTTCTCTTTCCATCTTTGGGCAACGTCGTTCGCTAGTGGATCATCTGGGTTAGGAGCTCCTAAGAGTGCCTGTATAGACAAAAGTATGGTTCTGATTTGAAGTGCCGGAGACCAATTGCCTATCATGCTTCGTCAGCCGTTGGTCCATGAGGAATTACCGCACTCACTTTTTAGTACGTCAAGACATATTCTTCCAAGTTTGTCGATGTTAGGGTGATATATCCTTGTCAGGAACCGAATCTTGGGTGGTGTCATTGGATAGTCGTCCGGCAAAAACAGTTCCGCCCTGAACTTGCCTCCTACCACTGGTCAGCCTAATGTGCTTATGATATGATCATGTGTATTTGCCTTCATATGGCGAGGATGCTGGTCCATCTATGGTGACATCAAAGTATCTCAAATTATCTTCATGAGGAATTGCGCTGATGCCAGGTACACTGTCGTTGTGTTACTTCCTGATGCCAATTGTGGATGGTTTGTACATACGGCTCCGACATCAGACGCTCCGTCTCTTTTATGATACGCTTGGGCAACGCCATTTCCACGTCAGCTTCAGCGCTGGTAGCTGCTGAGCAGCGCAGTCAAGAAATTGAAGTGCCCCACTACAAAGGCTTTGACTTCTTGTGATGAAGGACGCAATCGAAAAGTTCTCAAGAAGGCTCGAGATCGCAGATAAAGCAGATACAAGACAAGACTCTCAGAAAATATAGGCAGCTCTCTCGTGCCACTACACCCAATCGTTACTTCTGTAAAATTGTTTGTATACAGACGTCTTGACGCATGCACGAGTGGTGACCGGTTGACGTAGTGCCGATCACAAACAGAGCAAACACTGGGATGTTTCCTCCCAAGCCTGAGCTCCAAGAGCAGTTACCACCCAAAGCATCCTTTCGGCAGCCTCACTTCCCTCCATTATCAGGCGACAGATGCAGAGTATGTCCAATCCCATCTGCTTTTTATATTGAACACCCTTTGTAGGCATCCACTACCGAATACGTTCCAAAGTGAGCTGACACAATTCTTGATGGCCAACGTCCTTCTTTTGGGTCCGGTTGCTTTTACGCGATAACGATGATTATGCACGGTACGGAACCATTAAAGACACACCGTCTATGCCGTTTTAGGCTCTACTGGCCACCATGAGTTTTACTAGTCAAGAGTCTACGATCTCAAATGAGACCTTTGGTAAGGATGTCTCTTTCAAGCTACATCAACTTACTGGATCCATGTCAATTTCTCCGAGCGGCAGAGATGTTGTTCTTGGCTCGAAGGAAGGCCTTCACATCATTGACTTGGACTCACCTTATTCACCGCCACGTTTTCTTCCACATCGAACTCCATGTGAAGTAGCTGATGTACAGTGGTCGCCTTTCGCTGACAGAGACTACTGGGTTGCCAGTACATCAAACCAAAAGGCATTAGTTTGGAATTTGGAAGCTCGCGGATGGCGTAATTCGATCGAATATGTTCTACACGGCCATACACGAGCGATCACCGATATCAACTTTTCTGCACACCATAAGGATAAGCTCGCGACTTGTGCGGTTGATAGTTTCGTTCACTGCTGGGATCTCAGAACTCCAGATAGGCCTGTGATATCATTCTCTGATTGGTTTGCTGGTGCTACGCAAGTAAAATGGAATCGACAAGATGAGCATGTTGTGGCAAGCTCACATGATAAATTTCTACACATATGGGACGATCGCAAGGGAGCATATCCAGCCAGGACGATTGAGGCACACAACACAAAAATCTATGGCATAGATTGGAATCGATTTGAGCCAAGCAAGATTGTCACTTGTTCACTCGACAAGACCATCAAGTTTTGGGACATCAATAATGATGAAGATATCCCAGAAAGGACCATTGAAACGTCGTTTCCTGTTTGGAGAGCACGGCATACTCCTTTCGGCTGGGGTTTGATGGTAATGCCGCAACGTGGTAACGGAAACTTACATTTATACAGTAGACGACCGGTGGATGGTGCTTCCGAGAGTGGTTTTGTGGAACCTGTGCAGGTATTCCCTGGCCACAAGGGACAAGTAAAAGAGTTTCTATGGCGGGGGTTTGGCACGGTCAAAGAAGGCGTCGATCATCGTGACTTTCAGCTTGTCTCATGGGGAACGGACAGGGAACTACGGTTACACGCAGTCTCGAAGAAGACCTTCAACGACGTAGGCTACGAGAAAGGTGTTTCCAGACCTCAGAGGATACGGTTCACAAGGAGAGGTGCAAGATACCGAACTTTCAGGGACGAAAGACAGGAATTTGATTCACCTTTCACTGCTCCACCTCGATCCGACTCATTTCCAGCGAGTATTCAATTTCAAAGAGCCAAGGGTCGAGCTAGCATGAGTTTCGGCATGAGCAAGACCACTCCATACCAGTTTAGGGGCTGGCTCCAACCAGGTAGAAGAGACCAAAGAACCGGCATGCACGGCAAGGGTGTAGTTCGTCCTGACACCGATCCTATCTCCTGGATGAAGAACGTTAAAATTGCGTCAACAGACACAGATGCGCTTGCTGACGAAATCACTCATGTTGGCGACAAGTTCAAGAAGGTTGAATTTGAAGCTGTGGACATGTCTCAGAGGAAAGTAACGCTATCACTTCAAAGTCCTTGGGGTGATCAAGGAGCATCTGTGTATACCAGAGTAGACTTCAGGTTTCCAAAGATTTATCCCAAGGAAGCGCGAGCTATTCTTCACCTTCAAAGAACAAATTCGATCAGTCCGGAGGTTCATAAGAAGATCTCCAGTGATATCCAGAGTATTGCGGAAGCATATCTCTCGCGTGGTCGAGGATGTGTGGAGGCGGTAGTGCGATATCTCTTACGAGAGCAGTCGCTGGAACAAGTGGTCAATTGGATCATGCGAGATGCCATGACGGACTCCAAGATCATCGAAGCTGCCAACATGGCGGATGACGATGCGGATGACTCCGAGGACGATCAACTTGAAGCTGTGCCCAACGTCAACAATGCTTCTGGCGAGAACAGAGTACCATTGGCGAAGAGATGTGGCGCTATGTGGTCCGAAGGCGGTAAATTAGTATGTTTTTTCTTGCCGAAGAACACGGAGCCTGCTTCACTCCTGAGTACACTGGGAACTGGTCAACTGGATGAACCCGAGTCAGGGAGATTGTTTGGGGGCTTTGGTAGATTTCAGATTGTGTCGCCACCTCGTAAACCCAAGGCACCATCGAGCATGACTGCTGACGGTCCAGATTCAGACACGAGTGATGAAGAATCATTATTCTTTCCTAGTTCGTCGTCGTCGGATTCATCTACTGAGTTTGATGTGCAGGCAAAATTTGTGCCCTGGCAGCAGAGGCCAATGAACTCATTGCAAAGAAGCAAGTCCGCTGATGGATCTCAAAAGTCCACAATCCTGGAGGGGCTCAAAGCTGCGGAAACAAGTCGGAATGCTTTCTGGGTAATTCATGATTTGAGCGAGTTATTGCCTTCCAAGCAGGTAACAGCTCAAGACTACCAGGTCAATGGTGACATATCGACCTTATGTGACCGAAATGCACAAGTTGCGGCAAGCAATATGCAGGAGGATATTGCAAGCGTATGGCGACTGGTAGCCCTCACATTGAACAGGCCCTCCTCACATCAAATCTCTGAAACTATCAGGACTAACCCCGATCTGTTGGTATTGACTAAGCGAATTAGAATGACTGCTGGCGACCTTCCGACTATCCTGAAGTCGCTAGACCACGTCTTCACCTCAGATGACGGGCGACTACTTGGAGTTCTACAGTCAGGCAGCTTGGTAGGAATGCTCTATCTTGTTCCAGCTTTATTGGGATATTTTGAGAGAATTGGTGACGTGCAAATGCTGGCTATGCTCTCTGCTGTCTTCATTCTTGCTCAGGAAGGTGTATCCATGGAAACCCTGAAGAAAAGTCGTGTTTACCCCGAGGATTCAACGGTACGCATCTCAGCATCGGGTGTCGATACTAGCTCGCAAGCAGTCGATCATGGTATAGCTCGAGGAGATAACAGTCTGCAACAAGGGGGCAGTGAAGCGTTTCGAGGTTTAAATTTGAATATTCTGGATGCAACAAATGGTTCGGATGGTGATCTCAATGCTACAATTCCTGCAACAGCTCTATATCCTGGCTGTTTTGACAACAGTCAGGCATCATCAAGAGCACCTAGCGTGGTCGCGCACGACCCAGGTGGTTTCATCTCAACAATTCATTCCACCTCGGGATCGATTGCTGGCTCGCCTGAAAACCATCGCAACAACAGTAGGAGATCGGAAGTATCAACAGCAACTGCAAGTCTATTCGCGCTTACGAAGTCAAACGCAGGCTCGCCCATAGTACAAGTTGTCAGCCCAGAGAAGCCACGTCCTCAGCGATCATCAAAATCACTCAAGACATCGCCGGAAGAGAGTTATCTGAACGATTCAAAGACAAAGCTTCGGTCGTCTCTCAGCCTCGTGAATGTAGCCGGCTACCAGAATGAGGCATTAAGGAATGTACAACTTGGTCAGGGCCGAGTCAAGTCTATACTCAAGCATAGTGACAACAATCCGTCAGTGCAAAAGTTAGCTAAGAAGAAGAAGAAACTAAAGACTAGGTTCACCAATGTCGCAAGCTTCAGCAGCGAACAGCAACCATCGCCAATCATTCTATCAGTCGATATGTATCCGAGGTGTTTGAACTACATCAAGCAATACATCACTCTCCTCGAGGTCTGGCGGTTGTGGCCGCAGAGAGCGGAGATGCAACAAATTCTTACACGAACCTCTGTAATGCTTGAGAAGCTTCTGCATGATGGTAGTGGTCTACCGAAGCCTATGATTGTTGAAGAAGGTCTTCAAATTCGACGTTGCTGCCAGACATGCGGTCAGGCATTAGTACCTATAGAGAAGAATGGCATCCCTATAGGCTGGGACTGTATATCGGAACACTGCACATCCAACATTTCTAGGCCTTCAAAGCAGCAGATCTGTTCAATCTGCGAGATTTGTGTAGAGGGATTGTCCATACCCTGCATGCAATGCAGTCACTTAACTTGCTACGACTGCGCACAAGGCTGGTTCACGTATTGTTCGACCATCGATCGAAAACGCAGCAATAGCAGTACAGTCTCGACATCAAGATCACACACGACTTTCAACGACGAGAACCTGCAACTTACCTGCCCAACTGGCTGTGGTTGTTGCTGCGCGACTCTCACTTTTATCACGATTCTACATCCTACCACTGTGCACGACGAGCCAAACGAACCGTTCCTCGCACCACCACCTCTCACCCCTCGAAGCGAAGGCTACCAAGAATCATCGTCACCACATCCATTCTTCCCTTCTCACGAAACCCGTCCCAACCGCGGCCAATCAGTAAGCGGCGCCGACAACACCGCCCTCAGTGCTTTACTCGCCCTGAACCTCAACAGAACGCGATCAGTATCGTCCTCGAAAACAGGATCTACTGTTGTGCCGGGTGCCGAAAGTGGTGGTGGTGAAAGAGGAAGAGGGGCGGGCAACGGACGGCGAACGAGAGATACAAGTATTAGTATTGTAGATGAATTACTTCCTTGGGCTGGTGATCAGAACGTATCGCTCGGAAGGGGTGTTGGTGCGGGATTGAGTCGGGGGTTGAGGAATATGGGTAGTGATGCTACGATTCGGAAGTTGTGAATGTAGATATGGGGATGCTACAGCAGATGTATGGCGATATAGAATAATTTTGTATTATCATTTGTACAATAAAGAAATGCACACAAGCTTACGAGGTGTGCTCTCATCCTTTCATTCACGGAGGTAGCATACTGAAAGAAGAGAAGAAGGATTTGAGGATGGATGAGATGTATGCCTAGTAAGCACCGGTGCGAGCGAATAGCATGTCGGCTCAGGCGTCCATTACTCCATGAAATACATATTATACAGTAGTATAAAACAATTCAATGCCTCCATCAACATTTCGACATCCATCCTGTCGTCTCAAGTTTCTGAAAGGAAAACAAAAACATTTGGAGTTCACGCATCAGCTCTCCTCATTCCACGCTTGTACTGCAGTGCAGTTCATCTTGTCTCATTTCATCTCCCGAACATCACGTGATTCCACATATACCGACCACATCTGCCAGCCCCCTCCCTCATCTGACATCATTTATTGTTCTGCCCACCTCAAGGCACTTCTTATTAGAGTATAGCTGTCCCTGCGGTCGAGCTTATCACAATGACACAGACGAACAATCTCAACACTGTTCGCTCGTCAAGCGCCACTGATCGTGGGCGGTAGCTCAACCAATAGCAAGGCTATCGATAAGCGAGCTAACCCAGCCATACATGTTTTCCCACTCGTTCGCGCTGCCGGAGCCAGCATGGTGTCTCAGCCTGACATGATATGGGTGTTGTAGCTACCTCGATCGAAGCTCGAGATCGGCGTGTTGACCACTGCCTGGCTCATTGTTTTCCGGAATGGGCGTGTGGACTGTTGATGGCGTGCTTCAACTTGCATTAGTATACGTGATGTGGCGTTGTTTATGCAATGTTTCTCGAAAGTGCGAAATGGCTCGCTTGTGTTGTCACTCTTTTGCAGTCACTGTTCTCCTTCCTTCTGTTTCTGTTTTTTCTTCATTCTGTGTTGTCTGGCGCAGTTGTTCTGTCTTAGGACCTTCTGCGGCACATGCTCCACCAGATGTTATTTGGTCGCAGTCGAGTCCTTAAAGCATAAGCCGTCGTGTTGTTGATCTATCCTTGGACAATGTCTTCAATGTCTCGATTTGAAATTTGCCTTGGCTCCCGAATTCAGTGCACTGTTTGTCGCGAGAGAAGAGTACCAACCGCAGGAACAAGTTGGTTTTTCCAAGAACAGAAATCGTTGTGCGGCAAGAAAAATGAGCTGTGCTAACACTGACTTCATGACTGAATGTCAACGATCCTGGAGTCGTGGCCTTGGTGCATCTGAGGTTTGACACACTGCCGGTCACTGTGGAGGGTCAACGTCGTGACCGGTGGTCGTGGTTCGAATGATGTCGCTAATTTCTGTTTGTGGACAATCTGCTACTGCTACTTGTCTTAGATAACGCACGTTCACTTGTCAGCGTGAGCGTTTTGCTTACCTTTCTGGGTACTTCACGTGCGGTCGTGTCCACGTCCTTCCTCCAGCTTCTAGCAAGCGCGACGAACACGTTACTAAAGCCAGCTCACACCTCGATCCGGTCGGGGAACGCCATGACCTCAGTCCCTTCAAACTGGGTGCCGATGGCCATCGTCAATCCCTCATCAGGAAAATCTACGACTCTGAGTCAGGTGAACTTCCGAAGTGGCCAACTAGAAGCTTACCTGCAAGTCCTTCTGGATATGGTATTGCCCTTTCGACGATAGGTTCGTCGTTACTGGTCGCAACAGGAGTCCGAACCTGGTGGACGACAGCAAGAAGCAGGATGATGGCCGCCATGCATGCAAAATGAGGAGCGCCTCGTGCACAGAGCACAACAAAAATTGCCAAACATACTATACCCAAGAAGTGCATGTTGAAAAGATAGTTTGAGAATTGCGAAACACAACAGCGTAGTATTGCTTGGTTGTCAATGGTGCTCGTCGGTCGAGACAATGCAGACTCAACAAAAGGATGAAGACTGTTCTGGCAGTTCACTAGAGTTATTTCCGGTGTGTCGAAATGTCCTAGAAGTTGACACGGGATATGCGTTGCTCTTTAAGTCAGAGTGTTACACCAGACCAAGGAGCGGTGAAGTATTGGGGACCGACGGGTGCCTGTCCAGGGATGCATACGCTTATGAAGGATCTTCCGAATGATGGCAGCACTAAACCAGCCATAGCCACGACAGTGGGACAGTTCTTGACGCTATCATGATGGACAAAACCTCTTGTCGACACCCAACTTCAGTGTGATCTACCCCTTCCACGAATGTGCTTGATCTGCATCAGGTCAGCAACTAGGGCGAAGCGTTAAAGATACTGGTCTGCAGGGGCAACAGTGTAAAGTTCATGGCTGGCGTAGCAGCATCGGATGCCGCAGCAGTTGAAGCTAGTGGTTGCACAAGCACAGCACGTTCGGTGCAGGTGCAATTCACACTTGAGCATGCTGTTGGAGAAGGACGTCGATTTACGAAGCCGTTGCAACGCTACCCGTGTAATTCGACGACAGGTGGGCTAGCGGAGTGGTCTAGCTAGCTTCTAGACGGGTATCGAGGGGTGCTAGGTTGCCCAAACCACTATACAGTGAGTAAGCTTGTAAGACCAGCGGAGTGACGAGCAATTGCATTTCCAGCACCTGAAAAGTGCAAGCTCACCGTTGTTTGTCGCAAAGAGTGTGCAGTGCAGTGCAGTGCAGGTCCACCTTGCTGCTTTCGTTCGGAGGGTCTGTCCGTGGCTATCAATCGGCACGTTTCTAGCAGACGCTTGTACCAGAAAATTTCCTCGCTAACTTGCTAGTTCAGCTCTTCGTTGACCAACGGAAACGACGCTGCCGCCGTTCACAAACCATGCGTTCGACGTGCTTACGAACGCGTGGATCTTCTGAGGATCTGTCAGTCATCCCCGGGCTGGCTTGTGTGACATATCCGCGAATTGCCCTCTGAAGTCTATTGGATGCATAGATCATAGCCTTCCATGTTCCACAAATATGCAACTTGTCCAATCCCAAAGAAGTTCTGTCGAGATACAAATCCATTATCGCGCAGATGAGACCGGTCTGTAATTCTCGTACAGCCCCTTGGACGTCCTCGTGAAAATTGGCAACTTACAATGGTAGACCACGAGAGAAGAGTGTGGATCTCCCCCACGCCCTGCATTGTTGGATGGGCGAATTGATGTCTTGGTTACGTCTGGACTAGTCCCAGCCTGGCGAAAGATGGAATAATGCACTTTCGACACAGCCCCATTGACGTCGATACCAATGCAGTAGAACAGTGTAGTCCCAGTCCATGCCACGGACAACCATCTCATGTATTCGTACGAAACCCAATCATATCAGGTCCTGGTTCATCAGGACTGCATCGGCGCCGATGCTCTCAAACCACCACGAATCCCGATTCGTTGGGCAGCTGCAAGATAGGTGATCATTTGGGATTAGCGTACTGATTGCTGGCGGTGTGTAGTAGGACAAAGGACGCCCTGGGTCGAGTCTTTTGTCCGATTTGTCCAGATTGGAAAGCCGGGAAAGAATGCAAGGACGGTATTGGGTCGCGTGAGCGGTTTTATGCGTCAGGTACGCAATGCATTTGATGGGCTTGGAGCTCTACGCCATGCTCGAGTGAGCTGTCGAAAGACAGGTTTTTGAATCAGATTCCTGTGGGCTGATTCGTTGTGATAGAGAGCTGGTGGTTGGTCTTCTAGTAGCTTGCTAACAACAAAGCACGTGTCCGGTGGACCATTATAGGTATGAATGAACTGGTTGCCGTGTTTATCTTCTCTGGCACGTGCTGATTCGACATGTAGAAGCTAACATGAGTGTTAATGGTTGGAAGCTGAAAAAGGCCGTAGTGAATGCGCTCCTTTGATTAGTCGAGTGATCCATCTGTCGCTCTGAATCTTTTTACTTCCAGCTTCGTTTGACGATCATATGTAGTTGTCCTACATTAGACCTATAAAATCGAATGTTTTCCTACCACTACTGGGTTTCACCTCGACTTCGCCGCGCACCTTTATACGTGGAAAATCAGACAAAAACGTGAATCTGCCAACCACGATTGTGTTTCCATTCGGATCTTCTCCTTTGCCAATAGTCATAAGAGGTCAGCATGAACTTGATACCATTCATCGTTGAGGTATCGTGTCTGCGGTGTGGTGTGTTGTCCAATGGTATCATTGCTGCATAGGCGACTTGAATGTGGTTGTTCCTTAACTCTACGGTGTGGCATCAGCTTGACGATGCCGAAACAAGTGCCATATGACTATGTATGTAGCCCTTTGTTCAGCTCGAAGTGATTCGGAGAGTGGCCGTCGAGTGTAATATCATACTCGACTTCGCTAGCAGGACGGATCGCGTGCTGGAATATTCTGTTACCAAGCTTAGATTATTGGACATGACTGAAAGTGAGGAATCTAATACAAGAAGCATCTGAGATGCTGCGTCGAATGCGGGCGATCCTACAGCAGCTGCAGCACCTTTTGGTGATAGTGTGAAATCAATATGTTGAAATGAAAGAAACCTTGGAATTAGTCTAGAGTTAAAGCTATACCGTGGAGCGCTATGCGAAACTGGCAAGTGCAATCAAGCGACACAGCAACGTGAGCTAAGACAAACAATTGCAACGGAATTCGGAAGGCGTTTCGAGGTCTGCTTAGGTATCGAACAATGTACGCCGATTGTAATGTACTCTTGAGTAAATGACCGGAGACCAACAAAACAATACAAACTCCCTAGCAGAACATTCCCGCTCGTCGGGTAAGATTTGAGTTATGTGTAGACTGAATTGGAAAGCTCCAAGTGCCATTCTTCTGTGCCAAGGTTTTGCTTCCAAAAAAAATTGTAGAACAAATGAGTGTTTTGAATTGAATTTGGTCGTGCTAGAAAGTGGACTTCGTGATACCATTTATGATTGGCTGGTCGCAATTCCTCTAGCCCCAAACCAGCAGATAGGCACCACACATTTCGGTGCTGAATCTTGTGGTTGTTCTCGTCATCGAATCGTCGTCGGTGATGATTTGCTCTTCTGACTGTTGTGAAGCTGCAAACCAAGTTCCACAAACATGGAACAACAGGTTCGTGTACTGTATGGCTGAGCTGCATTAGGCTAAGCCAATGTGGACGTTTTCTGTCAAGGACATTGCTGGAAGTGTAACATCCAATGTCTCGATTCGTGGTGGGGTCGAGATCAGTGGGACCTGGAAGTTCGCGTCAGAAATATGGGGTAAGGTAGTGTAGCAAAAGGACACACATACCCGGCACTAGACTCTAAATGTGCCCCGACTAATGCCAAAACCAGTGATGGTGCTGCAATGCTCGGACACGAACCACAGCTCTCGTAAGAGGTGTTTGTATTTGAGCCCTCATCGGTATTCTTCGACGCTGCACTCTGCTTCGATGTGACGCCTCTCCGGTGTTCGCACCCAACGTCCAAGGGTGTACAGGTCACCTGACATTTCATAACCATGTACATGATTGACGAGCAAGTGATAAAGAGCATAATACAGCACAGGGTGAGGAGCAAGGTAAGATAGTAGGTGGTTTTGTTTGCTAAGTCCATGGTTCTGCAAGATGGATGAGACGAAATGTTGACAGGAGTGAGTTCTATGAACATCTAATGGCCGGAGAAGATGAATGAACGCGTGGTGTTGACAGGTAACTAAAAGCGTACTTGGAATTTGTTTCTGGCGTGATCGAAGGACTAAAGAACCGCCTGGATGACTTGCGGTTGCAATAAACAGCAGCGAGGATGATATGACGTGAGAACAACTTCTTTCAGATGGTCATGAGTTTGATTGTCTTTGGCGTTGGCAACCAAATTGTAACCATCTTCAAGCACGGATATGGGGCTTTAAATATACCGAATGGTGTATGACATTGCTTGCAAGAGACTTGTTTGACAGACCTAAACAGGAAAGAAATCGTGCATGGTTAAGACGACAATCAAATGCAACGAGTCAGTAAATCAGCTTCTGGCTCAGGAGTTTGTAGCCAAGGTAAATTCGCCTGCTCCACGTGCATCCCCAGCCAGCAAGAAAGACCACCGCCCCACGAGCTCTAGGGAGACGATCAGCTCGACCGACCCACTGGATTTTGAGCTACAATACTGTCAGAAAATAGAGTGGATTTTAAACTTTAGCAAATGGGTAGGAATGATTATCACTGCACGAGCTTCAGTGAGACTGTGGAACTTGGCCAAGGTAGTGAGACGATCATCTCAATCGAACCGCTGGGTTTCGAGCTAAGAAAAATGGACGCGTTTGTAAAAGTGGAATCTTGTTGATCCAAGCTGGTTGACCGCACATCCTTGCACCTGGTTGCATGTCCAACCCATGACCAAAGTGGCGACGCCAACCGTGATGGATCTAGTAATCAGCTTGAACGACGAGTAAAGACTCTGGAGTCAATTAGCGTCCTTGTTGCCTACGCTAAGTAAAGCTACGTCAGGGCAGCCCAGTGCCCGTCGATATGGAGCACCACCGACTGACTTCTGCGTTTCCTCAGTGTTGAGTGGCCAACTATCCCAAGCATTCTCCACATTACATGAATGTGTGCACCAAGAAGTTGTCCCTAAGCAACTGTACCGAGTGGTAGTGGCGGAGCATGCGACCTCTCGGCATGTCACCGCAACCAGCAATCAACGAAAGACAACGCTCACATGCAGAGAGCCCTGCGGCCTTGATGCAGTTTCGCGTCCAAGTGATAGCATGGCGGAACCCGAGAAAGGCAAGGGTTCGTTTCAGCCATGGGACATGGCCTTCGTCGCTCTTGCTGCGGTCTTTTAAAACCCCAAGCTCAACCGCGGGCGTCACATCACGATCCATCCCCATTAGGACGACAATACGGCTTACCTTATATCCGCTCGAAATTGCAGCCACCATTTTTAAAGTAGCCCACGGATGAGAGATCAGTACCTTGAAGCCCCGGCTTTTTGATCAGCGCGAGCATGACTTCATTCCACTCGATCAGAACTGACTTTCTTCATATCACGGGTGAGTTCACGTAGACTCCAACACTGCCTCAACGTGCTTTTCGATAATCCTCTTTCTAATAGCTCGCTAGGATGCATGAAAGACATTGTGTGACCGTTCGACATGCCTCGACTTGCAGACGTGATCTCAGCACGCCGGCACGGTCTTTGAATTTCCGTGTCCATTATCTTGTACGATGGGATGAGGTCTTAGGATTCAGATTCGTTTGTGCCGACAAGTGATTAGTCAAAGTTCTTGTCCATTATGCTTTCCCCCTAGAACATATTTGATGTCGCCAGAAACTATGTTACAGGGTCGACATCCTCTATCTACGTACCTAGCCTATTCAACAATGGCCTTTACTGATGGACACGGTACCCGAGTGTCTAGAAACATGGATCGAATGCTTGGGTGCTCTAGCACACTACCATATGGCCATTGAGGAGGTAGACCTTCGGGATAGAGAAATCCGGTCCAACCCTGCTAGAACCTGGTATAACCAGGCCCAGCAAATACGTTCGTATTCAGTATCATCTACCTGTCCTCTCACGACCAAATATCGTTCAGTGAGTCTTCCTTTACAGCAAGACTCTGGTTGCTGCCATTCCGTCTCACCAGTACCATCACGTGTCAGCTTATGTTATGTCCCTAGTGGGTTGCGCAAATCCATTGAATCTGCGGCTATCATTCTATTCCTCCATGCTTGACGCCAAAATTTGCGGTGTTAAGGAGGAACGGGTAAGGCTGCTCATACTGGTAAGAGTCTGAGTCAAGATGAGTTGTGTGATAGTGTCGGTGGCCGAAGTGAGGTGCAGGGCAAGAGCGTTCTCACGGAAATAGGATGACTCGCCAAGCAATGACATATCAACCCACAAGCTCTTGCTAGATTGAGGGATTGATGGCTTTCGCACGTGTACGGTGGTTCCGATGTGGATTGAGCATGGGTGAGGAAGATGCAGCTCTGAAGTCCGCACTGAGTGTTCATGCGCGTGGTCGCGAAGATGTGATGAAATAATCAAGATCGTGGCAGGAACAGCAATGATCCATCTTGCTGCCATTCTCAATAAATGAGAGCGAACGACGCGGTCCAATGTTATACCATCTTCGCGACGAGAATCATGTCTCCTTTCGATGACTGCGTTCAATCATCATCAAACCGCCTCCTCTCCCTCTTCCCCTCACGCTCCCCCTCAACCTCTCTCTTCCCCCTCTGCTCCTGCACCTCCCTCTTCCTCCGTTCCTGCCTCGCCATCGGATGCTCCCCCTCCCCCTCTCCACCACCAACCGCACCACCAACAACATCCCCCTTCAACCCCAGCGCCCTCCTCAACCTCTCACTCTCCTTCGCCTTAGCCTCCGCCAACTCATGCACCTGATACCCCTTAACCTTCCCCCTCCCCGCACTCTTCCCACCGCCTCGTTCCAACTCCTCCACCAACCGTACCCTCTCCCGTTCGCACTCCTCCTCAATCCCGTCCTCACTCATCTGCCCCTCCTCCTCAAGTCGATCCCTCACCTCCAAAACCTTGACTTCGATCTCGCGCAATCGGTCGTGACGCAGTATATCCTCGTCGGGCTTGCGTATCTTGGGTGGACGCGCGGCGTCGTTGAGGGAGTATGGTTGGCCGTAGCCTGTGGAGCGCGGTTTGAGTGCGGATAGGTTGCGCTGTACGTAGCCTGATGTGCCGGAGCCGCGGGGGGTGGAGAGACCGACGTTCGCGGACATTTTTGGGGGATGAGGGCAGGGAAGGTATGGGCTGACTGCGCGTGTGTTTCGGTGCCAGCAGTGGGGTGGATGGGTCGAGATGGTGTGTATTTGCGCGCTAAGTTTGTACGATATGAGGGTTTTTTTGCTTAGTCGTCGCGAAGAATGGACAGATGTTGGGTGTGGCTCGAGATGCGCCGGATGGGTCTTCAGTATATTCGGTGATGAAGGGCTGTAAGATGGTAAAATGGAATGAATGATTTGCACCAATATTCGGTGTTGCGTCAATCCACATCTAAATGCTGGATTTACCGAATATCAGCCGTTAGCAGCTCTACTAGTACTGTACGCTTTGCAGAAGGCGGCAAGATTTTTTGCTTTGTGGCACACGTCTAATGTGATATGGTGTAAGTTACGAGTGTAAACAGAGAGACTGGTATGCCATTGATTAATTGTAGTTTCTGCGGCACTAATAATGCAGAGTGTAGAGATATCTTTGTAGCTTATCGATGCTTGCCGGACCAGACCTCCATGTAAGCATTCCTGCCAGTAACAACACGAACAGAATATTGGTAACTCCATCTCCTAGCCTTGCCCAGTCGAATTCAACCAGATTGTGGTTGCTGACTCTTGAGCATACGCAACGCCTGTACGCCATGCTCGACTGTCATACTCCACCACATCATCTCTAATACCAACGCCAGAACGAAAAGCTTAGCCTGAATGCCCCAGTCACACGTCCCATGCCTTGTCCTGGACACGACATGCTTCGACCACTATCGATAACTCCAGAGACGTGACGACTCCATGTACTCGTTGTTCTCCTTCCTGACCAGCTCTTGATACTCGTGTTGTCCCTCACCAGACTCGCTCGTACCATAGGTAGCAACACTATTGTTTGTATAGACTGTCATAACGGACCTTTCTGATATGTTTGTATCGCCAGCAGGTTGCTTGTAGACACCACCAACATAGTTCCGTTCCAGGGCAAGCGGCTTCAATATCGAAGGGTCAAAGCGCTGGATGAACGTCTTGTCAAGCTCCCGCTCTTTCGGCGTAGCATACTTGACATATTCAGCAATCGCCGCTTCGTCAGTCCAGCCGCAAACCTTGCGAAAGCATGCTGTAATGCAACCCGTCCGGTGCTTGCCTTTATTGCAATGAATTAACATTGGATAGTTCTTCGGATCCAACATTAGCTCCAGTACTTTATGCACTACATCCGCGTCTGTGTAGACTTCCGGGTCTTTGTTGGCAATTACTGGTATGTGGTGATGAATTATACCTTGAGTTGAGATGAAATTACCATAAGCGAGAGGCAGATCTTCCGGCACGAATGTAATGATCGTCTTCAAGGACAGATCTTCGAGCGTCACGAAGTGTAAAAGGTGTGGATAACTTGATCGATATAGACCAGGAGCGATGGTCTGAAAGTTTGTTGGTCTTGCGGTGCCATCCGGAGTTGGCGGCTGTGATTGATCCAGATTAATGGTTTTGGAAGAATACTCACAGGGAGATTTGATAGCACAGAGTGCTTTGGCAACGTGATCGGCATCAACCCAGCTATGACTATTGGTGCGGTCCATGTCTTCCACCGCGCGGAAACACGCGACCAGGTGAATCAAAGATTATGAATTTTGCCGAGTGGTCGGCCTGAAAAGACAAAAACCAAGTCTTCTATGGTATTGTGTAAAGTGATTGGATGCACGATATCGATGAGGAGAGCGAAAGACCTGGATGTAGCACTGCAAATGGTGATGGTCGGAAAGCACGAATCTCTGGGCGTGAACTTGAGGCTTGTCGACCTGGCGAGAAACCAGGAAACAATCCGGTCGTACCAGAGTTATCACAACATTGTAAGTGTTTCAGATAGAGACAACGGTGTTGGCCTGTTGTTGAGTCCAAGTTTTGTCCAAGGCAGGTAGTGTTAAGAAGTTGTCAAAATCGTCGAAGCCTGAAGATTAGACTGCGAGGACAGGTTGACGGCCAAAGCTAGACTTGAACGCACAGTCTTGATGCAGCCATATTTATCTGTGTTGCCATGTCAGGGCGAAGATAGTTGTAGACAATGGTGTTGATTGAGATAGGAGAGTTGCCAGTTGATCGTCTGACTACAGGAGGAATGAGAATGCGTAGAAATTATTGTGTAGAGGTGTGGTCGGCAGTCCGGAAGGAACCGTTTTGGAAAAATATGGAGTTAATACGGAGGTTTGCCAAATTAGCAGCAAGAGCCACTCAATCACAAAGTATACTGTAGAGCCAGGCTGATGTGCAAGGTACGGCTGGCACGTGCCAAACACGGATGATGTTGACAATGGAAAGTTTTTAACAAAAGACTTAACAACTGATACCACCAACTAAGTGATTGATGGCCGTCAGGTTTTGTGACTGAAACGGTAGAAACTGCCTCGTAACAGGCACTGCTGCCAATGCAGGTACACGTGAAAGCTGAATAAGGCCGCAATCAGCCGACAAGATTTATGCGAAACCAACGTCGACATCACATCTCGGGATTCGCATCTTACTACTCCGTACGTACGTCTCGGAGATTAACATTGTGGTTTCCAGCTAGAAGCTGACACAAATTGGCCGCCGATTATACTTCCTGTCGGTCTCCATGCGGCCACTATAGTACAGTATGTCCAAACGTTTCATCCTCTTTTCGTGGGGGTAAATATGCTCACGTCTTCAACCCAGAAGAACATTTGAACACACTTACCTTGTATAACCACCACGCGTCGGGACTTATGAAACCATTGATATGAATACAAGAGAGCATAGTGTTGCTGTACTTGTTTTATCAGTGCTCGTCAACAAGACCTGCCTGTTGCAAGTTCCAGAAAAGTCGACTAAATCTTTAACAGCGGCAAGCTTCCCGGCACGGAGAGTGTCTCATACATTGAGATGCACGTGCTCTAGGGCACGTGCTTGATGTCAATAATTGTTTTTGACTTCAAGTTTTGTTCGTGCTCTTGCACTTGATAGCTGCCCGAGTCTGTAACCGGGCAGAAAGCCACTACTTTAGTATTGTCACTGATCCGGTCATTGACACTTGATCAACACTACATACCTTGTAATGCATCTAATGTACCCAGAACTAAGCTCGTAGTTCAAAGCTGCCATAAAGGTTGACCATGTTGGGTGGATCTTCCATGGTCCCCTTCAAACCACGACCCTTGAACCAGACAAACCAGTAAAAGGTGCCCCTCAAGTACAACACCCCAAACCGCCTCTACCTCCGCAGTAACTGGGGATTGACAGATGATAGCTCCATGGGCCTGGAAGGATATGCTCTCAAGTCCACTTTCGACATTCTCATCCAGTCTCACCCCTCGTTTGTCCCTAATCCAAACATTGCCGTCGAATTCCTCCAAGCTGCCTCGCAAACAGTCTCAACAGGAATATCTTTGAGTTTTGCAATGACATGCGCTACCAAAGGTATAGTGGCAGGTTCATTCCTCCCCTTTACCATTAGACCCTTCTGCCATTTCTCTTTCTTGACCGCTTTCGGAATCGTTGGTCCGTCTTTGAGATATTTTGACGAAGCATGTGAAGGGCGAATCTCGCACCATGGACCGTCCGTTTCAATTTGCAATCGATCCATGGGTACTTCCTTGACTACAGCGAGATTTTCTTCCGTCTTCAAACTGCAACCATTGACTCCGATATCAAAGCCGAGTTGCACCAAACTCTTCATCTCCTCAGCAGTACCAGTGAAGCTGTGAACTAGACCGCGTTTGGGTAACTTGTCGAGACGCGGTTTGACCAATGCTGTAAACTCCTCGTTACAATTTCGCATATGTAGGAACAAAGGAAGCTGAAGCTCAACAGCCAGGTCTAGCTGAGTCTCGAAGTACTTGAGCTGTGTTTCTTTGGGCGATAGAAAAAGTCGATCCCAGTCCAGACCAATCTCGCCGAATGCTACAGCATATCCGCTAGCCTTTGCATCTAGTGCAAGCTGTCGCAAGTCTTTCAGAAACTTCTCTGGGCCTCCTTGGTAACTGTCAAAATCTTGTGTTGAGCAAGGATGGACTCCAACAGTGGCGTAACATGTGCCAGCTAAATATGTTAGTCACGACTTGTAGGATGTTGTTGTTCACGCACGATATCGCTTCGAGATGTTAATGGCATGTTCGGATTCACTTAGGTTTGACCCTGTGATCATCATCTTAGTGCAGCCAGCATCCAACGCTCTCTGGATAACATCTTCCAGATCGTCCTCGTGGCCTTGTTTGCCATGATAAATACCTCGATACACCGGGTCACCCAGATTTATGCCGATATCGACATACCTCAGTGGTGAGGTCGTCATTGCAATTCTCGGTGCACGAACCGTGTGAAAATCACGGATCCATGCTATAGCCAAAAGAGTCAGATATTGTGCACGCAGACATGATGTCATCGACTGGCTTACGAGAGACAGGTGGACAGAACAGACGTGCACCAACGTGCTTGTTAACAGCTACTGAGATGTTACTCAGGATATATCGAGTTGTCAGCATGCAAGGGTCTCTGGCTATTGTTGGAATATTCCATGCACGTAATGGAAGGAGCACTGGGATACAGCATTCAGGGGACAGAAAGAGAAATGGCAGAAGGGTCTAATGGTAAAGGGGAGGAATGAACCTGCCACTATACCTTTGGTAGCGCATGTCATTGCAAAACTCAAAGATATTCCTGTTGAGACTGTT
>Ga0115842_100063_pt1 | contig 31927 bp, 30 predicted proteins | sample InSIn2SAF170_2_FD_83856 | JGI IMG/M metagenome (GOLD analysis project Ga0115842, IMG submission 83856)
GTCGCGTGGACCCAAACAGTGGAGATTATGTGCTCGCCTTGCGGCCTTGTTCCGGCATGCCACGTGATTATTGATCCTACGAGTACTGGCAAACATGCAAGTTCAGCTGCCAGTTGAGCATTGGCCAAGAACGAATCTCATCCTCACCTGAGGAGAAGATGCAAAATCTTGGACACCGTCAATGAGAAGGCTGTTACTATAGAAACCCACCGTCTAGCGGAATATCATCAGCCAGGACATGTGTACTTCTTTGCACTACGTACTTTTCAGAAAAGTGAGAAACAGCATACGACCCTCTACTAGGAAGTGGGTAGAGAACCGACAGGCCCGTCCACTTACAGTGGGAACTTGAAGCGCGAAAGGTTTCTATAACTAAGCTGCAAGGTCAAGATTTGAATTCCATGACCGTTCGATATAGTATCTATAATACTGTATTGCGAACACTACCCATGGAGCCGTGAATTTTTTTTCCTTGGAATATATTATAGTCTGCCATTCTTGATCGACTAACAGCGTAAAGCAAATCATAAGAAAATTCCAGTGAAAAGTGAAGTGAGATAGAATGGAAAATGTAAAACACTGAAGTCAAAGGTTTAGGATCAGTTTCCGAGCCCATGACTTGGCGCGTCTGCAGTAAAAGTGACGTTAACAGACGAAAGAAACAGCGAGATTGAAGCGAAGTGTTGTACGACTTCAATTTACCACCTCGACCGTTCCTGATCGAATGATTTACAAAAAGCTCACCAAGCAAAAAATAAAATGACCAACGCAGGGATCGAACCTGCAATCTCTTGATTCGTAGTCAAGCGCCTTGCCATTGGGCCAGTTGGCCGTTCGAATGAATCCAAAGGGTAAGAAAACATCAGCATGTATACGGACAGTGCTGACGTGTGACAGGATCTGGCAAGACCTCACTGATCAAATCAATCGTGCAGTTGTGTGAAGATATTGTTCATGTTGATCCGCTTACCACAAATCTCACTTCGAAAGTTACCACACAGACCAGAAACACAACAGGCAAATTCCATGAAACATATGCAAGCACAAAAGCATATCCAAGTTGGTGGTCCGAGACAGATGACAGCCGCGTTTTGAAGCGAAGAAAGAGCATGGGCGATTCTGTTCTTGAGCGAAATCTGTGTTTTGTGGATATATCTGGTACAAAATCACCGTCAAGTGCTGCACATTACATTGAACAACAACTACTGAAGGGTATCGACTGCGCCAATCAAGCCACTAATGAGCTAACAGCGCTATTGAGTGGCAAGGGAGGCACACAAGTTGACGTCGTGCTGTATTTGGTTACCTATGGTATGCCCTGCTAGGTCTTCTGGTGATGAATTGCTGACAATCACTCAGACACTCTTGTAGATGACCGCAAACATATTCAGCATCTCTCGCGTATAGCCAACGTCATTCCTCTGATATCCAAGTCAGACCTTCTCACCAGCGAGCTACTCGATGAAATTAAATCGTCCATTGACGGTGACTCCTGCTCCATACCACGCTTGCCTATCCTCTTCGGTAGTAATACTACAGAGGATTCAATGTCGCGTGCTCCTTATACTATCTCGTCAGTCAATGGCCCAGACTTCGACAACATGGATGCCTCTCTCCTCATGTCTCCGGAATACATCCAACCTCTTCTTCCTTCAGAACTATCTCTCCTCATTGACCAGATGTTTCAGCCTGATAACATTGCCTACCTGCGGCATACTGCTGCCAAGAAATTGATCAACTGGTATCACTCCGGCAGTCTGTCGACACGATCTCCATCACCGTCCGTTCGGTCACAGCTCAGATCGAACTTAAGCTCCCCATTACAAGCTTCAATATCTGGTGTCCTAATCCCTCAAATGTTACCATCCGAATTATCCATTAACACCAGTAACAGCTTCACTCTTGCTAAAGTTGTCGACCATACAAACAAAGAGGAACGCCTTGCACAGATTAGACTGAGTAAATGGGCAAGCGATCTACAACTCAGCTTGCAACGCGAACGCGAACGTTACGAGAACTTGGCACGCGGTGACCGAGCAATATGGCTCGTCGATGCTATAAATCATGAAATTCGCGATGGACAACTTATGCCTATTACTAATTCACACACCACTACAGGAGCAAGTGAAAAAGGACGGGTCTATCACGCTAATGGAATGACATATCAAATCCATGATCCTCTGGGACTGTTGAAATGGCAAGATACCATTCGAGCACAAACATGGCTGGCGCTTCAGGTTGTAGGCAGTTTCGGTGTGGTTGGTGGTCTTGCATTGTGGGTTACTAAGACGTATGGTGTTGGTACGGGATTTCATCAATGGGCTCAGGATGGGGGGTCTGGCGTGAGTAAGGCCGGATAAGCAGGACAATTTATGGAGCATGGAGTAGATGTGCTGACATGGTGTTATGAGATATGTGTATATGATGGATGATCTTCGATGAACGAATTGCATGAAGGAAGGATTGCATGACAAGGCGTTTGGGACGGCATCGCTCCTTTCACATCTTTCTTAGAGTTCAACATTTCCGGGAAACAGCGCTGGATGTGCAAGAAGCTAGGACATCATGCGTGGCTAAGTACTTACGTAGCTATATTAGCTAAATGGCGAGAGCTCATCACATTTTCCAAAATCTGTATGTCTCCGTCGTCATGATATGCTCAACGTTAAACAACAGCACTTGATATGCGACAAGTCCCTAGGAAGTACAATGCCCCAGCCATCGAAAATAAGATCCTGTTGTGGAAGTATATGTTAGACCAATATGCTACCTGGGTATGCTCCGCGCCCTTTGGAATACGGTCCTTGAATCCTCAACCGCTCACCTCTCTAGTTGTCGTTCCACTGTGTTCCGACACTATAGAATTTGTTAAAAATGTGCGGTTTAATGGTGCTGTGTTGTGTTATGTTGTATTGCGTGACGACGTATGATTGGTACATACATGTATTGTATGTATATAACTATAACTGACCTCTTCATTTACCTATACTGCATTACATTGCACTGCACTGCACTGTACTGCACTGGCACCACGCTGCACTGCCATCATATCCATACGTACGTTATCCATAGCGCTATCTCCACTTTCATACCCTCTAATCCTCGCATCCAATCTTGATACGCGGGCGGTGCACGCACGTAAGTATATAACTCTTTGATACAAACACTTCCTTATGTCGATGTATCTAGAGGTATGTATTAAGATATAGTACATGTAATCATATCATACTATATTATACGTAATCTACTCTAAATGTACGTGTATAGATAGATAGGATATAGGGGCGCAGACGGTCACTACTAACGGCTTGATGTCGAGTACTGTGACGCAGCACTGTGGCCATCATAGCCGTGGGTGTGTTCCAATGATTGCAGTGGACGATCGAAGGTTAGGAAGGCGAATGAGGAAGAAAGGGTGTGTTTTTGCTTAGGTTGTTGAGATGGCTGGGTCGTTCTATCTCTACGTGGCTGTTGTGGAATAGACTTGTGAGGTGAGGCATAAGAGAGGAGGAAGCGGAGTTGATGGTTCAGGACGGGATGGTTGTGCTATGAACATTGGTCGATGGGCGCTGAGGCAGACGACACTCGATTGGTCGATGTCGGCATGGCAGTGTTCCGAGAGGAGTCGGTGAGTGGAAGTATAAAAAAACGACGGTACCAGAAGAGAGATCCTGCATAATGGAAGACACAGTATGATGGTACTTCTAAATATAACGTATCGAGAAACATGGTTCATTTGAGTGACTGGAAAGGAGAAAATGACGTGATCAGCGGGGAAGTGGTCGTGCTGTTGACTGATATGGTGTACCTTACTGATAAATTGAAGATGGTGGGGAGTTCGTGGAGATCTGAGAGATGTGACAGCAATATTGCCTGTAGATGTTCCATTCTGGATGTGTTGCGGTAGTTTGAATAGGTTAGATCGTGGTCAGTTGTGAGATAAGCAATATCAAAGACATAGGAACATGATATGATATGGTGAGGGAGGGGGTCCATTGGAGGCGGCAATTGGATCTGGAAAAACTGATTTTGAAAGGTGTGTATGTAAATTGAAACAGGAATAGAGTCGAAACGCTCGAGTTTGAGGGCAGAACAGCCATGAAGGGAATGAATTGTCGAGACTAATTTTCGATTAGTGAATAAAGAGAAAGAGAGAACTTGAGCTGGTGGGTGGCATGAAAACACGTGTTAACGATATTCTGGCGTATGTCAAGAAACTGTCCAAGATAGTGAGACAAAATTCCTGGTAAGCCCTACTTAAACTCAGTAACTTGACTTTGAAGAGTACCTTAACTCTTTCATGATATGAAACAGAAGTTTCTTGTATATTCAGCCCTTGCGTCGATCTTGAAGTATATATTTCACTTGACCGGCCTGTAATTTCCGTCCAGAGGCCCACCAATCGCCCATTTCAGTGTTCAATACAGCAGCATCGAGATGCCACTTTCGAGGCATTCCGGCTAATATCTTGGGATGAACGAATGGTCTTTCCTTATTGACGCTCCCATACATCTTCGCAAGGAGACCGTTGCGTATCTCGTCGGTTATTACGTAGCCCTTCTGTTCTAGAAGTATATCCCAGCTCATCTGATCGGGATTTAGTGGTTGGATGTATACTTTGGCGAGGACATAACCGTAAGCCGTATCTCCCTCGCGGCGGTAGATCGTCACGAGTTGGCCAATTTCGGGGTTCGGCTTGTATGACTTGCCCATCAGTTTGCGAAGCTGCTGCTCGGCATATGGGTGTGTATGGTTGAGGATTACAATGGCAAGGTCTGAGCCTAGATTTGAGGATGAAAGGTCGGCGGTGACCCACTTTGGATTGTTGCCGTTGTCTGGGGTCGCTGCATCAACATCGTAGAATGTTCTTGTTGATTCTTCGAGCATGATGAAGCGCGGTTTAACAGCAGTCGGCGGAAGGTAGAGACGGTATGAAGGTTCTTCCATCCTAAACTGGTTGAACCTGGTGGCCAACCTACAGAACGGAGTTGATATTGTGTTGTTGTTCTTGACATTGCTCTTCGGAGAGATTTAGTCTTTGTAGCCTGGAAGTATGTTCAGATAAGACTTTGTAGAAAATGGGATTTGGCTGTTGATTGGGGTAGGAAACGAGAAAGGCGCTTACGGGGCTGTTGCCTTGCAAGCACGCCTTGGACATTGCGCGTGCAGGGAATCCACCATGCGGTCCTCCCCAGCTGGAACCACGTAAGACCCGACTACGACTCGCTAATGTATTGCCGATTCACGATGTCAATAGGAGCTCCACCCACTATCACGTTGAGATCGATTATTTTGACTGCGTGGACGCATGTTAATGCACGACCTAACCTCGATATCTCGGAACTTGTGAGGAGTTCTTCTTCAGATTGGGGGCGGTACTCAATGCCGTCGAAGAGCCGATCATGCAGCTGTATACTTAGTACCTCCCTCCTAGTCAAATCGTGGTTGGCGTGAAATGTGGGTCATTGAGGTTCAGCTGCCACGTTCCACCCAACCATGAATAGAGCACTGCCCTAGAAGCTCATGACTCGCGATCACCCCTCGTCGGATCTCCCTGAGCACAATCGAAAACTCCCCACCACACAGCACTGTGATCTTGTCTTGTTGCTGCATATACCCGCGGGAACATGCCGATGTAGCCTGCTGCTGCCAAGCCAAAGATGCAATCAGCATTGTATTTGTCAAGTATTTGGCGAATGGACAACTGCTCGGGAACGTCCTAGCGCGGAAGCATCGGGTCTTGGAACAGAATCCTCGCTAGATTTGGTAAGCATCGTGATATGACGCAGGTGCCTGCTAAATATCGTAAGTAGCCTTGGTAGCAGTACAGATTAGTGTACGCCACGGGATTTTAGAAGGGTTCTCGCTTGTCAGCTAGTTGGTCTGTGTGTATAAAGTCCTGGCTGAATCGAGCAGCTCATCGTACTTGGATGCGATCATGGTGTTCTCGCCTCGAGGCCACTGGGATCGGCTGAAAACGGATTGGTCCGCCGCAGAGTCAGACGAGAACGCTTCAGGTTGAATCTCACAAGTCCCGTGGAGTTATTCCAACCACCTGATCGACAGATTTGAGTTGACCCCTGACCGCCGGTTAGGGCTGAAAAGACTCGTGATGTTAAGTTTCAATCTGGCCTGCGGAGTTAGAACTTAAATCCACGGACTTTAGACTTACCCTAAACCCTGGACACTCAGCACTGTTGGATCGCTGCAGTAATGTACCTTTGGAGTTGGACCTTCAGATACGTGGTAGAAGGGGTGGTCGATGTAATGAATCTCCTGGGCCATTTGCGTAAGCCAGGTTGAACTCTGCTTGCGCACCATACCAACCACTGTTCCAACCTGGTGCAAGGAGTTTGCGATCATTCATGCCAGCTTGGTAGAGAGTCCTTCGAGGTTGCCCCTCTTTTCAAGCCAATACCGTACACGACAGACACATGTCCCCAAAATGGTGTCGTGCAGTCCGTAGAGTACTTGGGACTCAGTGCTGCATCGAGGCTATTGAAGCAAGACTAAGAATCGCACAAAGGTGGTCGTAGGGGTCCTTCGTTCGGGGAGTGTCGGAAGATAAGCGAGGTACAGCGCTTGAACCTTCATGTTGCCTCCTAAAGCCTCCTTCAACGTTTTTACCCAGTGCAACTGATCGAGGCGTTCGTGCAGTTCGTTCGCTTGTTCCACATGGGAATACGTAGTGTGGTCGCTCACTACACAAGCTTTGCCTACCAGTACAGTGGTCTTGTCCACCAGCTCTACAAAACTCCAATCCGTTGCCTACTGGTCGCAGTGGAACACGGCGCGTACCGCCGAGACATATTCCTGGATAATCCACTTTCCGCGGAACCATGATCGACGGAAGAAGGGGTTCAAAGGCTCCTATCTCCAGGGTTCTGTCACCGAAGGCAGGTCATTTATTGAACTCACTTTATGGCTGGTGTACAATCATCCGGAGGACTCTCAGCGGCATATCGTTATATATCGTCCAATAACGATGTGGCAGTTTCTGTCAACGCAATCCAGGTCAGCCAGATACAGCGAGACCGTCCGAGCGGATGCATAAATTTTGTCCGTCAAGCGGGGTTGTTTGGTTTTCTCATCAGAGTTGTAGTCCTGCTCCATGCAGAGGGCGTCATTTCGTAGTACGACGTCTCCCGAAGCGCGACGAGACCATGGAGGGCGCGCAGTAGAGGCCCGGTGTAGTTGGTACTTCGTACCTCAAGTTGCCTTTTCGTATTTGGAGACTGCGTGAACGGGTCTTCGATTCCAGCTGTAAACTATTGCATGTAACGTCGGTTTGCTCTCGAGTTGTACTTATTGCAATGAGAATATCAAAGGGTTTCGAGCCTTCTTTGTTCCATGTGAGAACACTGGTCCAGTGAGTATTATCTTCGGTATATCATGGCGAAAGGAATATGGTGTGATAGTGCATAAAAGCTGATATCGTCTCGACGTTGACCTAGATTCGTTCGGCAGGAACGTTCTGACTCCCCGTCACTGCCTCCGGGTAAGCTCAACAACGCGATGAAAAGGTGGACAGGGTGGAAGGCAAGAGCACGAAGAGTTTCCAGCATATCAGTGGGAAAAATCCACCAGTGGTTGAAAGGGATTATGTACAGTGAGGGGCTAGGTATGCTTTGAAGCGAGACAGGAAAGGGCATGTGAATAGTGTAGTAGGCTTGGAAGGCAATGGTGACGTGAGCAGTTGTAACAAGTCGACCATGTCGTCTAGACGTGTGGGCAGGTCCAGGGAAACCCTTACATAGAGGATGACAAGTATATTCATTTGTGAATACATAAACCCCAAGCAGCGCGGTGGGTACCGCGAATTTGCTCTTGGAAGTCTTGCACGCTTCTTGGCGTGCTTCTCATTCAATATCACTCATGCAATCAGATTTCAGACAGCCACCAACACCGACGCTAAATATAAACACCATATTCACAGAACCAGATCTCAGAATGGCCATCTCTCCCCAACCCCACGTTTGGCACCAAATCGAGCGTCCGGCATGAAGATGAGATAACCCGGCCATCTCATAGTGTCGTAATGCATTAGCTATAGTCCGAGATGCCCTAAGCCAAAAAAAAAAAAAAAAAACGTCCTATGCGAGATGTAAACTCTCCTTCTTCACGCTTTTCCGTTTGCCATATCCAACAAGACTTGTCCGTGAGCCAGCACTAAGCACAAACCCTGGTAGGATAGGCGGGAGATCGACATCCTCGTGGATACTGGGCCCAGGACTACCGGCGCCAGCAGCATCAGCCTTGTTTGATGGTCTCGCTTGCTCCGGTGACGATTCAACAACCGGCGATCGCTTGTTGACCGAAGAATAAGACTTTGCCCGTGGACGCGCCATAACAGCAGCATAAGACGCATCCACATTTGGCATTGCCCGCCACGGTCCAACACTCTCACGCGCTGTCGTAGTGGCAGTAGCTAATGACCCAGCCGCACTATTGGCTCTGTGACGGAGATGTGAGTCACTGCGGAGTCGAGAAAGAGTTTTCGGGGTGATGAGCTGGTTCGCAAGCGGCGATGCCGTGACCATTGTGCCAACCGTCATGATTTGTGGTGTGCAAGGGCTGTCAGGGCGGAAGAGTGGGTGAATCAAATCCGTCATACTTGTGGAGAAATGTGAGGGTTGAAGTCCAGTCATCGTCGGTTTGTGTTGGGACTTGGACGTCGGGCGTGAGAAGTTCGGAGGGGTTGACGGTGGCGAGGATGGGATTGTGTCTGAAGCATTGCCTATATTTGAGGGCGACGACGGGTTTCGTGGGCTTCGCGGGCTTCGTACTAAGTCCGGCATTGCTGGAACCTGATCTAGAGTTCCATTGGGTGTTTGAGATCGCGATCCAGGAATTGGTTCTAACCGGCTGATGATAGGCGAGGAGCAAAGAATCGTGTTGCGCGTGTCCGGGTCGATGTTGGAAGTGTCGTAGCGGTCAAACGCAGTAGGACTGCTCGGTCTGTGTTCAACGCCAGGGAAGGCGTGAACATCCATCGAGGACTGGGCTGAGCCTCGACCTTGGCGCGCTTTGCTACGAATAGAAGAGGCCACTTTTGTGGTTGATGAATGAAGGGAGTGCGTTCTCCCCGACGTCGGTGTGCACGCCCTTGAAGCTAGTGTCGTGTCTCTAGAACCGAAGGAAGATCGTGAAGGCGGATGAATTTGCTTGGTCGGTGTTTGAGTTGTGGTTGCGTTACTGGCCGTATTATGTGAGGTTCGTGTGTTGAGGGTCTTCCTGATTCGAAGAAATATGAATGCAAAAAAGGTGATATGCGATAAGGTGCACAAAGCACATACCGCAAATCCACTGGCAATCAAGCCCCAGTACTTCGGACCTAGGTCATGTTGCCGTATCGTAAACCAGATCAAGGCAGCACACGTGACGGCCACAGCTACAGTATTGTAAAGCGCGCCAATGCAGTATTGAGCTAGCTGTCTTCGCTTGGTCGTCGAGTTGTTTAGACGTTTTGTCAAGACGCAGAAGTATGCCACACATCCAAGCGCCGAAAGCTGGAGTGCGAAGGCGAGGAAAAAGACGATCCTCAAAGCATGTAGAATTCGAATGTCGGAAATGCTGATTGCGGTGAGCAGATCCAGCACAGCGCTTGCTGTCGTCGTCGAAGCGAATATGCCTCCAGCAATCCACATAAGAAGATGTCCCACCATCGCCAACGGCCTTATTGGAGTAATGGCTGCTGTCTTTGGCAGAGTCCTGAATTCCTCCAACCCGTCGTCAAGGCTATTCGCCCATGAGCTTCTTCGCGAAACCCCTCCGAGGCGGTGTGGTTAGTAAACGAACAGACGTCGCGCAATCCGTGACACGTTTGAGAAAATTGGAGTAAGAAACGACACAAGTATTGCGGAGGGAAAGTTAGGGATTATGTTTCGACGCGTGCTGATTGCACTTTGCCAACCCAGAAAAGTCCAAGAAGGTTGTGGACATAGGGCTAACACCAAACGCGCTTCCCAGCAGTGTTGTGATGTACTGGACTCTGGGCCAAGGATATATTTTCCCAGCAAATCTCCAACGTTGGTAATTGCGGGCGTTGTGAGAGGCTTCAGGGCTTGACAGTCCAGGATTGGTATGATTAGTGGATGACCTGATTCTGGGCAAAAGTCGTTATTTTGCCTTTGGTTGCAAGACGCCACCTCACGTGGAGCAGAAGCGGGTATGTGTGGACAGCTCACCGAGGATGAACAGGCTGGGATGAGTGGTGTTGGTATATACACAAATAATATCAAACACTAAGGAGAGAAAACAACCATGTTACCACGCAATTGTCGTTTCGAAGAGACACAACAGCATTTGAGCAACCGAGCTTCCATCGTGGACAAGTATTGCAGGCGTCGAATGCCTTTGGGTGGGAAATGAACAATCACGGCCACGCAGATACAACGCCATTCGCCGCAACTCAAACGTTTCACCCACCTGTGCAAGAACGATTCGATAGGCGTATGCTAGGTGTGGCAATCAGACCTGGTATCGACCACTCCAGGAACCAGGTAGGACAAGATGAGCACTGGCGTGTCATTTTCGTGGATTCGAGCCAAGTCTGCAGGCAAGAGAAGCACTCAGAGGCAGGCTCAAGCTTCCTAAATTGCACTTTGTTGTGCAACATACGAGTTATCGACGACATGGCAGAGAAATGCGAGATAATGGATGGAAGTGGGTTGAGGCCAATTTCGGGTCGTCTCCAAATAGAAATCATCGTTGCAACAAGGTTTGATTGCGTAAACTGCGCCAACGCCTCGTCATCTGCCAGACCTTGCCAAGCCTCAGCCTTGAAATGTGCGATTCGCCCACTGCCGGCATTGCCGGGGATAAACCTCCGGCAGCGACAAGGTCATTCCCCTGTTGTTCAAGACCTAGAAAATGTCCCGCTCTCCACCAACAACGACTTTGTTGTTTTGGTTGTTTACCAAATTTCCAACGCGACGCTGATCATTTCACACCGTGTCTCACAACATGCGAGGCCGCCAATTGAGCGAAATCGTAAATCCGTGAGCTATGACGACTGTTATCGTCGGGTTCTTGCTCTTCATCGATACACAAGATAGGGCAAGCTACATCATCAAGTTAATATGCAAGATGCCGACCTGTTTCTCGAAGTTTACTGACAACCCAGACGTAGCACAAATACAGTTAGTTGGGAGAGCACTTTATACTGACAAATAGCATCCGTGTAGCATTGCATATGTCAAAGCTATGAAAGGCATCAAACGTTTACCTATAGACCCTTGATCCTCCTGGAGCTGTGTGACCCTTCATCGTTTCTGCTAAACCCCAGATTCTCGCATGGACCACAACATCCACGAGAACGTCATGTGACAGCCCTCCGTCTGACCATGTCCACAAATGGACGCTATAAAAGTACTGGCATAGCCTGTCATGGTGGTGTGCTTGTCAGCTGTCATTCCAGGTGTTCACTGCCGGTGGAAGACATAATAGTTGTGCTTGCCCCAGGTCATTGGGTGCACCCTTCATATATCTGATGACTCGGTCCAGAAGTCTGCCCACAAGCTGTGCTGGGGACTGGTCACTTTCTGACACTCCGTTGCTATAACAGCGTCCACCACAATACCGTCATTTTGTCGTCATATTGGACTGGTAGACATGAATCAGGCCGGTCACCGCTATCCAGGCCTTTGAACAGGCTACAGACATCTTCCTTGTGAGCAAGTCTTTCCATGATTTGCTTGTATGGCCAAGGGGCCAGCCATGAGGCTCGGATGAAGGAATTGATTCGAAGCGTGGATCTGTGTTAGCGGTTGTAAAGACACTGCTTGCCACGACGTTCGTTGTCGGGTCAACAAGACCTGACATGAGGTTCGAGACTATAGGCTCGTCATATGTCTCGTGCCTCGAGTCAATCACCGCACCCTGTTTGTCCTCGTCACGTCAGGCTCCTCTTTGCATTTCAGCGTATTGCATCCAGTTTGAAGTGATCCTGCACCATCTGTTCAGATCAGCAGCTTAGATAGCCGCATAGTGCAAGTCAACTCACGAACTTTTCATCAAAGATGTACTCTCTTCCATCATTGTTGTATTTCATCCACCCATCTTCACATCCCCATCCAATCCATGAACACCAACCCTCAGATCCTCCCTCATGGCATCGTTCTCAATCACCTTAGCTGCCCCTTCAACATCCACCACCAACCCCTCAATAATCTCAATCAACCTATTCATCTCTCTCCTCTGCTCCTCAATTCTCCCCATCATCTCCTTATTCTCCAGCTGCACCACCTCCAATTTTCCCTGCAACTCCTTCTCCGCCTTGATCATCCCCGGCGCCACAAACGCCTCCCGCAACTCCTGCGCACTCATCAAATGCCCTGGCTTCCCTCCCACCATCTCCTGCCCGCCTTCCATCTTCCTCCTCCTCGCATCCTCAACCAATCCCTCCCACCCCCGCAACCCCTCCTCAACCCCCCGTTCCTCACAGATCTTCTCAAAATCCCTCACGCATTCCTCCTCCAGCCTCCCGTTCAATTGCTTCCAAACCCCCTCCAGCGCTCTTGGACAATACATCGCTGGCGTCGGAAAACACGACGCGAAATTCTCGTAGGAATTCTTCGCTAGAGTCGCGCGTATGGCTTCTGTGTATACTTTCCGTAGGTTGAGGAAGCGACGGGATTGTGGTGTGGTCGTTGTCGTAGCGGTAGTAGTGGTCGATGGGACGGTGGGCGGCGGTGAGGGAGAGGGAGAGTGGTGCGCGGGTGTAGACATTGTTTGCGCTTGAGTTCGAGTTCGAGTCAGGTTTGAAGATGGTAAGCCAGTGCTGTAAGTGTTCGACTAGAAGGTTCGTCTTCGTGGCGGTGTGTTCGGCCTTGACATGCTCGCAGAGATGGCGAAAGGCTGTTTGTTTGAATGAGAATTACAAGCGACACAACATCATGTATATCGTAGACGAAATATTGTTCAGGACGAGAAGCGCGTGTAAACTTGCGGATAAACAATTGACGGAAGCCAAGCGTTTTGGTTGGAGGTGGCATGCAGCTGTACGATGGCGCGTTTGAATAAATTTGGTTTTCCCCATCTAACCTACATCCAGCAGCAACAGAACAAATCCCACAGGACACCAGCTCTCGATGTATCAATTTCTTGGTAAAAATGTCATTCTGACCATAACAGTCTGACTTCTTTCAGGCATGGTATCTCGTTCTACGTGCTCATCCATCTTTACCGCCCAACTCCAACATATTTGGTGGTCCGAAAGCAAGAGGACTGAAGGATCAACGAACAATTACATTGAAAATTATCACATTTTGTACACTCGCTTGACCATCAGCAAAGTGCTGCATGGTAAATTATTGTGGCAAATAACACAAGCCCTGGTCTCATCGAATGTCATCGCAAGCCATAGCTGTCAAGTGGTATCGTTCCTCCCCCACCTCACACCGAAAAAGATTCAAGAGCTGAAGAAAAATGGTTCGCATCCCTTCACCATAGGCTATGCCGTAAATCACGAAGCGCTGAGGATGAATTAGGGGAAACATAACTTTTCCAACCGCGCCCTACCGTAGTACACAATACAACCTCGATCTGCCTGCTCCGAAGAAAACACGCGCTGGATCGCCGTCGAAAAGTTGAAGTGTTCTGTGGTTTGTCTGTTTGTTTTAGGGCATGATCATGTTGTCACGTCAATACTGTAACGTTGTGGCACGACTTGTGCACATTTAAGCCTCCTGTGGCTGTCCTCGTCCTTTCGCAGGTCCAGTCTTGTTACCTCGTTGCTGGAAGCCACCTCGGGGAGCATCGCGATTGAATCCAGCTCCCTGGCTGCCTGTTCGCTGTGTAGCACCACCTCTTCCTCGACCAGCGTTGGCGCCACCTCGACTGAATTGGTTGCTGAATGTGCCAGAAGTGCCGGGTCGTGGTCGTCGCTCCTCGACGGTAATCTGTTCGCTGCCAACAGTGTGTGGGTTGCTAGCAACAGCAGCATTGTAACCTGCAGAGTCTTCGAACTCAACAAAGGCGCATTGCTATATTAAAGTTAGTCGCGGCTACAGTCTGCGATAGGGCATCATACCTTTGGTCTTGATACATCGTAGTATTTGAGCTTGCCGTACTGCTCGAGAACCTCTCTCAAAAGTCGAGCGTCGATCTTTTCGTTGACGTTCTTGATATATGCATGAACAACTCCTTCTTGAGCTTTGGGCTGCTGATTACGTGCCTTCTTGCCGTGGTCAGCGGTTTGCCAACCATTGCTTTGTGATGTTGGTGTTGTAACGGAGTCAGCAGCTGGTTCAGTAGCTGGCTTGGCGGCTTGACCGGCTTGACCGGTTTGGACTGGTTGTGTTGAGCGTGATTTGGGTTGCGTAGGTGCGGTGGGAGGAGGGGTGGTCTGTGGTAAGGCAGGAATGGCGGGAGCCTTAGTGCCGACCAGGCTAGCCCATGTCTTCTTGACTGCAGGACCTTCGGAACCTGATGCTGGCTGTGGTGGTGACTGGGCAGGCGTTGGTTCTGGTGCAATAGGTTGCTCGGTCTCTGGAACTGTGACGGTCTCTTCGAGAGTTTGCTCTGGCTCTTGGACTTCAGGAATTTCTTTATCAGTAGATTCCTCTTCATCAACACCATTGACTTCAGCTTCAGCGGTTGCGGGCTCTTCGATCTCTTCGAGCTTTTCATCGACCTGTTCAATTGCGCTTTCAGTGTTGACTGTCTCCTGCACCGCAGCTGGCTCCGGTTCGGGCTCTTCAGGTTGAACCTCTGGAGCAGCTTCTGTCACGGGTTGGACCTCCTCTTGTACTGGCTCGTCCTCGATGATCTCGTCTTCATCGTCGTTAAGATAACGGAAGATATCGTTGAGGACGAAATAACCGTTCGGCTGAGTGGCAAGGATGAACGTCTGCACGAACTTGTGGTGTGGCTGAGATTTGTTCGATAGCTCGCCAATCACTTGGACAACGATGTTGTCGTAGGAAGACTGAGAGTCAACGTTGAGAACACGGACCTTACATTCAGAAAAGTCAAGGGATTTAATTTTCTCACTTATGGCCTGCAAATGTCAATAATAACCTCAAACTCGTATGTCTGCAAAACGTACCTTTGTGCCGACAGATGGGAGAACCTTTTCAGCTTCTTGTCCAGTGATGAGCTGCGATTTCTTGTTGTAGAATAGATGTATCTTCTCTGGGCTCTTGGATAGTGTGGTGTAGTATTGCTCGACGAAGTACCAGCCAATTTCTTGCGGGTCAGCCTTTTGCTGCTGAGTAGAGGCCGCATTCGAGCTCTGAGAGGCAGATGCGCCATGAGAAGGTGTTGATGCAGCAAGCTCTGCCGGCTGACTGTACTGGTGGTCGTACACGCCATTAATAGTGGTCGCGTCGGTAGCCATTTTGAATTTTATAACAATTATGTATGGTTGGTATCGAAGGCAAGGTACGGCGGAAGAGAATTCGGAGTCTAATGAAGTTGTCGCGAGATGGCAAGTCTAAATGTAGAGACAAATTTTGCAGATGCAAATGGACCGCAAAGTTGTGTCTATTTGCGCTGCGCAGAGAGATCTGGAAAGTAGTGATCGAGTCACTGATCGAACGAAGCTCTCAGGTCCTTCTCGGTAAGGTGTGTTTGAATGAGTAGAATCGAGAAGGTATATATTTGAAGAGTCAATGTGGGTGAGCGGTTTGAAAATAGCTTTACTGTTTGTGATGGAGATGAATAACTTGCTGTCGAAACTTTGGCGAAGTGATCGCAGCGCAAGTGGCACTTGCCTGAAAATTACTATGCTTGGCGGCTTCTCCTCCTCATCCTCCCCCAAACCCCATTAATTTTCCGTCGTCACCTCGCATAATACCACATCCAATAGGCATGCAGCTTATATTGACTGCTACTTCAGAGAACCTTCACTACCAGATGAACGAAGACAACCAACATAAGGTATCATTAGTCCACGAAATAATATTTGGAAGGGTTGCCTATTGCAAACGAGCTATCCCAGCCAGCTTGCCAGGTCTGCCACAGCCTTTCAAGTCTTTCTCAAGATCCTCCCGCGGCAGCTGGACGATCCGAAGCCCTCTTTCGAAGTACCGAACTACTCGTAACCAGAAGGAAATGCCACTGCTGCTATACTTGCTCCCTATAGCCTCGCTACTGTGAGGCAATCACTACCCTCTTTGTTACGTTCCATGCTCACATGTTGTGTGTAATCTCCAAGTGGTCACGCGTCTATTCATACAGCTGCACACTGATACAAGTCATTGCCCTGACTGGGTGAGCAACACCTCTCGAGAACATCCGAACACTTCTGAAATGGCTGATGCTCAAAAATGGGTATCAACCCAGGAGTTCATAAAGCCGAGTGCTTCACAACGCATATTGTCTTCTCAAATGCTCCAAACGCTTGTCCTTCAATACTGCAAAAATACGTCCCCTGCTTGGTAGATTGTATTCAACGCGAGACATCCATGCGATTTCTAGGTATTCCAGCTGAACACCTTTCAGCACAGCGATCACGAGTCCTCCATCTTCACATCCTGTTTCGGCAGTGAATTGAGATTCTTCAATAAGTACGACCTCTTGAAGTATGTGTTTGGATGAACAATCGTGTCAAGTTCAGCAGGACTCCAAATGTTGTCATCTTTCACCTTCTTAATCTCGCTTTTATGCGCCCACTCAAATACCCGATTGCAAGCGATGTGATACCGCTTTTTCTCTACATCCTCTTTGACGCCTTTTATCACTTCGCGATCGTAGACGCCAGTAGCTTGCAGCATAGATATGAGGTTGTCAATGTCGAAATGTCGGTACGGGCAGCCGTGCGCCTCACCTGGACCCGGCGGGTGTTCTGTCAAGATCTTTTGGCATGAATAGGGCGTGTATCCTCGACCCCGACGATTGGCGTCACCACCGACATCACCGTAAGAATGCCGAACGTTGTACCGGTATTCCTTGTTAAACTCGTCATCTGTCTTGGTTTTGAACGCTTGTCTCCAGAAGACTAAACAGTCCTCCAAGCTGAGGCCAATCCCCTTCAAGAAGAGTGTATACTGTAGCCGACCGTAGTGCTTTAGATGGTTGTTCTTTCGCAAGGTAGTATGGAGATTCTTCATGCACAGAGGGAAATGCTGAGACAGATTATCGACGTTGGCAGCATTGATAGGTGCACCAGGCAAGGACGATTCAGAGTCGTGGAAGCCTGCATCTGGCGTGGCGAAGTTCTTAGACAGGTGTGTCAGAATTGGCGACAGCCGGTCGTCTTCGTCTATTCGAGGCAAGGCTCGTGAACTCAACTCCAGGGCTTTCTCCAGTCGTTTACTGAACTCGGTCATGATCATGCTTGTTTGCTCTCTTAGTGGAACATATGCCTTTCCTTTCCGCATAAAGACGCTTCTGTGCTCGATGAGCTCTGGCACTCGAGTCCAGTCGACCTTGAACCAGTTCTCATCGTCAATTCGTCGGATCCCTGGAGTAGCTGCCAGTAGGTGCTCCGAGAGTTCCAGCTTCTCATCCTCTGTGACAACCTCCCATTGAAGATTGAGGCTATCGATGAACGCTCTTTTCTCCTGACCATCATCCTGGTTGAATCTTAAGCGAAAGAGCATAGTCTCTACACGGGCGAAACGCCGTCTCAAATCTTCAGTACTGCAGAAGGCAAGGCGTAGTATCCAGTGAGAATAGTGATCTCTCTTCCTCTCATCTTTGAGTCTCTGGTCTATCTGACCTCCAGCAGCTGATGAATTGTGGGAGAGAAGAAGGTGTTTCTTGAGAAGCGGTTCGATATGCGCGGCGGTCTCTTGAGGTGAGCGATTCCTGAACGAGCATGATTCTAGCTCGGCGAGTACTGAAACAGTCAGTCGATATTCTTGACCTTATGGTTGTCTTACCTCTTAACCGGTCGATTGCCCACGTCTCGAACTCTTCCAGGCTGATCTCGGAGGTTGGCGGCACATCGTACAGTGATAGACGATGCGGGTAATCATTCTCCTGATATGTGGCCTTCGCAAACTGTGTCTTTTTGTGATCGATACGTTTCTTTTTAAGCTCAGGTCTCGTGCCAGATCGGAACATGTTGGTTTAGTAGCGGTATGAGAAATCTTAGTGGGAGGTGTTCATGTGTTCTGTCGCTGAGAAAGAAAACAGACACGTTTTGGAGGCACAACGCGTTGAGTGGGACGCGTTACTACCATTTTGAGTATGGCACGTATGAGAGGTTGGTGACACGCGACGTCATTCCCCAAGTCGGCCGAGCATCAGGACGGAAGCTGGGTGTGCCTTGATGCCTTAAACTGGTTGTAGCGTGGAGAGTGTGTTGCAACGGGTTTGTTGTCTACCCAGCGGGCACAATCATGAACGTTTACGGAGTATAACGATGCCAAACGGACAAGGAACTATCGACGGTTCGCAGAAATCCCATCGGAGATCTGGGCATGGCAAATTCTTAGCACCATCAGTTTAGGGCAAATTTGCTGATAGCATTACTCGAGAAAAGACGATGATTTTGCTTCGGAGGAAAAATGTAAAATGTCTTCACCGACTCGGCATGATGTATCCGAACCATTCACCCGATGTGAGCTGACAACATTGAACTTGTAGTGGCACTAATTGTATTGTGCATAACAGATCTGTCTTGGTTTGAGAGAGTTCTGGTGCTCGAATCCACCAAATCACGCCTCGTCAAATTCATAAATCTTGAATCATAGTCAGGTCTGGTGACCCTGCCCAGTATGTCGGTGGGAGAACTTGTTCCAGCCTTCCTCAACGTCAAGATGATCGATTTTCCGGATGGGAAGTCGTATATTCTTCTTGAACCACTTACAAATTACCGAAGTTGCCATGATGGAACACCTCCTGAATCCAGGATGGTCTTTAATTGCAAATCGACCACAGATGACACGGAATACATAATAAAAGTCAAGGTTCAGCTTCCGGCCGAAGGACAGGCCCCTGTCGAAGGTCCAAGTACAACGACTGCGGCAGAACTCAAGGCGCTTGAGAAATTCCGTGACGCCAAACTGGCTTGTGCACCTCACCTGGTTACTTTCAAGAAGACTGTGCAAGGCTCAGATTTCCCTTTCCCAGCTGGCTTTGTCACCTATACTGTGATGACGAAGATGCCAGGTATCTCGCTTTTTGGAAAGTACTGGAAAATGCTCAGTAGGGATCGTGACGATATCGTGAAGAGCACACTGGAGGCGTTGCGGTCGATCTATGCGTTAGGAGTCCAACCAGTCGATCGAGGTATGAGAAATATTATCTGGGATCCTGACACCAAGCGCTCCAGCATCATTGATTTCGAGTTGTGGAATGAAGTATCAAAGAGCTTTGAAGACGACACACATGAAATGCAACGATGGGGTCTGAAGAGCCGTCCACCGCCGAACGACTGGTTCAAGGAATGGGCCTTCCAATACAGGTGACTCTAAAATCTCGCCGCAAAAGTCATATGTTCGAGAACCTAGTCAGGCAACTGCAGACCTCAACAACCAAGTCTCTAGAGCACCTCAACTCAAAACCAGAATTCTGGTACGATCACAGGTAGCAATGCAAAGCGACAGCGCGCCGCGTATTCTGAATAATCTAGAGCCGACTCATCAAGAAAGGCAGGCCTTTCCCTCAATGGTTGCCGCCCGACCCTAAAGCTAGCAATAACACAAGCAATCCGGCTCAGCAACTTTCGAACAGTACGGTAACATATATGTTGTGCAGTACGGGAACAATATGAATATACCCACGGCCCGAGGAAATATATTGAAAGAGAAGGATCGAGTGACCAATTGGAGAGGCTATCCTAGTAGTCCCAACAGTGCGCTCTGGAGAGTCCGACAAATACAGATTCCTTTTCCTGCTAAGCAATGAGTATTCCTACACAGTCAGCCGGTTTTCTCCCATGCCATTGTCCATGGATCCGCTATAACGAGGCCAGTGTTCTGGTAGACATCGTCCTGCTCACGGCGTGCGCCTTCCTGAGGTTGTGGATATGCATGAGCTTTGGGTACAAGTGACTCGAGCGTGATGTGCAGGGGAGGATTCGGCTTGGACGCCGAGCGTGGTGCTTGGGTGATTGGAGGCTGCGGCTTGTGAGATTGGAAGGTTGGTGATTAGGGATAGGATAGGCTGGGATGGGTTGAGGTTGTGGAATGGAGAAGTGAAGAGCCGAGGGAGGAGACAAGAAGGAAGTAGGAACAAGGGGTTACAGGTGCGTGTGTCAAGAAAGCATGTGTGTCTTTCTATGTGTTGTTCATAAGTGTAGAACTTCACAAATGTAGAGGGTACTGTAGATGTATAGATGATTTCATGGATTGTATCAGGAATCCGAAGTCGAGTTGTCTTGTCCAAATTCAAGATAGCGTTCTCCTTGTTTCTTAGAACACAAGGCCCGGTCGCCTTTACTGTGTCAGTAGAAACCCGGCGCCCGAGGAGGTTGTTGCACTGCCGATTCTGACGAGGAATTCGCCTTGAGCAGATGTTCCGAGCTGGTGATTGTGTTCACGGGACTAGCACCCTGCTCCTCCTGTGTTTCTTTTTCGGTTTCGGCAACCTTCTTCGCCCTTGCTTCTCTCTTTTCCCGCTTGCTTAGCTGCCATGCACGTTCTTCATTTTCAATCTGTCTTAATGCCTCCTCCCAGGCGTTCTCCTCTTCGGGCACATCCGTTCCTAGCACCTTCTCTACGTCAACTTCCTCGCCGGCCAGCAGTTTGCGAACGACCTCTCTAAGTTTGTCTATCTGGAGATCTGCTTTCCGACTATAGGTCTGATATTCGTCCTTGACAGTGATGATGCGAATAGCTTGACTGCCTATAAAGATGTAGATCCAAATAAAATAGCTGGCAGGATTGTATGGACGTGGTTCGCGGTCATTGAGGAGGCTTCGTGTTTTTGCGCGGACCGCAGGTGGAATGATTGTTTCCCAAAGAGACGGTTGGAGGATTCGTGGTAGGTTTTCCCTACTGATTAAGGTACTTTGCGATCGAAGTTGGGAGTGGATACGTGGTGGACAGGTAGATGGGATGGATCTGTTAAGAGTGTGCCATAACGATCGGAGGCCAGTCTTGCTGGACTGCATAGGTATCATAACCTGCAGTCAGACTCCATGAGCTGTGTAGTCGATGGTTTGCCTAGTGAAAGTGACGGCGGTTCCTACTTGGTAGGGAGAAAGAGACCTTCGCCTAATGTCCATCACGAAAGCTTATCTCCGATGGATGGTGGATTTGTTTGTTTACATTTCCTTCGTTCGACAGCAAGCTACAGGTTACACCACGGAATACATCGTTCGTGATTGATGCTTGCATACATAATGTGCTACATGAAAGCAGTGCTCGAGAAGACAACAGACATACTCTATGGCTTCCAAGACCTCGAGAGCGAAGTCGGCAACTGCGACCAAGCTGGTAACGCGAGAAGCTTCGGACTCTGAAGAAACAACCACTGCACAGAACCTACGCCTGCTCAAAGCCATCATTGATCATACCGTCAGACCAAGTGCTCCGAAGATACAAGCTAAGAGACCAAAGATAGCTCAGTCAACGAATACACCCCAGCCCGCAAAAGCTGCAACGAAGAGGAACGCAGTAAAAAAGGTGGAAATCCATGAAGATGTGTCAGCGGTGAAATTTCCAGCCTCAAGAGACGAGCAGAGAAAGCTTGCAACCAACTGCTTCAATTCAAGTTTGAAAGTACTATCTGCGCTAGTGAAGAAGCAACAAGTCTACAGAGCCCAGAAGGAAAATGTGACGAATGGGGCCTCCTCCAAAACGAATAGAACTCCTTTACAGGCTCAGTCACCCAACAAGATCGCAATTCCTCAGACAACAGTGACTTCGAGTGGGCAAGAACCCGATGCTCTATTACATGCAGAATGTGCCTCCGCAGCGTTGGATGTGCTGCGCCAGGAAGATGAAGGGCCACAGACTGAAACGGCTGTCCGTAAACGTGAACAGGGTGCTATCCTTCTGCTTGAAAGACTGATCAGTCTTGACTTGAAAGCTATCTCTCGGATCGAGGCTTCCAAGATACACGAGCAACACTGGAAACGCAGGAAAAGTAGCAAGCCTAGGACCGTATCTTCCAAGCAATCTGAACACGTCAGTCTTGCTGCGATGTTGATCCAAGAGGTAAAAGAACTAGCTCGAGAAGATTTCAATTTGGTTTGTTCCTTACAGAGCCAGACCATACGCCTTGCCATCCTCGACGGTTCTACATCCATCACACCAGAGTTGGTCAAAGCGGTGGCTCTAAATACGAGCGGCAGCCCAGCTAACGTGATCTTACACGGTCACAAAGAGGGATTCCTCGAGGCAGACAAGGCTGGAGAATCTCTACAGACTGTTGCTCAAGCACTTTCGAAGCTATCAACCTCAGCCATGAAGACGAAACAGTCCGTGTCGACGGTGAATAGCTTGATTCTTTTGACAGAAGCACAACTTATTAAGGTCGCATCATGGGAACTGTTGAAGCAAAAACCGGATTTACAGCACGATTTGTGGTCTGTGTTCGAGAGGGGTATCCGAAAGCTTTGGGACAATAAGGAGCATAAAGATCTGACCATGTACGAAATCACAATAACCTGTGTCAAAGACCTACATACCAAGCTTGAGAATTCAAGTTACTGCTCGGATGCACCACTCAAGCTTCAGGAATTCTTGGTTCAGCTTGCTGAGGCGAACGCTGATCACGAAACTGCAAGAACAATTCTTACTGCACTTTCTTCCGACGTAGATGAGGTCGAAAGACTATTCTGCATCTGCAAGTTAGCAACCTTGAATCTGGATGCCGCTTTGGCCAACGAGGACCGCACTTCTTCCTCATTACAGAACGCATTGTCATCGCTCACTGCTACCCGTCCACCTACATTGATACTGAGCATCGAAAGACTGTTGACTCTGGCGCGGTTTCGAAAAGCTTGCTTGTCTCGGATAGCAGCTTCCATATCGAAACCTGACCCAACCATCGAGAACGCCAGCATAGTCCTTATCAAGATTATGTTCGCAATTTTCAGATTCTGTTCTGTCCAGTTCGACCTTAGCACTGAGGCTGACGAGAGACTTCGCCATTCTCTACACCTTGCTTTACTGAAGAACGTTGAGGCTGTTACAGACATTGAGAAGTATGCTTTCAACGCACATGGTATGTTCGAAGATTACATGATTGTCATTGGTCAGTGTCTTGAGGCCTTGAACGAGCTCGAGAATGGCTTCGTTCGTGATGATCCTGATCGAAAAGCTGGACCAGCAATACATGCCTTGAGGTTAAGGCTTTCGAATGTCTATTGGCGTGCTCACCTTCATCCGAGACTTGAACAAGACTCGCAACACCAAGTCATAAACCTTGCCCAGTGGTCGATAAACGCGCTCGACGGCATGCCAATCGAAGAGCTCAGTCATGCTGCCATCGGTCCACGTCTTGAAAAACTTGCGGGCATGCAAGGCTTAGCAGGCAAACATTCAGATGCACAAAACAGCCTAGAACGAGCCATTCGTCATTACGTTGCCAGCCGTGCACTGTCTGACGCCGTTGAAGCAGCTTTGTCAAAGCGGAGCGCCGAAGTATGGACCGACCAAGCCTCTATCGCTTTTCAACTCGGTCGAGTGCTGCGAGCGTATGGTAAATTGACCAGAGAAGTAGCCGTCAAAAAATTGACTGCAACTTACGTGTTTAATGACGGAGGCCTACCAGAATTCCACCAAGCCGTCATGCTCGAATGCCAGATCCTCTATGCCACTAAACAAGTGTCCTGTTCACTAACTATCACTGAGAGTATTGGATGTGCGAAGCATGTTTTGGGGCTAGCATCAGCACGTCAGTATCGTGCCTGGCGCCTTCGATTCCTGTCTTCGTTGATTTCTCACCTTGTCAAGAATCACATCCTCGATGCACAACAGAAGCTTAGCATTAACCAACTCATTGAAGACGTCCTCTCCGAAGTCTCAGATGAGGACGGCCTCTTTTTGAAGCAGTATAACACAGCGCTGCAGAGTCTTCTCCGCCTTCAGCAGCTCCTTCTAACGGGCAAGACAGAGTTCCTGGACCTTCAGGACCAGCTCAGAATTCTACAACGTGCTGTGTGTTCGTGCTCAACGGAGACCGACCTTGCTGAATTGATTGATGATACTGACTGTGTCTACAACGCTCTTCAAGCCTGCACTACTGTGGCTATGGCACTAGGCAACGATGAGGTACGCTGTCTTTGCTTGACAATAAGACTCCATCTCTCACGATGTAAGGTCGATCGCAATCTTGAGGAGATCAGTGATTGTCACATTCAGCTGGCGCAGTGCCAACTTCGAACAGGCAATATATCAGATGCAAAGAAATCATTAGCCTCGATTGATCTGAATGCTGTCCCCAATGAAGTCCACCTTGAAGTCTTCCTCGCTTCAGCCGAGTTCCAACTCGTCATATCCGATCTTGATCAATGTGAAATTTTCCTTGCCAAAGCACGATCGATATTTCAGGGATTATGGCCTCAGAATGCCAGTCTGAACAGTGGTAAGCAGATTGAGCGTGATAGTATCATTGCTCGAGGTGCTTTTGTTGCCTCTCAACTAGCGTTCCGACAAGGTAAACTGCAATTAGCGGCACAGTATGCTCGACAAGCTGCAAAGATATCTATTTCGATTTGGGCAGCTCTTGCGAAACGTGTCTCCGAAGCGAGTTCGATTAAGCATGATTCGACTATCGGTACACTAACAGAGGACCTTTCGCAAATGAATCTTGACTCTAAAAGTGTGGTCGACGTGTCTCATACAGAAGGAGCAAGATATTGGCCATATCTGGATATGCATGCTCGAAGTCTCCGGCACATAGCTGAAGTGATGGCACATTCTGGGATGTACGATGATGCAGTTTGTTTCTGGGAGAGGCTCAAGACCTTTGTATCCTCCGTGCAACAGGCGGAAGGTACATTGTCACCTGCTGGTTCATTAGCACTAATGCTTGCCAAAGCTGGGAAAGTTAGAGACGCTGTCGAGCTACTCAGCACAAGCCACCATCTGACTCTGAACACTGCTAACAGAGATTCAATTGCTGAAAGTCTTTCTCACGTCGAAGCTTTGGTCACTACTGGCCAGGTTGAAGTCGCTAAGCGGCTCATACAGCAGATACCGCCACAACCGTTATTATGCGTTGACAAAATGAGTGCAACACTAAATGATGACAACAAAGCTATCAAACCTGCGAGCAAAGCGCGACGTGGACTGGGCAAGCCCAAAGCAATAACAGGCCCTGCAAAACGGCGTGTCAACAGCAAAATGGAGACTATTCGACAGCCAGCCGTAAAAGCAGCCAATTCCGACACGACTGTAATGAGTTCATTAGTTAGTTTTGATTGCTTACGCGTCGAGGACCACCGAAGGGCATTGGTCACCCTGCTTTCGAGCGATGAAGCTATGACGAACCGCACCGGCAACATAGAAGAGCTTCCTTGCAACGTGTACCTTGGAGCTCAATTTCTGGTTCACGAATTGTTTGCCAAAGCCAAAGCTCTGTTTGCTGAAGCATGGCAAGACCTATCTGCCGAGTCCATGGCCTCTTTGCTGACAGAAAGCGCTACCGCCTTCCCATCCAAAGCATCTACACCAGCCAGAAAGGGGCGTGTTTCGTTCCTGCAAGGCAGTGCATCCGAGAGCAGGGTCTCATCGAAAGACATCCTTGAACAGTCAAATGCTATGGCATCCATTCAACGAAAGTTATGCTCAGCACGACAGATCGTTGATGTTCTGCAGAAGGAGCGCCAACAATACTGCCCTACAGATATGGTCCATGCTCTTGTCGTCATGGAGGCACGGATCGACCTCTTACTCACGACTATGAACTATCCTTTTACCACGGCATCTATACAGATCGTGCTCCAAGCATCGCAGTCGAAGGATGTCGCGCTCCAGAGAGAGCGCTTGGTGTTGCATGCGGAACTCGCAACGCAAGATCGTTCTTCATTATCGATATGGCCAGAGCCGACGTCAGGTGCTACAAATCCCACTCCAATGATAGACTCAAAGCGCCTGCACGATCTTCCTGCTTCTTGGAACATCGTGTCTCTATCATTATCAGAGGATGGAGATGAGCTGTTGCTGTCAAAGCTTGTTAGTGGCAGATCACCCTTTTTAGTCCGCATTCCACTTCACAGAAGTAATGAAGGAGAAGGAAGCGAGGTATTCGTCTACGATGATGCCCGAAAGGAGATGAAAGATATCATTGACCATGCTAATTCGTCTTCACATGATGTGCGTGGTACGGCCGATAGAGCAACAAGAGCTCAATGGCATGCTGATCGAGAGGTTTTGGACAGACAGCTTGGTACACTGCTCGAGAATATCGAAAACATGTGGTTAGGAGGCTTTCGCGGCGTCATAACACCTCAGGCCTTTGATCAGGAACTGGTCAAGCAATTTCGACTTGGATTGGAACAATCCCTTGACAATCACCTACCTTCACGACAGAAGAGCATCGCGCTAGAGAAGAAGGTTCAAGTTCATGAACATATCCTCGAGATTTTCTTAGGCCTGGGTACTCCCGATGAGAACCTCGATGATGCAATCATGGACCTCCTATACTTCGTAGTCGATATTTTACAGTTCGACGGAGAGCAGAACGCCTACGATGAGGTCGACTGGGATGCAATGCTAGTCAACATCATTGACGCTCTTCGAGCTTTTCATGAAGCACAATCTTCCATACCTCAGCAGCAGCTTCACACCATTCTCATCCTCGACAAGGAACTTGAACTCTTTCCATGGGAAGCTCTGCCTTGTCTCATTGAACATCCTGTTTCGCGAATGCCTTCTCTCGGCTCGGTCTTTGATCGGCTGGATCTTATTCGACAACAGTCACGAACGGCGGAAGTATACACAGTTCAATGTCCACACCCCTCCAACCAAGTTCGCGGGGCCTACATCCTTAATCCATCTCTAGATTTGACATCAACACAATCGCTCCTCGAACCGATTTTAGTATCTCATCGTCCTGCTTTCAAACCTATCATCAACCATGCTCCCACCGAACAAGAATTCATCGACTATCTAACTAACAATGATGTACTTCTGTACTTCGGCCACGGCTCTGGAGCGCAATACATCAGAGGCCGCACCATCAGAGCTCTCGACAAGTGCGCAGTAACCTGGCTCATGGGCTGTAGCTCCGCCAAAATGACCACCTGCGGCAAAGGTGAAAGCCACGGCATGCCACGATATTACATGCTTGGCCACTCGATGGCGGTCGTCGGCTGTCTTTGGGACGTAACAGACCGAGAGATCGATAGGGTGAGCCTCAAAAGTATGGCCGTATGGGGTTTGGTGGATGGGCAAGATCAACGCGTGATAGACGGACTAAAGCGTAAAGGACGAAAAGCGAGAGAGGCGAATATGGAGGAGAAAAGTGAGAAGAAGAAAGGGAGCAAGAAGACGTTGGTCCAGGCAGTTACAGATGGAAGACGAGCTAGTGTGCTGCGTTACCTCTGTGGAGCGGCAGTGGTGGTTTATGGTGTGCCTGTAGTGTTGGGGTGAAGCAAGCAAAACCTTCATCGCGACTGATATTGTGGCGGACACCCGGATACCTACTGTACATGGACAAGTACCCGGGTAATCCACGTCTGAGTTTAGACATCCATAAGCGCGTACGTATAATTGTGAATGTATTGTTTCGTGGCGTGTACTTTCTACACAGCCGAAGAACGCAGTGAGTATCAACATCCATACATGTTAATATGAATGTAATTGGTAATGGTCATGGCCATGGTCACACAGCCATCGTCCGATAACGACTTCGTCGCATTTACTCCATCCTTCCCACTCATGCATCAATAAACACGAACATTCACTGGCAGTGATTGGATAAACAAATCTCGCCTAGCCAGTCTTGATACCTGCCTACCTACCCAGCTTGTCTACCTATACCTATACCTACGATCTCTATACATCCATCCACACCCTACCACAATGCCCCCACCCACAACCAAAAACAAAAGACAACAAATCAATCCTCATCTACCGCATCGTCGTCGTCATCATCCTCCTCATCATCATCGACACCACGAATCCATTTCGCCCTCGCATCAACAGCCTCCTTCCTAACATCACGCTTCGGATCATCCAAGACCGCGATCAGGCGCGCTAAGACTTCTTTCTTGAGAGCGAGCAGCGGATTGGGCGTTTTATGTTTTGTGTGTGTTGGGAGGAGTGAGAGGCAGCGGAGGGAGAGGTGGCGCGTTTTGGGGCTGTTGCTGTGCGATTGCGATGTGGTAAGGGGGTTTGTGGAGTTGCCGTTTTGATGCTGTGAGTGTGATTGTGATTGTGAGTCTGGTTTTGGGAGTGTGGCGACGGAAAGGAGTCGACGAGTGAGGGCGGGGATGTGGCCGCTTTCGATAAGGGCGTCGGGGTTTTTGGTAATTACTACGATCATTGTTTCTAGAGTTGCGGTCTTGACGTTTGAGTTTGCGTTGGGTATTTCTAGGGCTTGGAGGAGCAGCGGGAGTAAGGTTGGGAGCTCGGGCATGACGATGTCGCTGGAGACTGTGCCTAGGAGACCGGCGAGGGCGATTAGATAAGTTTCTTTCAGCTCTGGATTTGATGATGAATCTCGAAATTTTGAGGAGATGAGTGGGACGACGGTTTGGAAGACTCGTTGTGGTGCGAGAAGACGGATCTGTGCGTCGTTTGCTTTTGAAAGGACATTGTCGTCTGAGAGTAGTGTGCCGAAGCCAAGGGATACAAATCGTGCTTGCTCGAGAGGAAGTTGTTCAAGGAGCTGAACTAGCTGTCTTAATAGACGATCCGTGCCCGGTAGCAAGCGGAGTGCAAGTGCTTTTGAAAGTGCAAAGATGTACCGCACTTCGAATTGGATTTTGTTGTTGCCTTGCACGTCCTGTGCTTGAGACACTATGCCGGCAATTGCGGCATCATACATCTCTTTGATTTGGTCAAGATCCTGCTTGGAATTAAGGTGCTTGTTCACAATCAGCTCGATTTGTTTGATGCAGGCACGTTTGATCGCCTCGGTGTTGGTCGTTGAGGCGATCTGAGTTAGATCTTTGATAAGTGGTATAAGTGGCTGAGAGAGTACGCCTACTCTGGAGGAACGAGGGAGTGCTGCAAGGATCCAGGTAGAGAGTAGAAGGGCACTTCCTGTGGAAAAGACGAAGTGTGACGATTCCATCGGATGGGTATTCTCCTCTGGCGCGGGAGTCCCGTAGAGGCGGTAGACATTATGAGCTGCCATGTCTTTGTGTGGCTCTGACGATCGTCGAATGACGAGGTTGATGACTCGACCAAGAAGATCTAGTACAGTGTCGTTCGTCAATGGTCCTTTTGGTGCGGCAGAGGTTTTGTGTGATAAGTTGACGACTATCCGGTCGACGTAGCGATCGAAACGTGTATCAGACTTGACACTCTTGCTGAGCGCGTAATCAACCGTCGATATGACAGCGCAGGTGTAAGGATAATCTTTCCTTTCGTCTTGCTTCAGCAAGATGTCAAGCTTGCTGAGTAGCCGCCGCATCAACGTGTCAAGCAAATCTTCGCCAACAGTAATCTCTGCTAATCCTTCTAGCACAGCTTGATAGCCCCTGCTTTGAGCAGAGTCTTCTTCGGAGTCGGGCAGTCGCGCGATAAATCTCGGAAAGGTGATGTCTGTAATCAATCTCGATTTGAACTTGGAGATTTCTGCGAGAGCCTGCATGGCACATTTCTTAAGCTCATCTCGACCGTATGACTCCTCGTCTAGTACGACCTCGTTGAAATGTTGTACTATCAATCCCGTCTCATCGTCCGTAAGCAGTCCACTCATTTGTGAGAGCAACAATAGGCCTTTCACAGCTACCACACGGTAGGAGACTTCTTCCTTGACAGTACTCATTAGAGCACGACTATAGATTGCCAACAGCTTGTCTTTGAATTCGGCAAGTAAAGTCAATTGGCCATTTCTGTTCTTTTCGCTCGGAAGCAGCCATGAGCCGTACACTTCGATTGAGGCTTCATATAAACGATTCACTGTCATGAGAATAGCTCTTTGGTTGACTATGCCTTCGGACGATTGCTGCAAAGTAAATAAGCCGGGACCAACAGTCTTCAACACGACTTCGAAAGACTGGATAGTGCCTGAAGCTGCGGCTTTCAGAATATCTCCAGCAGCACTTGCTTGCCGGGAAGCAGGCTCCTGGAGGTGTTCAAGGCATTCCTTGTTGATAGGCTTCAGATATTGTATCAACGGATCGGCAGAAGGCGCATGTGGACCAGTCTTCTTTGATAGACATACTGCAATGTTCTTGATGATGTTCAATGCTTCATCGGCGAGAAAGGGTTCTTGGGCTTGTAGCACCTCAAATTTGACAGCATCCCAAAGTGTAATGGAAAATTGTGAAATAGTACTGGGATCGTAGTTTAGGGCACACGCTGCCAGAGCTTGTAAAACATCCTTCTTCACAATTTCTGAAGTTGAGTCAAGTCGATCCAGCATATTTGGAAAGACCGATGGGGCGAGGAGACCGGTAGACGACAAGCAATCGCGTAATCTGTCTTTGAGGTCTTGTGCAGTAATACCATAAGGGTCGTTCGGCGGAGGTCGGAAAGTTATGGGGAAATATGCGTAGACGGCATCAAAGAGTTTGTCAACATGACTCGAAATGTCCCATTCAATCATGATAACTCTAAGCATGGAGAATATCAACATCAAATTGCGAGGATCCTTCTCTCCTGCTACCACATGTATTGTACCAAGCAGTGAACGATCGCCCATATCCCGCATAGCTTTCCTGTGGTTGCTCAAGAGCTCATTCAAAAGGGTATAGATCTTGTACCGACCAGCCTGTGGTTTGGACTGCAGGCCTTCTGAGGAATGGTCAAATATGCTTTGCGCCAATTCTTGTGCCATCTCTTTGGTATATCTATCCAAGCCCTGCAGTCGGGACAGACCTTCGACTGCGCCTCCATCTTCTATTCTGCTGCTGAGGAATGTATTTAACACTTGAATCTGTTGGCGATTGAGGTATTTCGGAGGCAAAGCTTGTATGATTGCGGTCAGGTAATTGACTGCACGTGTCCTTGTCTGATCGTTGTCGTCTGTGATGTACTCGCCAAGTGCTTTGACGACCTCGAGAAGATTTGTCCTGCCATCTTGCAACTTCTCGGCGGTACTCCTGGCTATACTAGCAGCTTCATCTTTGTTGTTCTCGAAAGCGAGGACATAGTCTCGCGCATCACCGGTTGCCATAACACATGTCGCTCACGTGAAAACACCACTCTGCCAGTAACTTGCAGGCAGGAAAATGGCGATGTGGTAAGGCTGTTACACGGGTAGGTATTCGCCTTTCTGTCGATGATCGAATACTCTGTAGGGATGAACAATTGCACTGTACAGAATTGTCCAACTCTTTGGCCTCGATTGTGAAATCCGTACAGTACAGACAGTTGGTGGATCTGTCCTGCGGGACGCAAAACAAAATGACAGGAAAACTGCCAGGTTGACATCATCGCATCGAGCTTCTTCTTTATCGATAAACGGCGAATAAATGGGTGCTTGTTCGCCCGCCGTCTGTACTGTACAAACCATTTCAACCTTGCCGATAGGTCTCTAAGTGTCGCTGGCATGCAGAGATAATGAGCGCTAGTGTTTACCCAGGTATGCATAGGTAAAGAAGCATGGTAGACTGTTCAAAGTTGCTGCCACGGGGACTACCTAGGTTTGTGAATAAAACATATTCACATCTTCTCATAACCTCGCCTTGTCTGCCGCTGCCTCTTTCCTTGTCCTCACCATTTCCTTCGCCATATCTAAACTCTTCCTTGTATTTTCAAAATATATATGGCTGAAATCACTACTTGCTGTTCCAATCACTTCGGGGTCCATACACAGCACAAACACCTTGGGAACAGGGAAGCCTTTCACAGATCCCAAGGCCTTGAGCACTCTGAACTCGCGATCCACTTGGTGAGCTACTGGACTGATGATCGTCCCGGATGGCTTTTTTCTCAATACATATCGTTTGCCTCTAGCATGA
>Ga0115842_100064_pt1 | contig 31686 bp, 25 predicted proteins | sample InSIn2SAF170_2_FD_83856 | JGI IMG/M metagenome (GOLD analysis project Ga0115842, IMG submission 83856)
GGGGACTTTGATGTCCGCGAGGCCGATGTAGCTGAGGTATGCTTTTATCTGGTCCTGGGTGAAGGTTGGGCGCCATGATGGATGTTTTTTGAGGGTCATGGTTGTGCTTATTCCGCCTCAGCTCTAATCGCTCCCCTACTTGGCGGCGTGGTGTATGCCAAGTCTGGCTACTATGCTGTATTTGCAATGACCTTTGGTATGATGGGGCTGGATATTTCTCTGAGGTTGTTGCTGGTGGAGAAGAAGGCAGCTAGGAAGTGGCTCGTTGACATGGATCAGGATGCCGCCCCTGCTTCGGACGCTGCGCACGAAGTCAATCTCGAGAAGAACGAGAGCATGAATGTCGCATCGACCGACGGTACCAACCTTGATTCAACGCTCGCACAGCATGAGAGTTTGCCCACACCAATTAAGAAGAAACTGCCGCCAATGCTTATTTTACTAAAATCACGACGTATGCAGGCCACTTTCTGGGCTACCACCATCACTGCCATGATGCTAACAGGTTTCGACACCACTCTACCCTTGTTCGTTGAGCAAACATTCGGTTGGAATTCTCTAGGTGCAGGCTTGATATTCCTGGCACCATTGTCGGCTTCGTTCTTTCAACCGCTGTACGGGTGGCTGGTTGACCGAGAGGGTCCCCGCTACATAGCCTTTGCCGGTCTGGTAATATGTGTGCCTCCATGGATCTGTCTGCGCTTTGTCACAAATGATTCCATGTCCCACAAGGTGTTATTCTGCTTTTTACTGTTTGCCATTGGCTTCGGTTCATCGCTTACCATGGCGAGCGGAATGGCTGAATTCACGTACGTCTGTGCCGAGAAGGAACAGAAAACGCCGGGATCGATGGGCAAGGGTGGTGCATACGCCCAGAGTTACGCATTGTTCAACGTGACGTGGGCGTTGGGGAGCCTCATAGGGGCATATCTCGCTGGCGGAATTCGACAAAATGCTGGATGGAGCACGATGACATGGACATTTGCACTTTTTTGTGGTGTCTTCAGCATTCCGACATTATTATGGATGGATGGGTGGATTGGAAACAGTACGAAGAAGCACGCTGAGAGGAAGAGGGCAAGGGCGGAGAGGAAATCAGCTCAGGCACTAGCTAGCAGGAGCCTTTCGACATAGTGATTCTGTTTCTGAATACCACTCAACACTGGTAACCTCTTCGTGCTCTTCAATCTTTTGTAGGGAGACCTATGCCCACCCTCCCTCTCCTAAGAAGCATAGTACCTAATTTATCACCTGTTGATGACTTCATTGGCAACTACCTTGAGCATTCCGTAAACGAGCAACTGTGTGTGGCGTCATTGCGAGTGTTGTGTTCTACACTAGAGAGGCATCTGCAAGATGTCAAGTTGATTATGAATGAGATAGCTAGGTAGGTAGCAAATACAACACTACCTAGGTAGGTGTACAGGAGTAGCTTCGAGAATAAACAAACATTTTCACATGCTTGCTCGTACACCCTGGTCACTACGTTTTTGAACCCCAATAAATCGGCATTGCATGTGTCGCTGCCACTAACCATTACTTGCGTCTGTACCGATGTTCTTGCTCTCTCCTAGTAGGCTTGAATATCTTCTTTCCATCACTTGCTATACGAATGCATTGAAGTGTACAATAATGAGCCTCCGAGCTTCAGTTCCTTTCTCAGAATTAGCTTCGGAGCTTTGCCTCGAAGTGAAAGACGTCCTCGGCAACCTCGGTCGTGCCGAGATCATCTCGTGCTTCGAAACATTTGATCGTCATTGAAGGGTAATGCTGTCACGCGTTCTCGCAATGGTCGCTTCGAATTGCTCCCTGGTTGCGTGGTTGTCCTGTCATTATTGATTCTTCTGCTCTCTATGCTCTGTTGCTGTATATTATTCACGTTCTTGATTAAGCCTTACCAATATTTGCTTTAGATCTTCCAAAATGGTGTCGTTTCTTTCGTCGAAACCAGCACATATTCGCAAGGCTGAAGAGCTGCATCAGCCGCCTGCGCCGGGTCAACCGCATTCTGTAACAGTATCCAACTCGGAAAAACCAGGTCGAAGCAAAGTTTATAGACATTATCGCTTTCAAGATGAGCTCTTGGAGTCCCTTGATCCAGCTGTGCGAACAGCCCATGACATGTTCGAGGTAACAGCCAACCAATTTCCGAATAGACCTGGCTATGGTTACCGCCCCTACAACTCTGCGAAAAAGAGCTTCGGCGCATACGAATGGATCGATTACGAAACACTGCAGAATCGAAGGACAAACGCCGGAAAGGGCCTCATCGAATTATACCAAAGAGAAGGCATAATAGGGAAGCAACACGGCGTGGGTCTTTGGTGTCAGAACAGACCGGAATGGCAAATCATCGACCTTGCCTGTATGTCACAGTCGCTCTTCACTGTATCTCTATATGACACCCTTGGCCCGGATGCCTCGGAATACATCATCAACCATGCGAAGCTGGCCTGTGTAGCCACCTCGCTGAACCACGTTGCTGCCTTGATGCAAATCAAGCCCCGTCTACCAAACCTCAAATTCCTGGTCGTGCTCGATGCGCTGGAGCCAGCGGCAGACGAGAGCCCATCGCTCTCGAAGAAAGAGTTGCTTGAATCCATGATCAAAAGCCTAGAACTCGATCTTAAGATATACTCTCTTGCTGATGTGGAAGCGCTGGGAGCTGCTTCGACGCGGCTGCTCAATCCACCAAGTCCGGTGGATATTGTTACCATCAACTATACTTCTGGTACCACAGGACCACCAAAAGGAGTTGTTTTGACGCACAAAAATGCAGTAGCAGCCAGCAGCGCAGGAATGGTATCCGGTTCACAATCCGGTGGCAATGATGTGATGTGTTCCTATCTTCCCCTGGCTCATATTTATGGTCGGCTCCTAGAGCACATCTCTGCCTTTGGTGGCGGCAAGGTTGGCTACTTCCACGGCAACGTGCTCGAACTTGTTGACGACTTGAAACTTCTCCGACCAACAACCTTCGCGTCCGTGCCTCGTCTCTACAACAGGTTCGGAGGTGCGATCAAATCTCAGACTCTGGATGCACCTGGTTTCAAGGGTACACTCAGCAGACACATCGTCCGGACAAAGACGGCAAACCTCAAGAACAAAGAGAATCCTTCGAACAAGCATTTGCTGTACGACAGAATCTGGGGCAAGAAGGTTGCAGCAGCCCTAGGTCTTGATAATGCGAAATCGTTCGTCAGTGGATCTGCTCCTTTGGACCCCAATCTGCAGAATTTCTTCCAGATTGTGACTGGTGCTCGAGTGATGCAAGGTTACGGCATGACCGAAACCTACGCTCTGGGATTGTCGCAATTGGAGGGCGACCTTAGCACTGGCTCCTGTGGTGCCGTGAGTGCCTGTAGTGAGCTGTGCTTGTTGTCCGTACCCGACATGGACTACACTGTGGATGATAAGCCTCACCCTCGAGGCGAGCTTTTGATACGCGGTAACAACGTGTTTGCTGAGTACTACAAGAACCCAGAAGAGACCAAGAAATCTTTCACAGAAGACGGTTGGTTTCGAACCGGTGACATTGCTAAGGTAGACGAGTTGGGCAGATTCACCATTATCGATCGCAGGAAAAATGTGCTCAAGCTTGCACAGGGAGAGTACGTCTCACCGGAACGAATTGAAGGAGTTTACATGTCAGCTTGTAACTACCTGGCTCAAGGATTCGTACATGGCGATAGTCTTCAGACATCATTGATCGCAATTTTCGGCGTGCAACCGGACATTTTTGCTGCTCGCGCTTCAAGAATTCTTGGCAAGGAGATTTCGCCTACTGATTATCAGGCCATCAAAGAGGCATGTCGGCACGAAAAGGTCAAGGCAGACATACTGAAGGACTTGGATAAGGTGGGAAGAAAGAACAAATTCGCAGGCTATGAGAGGGTCAAAAACATTCACCTTGCTCTAGAGCCATTCACGATCGACAACGAAACTTTGACACCAACGTTGAAATTGAAGAGGCCGGTTGCTGCGAAGATGTATCGTGGACTACTTGATCAGCTCTATGCTGAGGTGAACGAAGCAGAGAACAGGCCAAAAGCGAAGCTATAAACATGACACCACGCTGGCTCTTGGTGGTCTTATTCTTGGTATTCACTTGAGAAAGAGGCAGAGAATTATGAACCTTGATTTGTGTTATTTCTTTACCGCTCTGTTTGAATACGGAATGCTGCATACGAGATGCAAGCTGGTTTTGAATAGAATTTGGACAAACAAGTTATCATCACCACAGAGACCACCTGATGTCAAGTTTGAGCATTGCACTTGCAGTGCAACAAAATGAGAACGTCACGGTGGCCCTTTGACTTATGATGTGTTGATATCCCGTATAACTGCTTCGCAAACAGACTGACTTGTACCACTTCAATCAGCTGATAATGGAAGATAGCATATTTTAGGTGTATGGTTTGCCACGAAGTTCGGAACAGACTTTACAACAACAGCTGTAACGCAGGCGAAGCATCTTTGAAACACGCCATAGCACCTCAACACCGCTTTACGACAAGCAGGAAGACTGCAAGGATCATGTTGTTGCACGGCCTTAAGAGCATGACAGGGAATCAAGCAGAGATGACAATCATTCTAGAAGAGCAGAACGACATCACAGACTTAGCGGGTGAAATCGGAGATGTAATCCAGGGTCAAAGACCGCAACAAAAGCAGCAATCGGATGCTGTCAAGGACGACAAATTAGACAACGACATTGGAGAGCACGTCCGAGACTTCCATCTCCAGCCCAACCTATCTCAGACCATTCCAGCAGCGGCTACCGAACGGCAGAACACCAGCGATACAAAACAGAATCGACCAGCAAAAGAGAAAGAGAGAGTAGCAACTGGGAAAGCTAAGGGTAACAAGATCAAAGCCAAAGCCACTCGCCGCAACATCCCTCCCAAGAGACCAGAACTACCTCTGCCCGATTCAATGCCGACCAAGAAAGCGAAATTTAGCGGACCTGGCGAGTGGGCTAAGGTAGCTGCGCGAGGAGCTACCAGGAATCAAGAGAATGAGCCACCAGAGAAGCAGTTTGTGAACGCCAGCACACATGTAGTGGGCGACTTAAGAGGTTGGCAGGCGGCAGTAGAGGTGCGATTCGGAATGAATGGTGCAAAACACGATGTGAAGAGGATCGTGCCGAGACACATATTGGAATAGGTACGAGAACGGGCCAAAGTTTAGTATTGCTTAATGCAGATGGGAATCTGCTATTGTCTGAACATTCACAACAGATGATAAATGCTAGATACAAAATAAATCAGCCTATTAGAGGTTCAATGACATGACCTGACAGAAAGTTGAGTTCTGAAATCGTGCCATAGGATGTTTTGCGGTCAAATCGGTTGGAGGTACGAAGAATTGCTTGTGAATGCGGCGAAACAGGGTTAGGGTTAGGTTCACTCCATGGTGTGCTAGACCAAAATCATCATTATGTTCCATGTAGTAATGCTACCACCACCACCATCAGTGCTTCTATATTCTCATAAACCATAACGACAACGCAAGATAATATGAGAAACACGACTGTTGATTGGCTGTGCCTGCTCTCTCTGCTGAGTACAGCAGTGTCAGCAGCAACGATTGTCCTGAAATTACAGCCTACCAACCTTCTACCGAATCCCAACACCCTACCACCATCCACACATGCGACCGTGACGGCGCCAGATGGTCGCATACTGCGGGCCTCCCTCCGAAAAGACAATTCGATTGTATTCGACGAGATATCGACGATTGGATCGCACCTGTTGAATATCTACTCCAAAGATTATGCATTCGCATCCTATAGAATAGACACCATCGCAGATACCGCATCCATAGTTGCTTCGACCGACTCTCAGCAACCATCATCGGTTGTGATCACGGTTGCAGCGCAGACTTTCCCAGGGACACAATGGTCTGACACTGGCATCTCTCTGCTACCTCAACAGTCCACCTCCGAGTCCACCACCACTCGATCAGTCTCCACCTTGACCTTCACGCCCAAAGTGCTAGCAGCAAAATCGTTCTACGAGACACGACCGGCATTTTCTCCTATCTCGCTATTAAAAAATCCCATGCTATTGCTTTCAATCGTTGCACTTGCATTTACGTTTGGTATGCCGAAGTTGATGGAAAACATGGATCCCGAGATGAAGGCTGAATACGAAGAGATGCAGAAGAAGGGACCTACAGCTGCGATTGGAAGGGCTATGGCTGGAGGTGCCCCAACTTCAGGATCGAGCAATTTTGACCTGGCTGGATATTTAGCAGGGCAAGGACAGAATGGTGGAGCCGAGAATTTGAGAGAAAAGAAAAGATAGAAGCAGTTATGCCATGATCTAGACATACCAGGTATGGTTGAAAGGGCTGGTGTCGAGCAAAAGCGGTGGAGGGCTACTTCAAGTGTGATGGTCTCGCAATTTCCCCCACAACAATTCTCAGCCTTTGTGGTATCTGAGGCCGCAAGAATGCTAGCAGCAGTGTTTCCATGGGAATTTTGGATGTGGTGTAGATGTGTTGAGAAGGTTAAACAAATATACTAACATGCCAGCCTTGTTGCTGGATCACACCACGAAACATGTTCAAAGCTGTGTTCGATGGTATCCATTCTGATGCACACCGATATATTCCTCAATCCTGTTGATGCACAATTTAGTACCTCACTGCTTACAAAGTGGCGTGCTATAATATCTAAAGCGTTGCTAGACATCAAGGAGACAGAAAAGACACGCCCTCTCTAACCCTAAACCCTACAGCGTCAACTATCGTGCCGGCTAGGATTGAAATCCTCCAGCGTCTTTCAACGTTGTGTCGAACTCGATTCAGTAATAGAAGCGAATTAATGCATTAGAAGTGATAGGTCTGTGGATAATACACTCTCGCAGCCAATGAGATTTGTGCCCTCATCAATGCGTCCACTCTAATTGTTAGTATTGCATCTTATCCGTTTACACGTTCATACACGGGCCGGGTTCAATCGAACAGCTTGAGACACCCGAAATTCCTTCAATCAAATTCCATTCATCAGCTGTAGAAAGTGCTGTCGCGGGAAAACCTTACTCATAGTCGTGCTTTCTTTCTCCAGCAATTGCATGTAGATTAGAGTAGAGAGTCCTTACTATCATCCCGATATCTCCAGACCACTTCCGATCACCATACCATAGACATCTCAACAAACTTATAGACGATAATCATCACCCTATAGAACTACGATATAAACACAACACAACACAGCAAGCACAATACAGCACAACCATGACCCTCAAAAAACATCCATCATGGCGCCCAACCTTCACCCAGGACCAGATAAAAGCATACCTCAGCTACATCGGCCTCGCGGACATCAAAGTCCCCCAAAATCCCACCGCAGCCGAACAACTCCCATTCCTCACCAAGCTCATACGCCACCAACTCTGCAAAGTACCCTTCGAAAACCTGGATCTACACTACGCTACGGTCAAAGGCGCGTCCCTCGACACGCAGCATTTGTACCATAAGATCGTGGAACGAAATGCGGGTCGCGGAGGTTATTGTATGCAGAACACCGCTTTTTTCGGGCAAGTGCTGCGGTCAATGGGATATACTTGCATTTCGTTGGGGGCACGCGTTGCGACGACGATGACGGATGGAACAGCGGGGAAACTCAAGCCGGAGGAGGCGGAGTATGGGGGTATGTCTCATCAGATTAATTTGCTGGTTATTGAGGGTAAGAAGTATTGGGTTGATGTTGGGTTTGGGAGTGCGGGGCCGACGTTCCCGGTGCCGGTGGAGGAAGGATTTGAGAGCGTGAATGTCGGTGTTGAAGGGCGAGTGGCGATGACGATGAGGGTTGTTAGAGATCATATTGCGAACAATACGGGCCACATGGAGGAGCAGAAGTTGTGGCAGTATCAGGTTAAGTATGGCGTTGGTGCAGACGAGAGCAAGAACTGGATTCCTTGTTATTGTTTTTGTGAGACGGAGTATTTTCCGCGCGATTTCGATGTGGTTAATGCTTGGATCAGTACGAGTCGGCAGAGTATGTTTGTAAACAAGATTATTTGTCAGAAATATGTTATGAGTGAGGATGGAGAAGATTTGATTGGTGATATCACGTTAAATGATGGAAATATCAAGGAGAGGAGGTATGGGCAGAGTAAGCTGTTGACGGAGATTAAGTCTGAGAAAGACCGGACGGATGCGCTGGAGAAGTATTTAGGTGTGATTTTGAGTGAACCAGAGAAGACGGGTATTTTGGGATTTCCGTCAATGATAAAAGGATGAAACAGTAAGTAGTCGAGAGCAACAGAAGAGGAAGCAAGGAACATCTCATTACGTCTTCGTCGCACGCACAACCCACAGAGGATCCTTCAACCACGAAGCTTGCACAACAGACACAATCTCAATATCCTTCCATCCTGCCCAATGCAGATAATCACCAACCATATTCAGCCTCTCTTCTTCATTGATCCTCAACCAGCGTCCTACCACCTTCGTTGGAAAACACCGATTCGAAATAGCAAGATGCACCTTCCCACCCTCATTTGTTCGAGCCCGAATACTCTCCAGCACCTCAACCGGCTTCGTCAAGTAATCAATCGACACGACACAAGTCGAAGCATCAAGATTTACATTCTGCTCCCTCGGCAGCGCAATATCAGGGTCCTCATTCAAATCCTGTACAGAAAACGCTTTCAATACCGGGTTCCGCCTCAATTCCTGCTCGTTCATACCCGTGCCCAAGACTACCAGCTCACCTTTCTCAGCCGCTTCCATAATAGACGGCGGATAATGCGATATCCAACTTGAACAGAAATCGAGGATCGATCCTTTTCGAGGAAGGTTCTCGTCGTAGTACTTCTTCAGATTTATGATGGCGTTGTCGTCGATATGTGTGACGAACCGCGGTGGACCGTAGAATGAAGAATCGTCTCCTGCTTCCATCGGCAGCATGTCGTAGGCCGTGTATGGGAATTTACCGGTTGGGTTCTTGGGAGTGTATGATCGTGTGGGCAGTGGTGAGGATGGCTCCATCTTGGTGGTCGCACCGAATGCTCCGGAGAAAAGTGATATTGAGCGGAATGTCGTTCGGGGGATGCTTTTGAACATGAATAGATTCGGTCTGGAAAGTGAAACAGTGGTAGAATGCTTCGGTGTCGTGGTCCTGTGTTTCTGTCTGTGGTGATTTGCGAGGCCACCAGTATAGTTTGTATTGAGCTGAGCAATCCTCCGTATGATATTCTGCCTGTTGCAATGGACTCGGCTTACTTTACAAGTAGATAGAATATATTGAATACATCCTCTATGTGTACTCAGTATCCATGACGTTGTGATAAGTTCCTTACTGGCACTAGCTTGCTTACGTAATGGTTGGCGCTTTCCATCCTCATATAGGTACTCCACCAATAACAGAAACCCCCTTAGCAGCACCTACTGTATAGTAGGAGCATCAGCCTTTTCACTCTCTCACCAATAACTTCCAATCAACCACCCATATTAAGAAACCTTACACCCCATTCACCATTTGTTGAGGACTGGATTAGTGGACTTGACGACCAGGGTTGGGGAAGCAAGCACTTACCCTGTCAACGCATTGCAGCTTTCTTATTATTTCCTTCCTCTGTCATCCATTGTAATGCTCCAAAATGCCTTGACATGTATATCAAAATCAGACAACGGGGTGGGAGTTGGGCATTGAAAACCTGATTGGCAGATATTGGACTTCACACCAGCCGCTCTCAATCATTATGGTATGTACTATTCTCCTCGAGGAGGATATCTCGACCAAGCTATTTACTTTGAACATAACCTGCCTAGTATCAGACTTTGCATCACGAACTCATCGTCCGCTACCCGAAGACCCCACTCGTTAGCGGTAGGAGACACTGAGTGTACGCCGTTCGTGTTCCTCTTCTGCTTAGTTGCCCCTTTGCTTCCACCGAGTCCAGCAGACCTGTGCGTGAGGTCACCTACCAAAGTGTGCGCTGCATCAATGTCTTTCTTGTTGTTATCGACTATCAACCACGCACTCCGACTTCTATCGAGCTTACTCAAGCATTCCCCTGCGGCTACCAGATCGACTGCTCTCTCCACGATACAGCTGGCATCCGCCATGGCCCGCACAAAAAACAGGTGGGGCCTCGGTTCGGCTTTAGGTCGGCCTGTAACGAATACAATCTGGGTATTCTGTGTGAAGAACTGAGTCCTTGACTCAAGAATATCTTTCAGTAGTGTGTGGTTGATATTGATAGAGCAGGGAAGAATCCTTGACCTTACCGCACCAGCGAGCTCCACACTTTCACCAGCTGGTAACAGATAGTCCTGCCAATGGTTAATGTGTCCTGAGTCCTGAACACAAGCTTCGATCCATTTTCCATGCAAGCACGGCAGGCCAAGTGCCAAGGCTTGCATGTACTTTTTCGTCCTTGCGTGTCGGTTGGTAAGAAACGCTGTAAACCCCACAGAGCTGAAGTCTGATTTGAGATGTAAATCATTATCGAATAGCTCAGCAAAGGATTCCGAGAGTATGCTGCCTCCATTTTCAAGCACTAACGTAGCAACTCTATCTCTTGTGGTATCGTCAAAAGACAGCGCAAATGCCATTCCGCTGAACATGCCAGTTCTGTTTTGAGGTAGGACAGAAGAGCTTCTTACCGAGTGCCGGCTTCTCGAAGATGGTGTGCCAGGAGTGACCGGCCTGTTTGGTGGTGTTGAAACGAGATCTGAGTCATTAGTTGCTAAGGCTGAGGTATACACGAACGGCCGCTTGCTGATACGATTCCAGGTCGATAGCTCGATGTAGAGGCTACTGATCGGCACGATCTCTTCTTTGATTGTAACACGCTTGTTCACAAGACTTTTCCGCTGTTTGGGGACAACTTTGACTTGAACATGGCCATAAATATCGGTAATGCTGGCGCCAGCATTTACATTCGTCGCGAGGGGTTCGAAGCCAAGTATAGTAAATGCTGTCCTGGGAAAGCCATCACGATCTATTTTGACGTCGTCCCCAGGTCTTAAATCTAGAGAACAAACGCCATGACGAGGCACAACTTCCGCATCATAGCCTGGCCACTTGATCTTGCATTGCTGATTATCTTCCAAGAGTCCCAGACATACAGCCGGGTAATATGCTCGCGTTCTGCCCATGTAGTACGCAAAAATCATTTTCGAAGCCACAATCCTTTCTGAACTTGTGTCAGGTGTCGATGGCGTGGTGGATGTTGTGCTGACAGCCAAGGGATCCGGACTCGCTTCTTCGATCAATGGCAAAGGCATGCGTAGATTTTTGGGAGTTTTGATTGCAGTGGATGAGGAAAGACTATGAAATCTCTGCGTCCCTTTACGACGCCTTGTTGGAGAGGTCGGTTGAGTCCGTGATTGAAACGCCGGAGAAACTAGGCGAGGTTTAGGAGATTTGCCTAGTTCCCAGATCGAATCCACCGCTCCTTTCGTAGGTGTCTTGTGAGCTAAGTGCTCGGAGGTCTCTCCTGGCATTTGAATAGGGGATGGAACAGTTGGGCTAAGTGCTAAACTTCCATCATTGTCGCCGAGCTCGCCATTTCTTGGACTGATTCGGCGGCTGATATTCGCATAAGTCGTGCTTACAGAAGGTATTCTCGCGTCTTCAAGTTCGAACTGTAGTACAGGAGCTCCTCCATTGGCGCCTCTTCTCCGTGTTGGTCGAATTACAAAGTCTGATTCAGCATCATCCTCACGTGCTGTGGCCAGCATGCGTGCATTTCCTGGACTTCCATCTAGAGCAAGGACATCCACCACATCGAAATTACTAGATTGGGTTGCAGAAGGTAGTGCAGCGTCTTGGGACATCTCAGTCATCCTCTTACGTTTTCTGCCCGGAGGAGTGGTCCTGATGGGCTGACTACTCTCAATAGACCTTGCACTCGAAACTGGCAGGTCCTTATTAGATGCATCCATGAGCGTACTTCGTACCTGTTCCTCTTTGTCACTAGAAGATGGATTGTTGCTTGGAACCCCGACCGCAGACCTTGTCTCCAATACAATAGAATTAGGCCCGGCAACGCTAAGGTGTGTAGTCTGCCCGTCATCTGCTGCTCGTACTGTCCTGTCGTTCTGCTTTCCGTGGACATCATGATGGATTACCGGGACGACGGTACTGGGCGTTGCAGAATACCCTTGGTGTGATGGTTCCTCCGGAGCTACTTGTGAGGCGGGAATCACATCGACCGACTCGTGGCCAGAGCTCGGCCTGATATCATCTCGTACAGCCACTTGACTCGATGGCGCCGATTTCTGCGAATTGGCAATTCGTATCAAGTGGTGGCTGTTTGCTTTGGCTGACTGGACTTCTTGTTCTCGCCGGATTCTGTGCATCGACGGACTCGGCTCCAATTCTCGCACTGATTGTGTAGTCAGTCGTACGTTTCTTCGTGTTGTATTCGGCACGAGAGTAGTGGAAGATATGTTTAACTGGATATGAGTATGCTTCTGTTGCCCAGAAGAGCTATCCACGACAGCTCCAGGACCTGCACCTTCAACAGCGGCATCAGATACGTTCTCTACTCGGCTGAGCTTTTCTTGACGATACTTTTCTTCGACATTGACTCCAAGAGAAGGAGGACTACTTGGAAAGTCTTTTTGCCGTATGGTTGAAGGCCGCTCAGATGCCGATCGTGTGTGGCGCGAATGAGAGATGCGACCATGGCACAATTTCTCGGGAGACACAGGAGAGGAAGCGGACTGCAGCTGCTGTCTAACCTGTACCTCTCTTTGTTTTTCTCTCCTTATTTTGGCGACTATGCTGGGCTCAAACTCCGATTCCTCTTCCTCGTTAGCCTGCGAAGTCTGATCGCCATGGCCATTTATGCTATCGCCACTGTCCCTTCGGAAGTTTTGTGAGCGATCGATTGGGACATAACACGTAGCAGGTTCTGTGGCAGCTCTTTTGACTTCAGATAATGGACGGAGTGGAGAGGGTGTTGGTGGATTCTCAATGCTTAGTTGTACCTCGACTCGTGGTGATGGTCTATCGGATCTCAAAGCGGAGGTAGGTACGGCTTGAACCGGGGATGAAGCAGCCTGAGTCGCTGCGAATGCTTGACTGAGGCCAAGAAGATTTCCAGGTGTTGCTTGATCACGTCGGGCTAGCGGATTGCGTGGATGCGTTGGTGTATCGAGTACATTACCATTACGATCTCTTTTCCTTCCTGCGGTCGCCGGTGTTTTGTAGCGTTGAGAATCAGGGAATTGCGTCAACGGTAATTGTGATTGTGTTGGAGAGAAGTCAACAGGAACGGGTTCCGAATCAGCTTGCGGTGCAGCAAGACTCGAGATGAGATCCAAGAATCCGGTATCACCCTCACTAATAGTATATTGAGTATCGACAGCACCGACTGTATCTTCACCATTCGCTGCAAGCGAGACAACCAGGCCTTCTCGTGGCTCAGGGTTTGATAGCAACGCCTCGCTCCTACTTCGAATCACTTCTTCAAAGACTGACTGCGATATTGGCTGCGTTGCATCGTCGCTTCCTTGACTGTTCATGCTCCGTTCTCGAATTTGACCTTTCCTCTCGTTGCGCAACGCTGGAATCTGTCTAGGTGGCTTAGAAGTTCTTTGTCCGCCTCCAGTATGTTCCGATTCCCGCAGCGCTTGCAAATGTTCGGTGCTCACCTCATGGATCTGTAGTGTTTCGGCAACGGTGCTGGGGAGATATGATAGAGAGGCTGTATCATTGTGGTTGTCGACTGTGTTATCAGCGAGTGTAGGCTGTGATCTCGGCTCGGTCGTGATCAATACTTGAGTTTGGTCGCTTTGGCTGCGCGTGTCCAAGTCGCGTGTAGGGTCCCGCAATTTTGATACGGCATATTCCTGACTGGTCTATTTCGCGATTGCCGCAGTTAGTGTCCGCGTTTTAAAGCAAGCCACGATCTGGTCAAGCGAAGCGAAACTTACATTTAGTAGCAAATAATTCTGGAATTTCTTTACATCAATATTATTGAAGCAAGAAGCCATATTAGTGCATACCAAGAATGCATCAAATGGATTTTTTTTGAACAGAAGATAATGGCTGTCTAAGGTACTGTTGGGTCGATGCGTAGCCACTTTACGCGTACGCTTGAGAAGTGCAATGTCCGGGACGTGTCCGGGACAATGACATAGGTCAAGCGCGTTTGCAATGTGCACTTAGCTGTCACATTAACACCAATCAAAATGACTGACACAGTATACTGTACCCTCACCAGATCCTGCTTAAGTCAAGTGGTGACTTTGTTTCTTCGCCATATGCTGATTATTGAGCTACAGTACTCATCACTACTTCAATCGTGATGGGATTGAGTTTGGCCTATCAGCAGATGAGTGCATTGAAAGGGGTGGCAGGAGGACAAGTCTGAAAAACGTACTATATGGATTGGGCACTATTCGAGTTGTGATCTGTAGGACACCTATAAAGTGCTGTCTCTCTGTGTTCAATCTCATGCATGCGTAGGCTGCCACACATGGTCTCTCTCTGTCCGGTACGGCCTACCAGATCTCAATCCCTACTTCTATTCGGGGTCCATCTTTTGATGTTCACGCTCCGAACTTTGTACCGTGAGAACAAGTATCCAATATCCATGTCTGCCTTTTCTTTTGGCAACGGTGCTGGCACATCAACGTAACACAATACAAGATGCTTCTGCACTTGTGCCTGCACCCTGTTGACCCCATGCAACCACCACCACGCTTTCTTGCTTTTCTGCCCGACCACTTTCTTCTGTTCCTCGGTGCCGTGCCAGTACTCATCATCGTACGATGGTAGGACTATGACCGAGAATTCAGCGTGCGAAAAAGCAGGACCGCGATTGTAAAGCAGATAATCGACACCAAATTTGACCCCAGAACGAACAACCCAGCCCATGGAGCGGAAATGATGGTAAGCAGCGTAAGAAAGCATGAAAGGGTCATCCGGCTCTGTAGGAATAGATAGAGAGTGGTGTGGAGTGTAAGAGTGGCGCCGAAAGAGGGAGAGAAGGCTAGTAGTGGGGAGAACACTGGAATCAAGACTCGAGTCGGAGTAAACATCGAGGACGCCAAGACCATAGGAGAGAAAGAAGGCTTCTTCCAGAGAAATTTGGAGGTGTTCCTTGTTCTGAGTTGGAACCTGCTCCATAGGCCACTCCCTCTCCTCGAGTGGCGATGTACCTGGTGCTTTGATGGGAGAGATTACCGGTGAGCTGAGATCAAATTCGCGAGCTTCGATTGTGGGGGAGAAGCGCACTGTTTTCTGACGTTGGACTTTCTTCGCGGGCTTAGTTTCTGGCTGACTGCTTTCTGAGCATGTGGAGGTTGGAGGTGGAGTGGGTAGGCCGCTTGCATCGACAACTTGTTTCCACTCGTCAAATCCTTTGGGAATACCGTCTGAATGGCTTTCACTCTTGATTGTGCCTTCGTCCCGCAACTCCATAGACTCCGACAGTGGTGTTGCACTATCGTCCACTTGGTGATCCAAGCTCGGGAGCTCCCCAATCGATCCATTGACCTTGTTCCCTTGTTTCTCTTCCCCCGCGCCTTGCAATACATCACCGACGCCGTCAAGGACATGCCTATCCGCTTTCACAATTTCTGTAGTGCTCGATACACTTTTGGGCGTCTCCATCGAAAGCTGATTTGAGATTTCCTGTTGCTCAAGCTTAGCTCGATCCAATTTAAACTGTCGCCGCTCAGATCGCCGCTTATCCGTATTCTCTTCTGCTGTCATACCGACTCGTCTCTGATTCTCCAGCCACGTCGGCTCACTCCGACTTAGACTTCCTCGACCAAAAAATCCCATCTCCCACAAAACGCGTTGAGTTGCCTCATCTGTGATATGGATAGAAGATGTTGCGGAAGAGAAGTACCCTCTATAGGTTTTTCGTGGTGGGGGCGCGAGAACCTGGGTAAGATATGATAACGCAATAGCGATCAACGAAAGAGGATTGTGCGGTATTAGAGGAGGAAGTGGGTATACCTCTACGGGCAAAGGATTTCGATGAATATGGCCGTAATTTGGTCGCCGTCGTCCCTGAGATCCATTTTGTCTCTGGGTTTGAGCACGAGCGGGATGGATTGTGGTTGTCGACATGGTTGCAGTAGTCTCGTCAGGCCCTATGATACACATTAGAACATAGACATGGTTCCCCGAGGCTAATAACGTTTCATTGGTTGGTATATCAGATACCGTTGTAGTCTAATACAGGATGCTTCAACAGTGGCCGCTGAAATCAAAGTGCAACCACTTAAGCAAAATAAATAGGAGTCATCACATAATACTCATGCGTCAGACGAGAGACAAAGGTAAGACTTACTCGAGGCTATCCTGTTATGTGACCTTTCACTGGTAGCAGTTCTAGATTCGTCGTGTCGTGACAGCGGAAGCATTAACCGGTGTCAATGAGATGAGTGAGCTGACCATGAATCTCCCTCAGTAGATACATGGGAGGAGCGGAGAATGAAGGAGAATATAAATTGTGACGATGGTAGCGTTGGATTTGTAGTGAGCAGAGAGTGACTCGCAAACAAACAAATTGAGGTTGCATGATTACGGTCGGTCAAACCCGTCAAACCAGCTCTGGGTCCAAGGAGATTTTTGCATATTTTGTGTGGATGGAACTTTGAAGCAAAAAGTTTGGGTCGCAATAGCTGGCCGGGGACCGAGACTTTCCCAGCCAACAAGAGTCGTTCGTTTCCAACAGTGAACAAATTTACGAAACTTCTCCTGTTCACCATCGCATACGCGCTCTTGTTTCTACACTGCTGTCACATTCGTCGACAATATGCATTTGATGTACACTGAAGACCCGGATTCGGGTAAGCGCATCTACACGCTGAAGAAGGTGTTGGATGGAGTGGTGACCAAGTCCGCTCATCCTGCAAGATTCTCGCCAGACGACAAGTATTCGAGGTAAGATGGAGGCCGGAGACATCTTCTGATGGGAGTTTGACACTGTGTAGGCATCGAGTCACGTTGAAGAAGAGATACGGTCTACTCTTGACACAGCAAGGTATGCGACAAGGCTAGATCTGTCCGAATTTTCCACTGATATTCAGATAGAAAACAAAACTGCGGCGAAATCTTAATCGACAAATCACGAAACTGGAGATATACGAGAATGAGGCGCGAGAACTATTGATACCCAAGAAGAGCAGTGTGATTTACGGAAAATGCGAATTGTGACTTTGCCATTGAAGGAATCACTTGATTACCGTTTCCTCGAGTTTACGCTTTTCCCTGCGCCAACTTGAACACGACCCCGGTTCTGACTTCGATCGCCGGTGAAGATACTAGGCAAAGAGTCCTCGTCCATAAGGTCTTTCTGTTTGGTCCTCTTCGCAGTCGACATGGCACGTACATATTCCTTCTGGTCCTCAGCCAATATCAGATTGTTTCCCCAACCACTTTGACCTCCTCCCGATTGCGGTCCCTTCCACTTCTGATTGGCGCTGCCACCAGTAGGTTTCGGCACGGAAAAGACGTTACCTCTGTTGTTCCACTGAAAGTTCTGCTTAAGGTGCAGCTTGACTTCACCTTTGTCGTTGGTAGTGCATGTCACCCGTGTTAGCGATGGCTTGCCACATCGAGGGCAGAATTGCTTCGACATATCTTTCGTCGTTTGAAAACAGGCATGGCAGCGGAAGATGGTCTGCTTGATATTTGCTATCCGCTTACATGTCCTGGTTGATAGCAGGTTGAGGTTCATTTGGAGAAGTACATTCTGCATAGCAAAATCACCAGTCATAGTTGCGACTTGCAGTACCTTCGTCTCGTCTTTGCTAGTGGATGTACCTGCTTCGTCCTGCGCTTGCCGTCTCTTGAGATTGGAGTGTGTGATCCAGCCACCCTCTGAATCTTCGGATTCTTCTTGCTGCTCCTGGTTGGTGTCCGCTCCTGTTATCGACGTTTTCTCGATGTCTGCATTCGATTCAATGCTGGATGAGATATCCGCATCGTTCCCAGTTTCTTGTACGTTGTCCACGTCTGTGACCAGATTTGGCAACCGATCTGGCTTATCTGATGTGAGAACCGTGTCGTTGAGACTTTGGGTAATATTTTCTACTCCGTCATGCTCGGCTGCCGTACTGTGCCGTTCCTGGTCTTGTGTGGCTTCAACGCCGTCGCCGGCCTCCTGATTCTCTCGACTCTCCTCCAGTTCTTTGTTCGGTGGTTGACCATTCACCCGCTTTTGTCCAGGCACGCTTCTCAGTCTCCAATTGCCACCATTTCGCTCACATTCGAGATCATATGCAAGCGCCAGGACTTCAATATCGGTTGAACTCAGTACGGCTAGATCACCCGTCCTCCTGGCGAAGTCTCGTGCGAATTTCACACTCTCTGGTTTCGGGCTTCGGATCTCAATAAAAGGCGTGTACAATGTCTCAAATCTTGTTCTAGCTTCCTCGCCTCGAATTTCCGAAACAACGGCTGGTGTCGTAACGAGGGTGTTGCATGTCGCCGTCAGAGTAGAGATCGATGGCGTATTTAGGAGAATAGGAGCGGCATCGAGGAGGATAGTGTGCACTGGTTTACTTTCTGCGGTTTGCGGCATGACTGAAGATATACGAATATCGCTGGAAATTGTGACACCAACCTATGTACTGACAACCACTGCGCCAAACTTAGCGTTTTCATGTCCGAATTTACAGTATGCCTGATCCATCACTTTTTCCTTATCGATATGGCATGACACTTTGTGGGCACTCTCAAAAAACGAATTCGGATAAGTCTCGCGTAACACCTTTCTATTACTGCCTAGAACGATTTAGTCTCGGGACTATCCTAGCTTTAGTGTTATCGATACTATCCGTTGCCGCTAACTTGCTGTATATGACACCTCACTCCAAGATTCTCCTGTAAGAGCGTATGAAGAAGCTTGGGATTGTAGTTCTCGGGCACCAATCTTGCTCTAAAGCTATCGTGGTGGGGGAATGCATGATTTATACTCTCCAAATATTCTCAACCAAGCTCTATTTGGCAGTCGACTTGATAGCAGTTCCCGGATAAGATCTTTGCCAGGTCTATTTTCTGAATTTATACATTCGAGCGATATCACTGGATGCAGACATACGGCTTCTGACTACATTTCTCTACCCTGTGTCTTTCATAAGTAGGTCTTAATAGCTCATTCAGCTGGTCGAAACTAGATTCACCTCATTGTGCTTGGGTCATCTTCATCAGCTATTGGGATAACAGCATCGGCTTATCCTATTACACGAGAAACTATTTGAGATGAGCAGCGAAGCCGCCAGTCCAAGAGCAACGCTCTTGCTTGTCCACGGCCCGAATCTTAACCTGCTAGGCACTCGCGAACCCAATCTCTACGGAAGTCTAACACTCGCTGAACTTGAAAGTAAGGTCTCCTCACAGGCGGCATCACGATCATTGAGGATAGAAGCCTTTCAATCGAACCATGAAGGTGCTATTATCGATTTCATCCACTCGCACTCGCCTTTCACAAAGTCAGCTGGATCCCATGACCTGCCGGTGAAGGGGGTCATCATCAATGCCGGTGCCTTTACCCATACTTCGGTGGCCATTAGAGATGCATTACTGGGCGTAGCAATTCCATTCGTGGAAGTGCACATCACGAACGTGCATAAGAGGGAACCGTTTAGGCATCAGAGCTATTTAAGCGACAAGGCTGAAGCCGTAATATGTGGATTAGGCTTGCAAGGATATTTGGCTGCTGTGGATTGGTTCGCTGGCAAGATTGAGGAGGCTTCGGGTGAGCAGTAAGAACCAGGCTTGGTGGACGAGGTAGGGGCGATAAGGAAACTACTAGTAACAAGAACGACAAGTCGACTTCAAAAAGTCTGCTCAACTTAGCTGCTTAAATGAGTCGGTGTCGCATGAACACCATGACTGGACGGCTGTGCGCGTTATCTGCCTGGATAGTAGCTTGTGTCCACCGACTCGAGTGCGTGGTTAGAAGGAACTGTGATCCTCACACCTTTCACATCTTTCGCATGTTCGTCTGTAGTTGTTTGCTAGGTAGACTTTATTTCGTGAGCCTCAGGCTGTACGGAATACTATACCGTATCTATCAAGACGTATGCGCTGATCCATCACTGGCTCGCCGGTGCTCGACCAACAATGTGCATACTGGTCGACATTGAAACGTATGATAGACGTATGAAACTTGAGAAGCAAGAAGCTGCCTGCTGCGAATTCTATAAGTACAGTACAGGTAGTTAGAGTGTGCATACCCAACAAACACTACTAGGAAATCGTGTTGGCGTCATATTCGCCTGAATTGTTTACGATCAACACAAACGCATGCTACGCGCCTATCCCTCTGTTTGCCAACGCCTGTAATGCCATGTCTTCGTCGTAACGTGAAACACTTATAACATGCTGTTAATGTTACCCTGCGATGGAGAAATACCTGCGCAGTTGGAGGCAGGACGCCCTCAACAAGGGTCAACATGATGCAGCCATCTATATCGGCGACAAAGTATTGGCATTGAGCAGTATGTGAGTATCACATTTCGGCGCAGGTACATTGCTGACGGTGAGGGCACAGATAACGATTCGGACGCATTTTGGCTTGCTCAAGTACACTTCTCTAACAACAACTACACACGAGCACTCGCTTTGCTCTCTCGTCGAGATCTGGTTACTCGAAGTCTTTCATGCCGCTACCTGGCGAGTCACTGCTATATCAAGCAGGGTCGGTACGACAATGCCTTGTCTTTGTTGGGCGAGGACAACCCCGTCCACCTCATGGCCACTGCACAACATAACGCTCGCAGGAAGTTGAACCACCTCAATGGCAACGTCGGTCGACACGTTACACACCGCGGCAAAGGTCCAAGAGACAGAATCGAGTATAGTGAAGAGCGAGACCGAGACCGAGAGCAGGAAAAGGAGTTGAAGTTCCAAGCCGGCATGTGTTATCTACGAGGGTTGTGTTTTTCCAAACGAAATGCATTTGAAAAGGCCAAAGACTGCTTCATGACTGCCGTCCGAATTGACGTTCAATGCTTCGAAGCTTTCGACCAGCTGATGAAGAATTCGCTGATGTCGCCTGCAGAAGAAATTGTCTTCTTGCAGGAGCTTGATTTTGATTCGATTAGGACGGATGATCCTGCCACAGCTCAAGAGGCAGCTCATTTTACAAAACTGCTATACACGACAAGATTGTCAAAGTACGCTTCCCCAAAGGCCATGACGGATGCCACTGAGGATCTGGCAACACATTACAATCTGGCAGAAAACCCAGATCTTCTCCTTACTAGAGCCGAGACCTTATGCACGCAATGTCGCTTTCACGAGGCTTTAGCAATTACAACCAAAATATTAAATTCGTCCTCCACATCAGGCTCGCTCCTGGAAAACAACTCATCAGATACCCAAGCGTCCCTGGGTCATAACCCGAACCTTTACCCTATACATCTAGCTGCTTTGTATGAAACAGGGGCCCACAACACCCTTTTTCACCTGTCACACACCTTAGCTACCAATGCCCCTCACGAATCATACACCTATCTGGCAATAGGGACATACTATTTGTCGACTGGCCGAATAGCGGAGGCCAGACGGTTCTTCTCCAAAGCATCTCTGATGGACTCGCATTCTGCACCAGCTTGGATTGGTTTTGCGCATACATTTGCAGCTGAAGGCGAGCATGACCAAGCGATCGCAGCTTACTCAACTGCCTCAAGACTATTTCAGGGAAGTCATCTACCAAATCTGTTTCTCGGTATGCAACATCTAGCTCTCAACAACATGCAGCTAGCATGGGAGTATTGTACTGCAGCCTTCGCCATGAGCAGTGGGGCTGTGAAGAAAGAAGACAACGCTGCCATTGCAAATCTCATCTTCAACAGCCCACATACCGTATCGGGCGACCCTCTAGTGATCAATGAGATCGGGGTCATCCTGTATCATCAATCAAACCTCAATACAGCTGCTCGGTTGTTCCGCCGGGCGTTACAACTCGCAGCTAACCTAGGATGCAATATGATAGCATGGGTAGCCACGAGAGCCAATCTTGCCCATGCCTTGCGCCGGCTAGATAAGCTAGATGAGGCATTAGCGGAATTTGATGAATGCTTACGCACTCTTACCGGTGGTACTATATCGATCGACGGTCAGTCAAGTGGTAATAATGTTACACAATCTCTTGCAGGTCTCAGTCTGGGGAGAGCAACAGGGCCGGGACCAAGTGGCATGCCTAGCGGGTACGAAGAGCGCAATCTTCTAGGCAGCATACATACAAGTAGAGGCTTAGTCCTCCTTAGCATGATGAACAGAACACAAGAGGCAGTCATGGCTTTTCATGAAGCAGTGAGAGTGCTTGGTGGGGACGCTGGTGGCGGCGGAGTGGCTGGTACACTCTTGAGCCGTGCGATGGAGATTTGGGCCATGGAACAACACGAACTGGCCAAAGACAACGAAGCATTATCTGAAGAAGACGAAGGGGATAGCCAAGGAAACGATATTCTGCAGGCACTCCCAAGCAAAGTGGGAAAAGGTCGTGGAAGAGGTGTAACAACGAACTCTTTTGAGAATGGAGATATTCTAATTGGACAGCGGCTTGACCAGGACGCCAACGATCTTTTAGATGAAGCGTTGGAGGGGATTGGAGTTTAACTCAATTGGTAATCAGCATGAATATTATTGAAGTACTGGCATCTGCAATGGCATGGGTAGGGAGTGCTATAATTTGGAAGGACGAATTCTGGTTAGAAGCATTATTACGACTTACGACAACCTTGATGGTGGACGTTAGTGGCATACTCGGTAGGAATTCAACACTTCATTCTAGAGATCTTTTGGATGTGATGATCGCATCGACGTCATCAGCACAGCAATTAGAGAACAACTCTGAAGAGCTCGTGACGGCCTCCTTGAGTATCCCAATATTCGGAAAATTCGTACTCGAATATCAACCGTCCAACGCCGAGCAAAGAGTTGGGTAGACCTCACTCCAGTCTTGCATAGTTCAGTTGACTGGCCACAATTACCCATCATGCCCATGTCCGTTGAATCTTCGCTGCTCAAAGCACTCTCTCTATCCCCATCGACAACAACACTAAGCCGCCATGGCTCCAGTGGCTTCTGCTCAACCTACAAACTCACTACAGATAGCGCCACACTCTTTGTCAAATCCTCCAACTCCGGCGATGCTGCGACCATGTTCGAAGGCGAACACGCCTCACTTAACGCCATCAACTCTGCCGTGCCGTCGCTCTGTCCAAAATCGCTAGCTTGGGGCAAGCTCGATGACGGTGCAGGCTGTTTCCTTTGCACTGAATTCATAGACACGACCGCTGGATCGAGCAGTGGGGGTGACGAAGGGAGTGGGATGTCCCTGGCGCAGAAGCTTGCAAGGCTCCATTCTGCAGCGGTACCTGAGGAGTTTCAAAGCAAAGGCTTTGGCTTCCCGGTCAGTACATGTTGTGGTAATACGGTACAAGATAACAGCTTTAAGTCCAGCTGGGCTACGTTCTACGGGCAAAATCGTCTGCTTGGGATTTTGGAACAAGCAGAGTCCAATAATGGCAGGGATGCAAAACTTCGAGCACTTGTCGAGAAGACAGTTGGAAGAGTCGTGCCGAGGTTGTTAGGCGATGGGCATCTGGGTGGTCGGGAAGGAATCAAACCTGTGGTGTGTCATGGTGATTTGTGGTCGGGGAACAAAGGAAAAGGTAAATTCCTTTCGCGATCTGAGTCTGCAGTTGAAGATATTGTGTTTGATCCGAGTGCTGTGTATGGGCATAATGAGTATGATCACGGCATCATGAATATGTTCGGTGGATTCTCAAGCTCATTCTGGAAGGAGTATTTCAGATATTTACCGAAAACTGAGCCGGCGGACGAGTACGAGGATCGCGTTGCGCTTTATGAGAGTTACCATCACCTGAACCATTACAGTATCTTTGGTGGCAGCTACAAGTCGGGCGCTGTGAGGTTGTTGGAGCCTTTGGTGAAGAAGTATCGTTGAGGTTTCGCTTGTTCAAGCCACAAGCACCCGATATGGTGAGAAGCAATTCAGACTGGATTAATACAACGACCGACTTCGATTCACCGTGATATGGTCTTCTGGTGCGACGCAATTCGGCCACGTCCGCTGAATCCCTCATTACCCACAGTATGCCAGAGTGTTATAGAGGCTTGCCAACAGGGATGTGATAACATGCAGGCAAGCGTTACTGTGCTCACCAAGAACGAGTGATTCTTGGCAAGGAATGGTTGTTTCGAAGCGGTGATTGCTGAGGATTAACTCTCTCGAAGTTTATCCAATGCTGCAGGTGCATATTTTGGCTGCTGCAATCAAGACACAAAAATGTCCATAACGGTACGTACAGCAGCCTGGAACGTCGGGCAAGTTCTCATTGTCCTACAGAATAGCTCACCGCCTGTCTCGCTCAGTCCAACATTCTCAAGAGAATTTTACCAGTGCGCAGCAACTCAAATCGATGCTTGGTGCATATACATCTAGCAGTATCAGTATGTTGGAACAATTAGAGTGACTCTGCTCATATCTCCATCACAGAGTCGGAAATCAAGTCTCGTCCCACGATGAACCTATACCCGATCCATCAGCCAACCCAGACGTCCTATCGCCACCAGTGCCGGAACCAAAGCCCATTCATCTTCACTCCAAACTTCTGCATAATCTAATCATTAACCGCTTAAATCGACGACTTATTCGCATGGTCAGAATTCTCAGAGCCTCTTATTGAATGAGCAGTTCACAAACGGTATGTTCCTTCAAGTTCAGCAACTCCCATGCGCATCACTGGAGTGGAGGAAGTAGAAGCTTGCCTAGATACAATTTCGAGGCATACCACGTTTTACATCACGCCTTCTTCCGCTGCTCCCACCTTGTTCAACAAAGTTTCAACGAATATGCGTCAATACTGCAAATCGAGCTCGCACACAGAGGACTTGGCAACCATTCAGACCTCTTCTAACTTGCAGCATGTAAGGAGATCGTAAGAAATGATATCTTTCGTCAGGGAAGGATAGGGAAGAATGGGCTCAGTGTTTGATCAGGGTCGTCATGGGTTATTTGAAGCAGATGTGCCTATATGAACCACTGAGAAGGACATGGGACGGCTTCAAGGGAGGGTATGTGTTATACATGATTTAGTGAATATGGCAAGTTCACGCTGTTCTGCCTTGTTATGTAGCTTGGGAACATTGGTCTTCCACGTATTCAATTATGTGGGATTATCATGCTATGCGTATGGGTATCATATTTACCGTCGTCCGTTTAAATGCAAACCTTGATCATAAACCCTGCCGGATGTCAATACATAATAACGATGGCATGAGATGCACACCGTGAACAGATTTCGCTATGCTCGTTCAAGTATCCTAGCCAGCAACAGGTTCACTTCACGTTCATCTTAACGTCCTTCCACTAGCCCCTGTTCCTTTCAGCTTCTCCTTCGCTTTGGAATTGCTTTCCGCATCACTGCTCACTCCACTCTGCACACCAGAATCTATTCCACCACCAGCACCTTTCTTCTTTTGTCGTAAGGTCTGGCCCTGCCCTTGGAACTTCGGCTTCGTCTCCCCACCACCGACAGGCTCACCATTCTCGTCTTTCTTCCTCAATGGCTTGATTTCGTAACCAAAGAAGAGCTTACCGGGCGGCAACCGTAAGGGTTGTGGACCATTCTTCGTTCGTGGTATTGGTGCGGCTGATGGGTTTGTGGATGTTCCTCCAACAGGCGTAGTCGACATTGGCGTCGGCACTTTCGAATTTTTACGAGGGTTGAGTTTGTTACCTTGTGATAAGAAATGTGATGATACGGCTTTGGCGCCGTCTGCGGCAGATGACGATAATGGTGCTATGCTGGCGTAGTTGATGCTTTGAGCCATAGTGCCTTGGTAATGTACTGCTCCGCCATGTGGTACACCTGCTGCCGTTCGGGGTGTGTTGCTCCCACTTGTACGTTCTGGCGGTTTATATCCTAGCGGTGTTGCGAAATCAACTTCCAGATCAGTTTCCATTGTTACTATTGCATGTTTGTCACTGTCTGGCTTAATTTCTAGCACTTTGATGTCGTAAACTTCATCATTGTAGTGAAATTGGAAGACATCGCCGCGTGAGAGGCAGGAGAAGTTTCGGAATGCATTTTCGAGGACTGCTCTGGGATCGGAGATTTCGAGGAACGATGGGGATTGAGGTTGAAGCTTAATAAGAGAGCCTGGAGGAAGATCGGTGGATTTGACTTGTAGGAGGTCGCCAGGCTCAAGCGCCAGTGTTTGCATCAGCTAACATTGTCAGTCAGTCTTCTGTGTAGCTGATATATACTACATACCCATTGTGGCATGTATATTCGGCCTTCCTCTGCCACAAATTCCAGCACGCCAGCATGTGTGGTCTTCTCTTCTTTACCATTTGTGAGCTCGAATAGCATAGGATACGAGATGTGAAGTCTTGTGAGTTTGTCAAGGGCGGAGGGTGGTAAGAAGACTTTGCCGCCATAGTTGGCGTGAGATCGATCTGGTCCATTCATCATGATCACAGGGTAACATCTATAGTATTCATCGAATCTCCTCATACTTCGGCCGATTGGTGGCGGGCCTCGAGGTCCGAAGCCCATATCGGAGTAGAACGACTATCAATGGTTACTGCGATGTCGAATGAATTTAGCTGGCTGGATCTTACCATTTCTGCGGCTGGAAAGCAGTTGGCTACAGTTAGATCATCAATCTGATACCCAAGGTCTGGTGTGGAATGGTAGGATGATCCGGATTCGCCCTGAGGAAATGACACTTTGAGGTTCCGTACGGTAGTGTGACGCTTCGAATTAGTCGATTCTACAAGGATTGAAAGCAGTGACGAAGTCAAGAAGTTGTCTGCAGTAATGGTCTGAATAATGTTGCAGAGGCAGAAGTGGTTGTGATCATTCCGTGAAAGGCATCGAGGCGATCAAGTAGGTGACGTCGTTCTACACGCACCGCGTTGTGGTGCGAACCGTTTTCACAAAGTCCTCGAGTGAGCATATGCAACCACTGATTCCGGCCTAGAGCTTTTTATTCGCCAAACATTACCATTGCAATCCGACATGTTCAACACCCACGGCACTAAACGCGCTGCCGAAGATTACAGTCGCGTGAACCACGGCAGTGATTCCTCCTATAGCAACAACCAAGCTTCCAAAAAACTGCGCTTTGACGTCCGTAATCCATCTGCCCTTGCGCCCGACGCTCTAGAAGAAGATGCCACTCTTGATGCCGATGTTATTGGCAACAGAGGTCAGCAAGTCCGCCGTGGCGCCGTGAACATCGATGGTTACGACTCTGATTCGGACAACGAGAACTTTGATGCGCGAGCGGCTACGAGGTCGAAGGGTGGTGCCTCTGCCACGAAGAGTAAAGACGAGGATGAGAATGATATGTTCGCTGACTTGGAAGAAGATTTCAAGGACGGAGATGATGACGAGGGAGCTGCAGATCGGAGAGAAGGGAAGAAAAAAGCTGTAAGGTTTTTGGATGAGGATGAAATCGAAGGACAGGTCAAGAACTCGAAAAGTGGTGGACACGTGAGTGCCGATTTCTCCTTGAATGAAAAGGCAAAAGCGAGAGACAATGACGTGGAGAGCAGTAGCGACAGTGAAGTTGATGATGCTGCGAGAGCTGATCCTGGCGATCTTGACGAGGAACTAGGTGCAGGTGGAAAGAAGAGTCATGCGCCAAAGCTTGATGCTTTCAACATGAGGAATGAGAATGAGGAGGGTCGATTTGACGAGCAGGGCAACTACGTTCGGAAAGCTGTTGATCCAGATGCTATCCACGATGCCTGGCTTGAGGGTATATCGAAGAGGGAGATGAAGAAGGCCAGTGAAGCACATGAGAAGAGAGAGCAAGAAAGACGAGAGCGGGCCATCAGGGACGATGCCAAGTCGGATGCAGATATCTTGAGTACGCTATTACCCTTACTACAACCTGCAGAAACAATCCTCGAAGCACTTGCAAGGCTAAACAAGGAGAAAGTGAGAAAGCCAAAATGGCAGGTCAAGAGGAAACGAAATGAATTTTCTTCGGATACCATGCAGGACGAAAAGGCTACGTCTCCACAAGAGGAGGAGCGAAGCAAGGCAATCAATACAATAACTGAAGCTGCTGATCTTCTGCTTGCGAGAGGTCAACCTGAAGTTTATGATATTGAGAAGGAGTTGCTTATGCGGCAATATCAGCGCGCATCTGGAGAAGAGTGGATGGATCCATCTGACGATCATCCAAAAGATACTTCTCATGGTCAATGGCAATATCGTTGGTCTGACGCCAGAGACGGCGGCGAAACCCATGGTCCTTACGATGTCATAACCATGAAGTCTTGGGTGGATGCCGGGTATTTTGGTGAAGGTGTAGAATATCAGAAGATTGGTGCGGACAGCTGGAGTCGTGACCCTGAATTCATATGATAAGTCGATGGTTTCGTACAAGATGAAGACGATACTGATGGTGACCTGGCTGTGGTCGTATGATCTTGACGGACACGCCTTCTATGCGTGGAACATATCTTTCAGGACAGAATCGCGATCGTGACTGTTGTGCTTGTAACGAAACGTCAAAACGCGCCAGTTGAGCTCTCGTCGCCAAAAGAGGCCATATCCAAGAAGAGATTGGTGGGTGCGTGCCGCCAGTGCTCCTGAGCATGCCATCTGGTTGATGAAGATGCATCCTCGAAACCGAGAATGTACCATGGCCATTGCACAGCACACACAAGGTTCGTGAGTGAGGTATATATCAAGACCGCTACACAAATAACCTTCTCCACGCGGTGTAGTATGTCGAGATGGATATCCTGGAAACTGCAAATCTGCTTTTTCGCCGAAGAAGGTACTATCGATGTAGTATTGTTCCGTTGCAGTCAATGCTTGACCAGGTTGGCCCTCAGAGCAGGTTTCAGCAAATCTTGTGTGGGATCCCGCGGCTAGTCGACGGCGTCTGCATCAAGGTCAGGAATGGTTGTATCACTTCGTCGTTTTGAACTTACAGTTCCTTGTTGGCAACCATGGCTACTACACGCATCAATGCATGGTATTCTGGTCTGCCACCTTGATCGTTTTCGAAGCTTGTTCTGACCGTAGGATAATAACGAGCATCACCTGCAACGGCGATCACTTGTCTACTGCTCGGGTCCACGACCACTGCAGCAACACCTAGACCACGGCCACTCATCTTAGCTTCGTCTGCGACCAGTTCTGCCAATCTGACAAAAGCATCTGTCTCGTACGTCTCGAGCTCAAACCTCGTTCTGCGTAACAAATGAAGCGGTGGAGCGTCCTGCAGCAGCTGTGCAGCCGGATTGAAGATGCAAGGCCAATATTTCTCCGACCAATCTTTGGCCTGTGCCTCGTGCAGGGGAGCATGAAGGGGAACTGGAATCGGAAAACATCGAGGGACATGATCGTAATCTTTCAAGTAATTGTCGGCATCCATCACAGTCCTAAACGCCTGCATGATGGCCTCCGCCAAGTCTTGGTTAGCAACTTGGATGATAAAGGAGCATGGCTGGTTTGGTCGAGAAGCCACAACACGTCGTTGAATAAGATCAGCTGGCAGCTGTGGGAGGTGGACAACTCTTCGCAAGTGGTGCAGGTGTGGTTGCTTCGGCGCTTCTTGCAAAACAGGCTTGATGATGCTGCAAAGGTCAGTGTCAGATGAGAAGCAAGGAATAAAGATCTTACGTTGTGGCCTTGGAGGCAAGCTTTTGAGGTATTTCGAAGACGAGAGCCTCAACTGCGCAGATTGTAAGTCTGGTGAAATAATGGTCAAGGTGAACACTAACCATACTGATCATTCGCCCTTGTCTCATGTAAGGTCTTCAGCGCTTCGAGACGCTCAGCACGTTCATCCATGATCGGTAGTGAGGGTGGTAGTGAGCATGACCGTGGTGACATGAAAGCTGGAAGCAATCTTCCAAGATAACGATAATCGGGAATCTCCCATGAGAGAAGGCGAGACTCAAGAAGTTTGAACAGGAAGGAAGGCACCTTCCATACCTGAATGAAGATCATGCCTACCATGCTGGCGAATGCCATATTGTTTTTCGACGAAACAAACACTCCCTTTATCACTTTCACTTGTGTTCAACGTTACCAAATACGCATGCAGGAAATGTTCTTAATCCTTGTCTTTTCTTTGAACACGGTGTAGATAAAGACGGTCTCCTATCGTCTGCATTCGGCTGCACATCTTGCAACACAGTTTGAGGTTTGAAAGTGGTGCAAGATTTGCTTTACTAGCAACGGTCCTAACGTGTCCAGGACAGACCATCAACCTTGGTATTTGCGAGCGACACAGAGCAAGCTTGAGGGAAAGCATATGTATCTATTGCAGTCCTTGTCGACGGTCTAAATGCATGCGATCTTTACTAAAAGTGAAATCGGTCGTGGTAGGAAGCCCGTCAATTTTTAATGTTTTCTATTGTGTCAGAAGAACTTGTTCTTCCCGTTCGACCGAGGTTTTGCCGTTCGCCAGTATATGAGTAGCCTACACTCAGATTAGATTGCTGTGTTTCTTGCTGATGCTTATATCCAAGTCAATATTTCATTGAAATCAACATTGTAGAATATGTATACAATAGTTAGCATGGCGGAAATTCGGGTGACTGGATAAAACAAGGTGTGTTTCTGGCAAGCTTATCCGAGCTGTATCTGCCTGAAAGGGGTAGGCTGCTTAGTAAAACTCAGTATTCGTTACAAAGCTAACGAAGCTCGCCTTTTATAGTCACTATGATATATGCAGGTACAGTTAAGATCACATACGCTATCGCTTTACCTGTTCCTACTTGCTATATATGCCGCTACCGTGAGACTCCAGCAATGCATCATTTCCTGACCGTCTACCAAATTGTCATGTTCGGCCACGCTTTCTAGGCATCTGACCACTACTGCTGCCGCCGCTCTCATCATCAAAATGTCGTTTAAGAGCAGGTCTCAACGTTGTCTCTGAGCTGCCGCCGGGCTTCACAGCGCTACTCGTTGCCGCATAGGCACCTGCGTCTCTCTTTCTTTGGCTTTGGAAATCACTAACCGTAATTGTGTCGCCCTCCTGATCATGGTTAGGTTCAACTGAATTGTGGACAGACTGAGCAGCTGTATGCGTTGATGGTAAAGTCAAAGCCGGCGTATGCCGGGAAAGAAAGGCATTTTCGAGGTTCGTTATTGATGCTGGAGACACCCTTATCGATCGACCGTTCCATCTCGCACGGTTGAACTTTTCAATTGCCATAGGAATTTGATCAGGTGGTAACATCTTGACCAGGGCGTACCGACCAGTTGTCTCATGTTTTACTCCACGAAACAAGACCTCTCCGAGATCGAACTCCTGCATAAACGACCGCAGTTTCTTCTCGTCAATATTGGATGCTATTCTTTCAATAAGCAGGTAATCGTTTTTGAACAATGAGGTGGCCAGAGCCTGTGCAATGGAGGTAACACTGTCTTGCAACTGCTCAATTCTTCTTCCCTCTGTGGGGACGATATCAGTTCGGGCATCTTGATTGTCTTCTTTTATTAATTGCGTTTCCAACACACTACTTGGCGTTGAATTTCGGGCTGCTGTATTCTCGTTTGTGATTGACTGAAGAGCAGCACATAGCTCATTCAATTTTGTCAGAGCTGCCTTGTGCTCCGTGAGCGACTCATCCCAAGCTTTGGCCTGCTCACTGAACCGACGAATGCTCTCGGTGTTTTGGGCTGTACTGGCGTTGACCCTATCAAAATCAGAACTTAGTTGATCAATAGACG